>JADMIO011736261.1_pt1 | contig 10411 bp, 3 predicted proteins | sample 8958161 | NCBI WGS metagenome assembly JADMIO01 (sample SAMN16585339, study PRJNA669376) | soil metagenome | isolation source: Crop rotation soil | place: USA: Cullars Rotation, Alabama | collected 2011
CCGCCGCGACGACGGCCGCGGACGCGTCGGACGTGGTGTTCGATCCGAATGACAGCCAGACGCTCTACGCCGGACTGGTCGCGAACTCGGCGTCGGCCGGCGTCTACAAGTCCACAAACGCCGGCTCGACGTGGCTGAAGCTCGGCACCGGGTTGCTGGCGTCGCCGAACGTCGGGCAGGCGATTCGCCTGGCGGTGGCGCCGTCCAACTCGCAGGTGCTATACGCAACGGAGTTCGATGCCGGCTTCAATGTGACGCGGTACACGTCGACCAACGGCGGCAGCACGTGGACGACGATGACGGCGCTGCCGACGCCGAATGATGACCGGTATTGGCACGCCGTGCTGGCGGTCGACCCGACGAACGCGCAGGTCGTGTACGCGAATGCGGATCACGAGCTGTATCGCAGCACGAACGGCGGCGTGACGTGGCCGGTGAACCCGTTTGCCGAAGACCCGGTGAACGTGCGGTTCGAGCCGGTGACCAACGCGGTGATCATCACGGGCGACCGCGGCGTGTACCGGTGGGGCGGCGGGGCCGGTCCGGTCGTCAACAAGCAGGGGAACCTGCAGAACACGCAGAACTACACGATCACGCTCGACCCGAACGACGAGCGGACGGTCTATGCGATCGCGCAGGACCAGGGGAACGTACAGAAGTTTTCGGGCCTCGCCGTGTGGAACGTCACCACCAGCGGCAACGAAGTCGGCAAGGTGCTGGTCAACCCGACGAACTCGTCACGGATTTATGATTTCGCGGCGGGCGCCGGCGGCGGCGGGCAAGACGCGGGGCCGGCCGACGGCATCGTGATTCGATCGGACGACGGCGGGGCGACGTGGACGAAGCGCGACACCGGGCTAGCGACGAACCTCGCGCAGTTGCCGCAGGCGTACACGATTCAGAAGTCGTTTGTGATGGACCCGTCCAACCCGCACCGGCTGCTCGTCGGATTGCAGGGCGTGTACGAGACGACCGACGATGCGGACAGTTGGCACAGCATCAGTCCGACGGCGGGGTTGTCGGCGGGGCATTACATCACTTATCTGGCCGTGGCGCCTTCCGCGGCGAACACGATTTACGCCGCCACCGATGACGGGCGGCTGTTCACGACCACCAACAACGGTTCGCTATGGGTCGAGCGTGACACAGGGCTGCCGATTGACGCGTTCAATCGCGTCATCGATCTGAAGGTCGACCCGGCAAACCCGCTGCGGGCGTTCGCCGTCACCGGGGCCGACCGTTTCGGCGCAACCGGCTCGCACGTGTGGATGACGACCAACGGCGGCGCGAGCTGGACCAACATTTCCTCCAACCTTGACCCGATCGTCTGGGCGCAATCGCTGGCGGTCGACTGGCGATTCGCCAGCCCCGTGCTGTACGTCGGCACGGCGCGCGGCGTGCAAACGTCGACCGTGACCGGCACGTCCACCACGTGGGTGGAGCTGGCGACCGGCCTGCCCCACGTGCCGGTGGAAGACCTGGAGTTGCTGCCGAATTCGAACCTGCTGGCGGCGGGAACTTACGGGCGCGGCGTGTGGGAGATTCGCGTCGGCACGCCATCGGTGTTCAGCGTCGCCAGTGGTAATCACACCTTCATCGTCTCACGCGACGTGGACAACGTGAACGCGGACGTGACCGTCGACGGCAACCCGGTGCAGAAGGTGCTGATCGCGCAGATGTCGGAATTACGCTTCACCGGCGGCTCCGGCAACGACTCGCTCACGATCGACTTCTCGCACGGCAACCCACTGCCGGCGGGTGGCGTCACGTTCGACGGAGGGACGGGAATCGACGCCCTCACGGTCATCGGCACCGGCGGCAACGACGTGCTGACCGCCGGGCCGGCGGGGCTGACGTTCAGCGGCGGGGCGTTTTCGAACGTGCCGATCACGTTGGCGAACGTGTCGAAGCTGGCGATGCACGGCGGGGCGGGCCTGGGCGCCGACACGATCAACCTCGCCAGCGGCGCCTGGCAGGTCGACGCCGACACGCCGACCGGGACGCCGAGCGTGTCTGTGGTCGTGCAGCCGGCGGCAACGGCGACGTTCACCAGCGATCAGCATGTGAACGACCTGACGATCGCCGGCGGGCTCGCGAAGATCGTGGCGCCGTCGCGCAAGACGGTTTCCGTCCTGGGCGCGCTCTCGCTCACGGGGAACGGCACGCTCGACGTCGGCGACGGGTTCGCCCTGCTCGACAACACCAAGACCTCGGCCGCCTCGGTCGCTGCGGCGATCCAGCGGGCCTACAACCTCGACGCCTTCAACGGGTACGGTGCGTTTGACGGCCCCGGCGGCATCACCAGCACGACCGCCGTCCAATCCGTCAACAACCTGCAGATCTCCGTCGGCTTCATCGACGGCTCGATCCAGACCCGCACCGGCATCGACCTGACGACCGGGCAAGCGACGAACCGCATCCTGGTGCGCGCGGCATTGAACGGCGACGTGAACCTCAACGGCGTGGTGGATGGCGACGACATCGGGCAGATCATCCAACTCGGCTACTTCGCCAAGAATCTCACGCCGGTGGACGGGTGGGCGGACGGTGATCTGAACTACGACGGCCGTGTCGACGGCGACGACATTGGGCTGATCATCCAGAGCGGTAATTTCACCACCGGGCGCGTGTACGGCTCGGTCCCCGCCCCGGCGCCCGTGGCTTCGGCAGCGCCAGCCGCGGACGATGCGCCCGTCGTCCTCGAGCAGCCCCCACTCCCCGCCACGACGCAGCCGACGCCCCCGGTTGACGCGGCCGCCGCGTCACACGAGCGGCACCTGCGACACGTACGGCACGTGGCCCATCTGCGCCGATTGGGACGAGCCCGGCGATTGAACGTGAAGCACGTCAGTGTCGCGGCGGCGACGAGGAGCCGGTGAACTCACCCGTGCCTCAATACGCGATAAGGTTCATTGGTTAGGGAACGCGTTCGCCGGCTTGGCGCGAACTTCATACCATTCGACGATTTACGCTAAGACCTCATTCACGTCTCCGTAGTACCCTTGCAGAGGACGGACGGGCGTTCTCGCCAAGTCGGCGTTCTGACGCGGCTTGCTGCAAATCAAAAGGGTCATGCATGCACAATTTGTACGTCCGGCGGTTCCGCGTGCTCGTCCTGAGCGCGTGGATGGTTGTAGCTGTCGCCCTCCGTGCCGATGACATGCAGACGGTTTCTGCCAACGTCGCGGCCAACATCCGTGCCAGTGCCGCCAACACCGCCAACGTCCTGACCAACCTCGGTCGCCTCAACGCTGACGGCAGCTTCAACGACGTCGACTACGCCGACCAGACCTCGACCAACTGGAAGACCACCACGCACCTGTCCCGCCTGCAGGAGATGACCCGCGCGTACACCGACCCCGCCAGCTCCCTGTACCACAACGAGTCATCGCTCCCGATCGCCAAGATCCTTTCGGCATACGACTACTGGGTCGCCAGGGACTTCCAGAACCCCAACTGGTGGTACAACGAGATCAACACCCCCAACGTCCTGTCCGAGGCGATGGTCCTCCTGCAGCGTGACGGCGACCTCTCAGCCGCCCGCCTCGCCTCCGGCCTCACGCTGGTCTCCCGGTCTTACCAGGCGCGCTCGGTCAACAGCGGTACCAACACCGGCGAAAACCGCGTTTGGCGCGCAAACGCATCCCTGAATCGTGGCGTGCTGTCCAACAACGCCGCGCTCGTACAGGAGTCGTTCGCCGCCGTCGGTGACACGCTGGTCAAGTCCAGCGCCGAGGGCATCCAGGTGGACAACAGCTTTCACCAGCACGGCGCGCAGCTGTACGGCGGCGGCTACGGCATGGGCTACTCCAACGACGTCGCCCGGATCGCGTCCGAGGGCGCCGGCACTGCCTACGGGATGTCCGCCGCCAAGCAACAGGTCCTGGTCGACTTCCTGCTCGACGGTCAGCAATGGTTCACCCGGGGTGACGCCTTCGACCTGACCGCCATTGGCCGAGAGGTCGGCCGCCCCAATCCGAAGGACCGCGCGCTGAACCTGGCGAGTGCGGTGGCCCGGACGCTCACGCTCGGCAACTATCGGCAGGTGGAACTGCTCGCCTTCCAGGATCGCCTGGCTGCTGCTAAATCTACGCACGCGGCCGACCCGGCCAAGAGCCTGTCGGGCAACCGGCAGTTCTGGACGTCCGACAGCATGGTCCAGCAGCGGCCCAGCTACTACGCCTCGGTCAAGACCAACTCGACGCGGACGCGCCAGCCGGAACTGATCAACAACGAGAACCTCAAGGCGCTGCACCTGTACGACGGCGTCAACCTGGTGATGCGCACCGGCAACGAGTACGACGACATCCAGCCGGTGTGGGACTGGTACCGCCTGCCGGGCACGACGACCGAGCGCGGCACATATTCGCTCAAGCCAGGGAGTGCCGGCACGAACGGGACCGGGACCTACGCCGGCGGGGTGTCCGACGGGACGCGCGGCGCCACGGCATTCAAGTTCAGCCGGGCCAACGTAGCCGCGAAGAAGTCCTGGTTCTTCTTTGACGGCGAGTACGTCGCACTAGGGAGCGACATCAACGCGCCCAACGCGGCGGCGGCGGTGGGGACCTCGGTCAACCAGACGAAGCTGAACGGCGCGGTGACCTACCAGACCACGAGCGGCGGGCCGGTGACGCTGGCCAGTGGATCGGCAACCCCCGCGAACCTCAAGTGGGTGAACCATGATTCCGTCGGCTACTTCTTCCCGCAGCCGCTCAGCACGGCGACGATCGGGGCCAACCCGCAGAGCGGCAGCTGGACGGACCTGAACCCGAGCTACGCCTCGACGACGTCCACGCTCAACGTGTTCAGCCTCGACGTGATGCACGGGACGAAGCCGAGCAAGGCGGCGTACGCGTACGTGGTGGTGCCCGGGCTGGCCGCGACGGATATGGAAGCCTACGCGGCCGCCAGCCCGCTCACCATCCTACGCAACGACGCGACGGTTCAGGCGGTCCGGCACAATGCGCTGGGGCTCACGCAGGCGGCGTTCTACGGGGCGGACGCGCTGGCGGTTCACGCGGGGCTGACGCTGACGCAGGTGACGCCCAACGTCGGGTCGCTCGTGATCCTGGAGGAAAAGGCAGGGCAATTAGTGTTGTCGGCGTCGAGCCCAGAGGCCCTGGCGACGTCGCTGCAGTTACGTGTCACTGCGCAGTTGCAGGGGGCGGGAGCCACCTGGTCGCAGCAACTGGGCTATACCACTCTGGACCTGACGCTGCCCGGCGGCACCATGGCCGGTTCGACCGTGACGCAGACCTACACGGTGGTGCCGGAGCCGTCCGCATTGGGACTCGCCGTCGCGGCCTCCGTCTCATTGGCAAGCCGTCGCCCGCGGCGGACGCGCGTCTGGTGACGTGAGTGCTCGATTGCGCTACGGCTCGTGGAAGGGGGACTCTTGGAGACCGTCGTGCCGAAACTGAGAAGCCTCGCGACCGCCGTTGCTCTGGTGCTCCTGCTCATCCCGTCGCCCGCGCGGGCTGCAGACCGTGACGTCACGTTCCTCGCCACCTCAGACTGCCATTACGTAGAGGCCGCCCGGAAGAACGACCGGAACCAGTCCAACCGTCAGACGATCGAACAGATGAACGCGATCGCCGGCGAGCGTTGGCCGGCACAACTGGGCGGCGACCAGATCCGCTTGCCGCGCGCCGCCGTTGTGTTGGGCGATTGCATCGACGACGGCGATCGCACCCAGGACGGCCGAAGTCTGTCCGCGGAACAGTTCCGCTATTTCACGGCCGACTTCGGATTGGACGGGAGCGACGGAAGGCTTCGCATCCCGGTGTTCGAAGGGTGGGGCAATCACGACGGACCACCGGTGGGAAAGGAAAAGGGAACGTTCAGTTTTCAGGCCCAACTCAAGGAACGCAACAAGGCCCGGCGTGACAAGGGGCTGATCGGCCACGTGTCGGCGAACGGGCTGCACTACGCGTGGGACTGGGACGACGTTCACCTCGTACAGCTGAACCTTTACCCCGCCGACCGCCAGCGCGAGGGCGTCCGCTACTCGCCGGCGTGGCACGACCCGCAGGGGGCGCTCGCGTTTCTGAAGGACGACCTCGAGAAGAACGTGGGTCGCAGCGGCCGGCCGGTGGTGCTGATGAGTCACTGCGGCTTCGACACCGATTGGTGGACGCCGGTTGACTGGCGCGAACTGTACGACGCGGCGAAGGAATACCACGTCGTCCTGTACGTCTACGGGCACAGCGGCACGGGCGTCCGGCCTTGGGCGCCGGCCGGCGAGACGCGGAAATGGTTGTGCATCAACGACGGTCAGACCGAAAAGGGGTTCTTCGTCATCCAGCTGGTCGGCGACCGGCTGCGAGCCGCCATGCGGCGCAAGCAGGGATACGCCGTGGTGAAAGACCCCGACGGTGCCCTGCACAGCCAATGGGACGGCGTGTGGGAGTGGCAGTGGCTGGTCGACCGCAAGATCGAGGGTGGCGGCGCACCACGTGGCACTCCGTGACCTTAGGGTCGTACGGCGGCGCCGTTGAGCACCGGCCCGATCAGAAGCCCAGCAGGTCATCGCGCGAGCGCCGGCGGCGGTCCGACGTCCCGGAGCCGGTGCGGACGGGAGGGACGAGCGCTGCCGACCTCGCCCCCGCTGCGTCGCCGCTTTGTTGCACCGGCTGCGACGACGTCCGCGGCGAACGCCCCCGCGTTGCCGTCGTCACCGGCTTGCTCACCGGCAAAACCGACGCGACGGAGAGAGACAAACTGGGTGCCGTGAACGCCTCATCCGGTGCCGGAGGCGGCGGTGGCAGCGACGCGCCGCTACTGAACGTCCCCGTCTGGATGATCAGCCCGATGTCATCGCCGTCGACGAACGTGTCGTAGTTCAGATCGCCGGTGACCCACCCGTCCGGCGTCGTCGATGACTTGCCGAAGTAGCCGAGCTGGATGATCAGGCCAATGTCATCGCCGTCGACGACGCCGTTCAGGTTGACGTCACCGTACAACGCGGGGCGGATCAGCGTGCGGTTGGTGGGGAGGGTGATGCCGAGGCTCAGGCCCGGGCGGCGCGTCTGCACCGAGCCGTCGATGTACCCGATCGTGACTTGCGGCTTCGGGCTGGCGGCGCTTTGCTTGGCTGTCGAGCTGGTGATGCCCGCGGCGCCGTCCCACGGGCCAAAGCCGGTGAACGCGTTAAGGTGGTACGCCTGCCGCAGCGCCGCCACGATCGCCGAGGTCGAGGTGGCGGTGTTGTCGACGTAGACGAAGTTGTCGCCGATGTCGAACGCGCCGCTGGCCCCGACGGTCAACGCCTTGATGAAGAACGTAGCCCGCGCCGGCGTAACCAGCTTGCCGCTGCCGTTGACGGTGAGCGCGGCCAGGTGTTGCGCCGTGCCGAACGTTGCCGTGCCCCCCGCGGCGACGGTGACCGAAACGTTTGGCGTGCCGGTGGGCGTGTCGGCATTGACCGTCCACGTGCCGCCGGTGACGTTGACGGCATCGTTGCCGCCGCCCCCGCCGCGCAGTTGTACCGATTGAACGTTGGCCGGCGTGATCGACACGTTGCTGAACGTGCCGCCGGTGAACGTGATGCCGCCGGTCCCCAGGCCCAGCGTGTCGTTCCCCGAGGTGCCCACGACCGCCAGCGCGTTGGCCCCCGCGCCGCCGTCGTAATTCATCCCGCCGGCCGGCAGCGGGTTGCCGTTGGAAAAGTCGATCGTGAGCGTGTCGTTGCCGGTGCCGGCGTTCAGGGCGAACGACGTGGTCTGGGCAATCAGCGTCTGCTGCGTCGGCGCGCCCTGGCCGGGCGTCGCGGAGTTGATCCAGAAATCCGCGTGCGTCGTGTCCGCGTTGCGCTTCACGTAGACCGAGTTATTCCCGCTGGCCAGCGACAGCGTGAAGACCGACGGCGCGCCGGGGATCTGCAGCCCGAGCAGGCCGCCCGGTTGATCAAACACCGCCCAGTCGAAGGCGCCCGCGGTGATGTCCGTCGGGAAGCCGGTGCTGACGTCGCAGCTGGCGACCAGGAAGTTCATGCCGAAGTCGCCGTCGAGGATCAGCGTCTGCTTCGTGACGGGGTCTTGCACGGAGACGTCGGCGACGAGCAGCGGGGCGTTGAGGAAGCGAATGCCCTGGCCCTCGGTCGTCGGCAGCGTGAGCGAGTCGACGAAGAAGCCGGCCGCGTTGAGCGTCCCGCCGATCCCGCCCAGCGGGATCACGAACTGGTTGGGGACGGCGACGCCGTTGTCGTCGACGAGGATCGGATTGTCCGTGTTGTACGTGCCCGCCTTGTAGTGGACGTGCAGGTTCGCCGCTTGCGCCACCGACATGAACGATGCGCCCGCGCCCGTGTCGAACAGGAAGCTCCCCGTGCTGGTGTGCGTGCCTTCGCCGAGCTGAATTGGCGGCGTCGTGTCGGGCGCGGGGTTGGCGTCGAGCAGCCGGACGGGGTTTGGCCCGATGAACGGGTTGGCCGCGAGGCTAGGCCCCGCCGCGCCGCTCGGCGTCACCTGCGTGAAGCGCGTGAAGTCGCCGTAGCTCAACTTCACGTGCCGGTTCGTCGTCGGGATGCCGGGGTTCGTGTCGTGCGCGTTGGGGTTGAACGGCGTCCCCGGGTCGTACACGAACGTGTGCATGTTCTCGATCTGCTCGACTGGCCGCGGGTCCATCACCATGACTTTGCCGTTGAGCAGCGGCATGCCCAGGATGTCCAGCGGCCCGATCAGGTCGTCCGCCGCCGTGCGCGTGATCTGCGTACGCACCGGGCCGTACTTTTGCGTGTAGACGGTGTTGTAGTTGGCGGGGTTGTCGACGTCGGCCGTCGGGATGAACGGCGCCAGCGCCGTGAACACCTGCTGCGAGACGTCGAACAACTCGGCCCCTGCGACGCCGACGTCGGCATACGTGACGGTCTGGTTGTTGAACTTCGACGACCCGATGCCGAGCCCCTGCGCCGTCTCCTGGCTCAGCAGCAGGCCGCTCGTGCCCGTGTCGAGAAACGCCTGCACGTCGAACGAGGAGAAGCCGCCGTCGGTGGCCGTCAGCGGCGCGCCGTTGGCGGTCGTGCGGAAGAACGCGTGGATCTGCGGCTGGTCGAGGGCCGCCGCCTGGACGCCGCTGATGTCGAACGTGGTGAGGCAATACCGAGGCTCGAGCGCCTCGGCGAACAGCACCGCGCGACGGGAAAGCACAAATGCCCGGTCAAACATGGCGCAGCCGCTTCCTGGGTGTTCGCGATCGCAAGCGTTCGTCCGGCACTGCCGTCCGCACGACGCCCGCCGGCCCACCCAATCCGCCGCTCGCGACCGGTCATATTACAGCGCGATGCTTGAACGCCAATGCTTTTCCGCACTTTAGCAATTAATTCACTTTTGAAAGCGAACGGGAACTCGATGTCTACCAGAACGGCAAAACGCGGCCGCCGGGGCCGCGTCTGCCATGACCTGTGTTGCAATTGGTGGTTTGGCTTACGCTTCGAGCAAATCGTCAATGTGCCGGCGACGACGATGCGGCGATGACGCCGTCGACCGGCCGACCGCGGGAACTGGAACAACCGCCGCCGCCCCCGTCACTTCCGTCGCCTGATGCGGAAGTCGCCGAACCGTCCCCGCCCCGTGAACCACCCAGTTTGATTGCGCCAGGGAACGTAACTGAGGCGCATTAGCCGTTGTCGCAGAAACCACGGCGGTAACCGGCAACGCGTCCGCCGGCGCGGCCGATCCCTCCACGACGGCGACCGGCGCGACAGTTAAGGCGGCGCTGGGCGCCGCTACCATATCCGCCGTCGCGTCACCCGCTACGGAAACCGATGCGAACGACGGCACTGCGGCCGCAACCACGGAATGTTCGGCCACCGCATGGTCCGGCACGGCCGGTGGCGGTCCGCCAAACGTGACGCCGTCGTGGAACGTACCGGTCTGAATGATCAACCCGATGTCGTCGCCGTCGACGAAGCCATCGTAATTCAGGTCCCCGGTCACCCAACCCTCGGCCGTCGGGAAGCTCTTGCCGAAGTAACCGAGCTGGATGATCAGCCCCATGTCCTCGCCGTCGACGACGCCGTCGAGGTTCAAGTCCCCGTACAGCGCGGGCCGGATCAGGATCTGGTTGCTCGCCAGCGTAATGCCCAGGTCGAGGCCGGGGTAACGATCTTGTATCGACCCGTCGATATAGCCGAGGGTGATCTGCGGTGCATTGCTGGCGGCGCTTTGCTTCGCAACCGAGCTGGTCAAACCTTCGACGCCGTCCCAAAGGCCCATCCCGCTGAAGGCATCGAGGTCGTACGCCTGCCGCAGCGCGGCGGCGATGGAGGCGGCCGACGTGGTGGTGTTGTCGGCGAAGACCAGGTTGTCCCCGATGTCGAACGATCCATTCACGCCGAGCGTCAGGGCGCCCAGCGAGAAGGTGCTGCGCGTCGGCGTGCTTAGCTTCGCGTTGCCGTTCAAGATCGGAAGAG
>JADMIO011621201.1_pt1 | contig 10409 bp, 3 predicted proteins | sample 8958161 | NCBI WGS metagenome assembly JADMIO01 (sample SAMN16585339, study PRJNA669376) | soil metagenome | isolation source: Crop rotation soil | place: USA: Cullars Rotation, Alabama | collected 2011
CGGCACCCGCGCCAACCAGATGAACTGGCAGATTGACGGCACTGATAACAACGACCTGTGGCACAACATTCCGGCCGTCAACCAGGGCGGCGTCTCCGGCATCGCCGGCACAGTGCTGCCCATTGATGCGGTGGATGAATTCTCCGCCCAAACCCAATCCAGCGCGGAAACGGGACGCAGCGCGGGTGGCACCATCAATCTTGCTGTTAAGTCCGGCACCAACACCGTACACGGTACTGCTTATATCTATGACCGCAATGAGGCCTATTCCTCCGCCTCACCCTTCCTGCCCGCGGGCACGCGCAAGCCCGAACTGCGCAACCTGAACTGGGGTGGCAGCGTTGGCGGACCCATCATCAAGGACCGCACCTTCTTCTTTGGCACGTTTGAGCATCAGAACTTCGTGATCGGCTTGTCTGGACTGGCAACGGAACCGTCGCTGGCTTGGCAACAGCAGGCGCTGCAGGTGTTGGCCAACCCCGGCGGCATGTTTGGCACCTATGCGCCCGTCACGCCCAACCCGCTCTCGACCGCGCTCATGGGTCGGCTCTGGCCCAGCCTGATTAATGGACTGCCCGCAACGACCGGAAACTTCTTCTCCTCATCTCCGGAAACTGGCTACAGCAACAACGGGTTGCTCAAGATTGACCACAGCTTCAGTCCGGGCGAAAAGCTATCCGCGCGCGTGTTTCTATCCCGTGGCGACCAGGTAGCGCCCACCGGCTTCAGCGCCGCTTTGGGTACCGCTAGCTCGAATCTGAAGCCCTACTTCGAAGTTGCTCCCATCCGGGTGCAGAACTATAACCTCGTGCTGAACTCGGTGCTTTCACCGCGCATAACTAACCAGGTGTTATTCGGAGTCAGCTACTTCACCCAGCGTTTCCACGATTTCGACACCAGTTTCGTTCCCAGTTCGGTGGGGTTGAACTTGAGCCCAAGCGCCCTCATTGCAGGCAAGCCGGTCACGGGAAGCCCAAATATCGCCATCAGCGGCTTCGAGGAAGTAGGAATTACGCCCCAGGAAGGGCGTAATGACATCACCGGCCACCTGACCGATGCTGTTTCCTACATCGTGGGTGCGCACCAGTTCCGCTTCGGCGGCGAAATTCGCCAGGCCCAAGTGGATGAGTTCTACTTCCGCCACTCCCTGGGCAGCTTTGATTTCACCGGCACCCAGGGCCCCTGGGCGCAGAACGCGCCTACCTGCAGCACCGCCGCTTGCCAGGCTTTGAGCACCAATGCGAGAGCCCTGGCTGACTTTTTCCTGGGTACCTCTGAGAGCGCCAGTATCACCGTGGGTAACGCGGAACGCCAGGTTTTCCTTAACAACGTAGCACTGTTCGTACAGGACAACTGGCAAGTTACTAAGCGACTGAACCTCAACTACGGCTTGCGTTATGAGTACCTGGGTCCACTGCATAATGGCGATAAGAACCTGGCAGTATTTGTCCCAGAGCTGGGCGGCAACAGAATACAAGGGCAGAACATCGATTCCATTTTCCCATCCGACAAAACGAATTTTGCTCCCCGCATTGGCTTTGCATACCAGCCGAAAGAGAACGGCAGCATTGTGCTTCGCGGCGGCGCCGGCATTTTCTTCGACCAGATCAATATGAATCCCTTCCTTGATTTCCGTCCCCCCAACCCTGCCGCCAACGGCTTGGAGAACAATCCGGCGGGACCACCTCAGGATCTGGTCTCTAACTTCGGTCTCTCCAGTGTCACCTGGCAGCAGGGAGTGACGATCTTCCCAAAGGTTACGAGTTGCGTGACCGGCAATGTCGCTACCGACCCGAATTGCGGCGACCCGGCCACCAACGTGTTCAACATGTATTCGGTTAGCCAGCACTTCGCAACACCTTATTACTACAATTACAATCTCAACGTGGAGAAGAGCTTCGGCAACGCTGCCGTATTGCAGGTTGGTTACGTCGGCAGCCTCGGGCGCAGGTTGTCGGTGATGCTGGACATCAATCAGGCGAGCCTCGCAAACGACCCGACTGGTGCCACTCTGCAACAACGGCGCCCCTTGTTCAACCAGTTCCCCAATGTCGGCACCGTCAACCAGCTCAACAGCATCGGCACCTCCAACTACAACTCCCTGCAGAGCACATTGAAGCTGCGCGAATACCACGGGTTAACCGCCCAGTTTGCCTATACCTGGGCGCACGCCCTGGATTTCGTTACCAGCTATCGTGGCGGACTGCCGCAGGACAGCTTTAACCTGAAGGGCGACTATGCCAACAGCGACTTTGACACGCGCCACAACTTCACCACTTACTTAACCTGGGACATTCCCGGCTCGTCGCATGGACCGAAAATGCTCACCCACGGATGGCAGGTCACCAGCCTGATGTCGTTCCACAGTGGGCAGCCGTTTACTCTCACCGCTCTAACGGATACTTCGGGAACCTCTGACTTTCTGCAACGTCCCAACCTGATCGGCAATCCCTTTGCCGGCGTTGTTCACAACTTCAGCGCAGCCGGCGGCGGCATGCCCTGGATCAATTTGAACGCTTTTGCCCAGCCGGCGCCGGGTACTTTCGGCAATATGCCCCGGAATATGATCTACGGTCCCGGATACTCGGACGTGGACTTCTCCGTAATCAAGAACATTCCCATCCGGGAACGGTTCCGCGCCCAGCTTCGCGCCGAGATGTTCAATGTCTTCAACCGCATCAATCTGGCCAGCGGGTCATCCGCCACCTCCCTGGCCTCGCCCTGCAGCAATAATCCGAATTTCGCCTGCATCGGCGATACCATTGGCGACTTCAACGGCGCCCCTGGACTGGGCCCCGGCGAAGCCTTCAACATGCAGCTGGTGGTGAAGCTGATCTTCTAACCGTTGAAGCTTGATCCGAAGCGGACGCGCTCTCACAAAGCGCGTCCGCTTTTTTATGGTTTCCATCGAACCGACCGACGTAATCAGCCAATCAGCGGCCATTTCCAGTGTGATCCAACTAGGCTCCTGCGAGAATCCCCCACCTCGGCGCAATAGCACGAGAACCATGCTGAGGAGAGATTTCATGCGGCAAGGCAGGGGTTTCAAGTTGCAGGTCCCAGCTTGGGTTCTCGTACCCGAGAACCGGTGGTTTTGCGACTTCGCGAGCGGGAAGCCAGTTGTTGCGGTCAGGCTCCGGGAGATGCGATGCGCTTCGAAGCCCGGTCGAAACTGACCGGGGTACCTTCAAAATACGACTGGTTCGCCATATGACAGGCAATTGCCATGTTGTTGCCGAAGGCCGCGTCTTCCAGAACCGGCTGTCGTGCCCGGACTGCACGGAAGAAATTCGCCAGGTGCGGAGTCTCGGAATCGAAAGAAGGGCCGCGGAAGGTTTGCGCTTCCAGGATCGTTTCCTTACCGGGCTGAGGATCATGCGCCTTGTGCCATCGGTCCTGGTAGTCCTCGCGAACCTTTTTGGGGAAGGAGTCCGCGTAGTAGCTGGGTTCAACTTCCGTGCCCGGCTGCGGGGTGTAGGTGAGCGCAAACTCGGCGATCTCCAAGATGCCCTTTGACCCGAAAAAACGCGTAGTTTCGGGCATTTCACCGTTGAAGGTCACATTTACGACGACGGGAATCTGGCCGTAACGGAACAGGACCGAGTGCACGTCGGGAAAATCGCGTCCATCCTTCCAGCGGAAAATACCGCCCTGGGAGTAAGCGGTGCGGGGAGGCTCATTCATCCCCAACACGAACAAAATTCCAGTCACGGAGTGCACCATCAAATCGCCGGCAATACCGGTTCCGAATTCCTTCCATAAACGCCAGCGGGTATACAGGGCAGGATCGAAGGGGCGCTTCGGCCGGTCGCCCAGCCAGGTATTCCAATCGACGGTGGACGGCGACAGGTCGGCGGGTATGGGGTATTGCCAGGCGCCGGTCGGGTCGTTGCGCCCCAGCCAGTTCTCCACCAGCGAAACCTGGCCGATTGCGCCTTGCTGATAGAGTTGGCGAGCCTTGAGGAAGAGTTGCGAGTTCACGCGCTGGGAGCCCACCTGCATAATGCGGCCGCTTTTGCGGGCGGCATCCACAATTTCGTAGCCCTCCTCCACCGAAGAGGACATGGGTTTTTCGAGGTAAAGATCTTTGCCCGCGCTTAGGACTTCCAGCGCAATTTTTTTGTGCCAGTGGTCAGGGAGCGCCGCCACGATGCAGTCTATTTCCTTATTGTCGAGCAGTTCCTGATAGCGGCGGGTCACCGGCAGCTTGTCGCCGGCAATTTCCCGCGCCAGCGTGAGACGGCCATCGTAGACGTCGGATGCAGCGGCACATTCGGCGCCGTGCAACTCGATGGCTTGGCCCAGCAAGGAAGAGCCTTGGCCACCGACGCCAATCATGCCGAAGCGAACGCGGTCATTGGCGGAATCCGCCTTCAATCCGACCTCCTCTCCGCATTGGGCCTGGTTTCAGACATCCACTTAGTCGCCTCCGGAGTAATGCAGGTGCGCGACCTTCCAGTCGCCATTCGTGTTTACCCAAACAGCGGTGAAACGTATGTTGGCGTTGGGACTCAAGCCGGTGATTATGGCCACGTCGCCGTAATGATGGATTTCCTCTTCCAGATTCGCCGCCGCAACGCCAACCGGGCCTCTGGATTCCACCGACGTTATCTGCTCCGCCTTGGTCTGCGGCTTTTCGCCATTGGCAATAACAGTGAAGTCATCGGTCTCCAGGCGGGAGAGGGCGTCGCCATCGCCGCGATAGTAAGCCTCCACCCATTTTTGCTCTACCGCTTTTAAACCGGTGTCGTCAGTTGAAGCTCCTTTGCTTGCTGCTTGCCCCTGCGCCAGGCAGGCCAGGCACAGAACTGATATGGCCACTAGGAATCTCATCCCTTATTCTCCTCTGCAACTGAGCACTATCTCGAATTTTAGGCAGACTTCGCAGGCTCAATCCCGAACGCCGAAATACCACCGCAGGGCCGCATAGTCAAGTCAATTACTACCGATCCGCCGGTGCTGCGGCCGATCCTTTCTCCAACTTGGTCGTATCTCTGTTTTCGACTTGGTTTGCGCCGGGACTCACCCGGGTTGGAGCCGCCATGAGCGCGAGACGGTCGAGATCAAAGTATTTGTAAAAATCGAGGCAGAACAATTCCGGCGCCGAGCGATAAGGAAGTCCCCGCTTTAGGAGGTCATCCAGACTTGCCATGGACCCATGGCTTTCAATGCCGGCAAATATCTGCGGGGACAGGGCTGCCGCGGTGAGGGCAATCACACGGTTGCGGGTTCCCTCAGTCACCACATTAATTCTGCCGGTGGCGGGCGTGGTCCGCAGCCAGGAGGCCAGTCCCAATAGCTGCGCCGCCTCCAATCCAAGGGGGCGATCGCCAGTGGTCGCCACGAGCATCTGCCAGCTAGCGCTGTTCTCCGGGGCGCTAGCTCCGTTGAAGAGCAAATCAACGGCAAGCACCTGCTGGCCACGGTTGATGAGGCCGGAAATAGTCTGGGCCGACGCCTTGTACCCTTCGTCGTTGAGCACGATCGTTACCGGAGCATCCTGGGGGGTCGAGATCGCCTTGAGCCAGACTCCGGTGGCGCTGAGCCCGTTAGAGAAGTCGAAGCGCTCGAGCAGAGTCTCGAATCCCAAGTGTTTGGTATTGTCGAGCCTCCAGACATTCTGGACAGAAACCGGGGCGTAGCGAACTACGCTGCGTAGCTGTTCCCTCTGGCCCTGCGCCCAGGCGGCACGCTGGCTGCCTTCCGGGACCGGCGGACGTGCAACCTGCTGGGCGAATTTTCTGGCCAGCCCCAGAATAGTGAGATTGCCTTCGGGCAATCCTGACGCCAGTTGCTCGGCTGACCTGATTTCACCGTCGCTGGGTATTTCGTTGGCTGAAACCGGCAGCCCGAAATGCTGGGTAAAGAACGCATACGCTTGCTGCCGGTTGTCCACCTGATAATTGTGAGTGCCGGGATCGCGGTTCTCATGCCAGGCGAAGTCGCTTTCTTTGCCGAATGCGCGGAAGAAGGGCCGGACCTGGTCGTATATATATGGCTTAACCAGGGCGGCGCGAAAACAACAGTCATCCTCGGCGTTGTGGATGAGCAAAGCAGGACGGGGCGCTCGCATGGCTATGAAGAAGGGATAGTCCTGGCCCTGGGTGAGGTCGGTGGCATTTTCTTCGATTTCGTCGGTATCAACCGGGCGCACCAGGTTTGACGGGAGCGCACCAATACCGGCCACCTCCGCTGATACGGCGACGCGGTTATCCAGCCCGCTGAGGACCGTGGTTTGCCATCCGCCGCCCGACAAACCTGTAACTCCCAGCCGGCTGCGGTCCACTTGCGGCAGGCTCGCCAAATAGTCAAGCCCGCGGCGCATAGTCAGGTAGAAAAATCCGAGCGCATTGGAGCCTACGAGGTCGAGATAAGCGGCGTAATCGTGGGCATTCTCGCGCTGAGCCAGTTCGCCAAATCCGGGCCACGACAGGCTCAGGGCAAAAATCCCCCGCTTGGCGAAGTTGATGCAGCGCTTCTGCTCGTATTCCGCGGCGTTTCCCTCTGGCTCGTGCCCTATGACGTTAAGAATGGCAGGCGCCTTGCCGCTGATTTTCTGCGGTTCATAGAGAACGGCAGTGGATTGGAAACCGGGCACGATTTCGTAGCGGAACTTGCGCAAGCGGTACCCATTGCTGGTCTCAATGATGCCGGTCTGCTCAAAGCGCGGAGCCGCCTCCACCCATTCACGGGGCCAGCCGTGAAAAGCTATGTCGGCGAGAACATGTTGGCGCAGTTTCGTTTCCTCCTGCACCCACTGGCTCGTGTTCATTGAAGAGGGCAGCCGGGGAATGCGCCTGGCCAGATAGGATTGGAGCTGAAATGAGGTTACAACGCGCGGCAGAGTGCGCTGGTCGAGCACGGCCTTGACTGACTGAGCGGTGGTTTGAGCAGCTCCTGACGTAACTAGCCCCGCAAGTGTTACCAAGCATGCGAAGATGTGCGGCCTGCGAACAGTGCGATGGACCAGGATTGTGGCTTTGATCAGCATCACCGGGTTTCTCCTCGACACCCAACACAAGACATAGCAACAGTCCCCCACACCGTCAAAGGTCGCCGTTGCGAATCGCAACGATACTAGGAACGCGCCTGCAAGGAAAGACTTAGCCCGTAAATTGTAAGTGGACCCATTGACATTCCATCAGACGCGAGTAGGATATCCGCCACAACATTCGTATCCGGAAGGCAAAGAGTGTCAGGCCCCAGTGTAAGAGCGTGTCTCCTCGGAGGAGCCCATGAATCGAGCTGCGCGTTTTAGTGTCCTGATAGGCGCCGTTATATTTTTCGCGGCGACGGCAACGGTTGCCCAATTTACCACTGCGACACTGGGCGGGGTGGTGAGCGATAGCTCGGGCGCAGTGGTCCCCGGGGCAAAGCTAACCTTGAATAATCAACAGACCGGCCTCTCGCGTACCGCGACGTCGGATGCGCAAGGCCACTACCTGTTCCCCGCTTTGCCGGTAGGTCATTACGAACTTCTAGTGGAGAAAGGCGGCTTCACCTCCTACAAACAGACGGGAATCGAGCTGACCGTCAACCAGTCGGCAACACAAAATGTGTCCCTCAAGGTAGGGCAGGTCAACCAGGAAGTGACGGTTGGCGCCAATGTCGAACTGGTCAACACGCGCGAAGCCACCGTCGGCCAACTGATTGACGAACGGCGCATTGTTGATTTGCCGCTGGATGGCCGCAATGCCGCGGACCTGGCGCTGCTCGGCGCCGGCACAGTGAATGTTTCGAGCATTAACACCTACTGCGACGTCAACTGTGAAGGCGGCACGCATCCAGGTGAACGCCGCATTAACGTCAACGGCATTGGACCCAATGCAGTCAACTACCAGCTTGACGGCGCCAGCCACAACGACACCTACATCAACACCAATCTGCCGTTCCCGAACCCGGACGCGGTCCAGGAATTCACCATCCAGTCCGATAACCTCTCGGCGGAATACGGCAATGCCGCGGCCGGCGCCATCAACGTGATTACCAAATCAGGGACCAATCAGTTTCATGGCGATGTGTTCGAGTTCCTGCGCAACGGCGCGCTGAATGCCAACAACTACTTCGCGAACCAGTCAACTCCGGTCCAAAAAGACGTGCTGAAGCGCAACCAGTTTGGCGGCAGCGTGGGCGGACCTATCGTCAAAAACAAGCTGTTTTTCTTTGGCACGTACCAGGGGACTCGCCTGCGCAGCGCCGGAGCGGGGAATGTGGCGTTTGTGCCGACGCAGGCCGAGCGCAATGGTGATTTCTCCGCCCTGTGCGGCAGCTTCGATGCCGGCGGAACCTGCACCGATCCCAACGGGGTGCAACTGACCGATCCGACCAATGGCAACGCCAAACTCCCCTTTAACCGGCTGCCAGCGATCAATCCCGTGGCCCAGTTCTTCCTGCAGCACATTCCGCTGCCAAACGGCGGCGGCAACACGCTGAATTATCTGGGACCGCCGCAGGTTCAAAACGAAGACGAGTTCATGGGCAAGCTGGACTACAGCATTGGCCAGAACCAGCGCATCAGCGGCCACTATTTTCAGACCTATTTTCGCCAGCCGCCGGCCGCCGCCCAACAGAACCTGCTGGCCGCTGATTCCAATGGCAATCACGTGAGAGTGCAGAACGTGGCCATTAACCATACTTACACTAAATCGCCGACCTTGCTGTTCAACACTTGGTTTGGCTGGGAGCTACAGACCGGCGGGTCCCTTTCGGGCGCGCCATTTGGTTTGGCCGATGCCGGAATGAACGTTGCCCAGACTAAGCCGGCGGAGCTGTCGGTATTTGTGAACAACTATTTTTCCATCAACACCAACCACAACGGGGACTTCGACCGCGGCGATTACACCATCCGCGAAAACATAACCCTGGTTCGCAACCGCCACGAGTTGCACTTCGGCGGAGAAGTGGTGCGGCTTAAAAACCATTTGCGGAACGACTATCTGCAGAACGCCAACATTGGCACCCAAAACGCCCTTTCCGGCGACAACCTGGCCGATTTCATGCTGGGTGAGCTGAGCTACTTCCAGCAGGGTGGCGGCGAATTCAAGGACATGCACGGGGAGAAATACAGCGCCTACATAAACGACATCTGGCGGGTGAACCCGAATTTGTCCATCAACGCAGGCCTGCGCTGGGATCCGTACCTTCCCTATCTCGAGGAAAAAGGCCGGGTGGTTTGCTTTCAGGCGGGAGTGCAGTCAAAACGATTCCCTAACGCTCCTTTGGGAATGACTTTCGGGGGCAGCAATCACGATCCAGGGTGCCCGCAGGCCGGCTCGCAGGCTAATCTGGGCAATTTCGCACCCCGCCTGGGATTCGCTTACAAGATAGGAAGCAGCGGCAACACCAGCCTGCGCGGCGGCGTGGGCTACTATTACGCGCCTCCGGAAACAGTCGGATTCAACACCTTCGTGGATGCGGCGCCATTCTCGCCCCAGTTCTTCTTCAACACTGCCAGTCTCACTGACCCGTACGGCAGCAACGGCTTGGCCAATCCGTTTCCGACCAATTATGCGCCGCGGATTCCTGGATCTGACTCGACCTTTATCTTACCGACCGCCATTTATGCGGTATTTCAGAAGGACTATCACATCACCCTGGTAACAGCCTGGAATCTCACTTTGGAGCACCAACTTGGGAAGAACTGGCTGTTCCGCAGTGCCTATGTTGGCAACAAGGGCACATTTCTGTACGCTACCAGCGATCAGAAGCCGCTGCGTGAATTGAATCCCGCGGTATTCGTGCCGGGCGCCACGCACGACAACACGCAGCAGCGCCGCCTGTTTCCGCAGTTCAGCACGGTGGGATTTATCTCGTCGTCGAACAACTCGCACTATAACGCGCTGCAAAGCACCCTGGAAAAGCGCATGGGGCACGGCGTGTCCATCCTCGCGGACTGGACGTGGGGGCGGGCGATTGACGACTACGGCTGGACCAATCCGTTCAACCGCCACTTCGATTACGGCTTATCGGATGACGATATCCACCACAACTTCAAGCTTTCCAGCGTCTGGGATTTGCCGAAAACCGGCTTCCATGGCGCAAGAGGCAAAGTGCTTAACGGCTGGGAGCTGACTTCGATTGTGAGCTGGCGCAGCGGGTTCCCCTTCTCCATTGTGGATTCCAGCGATAATTCGTTCAGTGGTGTGGGACGCGATCGCGCGGACCTGATCGGAAGCAGCGTTGGCGCCGCGGAGTTGAGTTCCTCGCGGTCACACCCTCAACTGGTTCAGGAGTGGTTCAACCCTGCGGTGTTTGGCCCCAACGCGGTGGGGACATTTGGAGATACCGGGAAAAATATACTGCGTGGGCCACGCTTCTTTGAAACCGATCTGGGGCTGATGAAGACTACCCAGATTACGGAGCGGGCCAGCGCGCAGTTCCGCGCCGAATTCTTCAACGCGTTCAACAAC
>JADMIO010839037.1_pt1 | contig 10408 bp, 4 predicted proteins | sample 8958161 | NCBI WGS metagenome assembly JADMIO01 (sample SAMN16585339, study PRJNA669376) | soil metagenome | isolation source: Crop rotation soil | place: USA: Cullars Rotation, Alabama | collected 2011
CTTTCCCCCTCCGACGTGCCCAACTGGGAAAGCCTCACTAGCGATTGGCGGATGCGATTGACGAGAAACAACCGGCGCTGACGATCGGACAAGCGCTCAATTCGATCCAACACTTTATTGACCAGCGCTTGATCCAGAAATGCCTGCCGATCTTCTGGCAAAAGCTGAAGATTAAAGGCTGCCCATTCTCGGCTGATCAGCGGGAACTTAAGCAGCAGAATCCACAGTGCCACGCCGAACAGGAATGAAGCGACGTAAGGCACCCAGCCGTGCCCGCAGAAAAGGCCATAGACGGATGTCTCGCGGAGCAAGGTCAATGGTCCGGCAAAGTAAAAGGCGGCAGTCGTCACCGCCGCAAGTACGATAGCCAGCGACATGTTCGCCTGCGTGCCGATACTCTGCCCTCGGCCTGTGATTTTGCGCTGGGCCCCGCTTTGCAGACGCCCGTTGCACGCGGGGCAGGGCGGGGCTGCACCTTGAGCGTCAAGGGCGATCGCCGTGCCGCAAACTGCGCATTTAACCTGAGCCATTTAAAGACCTCACGATTAGGCTGTCGCTCCTGGCCGGTGAGAAATCATTTCCACTCTGCATCAAGCACAATACGGGACATTTCGGCGTGAAACTGTGCTATCTGCAACGCTCGCAAAATGGTTCCACGTTCGTCCTGTGCACCACCTGTGTTAATGCCAAGCACAACCCCGCTCCGCGACAGAAGTGGCCCGCCGGAATTCCCGTGACCTATCTGCGCTGTATGGTCAATCCACAATACCCTTTCAACGCCATCTTCCGCCGGAAATTCACGACTTACCACGCCCTTTGATGTTGATGCCACAAAATCGCTTGATTCAAAGTACTGTGAAATATGTTCGTGAAGCGTCGATGCTCGTAGATAGCGACGGAAGGCTTCCCCGTCACTCGAAGCAAGGCGGGCGTATTCAGGGTACCCGATGGCAAACACATCATCCGTGGCAGCGGTTGAGGGAACAGCCGATAGCCGAAAATAGGGGACACTATCTGGCGCGATGCGCAAGACCGCCCAGTCCTGCGTCTTACTTATGTAGACTAGATCTGCATCAAATTCGTGGCCCGAAAAGATCGCCCAAATGCGCGGTTTTGAGGCGGTCTTTTTGCTCGCAGCCTCGTTCGTTATTTGGTCGAACTCTTCATTAGGCGTAATGACGTGTTTATTTGTCAATATATACCCGCGCGGTGAAATCGCGAAGCCTGAACCCTGGAGAACAGGGTATACGGCAGTTGCGCCGTCAGCTCGCACCAGTTGAAGCCCAAATACGATAAAACCGGTGGCTTCTTTTGCCGCAGGATCGTCTATGTTCTTCACTACTCCTTTGCCCGGCGTAACAGTCGGTATCGGACTCGGCGGCGAAGTCGATACAGTAATCGGCTGAATTGCGATTGAGGTCGCGGGCGGAGGGACAGGAAACGGCGAACTGATCGTGGGGGGCATTGTTGTGTCCCCCGGGCTTAACGTACTCGTCGATGTAGGAATTGGGCGGCTTCCCAGCACGATCCACGTCATCGCGATCGCTAAAGCAACGGCAGAAGCAGAGCCGGTGGCCCACATTACATTTCGGGGAGCGCCTTTGCTGGGTCGTGGTTCGGCAGGGAACTCCCGATTTAGCCCTCGCGTCACAACTAGCTCATTCGCCAGTTCCTCCAATCCAAGCGCCACAATTGCCGGGGCGAATAGACAGAGCAGCGTCATTCTTCCCAGCAGTATCGCCCAGGCTAGGCTCTCGCCCGTGACTTGCGTTCCACGGAGCGCGTCGCTCATCCAAAGCGCGATTTGCCCCATGTCAAAGCACGTGATGAAGGTCCCGGCAACCAGGAGCGCAAGGCCGGTACGCGCGCAGATTGCGCCGACTAAATGCGCTATCGGTGAAAACTTGGGCTTCAACGCCACGAGTCCAAGGATGGAGCCCGCGATTATCGCTCCGATGGAAATGAAAATGAGTACTATCCCGACGACGACGCCAACCACTCCTGCGATTCGCACCGGCTCCGGCAGATTGAAGAGAACTGCAATCGTGGTAATCAGCACAAATAAGCTGCTCAGTCCGGCCACCGCGGCGAACACTCCCAGCCAACCGGGAGCTGATTCGCCCGCGCCGGCCGTTCTTCGAACCCTGAGCAATGAGGCCAATCCGGATGTGGCAATCGGGATTATGAATAGCATCGAGACGAGGAACAATGTCCATCCAGACGTTAAACCGTACGCTGCAACCGAGAGAACTGGTATTGCCGCGGCACTACCCAGAATGATGAGCCCGATGGCACGAGCCTTACCGCGCGTCAGCGATGCGATCAGCACGATTCCCATACATACCAGAACGTGCCACGTGACGATGAGCGTCGTGACCATGGCCGCTGTTGGGAACTCAGAGGACTTTGCGAATGTCCACCATCCGGTGACCTTTGAATCCACCACTCCCAGCGGAAGATGGAGACAAAGCATCGCAATCGCCACCCAGACGATCGCCGCTACCAGCACATAGATCGACACGCGACGGTTTGATTGCTTCAGTGCCCTCTCCCTCTCCTCCCGCGACACGGCGGCACCGGCGCCATGCCGCTCCTGTCTCCTTACCGCGTCCTCCATGCTCTCGGTGGGTCCACGAAACGCAGTCGCCAGGAAGACCAGGTGACGGGCTTCAACACTCTGGGGCGAACCGTCGGCCCACACCGCATCATCACGATGGAGGGTTCCGTTTTCCGCGAGCGAGCGCAGCACCGCTTCGGTTACCGGCCCCACTACTACGCCACGTTGCGCATACTTGTACAAGGTTCCGGTGCCGGCCGAGCGGGAAGGCTCCTCTGCTTCCGCCTGCTCAGGCGCACGTTCGGGCTGCTCGCCGGGCTTTGGTGCGTCCGATTTGTAATGTTCAGCGCCCTGATCCCTCACGTCGGCTCTCGGGGCCCGAGCTGACGCTGCTGCCGATGGTCTGGGGAATAACTCCTCATATTCTGAGGCGCGCGTCCATTCGATTTGGTTCTCCGAGAGTTCATCCACCCCGGATATGCCGCCGCGCCGTACGAGCTTCATCAAGGCCGTCAAATTAAGCGGCCCCGTAACTCTGCCACGAGAGCGTACATAAAAGAGCTTCTCCGTCCCATCTGGCATACCGACTCCAGTCGTGTGTTACTTCATATTCGCCGACGCAATAAACAAGAACGTGCCCTCCGGTATGTCCTCAGGAAACGGATTCTCAAGTTCCCATTTACCATTAGATGTGTGGCCAACTACCACCAGGCCGGGCTCCTCCACCGTTTTTGGTAAATGGGCGCTGACCGCAAAAGCAACGAGCCCATCTTCCGGCTTCACCAGCGTGACGATAGTCGCTGTTTTGTTGGGCATGCCGATGTAGCATCCACGACCCAAGAACCCCGACGGCAAACTCGGCCTAGTGCGTGCATTTATCGTTTGCTTCAGTTCCGCTGCAGAGGGCAGGGCTCTGACAGCTGAGCTGATTTCGGCACGCGCGGACGGCGATTCCGGATCCTCTGGATCAATCCACCGCTTGTCCTGCGGCTTCAAGTCGGCAAGATCCTTTACGGCGGATTTTAGTGCTGGGATTTCAACCCAATCTAGTGTTTCCAGGTTCAATTGTGAAATGCGCAGTACCGTACTCGCCTGCAGGACGGGGTCGCACTTTTCCTGGGCCCTAAAAATTTCGACGGCATCGATGCCAATGAATGGCCACTGGTCAAAGGTCATTTTCTTGATCGACGCGCGAACCGCCGCGGCCGCAATCATTTGGGGTGATTTCGGTGCGGCCTGTGTAGGCAGAATCTTCGGTTTATCTCCCTTGCGGAGATCGCGTCTGATGGGTTTAACAGCAGAATTAGGGTCAGGATCAGGATAAAGATATGCTGTAATCGAATCGCCGACGATCGAATGAGTTAATTCAGGAATCTCAGGCGTGTAATATACCTTTCCCTGCTCGGTTTCTACGACATAAAGGCGCGTGTAGAGCGCTCCCTGCATTAGCCGATCCAGAGTGCGCTTCCATACGCCATCCTCTGCCACCGCATCCATCCCGCGCCTCAGAAAATCTCTGTAAGTGCCGACGGCCAGAAGGAGCGGAGACTTGGGGTGTTCCGGCAAGTACTTTTCCAGAACCTTGATGCGATCCGCCGCCTCTTTTTCCGACTTGGGGACAAAACTCTGTGACCAGCTGGCCGAAATCGAATCCCAAGCCTCGATGGCGGCGTCGCCCTCAGCGCGCTGCTGCGCCGCCGTAAATGAGTCCCTCTTGAGCCCGTTGGGCATCGATAAGAGATAATCTTTGATGGCGGTCTGGTTCTGCTTGCTGGACTTGGCAGCCGCAACCGTCTCAATCTTGAGTTGCTCGGCGTCAGCCGCACTCAGCGCGGCCTTTGCCTGATTGAGTACAGCGTCCAAAGTCATCGAGATAGACAAGCGAGTGGAGACCGTAACATCCGGCCGGTTTTCCAAGTCCTTGAGGAGCGCCTCGCATGCCGCCACCTCTCGGATGTACCCCTCGTGATCTAATCGTAACAACTCAGCGGTTATCTGCTTGTCCATTCTTGTACGCAACACTTCGGCCGCACCCATGAATTGCTGATCCGCCTGACGCTGTTTATTGGCATTCGCCTGCGCGAGCTTGTCTTGGAGCGCCTGGAGCGCTCCCTTCTCATCAGGCCGGAGTGCTAAGATCTGCGCGCGTTTCAAAGCAAGTTCATCGACCGCATCTGCACCCTGCAAGTTCGCCCATACGGCTTTAAACTCAGATTCGCGTGTTTTTTCTTTCTGGATCCCGGCGTCCAGGCGAGCAGTTTCTGCCTCCAAATCCGGGTTGGATGTGTACCGCGCCCCTTCCTTAGCTATCGAACCACGCACCGATATGGCGCGCTGTAAGTCTCCGCTGGTTTCCAGTGCGACTTCTGCATCCTTGGCAGCCACAATCCATCGCTTCAAATTGGACTGGTAGGTTGCTTTGAGGAACCAGAAGCCGGAAAGGCCTAAAACGACTATCACGGCAGCTGCGATCCCAGCCATCGTCATCTTAAACCTGCGCTGGGCCGCGGCACTTCGCTCGGCCAGGCGCTTCTGATAGCGCTGCTCTAGTTCGGGCGCCAGTTCGTAGGGGTACCGCGTTGTAGCCTGAAAGAGCCTCTCCAACTCCACCGTCGGCACGTCCCGGTCCAACCCGCCCTGGAGATCCGCGCAGGCCTCGTCAAATGCCTTGGACGAGTCGGCTTTGTGCTGCTCCTGAGTTACCCACGAGCGCGCGCCGGCAGCCTGTTCCAGCAGATCGGCGGGGAGTTTGTGCGGACAAACCTTGACGATGTGATCCCATTGCCGCAGGACGGCGCTACATTCCTCAAAGTTCATGGCGGAATGCGCGACCTCCAGCTTGGGCACAAGTTCGCGGAGCATTTTTTCGCCAGTCTTATTGGTTAGGCGCTTTAACGCCGCGTCCAACTCATTTTTGAATTCCACCGGAATAGGCACGCGCCAACCGGGCTCGTGGACCTCCTGAACCAATCCTTCCAGCCATCCCAGCTCGTCCCGTTTTTCGGCTTCCCGTGCCTGTTCCTCGATTTCCGCCAGCCGAAGTCGTTCCACCACTTCCAGATCGTCTCCCCAGTGAATTGTCGCAGAATCAGCAGCCGCAATCTTCCGCAAGAGTTTCACCCGCGCTGGCAGCGCGCCTTGAGCCAAATTCAGCGTCCGATGTGCCGTCAGCATCGATTGAAGTGGCACTTCCTCGGCATAGGCGTCGTTGAGTGCCTGCGCCGCTTGCACTGCCAATGGCGGCGGGGTTGGCAGATCAAGCGAGACACACGCCAACTTCCACTCGGATAGCTCCGCGAAATCCAGTACCGCTAGCACGTCCAGCAAAACCGGATGTTTTTCTGCAAGGTGAATGGCCTCTGACCTCAAACCCCTGCGCAAGTAACCATGGCACTCCCGCAGCCGGTCGTTCATCTCCTTGCAGCACCGGGCGAATTCGCCGGCAAGTGGCGCAATCTCGGCAGGACTTGCCTGCCTTGACGAGGCCAGATAGCCCTGAATCTCGTCCACAATGCGCTGATAATCGGCCATGGTCGCCTCAATCGGGAGGTTATCTATCCCCGTTGGATGGGACTTGTACTTTGATTCGTCTGACTCGTACGCTATTGCCATATCCAATTTCAAACTGCTTCATCGTCGCCATTTGTTCAATGGAGAGGTTCATTTCGGAGATACAATTTTCAACCTTCTTTTTAAAGTTAGGCAGTTGATTCCCTTCTTGTTCCACTTTCTCCTCTCTTAAGATTGCTTCGTAGGACGCTTTGATATTGGGATCATCCAGTGGTCCCTTATTCGACTCAACCGCTTCCCTAATTTTCGATCGCGTTTTAAGTTTGGCGTCCTTTACGTCGCCGATCGCATTGTCAACCGCTTGTTTTGCCCAGATTTTTTGTTGGTCCAATGCGCCAATATTAATTTCAATCTTGGCGAGGCTCTCCTGTAGACGCCTCCGGTAATCTAGAGCGGTTTCGGTGTTACAATATGCCTGAATCTTACAACCGTCACCAGTTTTATTTGGAATCAGGACAAGATCGACATAGTACTGGTGTTTGCCGAGCGAAATGTCAATTGCCTGCGTGAGGTGACTACATTTGATTTCCTCAGTTTTTTCCGGCCCCGGCGAAGAAAGGACTCCCCTAAAGAAACCCACAGATCCAGTGCTAGCAGAATACCTCGCAGGCTCATCGAACCATTGACACGGAACAAGTCCAGTGTCATTGGCAATCTGACATCTCAGCCCGTTTATTGGAATATCTAGGTCAATCGAAGTTCCTTTGTATTCATTTACTCCGGGAGATACCACGAGAGTAGAGTCCGCAGTACCGGGTGAAGGCAAGGAAAAAAAGACTTCTATTTGTGCTGATTTGCCGTCGCCATCCACGATTTTCAGTGAACCCGATGAGAGTATGAGAGCGCACTGCCGGCGAATTGCATCATTTTCGGGCGACTGGTCTACCCAAACAAGTTTAAGCTTCTTGTCGGTGTCGGCATAGGCCATGGATGCAACCGGCATCCCATCGGATTCGCCAGCCTTTGGAACCGAAATTCTAATTCTTGGTCGATCCCAAACGAATCGGAATTTTAACTCTGGAATGCCTTTGCCTTCAGGTGGGATACTGAATATTTGTAAGCCTGATTCATCCGGTCGACGCACACCTGCCAAGGAAAACTCCAAAGTATTTCGTGCGCCGCTAAAGTCTGGAATCGGCACGTCCGTGTCCTTTGTGGTGTTTATTGCAAGCGTAAGCCTTGGGCGAGTTGCCGGTGCAGTGTTAGCGCCTGCCTGGTCCGGTCTTGATGTAGCTTTGCGGTCAGATATGTCTGGCTCCGTGTCAGCGCTTGCTATCCGAGCTGAAGGAGCATTATTGGGCGGAGCAATCGAAGGGTTAGCGGACGGCGTCGGCGCTGGGCGCGAGACCGGGAGTGGCGTCGTATCTGAACTCATTTGCCCCAAAACATTCGGATTCCGCGGAACATTGCTCGATTTCGTGGGAGTATGCGACTCAATAAATACGCCTACAAATATCCCAATGCCCAAGAACAGAAGCGCGGCACTCGCCACTCCCACTGCAAAAATCCAAGGCGCGATCCCATGCTTACGTCCAGAGTATTCAGCAGATACTTCGCGCTCCACGATCACTACATTGGGATACGACCCGGATGGCGAGTTCGCCAACTGTATTTCCTCTGTAACCTCATTAAGGGACCGTGACCGTCTCGCAGGTGCGCTTTCCTCCAATTCCAATAATCCTCTACCGGGTTCTTTCGCCATCTCCCTGGGTGCGGGTTGAATGCCTGTGCGGGCGAAGTCCACCAGCGGCGACAGCGTCCCACAGGCCCCGGCGTGCGCCAGATCGATCACCAAGGCGCGGCCCCGTTGCTTGATGGCCTCCCGCGCAGCCGCCGAATCGATCACCACACCGCGCCACGCACAGCCCAGTCCCGCCGGCAAGTCTGTAAAGTATGTATTGAACGTCACCTGCCAACGTATCGAATCTGGCAGCAGCGCCAGTGCTTCTTCAAACAGACCCAGAATGTCCACACTTGGCCCGTAAATGATGTAAGCCGGCTTGCTTGGGTCGCTTATGAAACTCGCCGCCAGGACGCCGGCCCACCCGGCATCGCCAGTTACTGTTTGCCACTTTTCACAGATTCCGCCGGCCCGCTTCCTATCAGGCGCGGCCCGTCCCACGGGAATCGTCCGTGGCGCCCCGCTCCACTTTTTCTCCAGGAATCCATTGAGCATCAGATAAGCGGGGCCGCAGCCGGGCAGTTCGTTCAATTCCAGGGACACGTGATGAGCAAATTTATTGGATCGCCCCGTGTAATCACTACCGGCTTCACACACTCGCGAGAGGACGCTGCGCACTCTACCTTGTAAGGTGACGCGCCAATGCGCCCATGACACCGGGTTCTGCGATGACTGGGGACCCCCTGGCTCGAATAGATAGCGATAGCCGCTCAGAGACTCCAGCCGCTCCATCAACTGGGCTGGAATACCTTCTGTGCACGCCACTGTACAGAAACCTTTGGAACCCGGCTTCAAGCCCGACGGGGCGGACGTATAGTACAGTTCGTGACTCATCGCCTTTGTCCCTCGGCCGCCGAGTGAGGGATACGCCGTGTGGAATGTAGGACTTCCTGGCCATTAACGCGGCCGTTAGCAGTGGTGACCACGGGAATGAGGTCTTTGCCCCACTTGCCAAACATGTAGGTGAGCGGCACGGTCGTCCATCGCGGTTTGATGTTTCGCGGCCGTGCGCCAAAAAATCCCGGGCTTCCGGGAACCGGTTCCGGTGCCGATCCAAGTGCCGAGACGGGAATGTATACCACCCAGCGGCAGAAATCCTCTGCTGCCGAGACAACTTCTGGCGTCCATTTCAACAGCACTTCGCGAATTCGGGCCGAAACGTGTTCGATCCGCGGTATGTCGAGGAAGTTCTCGCCGTGTCCGTTGCGGATCGGTTCGGAAACCAGATCCTCCGTCGTCAGTTTGCCCCATACGTCTGACTTTGAGATGACCATGATCAGAGGGCGTTCATATTTTGCGCTACCGGTCAATCCGGCATATCGCTTAATGCGCTCTGCGGCTTCCAAAAGCAGCGTGTGCTGGCTTAACGCCGATTGCCCGCCGTGCGCCTGGTATTTGGCTTTGGCTGAAAGTTGCGGATCGGCACTAAACTGACGGCACTGTTCGCGCAAACGCGGGTCCTGAGTCGGATCGAACAGGAACATCAATGCCCGGGACTGCGCCAAATGCCGCGTGGTCGGGCTCAGCCCGTGGTCGTGCCCCGGCTGGAAAGATTCCCCGGCATTGTCATACAGGCAGAGGATGCGGCTACTCTGAGGCGTCTTGTACAGTCGATGGCCGTTAGTGGATGAGAGACGGAACAGAAAGGGTTTCGGCAATTGGACGGGCTGTCCCGCCATCAACACCTCGTCGTAGAAACCTCCTCCCTTTTCCTCGGTTTTCATCAGTTTGATCACCGAGTCTGGGTCTTCCGCCAGGAATAGGCGTGACTCATTTTCGTTGAGCATGATGTTAGAAAGCGGGTCAGCATCGTTAAATGCCAAGTTGAAGTTGCTCGGGAGGCTGCGCCGTAATTGCCAGATCATGCTGGCGAGGAGCCAGGTCTTCCCGCTCGAAGGGCCGCCGATGATCGACAGGAAATAGGGATCAGCGCGCAGAATCGGGCGTGGAATGTGGAGGTGGCATTGTGGGCATGCCAGGAGCTGGCAGGGTTGCCCCCGGCCGTCGATCGCCTGACAGTCACCGGTAAATCGTGTTGGAAGAAACCTGCGGTGAGCATCGGGACCGGCGACGGGATCGCCGATCAGATCCTGATGTTCGGCAATCCAGAGGATTTGCCCCGGTGCAAACCGGTGCCAGCAGTGCGGGCAGGTTATCCTTGGCAGCAGCCCGAACGTACCTGCATTTCGTGCTGGTTGATGGGCGTGCGAATGCGCAGCCGACTGAGTCATCAGAATTCCTCTCCACCACACTGTTCAATCACGAGGCTTGGGAAATGATTTACAGATGATCATAACCCCAAGACCAAGTGTTCACAATAAGGTAAGAACGCTCCGGATATGAAAGCACCATTCCATTCGCTTTCGCGACCAACCTGAATGGGGTGGGCGGCGCGGAGGGGTGGATTGGCCCATAGATTTCGGTCAGTTTATCGAGGCTTAGCGTGCAGACTTGATTCGACTTGTCCCAACACCCGGTAGATGGTCGGCCTTGAGAGTCCGGTCACACTGGCAATCTGGATGATCTTCTTGCCTGCTGACTTCATCTCGCGGATCGCCTTTAGTTGATCGTCGGTCACCTTCCACCGCCATCCGGGAAAG
>JADMIO011602981.1_pt1 | contig 10408 bp, 7 predicted proteins | sample 8958161 | NCBI WGS metagenome assembly JADMIO01 (sample SAMN16585339, study PRJNA669376) | soil metagenome | isolation source: Crop rotation soil | place: USA: Cullars Rotation, Alabama | collected 2011
CAACCTTTATCGGCGTGCGCACGCCGATGAGCTCAATCCCGCCGTCGAGGCATTCGTCGGTCAGTTTACGATGGCCGGGATCACGGATTTTCTTCAGGCGAAAGGAATTCCGTGTGTGCCGGTGAATACGCCGCTCGGATTTGCCAACGACGATCACGTGAAGAGCCGCGGCTTCATGGTTCCCGTCCAGCACAAGGGTTTTGGCGATGCCGAACAGCCGGCAATGCCCTTTGTCATCGACGGCGCTCGCCCACCGGTCGGAAGCATACCCGCGCTGAACGCCCCCGGTTTCACTGCCGCGGAAGCGAGCCTCTCCCCCAGGACGGCTGCACCCGGCCGCGAGAGCAGCACATCTTCCGGTAATGGTCCCCTAGATGGCATGCGTATCGTCAGCTTCGATCACGTGCTCGCCGGCCCTTACGGGACCACAATCCTGGCTGAGCTCGGTGCCGACGTCATCAAGATTGAATCGAGCAAGGGCGGAATGGATCCGTTCCGATTCTTCGGCACAGGCGAAGACCCGAACGTTTCGCCGCGCTTTCTGGAATTCAACCGCAATAAGCGGTCGTTCACGGTCAATCTCAAACACCCGCAGGGACAGGGCGTCCTTCACGATCTCGTCGCCAAGGCCGACGTCGTGCTCGACAATTACAGCGTCGACGTCGTCGATCGCATCGGCCTTGGTTACGATCAGCTATGCAAGGTCAATCCGGACATCGTCAATCTCCGCATGCCGGGGTTAGGTACCACGGGATCCAAGCGGCATTTTTCGACTGTCGGCGTGAACATCACAGCGTTTACGGGTCTCACTTATATGTGGAACCATCCCGGAGTGACCGATCCGCCCATCGGGGCGCAGCTCGTCTTTCCCGATTATGTCTCCGGGGTGTTGTGCGCGATCATCGTAATTTCCGGCGTTCTGTACCGCGACCGCCAGCAGAAAGGCGCGTTTATCGATCTTGCGCAATCGGAAGCGACGGCATTCATGATCGGCGCGAATCTGATCGAAGCTGTCGCGAATGACAAAGATCCGGCGCCTGTCGGCAACGCATCGTTCACGGTCGCGCCCCATGATTGTTTTCCCTGCAAAGGCGAGGATCGCTGGTGCGTTATTGCGACCGAAACCGAAGAGCAGTGGAACCATCTGGCAGCCATCGCCGGGCTTGCAGAGGACGTGCGATTCAGAACGAATGCCGACCGGCTCAAAAACCGCGAGGCGTTGAACGCAGCGATCGCGAATTGGACCAGGGACAAAGACGCGTTCCAAATTCGCGACCAACTGCAAAAGGCCGGCGTTCCGGCGGGCGTGGTTCAGACCGGCGAAGACCTGGCTAATGATCCGCAGCTTAACAGCCGCGGTTTCATTGTTACCGTCGACAATCCGCGTCTGGGCAAGGTCGTACTCCCGAGTTTTCCCCTGCACTTTGCGAACAGCCGACTCACCCGCCGCTGGGAATTTCCGGTCCTCGGGCGCGATACGGAAACCGTGCTGCGCGATGTCGTGGGTTATGACGAATCGAGGATTCAGGAACTCCGCGGGAATGGAGCGCTCGAATAGCTCGCCGGATCGAGCCGAAACAGAACGGTACTGGAGTTCCTATCCTTTCCTGCCCCGGCGAAGGGAAAGGACTGAAGAGCGGTACTTGTTGATGAATCGAATGTCATTGCCTTCCTGTTCTACATCGAGCAGTCCGGAGATTCGAAGATTCTTTTACCCAACGAGGTGCGTGATGCGTTTACTGGTGCCGGTCTTGTTACTTCTCCTTCATCTCGCTTCTTCGGCCACCGCCCAAACCAGATCGGTCGCGGATCTCGCGAACTATCGCGGCGCGGATCGCGAAGAGATGCTGAAAGCCGGAGCACGCAAAGAAGGGAAACTCGTCTGGTACACCACTCTGACAGCACATCGCGACATTGCCAACGTATTCGAGAGCCATTATCCCGGGATCAAAGTCGAGACGTATCGCACCGGTTCCACCGATCTTCTGCGTCGCATCATGACCGAAGCTCAGTCGCGCCGGAACATCGCCGATCTCATCGAGACCACGCCGCCGACTCTCATGGTCATGCGCGACAACAAACTACTGATGCCCTACTTCTCGCCGCATCTGAGCGCTTATCCGGCTGACGCAAAGGAAGAGGCTGACAAAGATCGCGTATTGTGGACCACGGATCGCGAATCCATCGTCGGCCTGGGCTACAACAAAAACATGATTCGCGCCGCGGAAGTCCCCAAAAGCTTTGCCGACCTGGCGAAGCCTGAATACAGGGGCAAAATCGCCATCAGCGGCGATGCGACGGGGATTCGAATGATCGGGGCGATGCTTCGAGCCAAAGGCGAGGAATACGTAAAGCAGCTCAAAGCGATCGACATCAAAATGCATATGATTTCGGGCGGTGCGATGCACGAGCTCATGGCCGCCGGCGAGATGCCGATCTCGCTCTCGATTTTTCGCAATCACGTCCTCGCCGGCAAAGCCAAAGGCGCGCCCACCGAATGGGTTCCCCTCGATTTGAGTCCGACGAACGCCGGAGGCGTCGCGCTCCCGGCCGCAAGCAACAATCCACATGCCGCTCTGTTGTTCGCGGAGTTCCTGTTGAGCCCGGAAGGACAAAAGATTTTCGAGGATAAATTTCGCTTCGCAACCTCTACGAAGAACTACGGCTTCAAGCGCTGGTATCCGGAAAAGGGCTTCACCGTGGAACAATACGAAAAGGCCGAAGAGCGTTGGAAAAAGCTCCTGATGGATGCAGTTCGAAGATAGCGGTCCGCCCTGCCAATCCATTCCGGGTTTCGCCCGAATGACAATCCGGCGCCGGTTTCCTCAACCGAAAACAGATTCCAGATTCTGATCGCACCGTCGGGGCGGATTTGAAACCGCCCCGACAAAATTGCGCCCGGTTCATCCGAACTCACGCACGATAATTGACTCCGTTCCGGAGCCGGGATAGAGCATAGATTCAGTTTCATCACGCGCCCACACGACATCGCCAGAAAAAAGAAGGAGGAAAGGTATGGCAGATTATCAGACATTGCTCGTCAACAATAAGGATGGAGTCACGACGATCACATTGAATCGTCCCGAAAAGCGGAACGCCATGAGTCCGCAACTCCATCGCGAGATGTACGATTGTTTAACCGACCTGCGCTATGACAAGGACACCCGCGTCATTATCATCACCGGAGCGGGCGAAAGCTTTTGCGCCGGCCAGGACTTGAAGCAGTATTTCATCGAGATGGATTCCCAACCGGAGCGCGTCCGCGACGAGGTCCGCGAGAAGTCGCGCCAATGGCGCAACGAGATGCTCCGCAAGATGCCGCAACCGGTGATCGCCAAGATCAACGGGTGGGTTTTCGGCGGCGGCTTCACCGTCGTGACGGGCTGTGATATCGCGATCGCCGCCGACGACGTCCAGTTTGGCCTTTCGGAAGTCAATTTCGGCCACTTTCCCGGCGGCGAAGTGACCATCGTTCTGACCGAGCATCTGCAGCCCAAACACGGCCTGTATTACGCGCTCACCGGTAAGACGATGAACGCAAAAGAAGCCGAGCGCATCGGCTTGATTACGAAAGCAGTTCCGCGGGCCGACCTTGAAAAGGAAGTCATGGAAGTTGCGAACAATCTGAAGGAGAAAGCTCCTTCGGCACTGAACGCCGTAAAAGAAGCCTGGTATTACACGTTCTACTCCAACCCCGATGTCGCCTACGAGATTTCCGGACTGATTTCCGACAAGGCCAAACAGGCCGTCGGCGGCAGACCCGGACTTCAGCAATTCGCAAAAAAAGAATACCGCCCGGGCCTCGGCGCCTATAAGTGGGAAGAAAAGAAAGAGTAGCGCATCAGAGATCACAATCAGCGGCCGGAGATCGGAGAGATCAGGGGCGGAAAGTGCCAGAACGCGAATCTCCCGATCTCCGGCCGTGAACCTCTGGCTTGTGCTGCATCTGATCTGACTTCTAACCGGCTGAGCGCCCATCTCTGATTTTAACTCTGGAGAAACACATGGATTTTAATCTGCCCGAAGAATTGCAGATGCTGAAAGACACCGTGCGGAAGTTTGTCGATAAGGAACTCATTCCGGTCGAGATGCATACGCTCGAAAACAATGAGCTCAAACGAGACGTTCGCGAGCGGCTGGAGAAGAAAACCAAAGAGATGGGACTCTGGATGTTCGACGTGCCCGAAGAATACGGCGGCGGCGGCCTCGGGAGTCTGGCTCAGGTGCTCGTCTGGGAAGAACTCGCGCGCACCGTAGCGCTTCCCTCACGGGGGCAGGGGATCTTCGGGCCGGACATTCGTCCGATCTTATATGCGCTCAATCCCGAACAGAAAAAACGCTTCATGGACCCGATTCTGAGGGGCGAGAAAAAGCTCTGCTTCATGCAAACCGAGCCGGACGCCGGATCCGATCCGGCATCCATGAAGACGCGGGCTGTGCGGCAGGGTGATTATTATGTGATCAATGGCACGAAGCGCTTCATTACCGGCGCCGGTGATGCGGACATCGGCCAGCTGATGGCGGTCACGGATCCCGCCAAGGGAGCTCACGGCGGCATTTCCTGTTTCATGATCGACATGAAGACGCCGGGGCTCACGCTTGTAACGAAGTTTAAAACGATGATGGGCGAGGAACCATGGCAGATTGCATTCGACGACATGAAAATTCCCGCTGAAAACCTGGTTGGTAAAGAGGGTGAAGGATTCAAGCTGGCGCAACGGTGGCTTGGCATCGGTCGACTTAAACACGGGGCGCGCGCCCTCGGTGTTGCCGAGCGTTGCATCGAAATGGGCGCAAGCTATTCGAAGCAGCGGGTGACCTTCGGCAAACCGCTGTCAGAACGCCAGGGCATTACTTTCAAACTCGCGGATTCTTACGTGGAATTGCACGCGGCGCGCCTGATGGTCTATCAGGCGGCGTGGAAGAACGATCAGAAACAGGACATTCGCAATGAAGCCTACATGGCCAAGTTATTCGCCGATGAAATGTCGTTCCGTGTCGTCGATCGCGTCCTGCAAATCCACGGCGGAATTGGCCTGACGTTGGACCTGCCGCTCGCGAAGTGGTTCGTCGATCAGCGCAGCCGGATGATCACGGAAGGCGCCTCGGAAGTGATGCGAATGGTGATCGCACGGGAGGTGCTTCGGAAATATAACTAAACGCACTCAAAGCGTTTATCTTATTTCGTGAACGAAAGTTCCCAGCGGTTTCCATCCGGGTCGAACACGTTGATCGAGTAATTATCGCTGTCGCGGTGCGGGCGAACCTTCTCGATATTGGCGCCGATCTGCTGCAGCGCTTTGTGGGCGCTGTCTTTCTCCTGCCAGGGAATGCCCAACGTATGATGCGGATCCACTTCGCGCGGTCCCTTCGATGCATCGAAGAGATGAACTTCGAAATTGCCCAATCGGACGTCGACCTCTTTCACCTGCCCCGCCTTCATCTGTTCCTCAGTCGGCACCACGCGCCGTACGACTTGCCCGCCCAGAACCTTGGTGTAAAAATCTTCTGATTTGCTCAGGTCCTTTGCGCTCATGGCAAACGTCTTGATCCCCCGAATTTCAAACATTGGAAGCCTCCTCTTCTAGTAAGGACCGCCAGCGCAACAGCGACCGCAGCCCTTGCGAGTCTTTTGTCGAAATCTATGGCTGTGGAGCGCTGCTTGTCAACTGGAAGGCGTCGGCCCGTCGGCCATTTTGCATTCTGCCGAACTGTCAGTTGAGGCACCTGAGAAATCTTCGCCCGGATTCAATCGGCTCAGCCGCGTTCGATTTCTCTCACCACCGCATCGGCAAACTGTTCGGTTGTTGCGCTGCCGCCGAGATCGCGCGTCAATGTCTCGCCCTTCAGCAGAACGGCCTCGAGGGCGGCGCGAATCTTTTTCGCCGCCGCCGCTTCATCGATGCGATCCAGCATCATTGCCGCAGCCAGAATCATAGCCGTCGGATTGGCTATATTCTTGCCCTGAATATCGGGAGCGCTGCCGTGGACGGTTTCAAAAAGGGCGTGGGTATCGCCAAGATTCGCACCCGGAACGACGCCGAGTCCTCCCACCAGACCGGCCGCCAGGTCCGACACGATGTCGCCGTACAGATTTTCCATGAGCAACATGTCGAATCTCACGGGATCGACAACCAGCTGCATACAGAGGTTATCGACGATGACATCGCTGAAACCGATATCGGGATACTGTTTCGCAACGTTGCGCGCGCAACTCAGAAAAAGTCCGTCGCTGAGTTTCATGATATTCGCTTTGTGAACGGCGGCGATTTTTTTTCGGCCGGATGCCCGTGCATACTCGAAGGCAAACTTCGCGATCCGGGTGGATGCCTTCTCGGTGATGATTTTGAGGCTCTCCATAACGCCGGGAACGACCTCGTGCTCGATTCCTGAGTATTGCCCTTCCGTATTTTCACGGACGACGACGAGATCGACGTTTTGATAGCGCGCTTTGACACCCGGTAGATTTTTAACCGGCCGCAGATTGGCATACAGCTCGAAGGTCTGGCGAAGCTCCACGTTTACGCTGGCAAAACCCTCCCCCACGGGCGTCGTCACCGGTCCTTTGAGCGCGATTCTGTTTCTCTGAAAAGACTCCATCAACGATTCGGGGATCGTCGTATTGTGCGTCTTCAATGCTTCGGCGCCGGCAGAGTGACGCTCCCACTCGATCTCGACTCCGCTTTTCTGGATGATCCTCAAGGTTGGCTCGGTAACCTCCGGGCCGATGCCGTCTCCCGGAATCAATGTTATTGTGTGCTTCATGGCTTCTCCTGCGAGCTCCCTTCCTTACGTGTGCCCATAGAAATTTAAGCGGAGATAACGACTGAATCTCTGGAGCGCGGCCGGCGTCTGGCGATCAGTCGGATTGATATCATAATCAGCGAAATCCATGTGGAGCGCAATTAGACCGCGAAGAATGGGTCAATGGATCGATTGGGGCCTGGTCGTCGTATGGGCGATAGTCATATTCTGCTTTTCGACGGCGCCGTTCGCCTCGTCCAAGACATCCCAGGTCATCGGCCCCATTCTGACGTGGGTCATGCCATCGATCACCGGGCATCAGCTCGACGTCGTACACCTGCTGGTTCGAAAACTCGGCCATTTGAGCGAGTATTTCATCTTCGCCGTCCTCGTTCATCGCGCCCTCGCTCATCAAAACCAGAGCGGGTCCGGGCGCCGGCAGTTGGTTTGGACGCTGCTGACGGTGTGCCTCTACGCCGCAACTGACGAGTGGCATCAATCGTTCGTACCGGGACGAACGGCAAGCGCCGGTGATGTGCTCCTGGACTCCGTCGGAGGATTCTGCGGGAGCATCTGTTTCAATTGGGTGCACCGGCGCCGGAAAAAACTTGACATTGTGATGGCAAATCGCCACCATAGCTGAATTCCAGGTTTCCCAATCTCCCCATTGAACGGCATGAACATCGTCTCAAACGTTGCTATCGTTCTCCTGCTTCTCGTCACCGGCGTCTCGTTGTCCGGCTGTTCGGCGGCCGAAAAAAAGGCGGCCGGTTTGTTTTCGCCGCCACCCGCCAATTCGGCTGCGCCGGCGGCTCCGGCTCGGGCGGTTTCGGCCATGGAGGCTCTCAGCCGCGGCGTAGCGGCCGTGACTCCGCCGGGCGCAGCATTGCAGGACGTGTACTATGAATTCGACAGCACGGAATTACTGCCGGATGCGCAGGCGCTTCTCAGGAAGAATGCGGACTGGCTCAAAGCCAACCCGTCAGCTCAGGTGGAAGTCGAAGGCCATTGCGACGACATCGGCTCGGCGGAATACAATCTGGCGCTCGGCGCTAAACGCGCTCAGAGCGCCAAAGATTTTCTCGTCAGCGAAGGAATTTCAGCCGACCGGCTGGTTACGATCAGCTATGGCAAGGAAGCGCCCGCCTGTTTCGAACCGAACGAAGAATGCCGCGTCAAGAACCGCCGCGCACGCTTCGTGATCTTCAAGGAACTGCCAATCTCGTAAGCTCGCTTTGGTTCTCCGAATTTCCCGCAAAGCCGCCAGGGCGCAAGTATGAAGTTTTTCTTCCTGCGGTCGCAATGACCGGGCGTTCTTATTAAACCGCGCGGCAGCTCATCCCGAATCTTCTTCTGGCCCCTTCGCGTCTTTGCGGGATCTTCGATTTTACTCATACCCTATCGCGGTAACGATCGGGATCGCCGCTGCCTGTCTTGCCGGCCAATAGCCGACCAAGAGACATAGGCCTACCGCTGCGAACAGGGCAACAACCGCGATGCCGTAGGGATAGTAAAACTGAAACGTCCACCCGGTCAGAACCTTCGTATTATAGATGACGTGGTGATACGCCATGACGCTGCCGGCGAAGAGGCCGAGCACTCCGCCCAGAAATCCCATCCAACCCGCTTCCATCACGACGATCCGACGAACCTGGGTCTGTGTCGCGCCGATGGCCCGCAACACGCCAATCTCGCGGGTGCGGTCCAGAATCGAAGCGAGCAGCGTGTTGATCACGCTGAAGATCGCAACCACGATGGCAACAAGTTCGACTGCATAATTGACGACGAACGACTGCTCCATGATGCGCACGACCGCTTCACGGAGATCCTTGTGGGTGCTGATGAACAGCTGGTACTCCTCGCCATAATCTTCTTTGATCTTCTGAATGACCCGCTGTGGATCCGCGCCGGGACTCAGCCAGAGATCGAACGCGTCGACGAGCTCGTCCTTCCAGTATTTTTTGTACAGCGACCGGTCGATGAGAACGCTCCCGGCATCAGAAGAATAGTCCACGTATACACCGAGGATACGAAACGTGATCAGACCCGAGGGCGTGGAAAGCGGAACGCTATCGCCTGCCCGTTTCCCGAATTTGCTTTCGAAACTTTCACTGATGATAACGCCCTTCCCTTCGCCCATTTCCCGCAGCGCCGTCTTTCCGTCGCCGGAAACCATCGGCAGATTCCGTACGCTTGCGGATTCTCTCGCGGCAAAGGATTCGATGAGGATCGGCCGCCCTTCATAGGTCGAATGGATGAGACGATAGAGATCCACGACCTGAATGCCGGGCGTGCTTCTGAGCTGGGACAGCGGCTCTTCTCTGAGCGGCACATTGCGCGGTCCGGCGGTTCTAGCGGCCGAGCTGACGATCAGATCCGCCGTGACCATCTGATCGACCCAGGCAAGCAGAGATCCGCGCACGCTACTGACGAACGCCGCGATCGTGAAGATAGCTGCGAGGCTGATCACCATCGTTGCAAGGGTAATGCCCGAGCGCACGGGATTGCGTCGTAAACTATCGGACGCGAGACGCGACTCCGCCCATGAGAGACCCGGCAACTGCACTGCGGAGCGCCAGAATCGATTGACGGTAAATCGGATCAGGACCGGCGAAAAAAACGCCAGCGCGAGCAGAAACACGAGCATTCCAATCACGCCGACGCTGAAGGACTGCACCGGGCTGCGGACCGACGGCGCAACCAGGAGCAAGACGGGCGAGACGACAAGACACAGGATTCCCAAACGGTTTGCCAGCGATCCCTGCCGTAAACCGGGTCTCCACGCCGCCTGGCGGACATTCTCGAGGGGGCTCACGTGGATCGCTTCCCAGGCAGGAAATAGCGCCGCCAGCACGGCAACAACGATGCCGCTAGCGAGAGCAAGCAACAGCTCGCTTCCGGTCACGACTCCCGAGCGGAGATCTATAGCAGAAAACAGGTTGGCCACGGTTTCGCCGACGGCAAGCAGAGCCGCCTTTGCCAATAACCAGCCGAGGACGACGCCAACGAGAGACCCGCCGAAGGCGAGCAGGAGCGCCTCGGCCAATATCAGCCGCAGCAACTCGCCTCGCCGCATTCCCAGACAACGGAGCGTCCCGATCTCATGCCTGCGCTGTACAATGGATACCGCGACTGTGTTGTAGATCAGAAAGAATCCGACGAAGAGCGCAATCAGGCTTACGAAAAAAAGACCAACACGAAACGACGTGAGCAGCAACTCGATTTGTTCGCCGCGCTTTCGCGGCCGCTCGACCTCGGCCGCTCCGCCGAGCGCTTGCTTGAGCCGCGCCTGAACGGTTTCGACACTGGCCCCCGGATCGACTGTGAGATCGATTACGTCGAGCTTGCCTTCCTTTCCGAAAGCCCGCTGCGCGACGGGCAGATCCATTAAAGCGAAGCTCCCGCCGAAAACCCGCGCTGTGCCATCCTCCCGCATCAACGCGCGAACCGTGTATCTCTGCCGGCCCGCGCTGGTTGCCAGCGTTACAGTCGACCCAAGCGGCAGATTCAGCCGGCGTGACAACGTCTCCGTGATGGCGACGGAATCCGGATTGGCGATAAAATCGAGAGCCTGCTCGAACTCGAACCCCGGACCCGTGAATTCGTAGGTGCGGATCGACGAGTCCGTGAGCAGGTCGACACCGTAAACATAGAGCCGCTCGCC
>JADMIO011460736.1_pt1 | contig 10406 bp, 11 predicted proteins | sample 8958161 | NCBI WGS metagenome assembly JADMIO01 (sample SAMN16585339, study PRJNA669376) | soil metagenome | isolation source: Crop rotation soil | place: USA: Cullars Rotation, Alabama | collected 2011
GCCCGCGGCCGCTTTCGCGAGTTTTACCAGTGCGACGTGGACATGCTTGGTTCGCGTTCGATGATTGTCGAAGCTGAGTTAATCGCCGCCGCCAGCGATGCGTTGGCAGCGCTCGGCTTTAAAGATTTCACGGTGCGCCTGAATCATCGACAGGTGTTGACCGGAATTCTCGATCAAGCTGGGGTGGCGCGCGAAAAACACGCCGACGCGCTGATCGCACTCGACAAAATGGACAAAGCGGGTCCCGAAGGTGTCGCGCGGGAATTGCGCGAACGAGGGCTAGTCGATGAGTCTGCCGTCAAGCTGATGCGCTTTTTTGAAGGACTCGCCGGCGCCCAACATGCTTTGGAGCTGCTCGATGTTGGCGAGGGCGGCGCGCGCGCAGCTTACAACGCCGACGTCCTTGGACGCCTGGTCGAGTTCATCGGCGCGCACGAAGTCGGCGCCGGCGGGGTTGATGATCTCAGGCAGATTCTGCAGTTCGCCAAAGCTAGCGGCGGCGAAGCGCGGATCAAACTCGATCCGACGCTGGCGCGCGGTCTGGCTTACTACACGGGCGCGATTATCGAAATCAACGTCGCCGATCTTTCCGGTTCACTTGGCGGTGGCGGGCGTTACGACAATCTGGTCGGTATGTTTCTTGGAAAAGATGTTCCGGCGTGCGGCTTCTCGCTCGGCCTCGAGCGCATCATCGTGGTGATGGGCGAGCGCGAAATGTTTCCGGAGCAGCTACTCTCTTCACCGGCGGACGTGATGGTGACAATTTGGGATGAGAACTCACAAACTGATTCGATTTCGCTCGCGCGTGAACTACGGAGTAAGGGCTTGCGTGTAGATCTATATCCGGAAGCTGAAAAGCTTGGGAAACAGTTCAAGCATGCTTCGGCGCGCGGAATTTCTTTCGTCGCGATCATCGGCGATGATGAAAGAGCGCGTGGAGAGGTGGCAATTAAGGACATGCGAACCGGCGAACAGCGAAGTGTGAAGCGGGGGGAACTCGCGGAAACTCTTCGCTACGCGTTTGGTAAACAAGTCGGCGAAGCCGACGACAGCATGAAGCCTGGGGCGTAAGCCCCAGGTTCGGATGGAGTGCGATGAATCAAGCTCGCGGAGCGAGCGAGAGCCCTCGCAATGAAATCGAATTCGATGAATGCTTTGTCTGAGAGCTTTCGCCCGCTTCGCGGGCTCGAATAATTAATGATCAATGTCCTGGGGCTAGCGCCCCAGGCTTTATGCTTTCGCCTGCTCTGCAGGCTTTGCCGAGAAAGAACCATGAACAATCAATCAACTGCTGAACACTATCTCGCAGACGTGCTGCAAACCTTCCGTGACTACAAGAAGCTCGGGGAGCGCGCCTTTTCACAACTCAAAGACGAAGACTTCTTTCGGACGATCGATGAAGAGTCGAACAGCATCGCGATCATCATGAAGCACATGGCCGGCAACATGCTTTCGCGCTGGACAGATTTTCTGACGACCGACGGCGAGAAGCCCAACCGCCAGCGCGACATGGAATTTGTGATGCTGCCGGAGACCACGAAAGAAGACATGATCGCGTATTGGGAGAAGGGCTGGCAGTGCGCGTTCGCTGCCATTGAACCGTTAAAGCCCGACGACCTGATGCGCGTCGTGAGTATTCGCGGTCAGGATCACACGGTGATTCAGGCGCTCAATCGCCAAATAGCCCACTACGCCAATCATGTGGGACAGATCGTCTATCTCGCGAAGCATCTGCGCGGCAGCGACTGGCAAACCTTGAGCGTGCCAAAAAATAAGTCCGCGGAATTCAACGCCTACCTGAAAGAGAAACTTTCGGCCGGCGCTTCGGCCGGACAGAGTCAGTTGAATGAAGTGATGGACTTCGCTACAAAGAACCGCAACTAACGTCGGAGTTACTCAGAAATGTTTTTGGGGTTACGCACCGCCATTTATCATGTAAGCGACCTTGAACGCGGGAAGCAGTGGTACCGCAGCGTTCTCGGGATCGATCCGTACTTTGATCAGCCGTTCTACGTCGGATTCAACGTAGGTGGGTACGAACTCGGCCTGCAACCTGACGGCGCTAATGCCGACCGGGCCGATGGCGCGGTTGCATACTGGGGCGTCGAGAACGCCCAGGTGGCTTTCCAAAAGTTGATTGAATCCGGCGCCACGATTCACGAAGCGATTCAGGACGTGGGCGAAGGGATCAAAGTCGCCACCGTAAAAGACCCGTTCGGCAACGTATTTGGCGTCATCGAAAATCCGCATTTCAAAGTCGCCGGATGATCACCGCACTGCATCACGTTAACGTCACCGTGCCGGCGGAACTGGAAACCGCGGCGAAGAACTTCTATGGCAGCGTGCTCGGCCTAAAACAGATTCCGAAGCCACCTACTTCCAGGCAAAGCGGCGCGTGGTATCAGATCGGACCGGCTCAACTTCATTTATCAGTTGCGCGTGGAGAGGTATCACCAGGTTCCGGACATGTCTGCTTCACTGTTTCCGATTTAACCGAAATAGAAGCGAAATTGCGCGATGCCGGAGTCGATATTATCCCTGACCCCGAGCCGCAGCCGGATTCCCCGCGATTCTTTGCGCGCGATCCTGCCGGCAATGAGCTCGAGATTGCCCAACAAAAATGAGTTTCACTTTTGTAAATCCTGAATCGCTCGGCGCGCCGCGCGGCTATTCGAATGGGGTGCTGGCGGGTGCGGGTGGCCGTCTGCTCTTCGTCGCCGGCCAAATCGGCTGGGATGAACGTCAACAAATCGTCAGCGATGAGATTGCCGAGCAGTTCGATCGCGCGCTCGCGAACGTCATCACGGTCGTGACTGAAGCGGGCGGTCGAGCCGAGCAGATCGCGCAGCTAACCATCTATGTAACTGATAAGAACGAGTACCGCGCGCGCACGAAAGAGATTGGCGAGAATTATCGCGCTCGCATGGGCAAACATTTTCCGGCAATGGCTCTGGTTGAAGTGAAGAGCTTGCTGGAAGATCGCGCCAAAGTCGAAATTGAAGCGACGGCCGTTTTGTAGCGACCCTGTTGGCACAGACTTCAGTCTGTGGTACGAGTCTGGAAATCACAGACTGAAGTCTGTGCCACTACCTAAACATGAAAAGATGTCCCACCTGCAGCCGCGTCTACGACGACTTAGGTCTGCGATTCTGCATGGATGATGGGACGGAACTGGTTAACAAACCGTTGGAGACACCCGCGCCGTCAACCCTCGTGATGTCGGGTCCGGAAATCCAACCGACGATCCCGGCGTTTCAACCGCCGCCGCCACCTCCGCCCCCGGCCGCAACCGTCGCGGCGTTTCAAAACAAACGGCAACGAAACATCATCATCTGGGTCCTGGCACTCGCCATCGGCCTGCCTTTGATCGCGGGCGTCGCTTTTGGAATTTGGAAGCTGACTCACCGGGGTGAATTAACCTGGCGCCTGGTGCTTGAAGTCGATCCGAATGCGCCCGATCGCCAGGCCGCGGTAAAGCAGGTGGTTGCGATTATCGATCGTCGCCTTGATGCGTTGGGCCTTTCGAACTACGAAATCAAACCTGATCCTGACAGTGGAAGCGGCCGCATTATCATCAACCTGCCTACCGTCGACAATCCGGAACGAATCAAACAGATCGTAACGACGTACGGCAAGCTTGAGCTGGTGCATGTGATTAGTCCGGCGTCGCCCTACCCTCTTCAAACTTATGCCACCAAAGAAGAGGCAATCACCTCGCTCGGGGGAAATCTTCCGGCGAACCGTCGCGTGTTGCCCTACGCTGAACGCGACGAACCTACGACTGCGGCGGACACCAGCAAGTCGCAAACCGGAGGGCACAAACGATGGGTCGTGGTCGAAGCTCCGGCCATCGTCGACGGCACTGAACTGAGAACTGCGACCGCGGCGCCGGCCGTGGGTGAGCGCAATAACTACCAAATCTCTTTTTCACTGAAGCCCGCCGGCGCGGAAAAGTTCGGCGCCTGGACTGGTGCCAACATCAACCAATACCTCGGCATCGTTCTCAATGACGAAGTAAAATCCGCGCCGTTTATCAAAGGGCAAATCTACGATCAAGGCGAGATCAGCGGACGCTTCACAAAACAATCGGCGGAAGATTTGGCCCTGGTTCTGAGGGCCGGTGCTTTGCCCGTGCCGGTGAAGCTGGTTGAGGAAACTATCAACAAGTAACTGTACATTCATGGATAACCCAAAGAGTTTTCTTTACGAGCAACGTGACGGCATCGGCACGATCACTTTGAACCGTCCTGAACGGCTTAATGCGATCACGTTCGAGGTCTATCACGAGCTGACGGACTTCATCGCCCAGTTGCGCGACGAAAAAGATGTGCGCGTGGTTGTGATTACCGGCGCGGGCCGCGCGTTCTGTTCCGGCGGGGACGTCGTGGACATCATCGGTGAATTGACGGGACGCGACGCGGAGGGCCTGCTTCAGTTCACCCGTCTCACCTGCGAGCTAATTCACAACATGCGCGCGTTGCCCAAACCAATTATCGCCAGCTTGAACGGCACCGTGGCCGGCGCAGGCGCGTGCATTGCGCTCGCTTCCGACATTCGCATCGCGGCTGAGGAGGCGAAGATCGCTTTTATTTTTGTTAAGGTCGGCCTCGCCGGCACGGACATGGGCGCGACGTATCTTTTACCGCGCGTCGTGGGGCTCGCGAAGGCGACCGAGCTTTTGATGACCGGCGACTTTACCGACGCCGCTGAGGCGGAACGGATCGGTCTCTACAATCGAGTAGTGCGCCGTGATCAGCTCGAGACTGCCACGCGGGAATTTGCTGAGAAGTTGGCGCGCGGACCCGCGCTGGGCATCGCGAAGACTAAAGAGATGCTGAACCGCGAGCTGCACATGGGATTTGACGCTGCCCTGGAAGCCGAAGCCGTCGCGCAAGCGTTATGCATGCAGACGCCGGACTTCAAAGAGGCGCACGCTGCGTTTATCGAGAAGCGGCCGGCAAAGTTTGAGTAATTTGGAGTGCGCCGGCAGAGTCCCGATTTCATCGGGACGGCGACGGCGCTTTGGATTGATCCTCCATGACCACTCCCCAACGGATATCATGGCCCCACGCCCCCACTTCACCAACTGGCCGCACGAGGGACTTACATAGTCACTGCGGGCACCTACAAAAAGGCGCATCACTTCCGTGATCGCTCGCGACTCGATGTACTTCACCGCGGATTGTTGTCTGTGGAAATCCGGTAAAACATGGACTGGTGTACACTGCGAACCAATATCCGTGGTGCTCTGCGGGTTGGTTTGAAAGAACGGCGCAGCTGGCTCAGGTGAAGATGATAATGGTTTCAAGATCGATCAACTAAAAGTTCTCGATGACTATGACGTATCGTTAGTTGACTAATCCAAAGCGCCGTCGCCGCTTCGCTTTGCCGGCGCACTCCAAATTTGCGCATTTCTTAAAATGGACTCTTTCTTTCAGACAACTCCGTTCTTCAATTCCGAACAGCGCGCTCTTGAGGAGCGGTTGACGGAATTCGCGCGGAACCAGATCGAACCGCGCGCCGGCGACGACGAACGGGATGCTGAAGAAGCTCTCCGCTCGTACCTGCGGCTGCTGAGTGAACAAGACCTGCTGCGCTATGCGGTAGCCTCGACCGGCCAGCGCTTGGATTTGCGCGCCTTCTGCCTCATTCGCGAGGTCCTATCGTATTCATCGCCGCTCGCAGATCTTGCGTTCGTGCTGCAGGGACTGGGCACGTACGCGATTAGCCTCGCCGCCACAGAACACGTGCGCGACTTCTGGCTCGATCGCGCGCGGAGCGGACAAGCAATCGCGGCATTCGCCTTAACTGAACCTGAGGCCGGTTCGGATGTCTCGGCTTTGAAAACTGAAGCGCGGCGCGAAGGCGACAGTTACCTCCTTAACGGCCATAAACGTTTTATCTCAAATGCCGGCGTCGCTGATTTCTATACGGTGTTCGCGCGCACAGGAACGCGCGGAGATGGCCGGGCGGAGATTTCGGCTTTCATCGTCAGCGCGCGGATGCCGGGATTCAACGTCACCGCCCGAACTGAGATGATGGCGCAACATCCGATCGGCGAATTGGAATTCAAAAACTGTCGCGTCCCGGCTGAGGACATGATCGGAAATCAAGGAGATGGACTGCGGCTCGCGTTGCAGACCCTGGACACCTTTCGCGCGAGCGTCGGCGCGGCTGCCTGTGGCATGGCGCGACGGGCGCTCGATGAAAGCGTGAGTCACGCGAAATCGCGCACGCAATTCGGCAAGCCTTTGGCAGAACATCAACTGATTCAGGAAAAGCTCGCGGACATGGTGACTGAGCTGGATGCCGCGCGCCTGCTTGTGTATCGCGCCGCCTACCTGAAAGACGCCGGCGACGAACGTTCGACGCGCGAAGCAAGCGAAGCAAAACTCTTCGCCACCGAGGCCGCCGGCCGGATCATCGATCAGGCCGTGCAGATTCATGGCGGCAGCGGGCTCGTATGCGGATCAGCAGTTGAGCGACTCTATCGCGACGTGCGCGCCCTGCGCATTTACGAAGGGACATCGGAAATTCAAAAGCTCGTGATCGCCAATCAACTCTTGAAAGAGTAGCGAGACGCGTTTATAAGTGAATACGTGAAATCAATTCCTGCAGACACCTCGCCTGCGGCTCAAAGGGTTCTTTTTGAACTACTCGGAAACGCGACAGTGGCGAAGAAGTTAGAACTCACGTTTGGCCTAATTCATGCCTTGCGGGAGTTAATAGTAGCGGATGTTCGCCGCCGGTTTCCTGACGCGTCGGAAGAAGAGTTGCAACAGCGAGTGATCGCCAGACTACTGGCTCGTGATGATGTGATCCATGCCTATGGTTTCGATCCAGAACTCGCCGGCTACCGATAATGGAAAACCCCTTCGTTGTTCTGATTGAGGCGATCCGGGCATTCGACTCCCTTGGAATCAACTATGTTGTCGTTGGATCAATCGCGAGTTCCGTTCACGGTGAATATCGAGCCAGCGGTGATGTAGATATCGTCGCTGACGTTAAGTCAGAACACGTTGCGCCGCTCGCCGACAAGTTGAAGGCCGAATTTTACGTTGACGACCTGATGATGCAGCGAGCCATTGCCCAAGGTCGTTCCTTCAACATTATTCATCTACAGATGGTTTTCAAGATCGACGTCTTTATTCCTCTCACAGATCTCGGACGACAACAATTAGCGAGGCGGGAACAACATTTTCTCGACTCCGCTGGTTCGCAAGCAATCTGGATCGCCACTGCGGAGGATACAATCCTGGCGAAGCTCCATTGGTATCGGCTCGGCCAGGGAACTTCCGAGTTACAGTGGCGCGACGTGACCGGAATTATCAGTGCGCACCGCACACCCTTGGACAAAACTTACTTGTTTTCTTGGGCCGAGCGATTAGGGCTTGCCGATTTGCTGAAGCGAGCGTTTGCGGCACAACCTTAAGTTCTCATGACGAATTCCCAATCTCATCTCGCTCGGCGTCTTAACCTGTTCGACGCGACGATGATCGTCATGGGCGGCATCATCGGCGCGGGTATCTTCACGAACCCTTACGTCGTCGCTCAGCTGGTCCACTCGAAGACTTTGATCCTGGCGGTGTGGATCGCGGGCGGATTGATAGCCCTCGCCGGTGCATTCATTTACGCGGAACTCTCTTCACAGGTGTCTGAGTCGGGCGGGCAATATGTTTACCTGCGCGACGCCATGCACCCGGTGGTCGGGTTTGTCTATGGCTGGAGCATGCTGTTCGTGATTCAAACCGGAGCGATGGCCGCCGTCGCTTTGATCTTTGCGCATCACGTCTTTGCTTTTGCCGGAATCACCGCAGGCGAGTGGAGTGCCGCGTTGCTGGCCGCTTCTTCTCTCGTGGTGCTGACCATTGTGAATTGGATCGGCGTACGCGCGGGCACTCTGACCTCGAACGTGTTCATGGTTCTCAAGCTGGTGGCCATCGCGGCCCTCGTGATTATCGGCCTGACGTTAGCCAAACCGGCGGCAGCTCAAGTTGAGGCAATTGCGCCGGCGTCTTCACTTTGGCAGGCGTTGATTGCTTTCGGCGCCGCCTTGATTCCGGCACAGTTCGCCTACGGCGGCTGGCAGACCTCGTGCTACGTCGCCGGTGAAGTGCGCGAGCCGCGCCAGACCCTTCCGCGCGCTTTGTTAATCGGTGTGGTAGGCGTGATCGTCGTTTATCTTTCGGTGAATTTTGTTTGCGTTCATGTGCTGGGCCCGGAACTGTTGGCGCGGACGAAAACGCCGGCGTCAGCGGTGATGGGGATTGCATTAGGCGACCGTGGCGCCCGCTTCATTGCCGCCGGTATCGCAATTTCGACAATTGGATTTCTGAGTCAGAGCATGCTGACCGCGCCGCGAGTTTATTTCGCGATGGCCGAAGACGGTTTGTTCTTCAAACGACTGGCCTCGCTGAATCGCGCGCGCGTACCGGCTTTCGCGATCGCTTTGCAGGGAGGATTGGCCGCGGCGATTGCTTTGGTCGGCAGCCGCTACGAACAGATTCTGAACTATGCCGTCTCAGTTGATGTGGTGTCGTTCGGCATGACCGCGGCTTGCGTTTTCATTTTTCGAGCGCGGCGCCGCAGCGACGAAGAGGTCTTTCGGATTCCCGGACATCCGTTCACCACTCTGTTCTTTATCGGCGCGTGCGCCGTGATAACGTTCAGCATGATTTACAAGTATCCGCGCAACAGCATGATCAGTTTCGGCATTATGTTTTTGGGAGTGCCGGCGTATTTCTTGTGGGCGAGGCGTCGTGACAGAACCGCGAGCGGTAGCGACCGGATCTAAACACAAGTCTTGAAAACACGTGCGGACTCCTTTAAGTTGAAATCACGATCCGGTCGCTACCGCTCGCGGTTCTGACACACTTGCAATGAACACTCAGTCCAGTTACATGCAATGGGCCAAGAAGCGGCCGAAGGTGACCTGCGATCTCGCGCTCAGCGGAATTCTGAATCTGCCCTTCTCTGAACTCGAAGCCAACATCGCAGACATCGATCTGAACGGCGACAACTCGTACGGCTACCAGCCGCTGGTCGAGGCGCTGGCCGAACATTGCCGCGTGGCGCCTGAGAATGTGGTCACCGTTTCCGGCGGCACCTCGATGGCCAATCACCTCGCGATGGCAGCATCTATTGAACACGGCGATGAAGTATTGATCGAGCAGCCAACCTATGAACCACTGCTGGCACTCGCTGAGTATTTCGGATTGCAGGTCAGGCGATTTTCCCGCTCCTTCGACAACGACTTCCAGATCGGTGTTAATGAACTCCAGTCAAAGATCAGTTCCCGCACCCGGCTGATTGTGTTGACGAATCTTCACAATCCCAGCAGCGCCTTGATCGATGACGCCACGTTAAGAGAGATCGGCGAGGTCGCCGCGAAGGTGGGTGCGCGCGTGCTGGTCGATGAAGTCTATCTCGAAGCGATGTTCGAGCAGGCGCCGCGCTCCTCAGTTCATCTCGGCCCACAATTCATCGCCACCAGCAGTTTGACCAAAGGTTACGGTCTCAGCGGCGTGCGTTGTGGTTGGATTCTCGCCGAACCGGAATTGGCCGAACGTATGCGGCTACTGCACGACGTCTTCGGAGCCGTGGGTCCCCATCCAGCGGAACGTCTGAGCGTCCTGGCGCTGCGCAAATTACCCAGGTTCATCACTCGCGCAAAAGGCATCCTCGAAACGAATCGCGCGCTGCTGAACGACTTTCTCGATTCGCGCGAAGAACTCACTTCGAAGAGATCCGAGATCGGAACAACGTCCTTTCCTCGTCTGGAAAAAGGCAACGTCGACGCGTTGTGGAGCTCGCTTTACGAGAAGTACGACACGGCATTTGTGCCCGGCCGCTTTTTTGAATCACCCGGGCATCTCCGCCTTGGCATCTGCGCCGAACCTGAATTGTTTGCCACGGGAATTGAGAGATTGGGGAAAGCGCTCGACGAACTCGCTGCATGAAAATCAGAATAATTGGCGGCGGACCGGCGGGCATGTATTTCGCCATCCTCATGAAGCAGGCCGGCGCCGCGCACGACATCACGATCTACGAACGAAATGGCCCGGACGACACGTTTGGTTGGGGCGTTGTCTTTTCGGGAAAGACGCTCGCGAATCTGCGCCAGGCCGATGCGCCATCGCATGCTGAAATCACACGCGAGTTTGAAGCCTGGGACAACGTCGATGTGGTGCATCGTGACGAAAAGATTTCGATTCACGGCAACAGCTTCTCAGGCATCGCACGTCTTGGCCTGCTGAAGATTCTGCAAAGACGCTGCGAAGAGCTCGGGATCCAAATCCATTTCCGAAGTGAAGTCGGCGACATTGAGGCGCTGCGCACTGCTTGCGACTTGCTGGTGGGTGCTGACGGCGTTAACAGCACGGTGCGTCAGCAGTACGCGAAACAGT
>JADMIO010835489.1_pt1 | contig 10405 bp, 10 predicted proteins | sample 8958161 | NCBI WGS metagenome assembly JADMIO01 (sample SAMN16585339, study PRJNA669376) | soil metagenome | isolation source: Crop rotation soil | place: USA: Cullars Rotation, Alabama | collected 2011
CCGCACGCCCGCCTCGATCAGGGCGGGGGCGCAGGGCGGCGTCCGTCCCTGGTGGGCGCACGGCTCGAGGGTCACGTAGGCGGTGGCCCCGCGGGCGGCGCGGCCGGCGGCGCGCAGCGCGAGCACTTCCGCGTGGGGACCACCCGCGCGTCGATGCCAGCCCTCCCCGACCGCGCGGCCCTTCTTGACGAGCACGCAGCCGACCATCGGATTGGGATTCGTCTCCCCCAGGCCGCGACGGGCCAGGGCCAATGCGTGGGCCATCCAGCGGGCATCTTCAGCAGTCGACATCGGGTCAGGATCCGATGAGCGCGTCCGTGAACGCGGCGGGGTCGAAAGGCAAGAGGTCCTCCACCGCCTCCCCGACGCCGACGTAGCGGATGGGCACGCCGAGGTCGCGCACGACCGCGACCGCGACGCCGCCCTTGGCCGTTCCGTCGAGCTTCGTCACCACGAGACCGGTGACGCCCCCGGCCTTGGCGAACTCGCGCCCCTGGTTGAGGGCGTTCGAGCCCAGGGTGGCGTCCAGGACGAGCAGCGTCTCGTGGGGCGCCCCCGGGACCTCGCGTCCGGCCACGCGCGCCATCTTGGCCAGCTCCGCCATCAGGTTTCCCTTGGTGTGCAGCCGGCCCGCCGTGTCCACGAGCACGGCATCGTGACCCTTGCTGCGCGCGATGCGGAGGGCGTCGGTCAGGACCGCGCTCGGGTCCGCTCCTTCCGCGCCGCGATGGAAGGGGGCGCCCGTGCGCCCGGCCCAGATCTCGAGCTGCTCGGCCGCGGCCGCGCGGAAGGTGTCGGCCGCGCACACGAGGGTGGTGCGGCCTTCCCCTTTCCAGGCCGCGGCCAGCTTGCCGATCGTCGTCGTCTTCCCCACCCCGTTGACGCCGACCACGAACACGACCCACGGCTTCGTCGTGAAGGGGGCCACTCCCGTCGGCCGGGTCAGGATGGAGCGGATCTCCTCGCGCAGGAGGCCGCGCATGGCCTCCAGCCCGCCCGTCCAGATCCGTGCGCTCTTCGCGCGCAGGACCTCCATCGCCTGCTGGGTGGCGGGCAGGCCGAGGTCGGCGGCGATGAGCCGCTCCTCGACCTGGTCGAGGTCCTCCGGCTTGAGCGGCCGCCGGCCGCGCGCGAGGTCCTCGACGTCCGCGTTCAGGATGTCCCGCGTGCGCTCCAGTCCCTTGCGGAACCGGTCCATGAACGTCTCTGCCATCACAGCTCCTGGTTGAGCTTCTCCTGGGTGAGCTCCGAACGATGGATGCCCTCGGCTATGCGCCCGTCCACCGGCATCGAGAGGACGAGGTAATAGCCGTCCTTCAGCGGGCGCAGGATGACGACCCCCGCGGCGTACCGGCACAGCATGTACCGGATCGGGCTGCTCCCCCCGTGCCTGGCCATCGTCTTGCGGGCGGTGGCCAGGCCGATGCCCTGGTAGGCCCCGATCAGGCGGTGCCGCTCGTCGCGGGTGCCGGCCTGGATCGCCACCTCGCCTTCGCCGTCGAGGAGCAGCGCGGCGTGGCCGCCCACGGACCGGAGGAGCTCGTCCAGGATGCGCTGATAGGGCATGAAGCGAGGTGCGACGTCAGTCGCGCGACGGGCACATGATCCGAGGCGGGCGGCGGTGGCTACTTGGACGGGAACTGCTGGAGGAGCTGGGCCGCCCGCCTTCCCGCCGCGCCCACGGGGTCGCGCTTTCGTGCCTCTTCCAGCCGCGACCGCGCTTCCCCGAACCGGCCCACGCGGGAGTAGGCCTCGCCCAGGTTGAGGAGGACGGCCGCGCTCTGCGGGCATTCCTTCGCTGCCGTCTCGAGCGTGCCCACCGCTTCCTCGATCTTCCCGGAGGCGACGAGGGCGTCGCTGAGGCCGAGGTAGGCGTCGGGATAGCTGCGGTTGCGGTTGAGGCTGGTGCGGTACCAGTTGATGGCTTCCGAATAGTGCTTCTCCTCCAGATAGGCGTTGCCCAGGTTGCGCGAGGAGATCTCCGGCGTGGGGTTCGTGGGGTCGTTGAACGCGGTCAGGAACTCGTTCTTGCCCTCGTTGCGCCGGCCGGAAAGCATGAGCGCGGTGCCGAGGTCGTTGCGCACGTCGACGTAGTACTGGTTGAGCTCGAGGGCCTTGCGGAAGGAGCTGATGGCATCGTCGTATTTGCCGATGGCGATGTAGGCCTGGCCCAGCCCCTTGTGGAAATAGGGATTCTTGCCGTCCTCGCGCACCGCCTTGCGGAAGGCCTCCACCGCCATGGCCGGGCGCCCCTCGCGGAGATGGTTGAGGCCGGCGTTGAAGCTCGACTCGGGATCGACCTGTTGCGCGGCCGCCGCCGCGGGCGCGCTCACGGCCAGGGCCAGCGTCAGGGCCAGCATCCAGAAGCGGAGATGAGTCATGGGCCTCCTCGTTCTCAAGACGCGACTGCCTCGCCGGCCTGGCGCGCGGCCACCGACGCGCGCTTGGCCTTGGCCGGCGTGAGATCGCCGGCCGCGGCCGCCTTCTCGATGGCGTCCACGCAGCTGGCGTCGAACTTCTTGCCGGCCAGGAACCGCAGCCGGCCCAGCGCCACCTCGAACGTCATCGCCTTCGAATACGGACGGTCGGTGGTCATGGCGTCGAAGGCGTCGGCCACGCTCACGATGCGTCCGAGGAGTGGGATCTCCTCCCCCTTCTTGCCGTCCGGATACCCGCTGCCATCCCAGTTCTCGTGATGCATGAGGCCCGCGCCGGCCATCTCCTTCAGGAGGGGCACGGCGTCCAGGATGTGCTCGCCCTTGCGCGGGTGCTGCTTCATGATCTCGTATTCTTCGTCGGTGAGCGCCGCCGGCTTGCGCAGGATGCGGTCCTCGATGCCGATCTTGCCCACGTCGTGGATGATGCCGGAGAGGTGGACGCGCTCCACCTCCTCCTCGGACATGCCCAGGTAGCGCGCCATCAGCATGGAGTAGAAGGCCACCCGCTCGGAGTGGCCGCGCGTGTAGGGGTCCTTCTCGTCGATGGCGTTGGCGAGCATGCGGATGGCGCCCATGAACAGCTCCTTGTTCACGTCCGCCTGGCGCTGGATCTCCAGGAAGGCCTTCTGGATCTCGTCGCCCATCTGGTTGAAGGTGTCGGCCAGGACGCCGACCTCGTTGTTCGTCTTCACGGACACGCGCGTGTCGTAGTCGCCGCCGGCCAGGCGCCGCGCGCCGCGGGCCAGGGCCTGGATGGGATGGCTGATCTGCCCCGCGAACAGGGTGCCGAAGACGATGGCGGCGATGGTGACGAGCGCGACCAGGGCCAGCGACTGGTAGCGCATCTGGATCGCGCTGTAGTAGGCCTTGTCCTGCTCGACCTGGACGATGACGCCCCAGCTCGACTCCGGCACCGCGGCGTAGGTGCCGAGCATGTCGATGGGACCCTTGGGCGTCGGCATGGTGAAGGAGGTGGTGACGCCGGCCCGGCCGCCCGACTCCATGAACTGCCGCACGATCTCGACCCCGGAGACGTCGAGGTCGCCCTGCAGGCGCGCGGGGTCGGAGTGGGCGACCAGCCATCCGCGGCCGTCCACGACGTAGACGTCGAAGAGGCCCTCCTGGCCCATCTGCCGGGTGGTGTTCCAGAGGGGGCCGAGGCTGGCCACCACGAGCACGACGCCCTGGGGGGCCGCTCCCGCCGGGCGGATGGGCTCCGCCAGCACCATCACCGGCTCCTGCAGCGAGGTGGAGACGACGGGATGGCTCACCATCGAGCTGTCCTGCAGGCCGCGCAGGACGCCTTCGGTCTGCAGCTGCTCGATGATGGGCTCGCTCAGCTGCACGCCGGAGCGCGCCCCCGACCCGTGGACGTCCACCACGCTCACGGACACGAAGTTGCTCGTGCCCTCGACGTAGCGCTTCAGCCCGTCCACCTCGCGGATGCGCGCGACCTTGGCCGCGAACTGGTCACGGGGCGTGTCCACCTCGAGCGTGCGCGCGATGGCGACCGTCTGCTGCTGCAGGCTCTTGAGGTAGGTCGAGACCTGCTGGGACAGGCTGCGCGCCTTGTCGAGCTGGATGCTCTTCTGGTCGAGCTCGAGGATCTCGCGGCTCTTGGACACGAGGTGGAACGACGTGGCCACCAGCGGCACCACCCCCACCGCGAAGAGGAGGAGCAGGAGCGAATGGAGGATGCGGCCGCGGCGGCGCGGAGGCACAGAGGCGCCCGGCCCTCCGGAGGGGGCCGGGGCGGGGGCGCCTTGGGTCGCCACTCGCTATGCTTCCCGCGAGGAGGCGGCGGAGGGGGGAGTGGCGCCCGCGGCCATGGAGATCGGCCCGAGCACCTCGTACACCTCGACCGTCCGCTCCTTGCCCTTGAGCGTCGCCGGACCGAGGCTCTTGAAATCGAAGTGGGCCTTGGTCGCGTTGTAGGTGTTCTCGCCCACCACGACCGTCATGGGCTTGGCCACCGAGCTCTCCAGGCGGCTGGCCGTGTTCACGGTGTCCCCGAGGACGGTGTACTCCTTCTTGTTGATGCCGCCGAGCTCGCCCGCCACCGCCTTGCCGCTGTTGATGCCGATGCGGATCCGGATCGTCGGCCCTTCCTTGCGCTCCGCGTTGAAGGCCTCGAGCTGGTCCCGCATCTCCAGGGCGGCCTTGATGGCGCGCACGCAGTGGTCGGGCATGTCCAGGGGAGCCCCGAACACGGCCATGATGGCGTCGCCGATGTACTTGTCGAGCGTGCCCTCGTACTTGAAGATGATGTCCGTCATCCGCGAGAAGTAGTCGTTCAGGAGGAGCGACACCGCGGCCGGGCTCATCTTCTCGGACATGGTGGTGAAGCCCACGATGTCCGAGAAGAGCACGCTGACGTCCTTCACCTCCGGCACCCCCAGGGCCATGCCCTGCGACTCGGAGGTGGCGATGATCCGCGCCGTCACCTGCGGAGACAGGAACCGTCCCAGCCGCTCCCTCTTCTTCTCCTCGGCCAGGATCTTCTGGTTGAGGCGCGCGCGCTCGACCGCCACCGCGGCGTAGTTCGCGAGCGCGCTCAGGAGGTCGAGGTCGTTCAGGGTGAAACAGTTCGCCAGCATCGGGGAGTCCACATGGATGATCCCGATGACGTGGTCCTGGTTCCACAGGGGCGCGCACATCGCGCTGCGGATGCCGTGGAAGCGGATGGAGTCGCCGGCCCCGAAGCGCGGATCGACCATCGCGTCCGAGGTCAGGATGGAGACGCGGTCCTTGGTCACGCGGTCCGCGATCGTCTTCGAGATCGAGATCTTGCCCTCGGCGGCGGAACTCGAGTTCCGATGCTTGACCACCATCGGGATCAGCTTGTCCGAGCCGTCCTCGCTCAGCATCAGGAAGCCGCGGTCGGCGGGGACGTGGTCGAAGACGATGTCCATGACCTGCTGCAGGACCTCTTCCACCGGCCGCACCGCGATCAGCGTCTCCGCGACCTTGGTGAGGACCTTCAGGATCCGGTTCGCCTTCTCGACGTCCTGGACGTCGGCCGCGACCTTCTTCTCCGCCAGTCCGACCGCTTCGCGCTGGCCGGTGTCGGAGAGGAGCTTGCTGAGCTCGCCGACGCTGCGGATGATCGTGCCCGCCTCTTCCGAGAGGGGCTTGGCCTCGTCGAGCACGACCTTCCCCTCCAGCGTCTTGCTGAAGGCGAGCTGGAACTTGCCGAGGAGGATGCGGTCGCCGTCCTTGAGGGGGGCCTCGACCACGGGCACGCCGTTGACCTGGGTGCCGTTCTTGGACTTCAGGTCCTGGATGCGCACGCCGTCTTCGTCCGCGAAGAGCCGGGCGTGGGTGCGGGAGATGCCGAAGTCCTTGAGGACGATCTGGCAATCGGGGGAGCGTCCGATGGTGACTTCACCCTCGGTGAACGTGTAGGCCTGCGGGGTGTCACCGTCCTGATAGATCAGCCGGTACATTCAGGTTCCCGCGGGCGGCCCGCCCGCCGCGCTGCGGGTACTGAGTTTACTCCCTTTTGAGGGTCCTTAGCATCAGCTCGTCCACCCCCTCGCGTGGTGGTTTGCCTTCGTACAGCACGGCCCGCATCTGCTGCGCGATGGGCATTTCGACGCCCGCCCTTTCCGCCAGCGCGCACGCCGCCTGCGTGGTGCGGACGCCCTCCGCGACCATGTGCAGCTCGGCCAGGGCTTCGCCGACGGAGTGTCCGGCGCCCAGGGCGTGACCGAGGCGCCGGTTGCGGGAGAGCGCCCCCGTGCAGGTGAGCACGAGGTCGCCCAGGCCGGACAGGCCGGACAGGGTATCCGGCCGGGCGCCCAGGGCGACGGCGAGGCGGCTCATCTCGGCCAGCCCGCGCGTGACGAGCGCGGCCACGGTGTTGTGGCCGTAGCCGAGCCCGTCCACGATGCCGGCGGCGATGGCGATCACGTTCTTCAGCGAGCCCCCGAGCTCGACGCCGATCACGTCGTCGCTCGAATAGGCGCGGAAGCTCCGGCTCGAGACCGCGCGCTGCACCGCTTCCGCCACCCCGGCCGCGGCCGAGGCCACCACCACCGTCGTCGGCTGGCCCTGCGCGACCTCCAGCGCGAAGGAGGGCCCGGAGAGGACGGCGACGGGATGGCCGGGCGCTTCCTCCGCCGCGACCTCGCTCATGCGACGCAGCGAGCCGAGCTCGAGCCCCTTGGTGGCGGAGACGAGCCTCGTGCCCGCGCCGAGATGCGGCCGCAGGCCGCGCAGCGCCTCCCGGCAGAACTCGGAGGGCACGGCGACGATCGCCATCTCCGCGTCCTGCAAGGCTTCCGCGAGATCGCCGGTCGCCTGCAGGGCGGGCAGGGTGATGCCGGACAGATAGCGCGGGTTCTGGCGTCGGTCGACGATGTCCCGCGCGAGGGCGGCGTCGCGGGCCCAGAGTCGCACCACGTGCGCGCTGCGCGCGAGGTGCGCGGCCAGCGCCGTGCCCCACGAGCCCGCGCCCACCACGGCCACGTTCACGGCGCGGCGTCCTTGCGCGCGCCCATCCGCCGCTCGGTGCCGGCGGCGATGCGGCGGAGGTTCTCGCGGTGCTTCCAGACGATGAGCGCGGCCGCCACCAGGGCCGCGATGGCGGAGGCGGCGGGAGCGTGGGTCAGGAAGGCGACGACGGGCAGCGCGGTCGTTCCCGCGATCGAGCCCACGGAGGCGTAGCGGGTCAGCCCCGCCACCAGCGCGAAGGTGAGGAGGCCGGTCACGGCGGCCAGGGGGAGGATGGGCAGGAACGCCCCCGCTCCCGTGGCCACGCCCTTGCCCCCCTTGAAGGAGAGCCAGACCGGGCACATGTGGCCGATCACCGCGACCACCGCCGCCACCGCCGCCACCGTGGGCCCGGCCATCCGCAGCGCCAGCCAGGTGGCGAGCGAGCCCTTGAGGAAATCCAGCGCGAAGGCGGTGAGCCCGGCCGCGCGGCCCGCGCTGCGCATCACGTTCGTCGCCCCCACGTTGCCGCTGCCGACGGTGCGGACGTCGATCCCCTTCCGGCGGGCGACGAGGTAGCTGAAGGGGATCGAGCCGAGCAGGTAGGCGGCGACGAGCGCGACCGCGGTGAGGGGGCCGTGGCCCATGGTCATCGCGAGTCTACCGCACCGGCGCGGCCGGGCCGCGCAGCGGAAAGACGGCAAGCGGGGTGTACACCGAGCCCGCGGGGCGGATGTCGCTTCGGTACAGGACGAGCTCGGAGACACCGGCGGACGCGAGGTCGACCTCCGGCAGCGCGGGCCGCCGGGTCCGGCCGCGCCAGCGGCCGAGGGTCAGGTGGGGATGGAATTCGCGGGCCTCCGGTTCGAAACCGGCGGCCACCGCCGCGCTTTCGCACGCGGCTTGGAGGCGCCGCGCCGCCGCGGGCAGCTCCAGGCCGAGCCACAGGACGCGCGGAGAACCCCGCTCCGGGAACATCCCGATTCCGCGGATGGCCATCTCGAAGGCCGGGCAGGCGGCGGCGGCCGCGGCCAGCGGCGCTTCGAGCGCGGCCAGCTTCTCCGCCCGCGTCCAGCCGAGGAACCGCAGCGTCACGTGCACGCCCTCGTCGCGTACGAAGCTCACGCCGGGGAGGGACGGCGAGAGGCGGCGGATGGTGGCGGCGATCTCCGCGCGCGCGCCCGCCGGAACGGGCAGCGCGACGAAGGCGCGGATCGCCTTCTCCCGCGGAGGTGCGTCCGCGGTCACAGCGGCGAGAGGCCGAGCAGACCCCGCCGGATCATCTCCAGGGCCGATTGCGTGGACTGGAAACGCACGCGGTCCCGGTCGCTCGGGAAATGGACACGGCGCACGCGATCGCCGGCGGCGCCGCTGAGCGCGATGAAGACGAGACCGACCGGCTTCTCCGCGGTGCCGCCGCCCGGTCCCGCGATGCCGGTGATGGCCACGCCGATGTCGACCCGCGCCCGCGCCCGAGCCGCGGCCGCCATCGCGCGCGCGACTTCCTCGGAGACGGCGCCATGCCGTTCGACCAGGGCGGCGTCGATCCCGAGGTCCTCGACCTTCGCCCGATCGGCGTAGGTCACCCAGGCCCGATCGAAATAGGCGCTCGACCCCGGCCTCTCCGTGAGACGCGCCCCGAGCAGGCCCCCCGTGCACGACTCCGCGATGGCGAGGGTCAGGCGCCGCTCCTCCAGCATCGCGCCCACCACTGCCGGCAGCTCGCGCCCGTCCTCGCTGTAGATGCGTCCGGCCAGCCGCTCGCGGAGGAGGGAGGCCAGGCCCTCGATGTGCGCCTCCGCCTCCTCGGCCGACGCGCCTTCCGCGGTCAGGTGGAGCTCGACCTGTCCCGGCCCGCCCAGGATGGTCGTGCGTGGGTTCGTGAAGGTCTTGTAGACGGGGGCCACCACCTGCTCGACGTCGCTCTCTCCCATGGCCGCGATCTTGAGGATGCGCGTGCGCAGGGCGCGGCCGCCCGCCCGCTCGCGGAGGACGGGCAGGACCTGCTGCTCGAACATCGGCTGCATCTCGTGGGGCGGTCCGGGCAGGAGGACGAGGGTGCGGCCATCCGCGTCGACGCGCTGGCCGGGCGCGGTGCCACGCGGGTTGCGCAGCACCACCGCGCCCTCGATGACGTCGGCCTGCTTCTCGTTCACGGGCGCCATCACCCGCCCGAACCGGGCGAAGCGCGCCTTGAGCTCCTCGATGAGCGCGGGATCGCGATGGAGGGGCCGGCCGAGCGCGGCCGCCGCCGCTTCCCGGGTGAGGTCGTCCTCCGTCGGTCCGAGTCCGCCGGTCGCGATCACGATCTCGGCCCGGCCGAGGGCGGCGCGGAAGGCGGACTCGAGAAGGCCGGCGTCGTCGGCCACGGTCACGCGCGCGCCGGTGTCGATGCCGATCTCGAGGAGCTTCGCCGTGAGGTAGAGCGCGTTGGTATCCGAGCGCAGCGGGGTGAGGAGCTCGCTGCCCACGGCCAGGATCTCGGCCCTCACGCGCCCAGGGCGAGGCGGCCTGCGCGCAGGAGCAGGTTCGCGTAGATGCCGGCCATGAGGTCGTCGGCCATGATCCCCCATCCTCCCGGCAGCGATTCGAACTGACGGGCCGGGTACGGCTTGAAGACGTCCATGATCCGGAAGAGCACGAACCCGGCGATCGCGGTGGCGGGGGTGAAGGGCAGGAAGAGGAGGGAGGTCCACATCCCGACCACCTCGTCCACGACCACGATGCCCGGGTCCTCGATGCCCAGGCCGCGCGCCACGCGCGTGGAGGCGGCCACTCCCACGACGAATAGGATCGCCACCGCCGCCACCTGGATCATCACCGGCGCCGCCTGCAGCGGCCAGAACAACAGGAGGCCGACGGCGGAGCCGGCGGTGCCGGGAGCGAAGGGCGAATACCCGGATCCGAGTCCGGTGGCGATCGCGATGGAGAGGAGGTCCGCGCGTCGCGGCGCGCCCGCCTCGGGCGCGCGACCTTCAGCCATCCCGCGATTCTAGTCCGGGTCGCCCTATCCCTTTACGACGCGCGTCTTGACCACGCGGTCGTGAAGGGCGCGCCGCGCGGGATCGAGGAGCATCGGGACGAGGCCGAGGCCCGCGGCCAGCACCCCGAGACTGCCGAGGGCGGCGCGCACGAAGGCGCGCAGGTATCCGGGCGGACGGCCCCCGGCGTCGACGACGCGGAGACCGACCGCGATCTTGCCCAGCGTCTGCCCGGTGGTGCCCGTGAAGTATCCCGCGTAGGTGAGGCCCAGGAACGCGAGATACCCGACGAGGTACGGCCAGGCCGGGCGCAGCCCGACGAGCTCGACGTGGGCCGCGCGGCTCGCGAAGTACACGACGATGGCCCAGAGCACGGTGAGGAGCCCAAGGTCGAGGGCGGCAGCCTGCGCGCGCTCGCCCGAGTAGGCCGGCCGCTCGACCGGCCGGGAGGCGTCCGCGGACTCTCCGCCCAGGGTCCACTCCTCGGCGGGGGTGGCTTCCGGCGGCTCCGGCGCGCGCACGCGCGCGGACACCGGCTCGGCCGGGGGAAAG
>JADMIO010835490.1_pt1 | contig 10404 bp, 9 predicted proteins | sample 8958161 | NCBI WGS metagenome assembly JADMIO01 (sample SAMN16585339, study PRJNA669376) | soil metagenome | isolation source: Crop rotation soil | place: USA: Cullars Rotation, Alabama | collected 2011
CATCCCGCGGCTGTGGCGGGTGGGAAATCTGGTGGGCGCGTTTAACTGGGATATGAGCGATCGTGCGATCGACTATCCGCTCGACCAAATGGATTTCGCGGCAGGTCAAGAGTATGCGGCGTTCGAATACTGGACGGATTCCCTTCTGCCGCCGGTGCGGAACAGGTTGAAGCTAACTCTCCCCGCTGCGACAAGCGCGGTCATCGCTCTCCGCCCCTTGGCGGATCATCCGCAATTGATCAGTACATCCAGGCACATTACCCAGGGGCTTGTCGATGTGATCGCAGAGAACTGGTCGGGTACGGAGCTGAAAGGTACAAGCCGGCTGGTCGGTGGAGATCCCTATCAGTTGCGTGTGCTTAGAAGCTCCACCCGCGGCGATTGGAAGTTCCTTCGCGCGACAGCGCCGCCAGACGTGGAAGTATCCACCAAAGAAGACGGGAAACTGGTCCGCGTAACGTTGAAATCCGCGCGTGGCGGCGACATTCCCTGGACGCTCACCTTCGAGCGTTAGAGCAGCGACTTAAGATCCAGGCTCTCGTCCGCGGCTTGGGTGGCCGTAATCTGAACGGCGGCAGCCAGCAGCTTACGCCCGAGCATGTGATCTCCCGGCCGATTGATCGAATCGATTGCGATCAGGCGGTCCTCTCGGAAATAGAACGCGGAGAATCTCCGGCTCTCTGGATTTCCTCGCAGGACGACCTGGTCGTATCCAGTGGACAATCCGGCCATCTGGAGCTTCACATCGAACTGATCGCTCCAGAACCATGGAACGGCATCGTAGGGTTTGTTGTGTCCAGCGATGTTGGCGGCAACGCAGCGGGCCTGATCCACGGCATTCTGAACCGACTCGATTCTGGTGCGGCCGGCCGCGTAGCGATTGGGGTGATTTGCGCAGTCGCCGATGGCGTAGATGTTCGGGTCCGCCGTTCGCAGAAATGGATCCACGATAATTCCGTCGGCCACCGGGAGATTGGCTCCCGCCGCGAGCTCGACATTCGGAAGGACGCCGATGCCTGCGATGACAGCACGCGCAGATGCCGGAATCGCCGTTTCTCCAAGACGGAAATGGACGCCATGGCTCTGGTGAATCTCGCGATAGAAATCCGAGATAACAGGCGCCACGACTCGCGGCATCAATCTCGGCTGGGCTTCAATCACAGTCACGTGTATGCCTAACGCGCTGGCGACGGCGGCAGCTTCCAGCCCTATGAACCCGCCGCCGAGTATCGCGAGCTGATCCACATGCTGGAGAGCAGCCCTGATCTCAACGGAGTCCTCCAGCGTTCGCAAATAGAAAAACTCCCGATCTGCGACCGGCAGCTTGCGAACCCGGGCTCCCACCGCAAGAACGAGAGTTGAGTAGCGTAAGCGGGGGCCTGATGCCAGCCCGACGCGCTGAGCGGCGGTATCGATCTCAACCGCACGCTCGCCCGCTAGTAGATCGATCCGATGATCGCGATAGAACTGCTCGGGCCGCAAAAAAATCGAATCCAGCTCGACCTTTCCCGCGAGGAATCCCTTGGAGAGCGGTGGGCGCTGATAGGGGATCCGCGGCTCTTCGCCGATGATCGTGACGGGGCCGTCGAATCCCTCGGATCGCAACGACGCGGCCGCTTGAAATCCTGCTTGGCCGCTTCCGACGATGACTACACCGCCAGGCATGTTACTGCTGTGTAGGCGGAGTGCGCACGATCAATCCTTCCAGTTCCGGAGTGACCTGCAACTGACAGCTTAAACGGCTATTGGGACGCCGCTCGGATGCGGTGGAATTGAGCATTTCATTTTCGTTTTCGTCCATCGGCGGCAATTTGGCGAGGAATGCCTCGTCCACGTAAACGTGACAAGTAGCGCACATACAGGCGCCGCCGCATTCGGCGACGATGCCGTCGACGCTGTTCTTAATCGCTCCCTCCATAACGGAGTCGCCGACGGGGACTGCAACCTGGCGCGTTTCGCCGGCATCCGAAATGTAGGTAATCATAGGCTTCTCTTGCTCTTGCTTGCGTCCAAAGATGCTCATGAGGAAAGGGGTTTTAGCTTTAGTAACGCTTCCGCGTTCGTCTGATAGATGCGAGTCTTGTCCTCATCCGTCAATCCGAGACGCTCGATTACGCCGATCGTCTCACGGATGTAAAGTCCAGGACTCGGTTCAAAAGGGGTGTCGGAGGCGAACAGCACGCGATCCACTCCGAAGAAAGACAGGCCGCACTGAGTCGCCGGCAATGCGCCGAACAGCGCCGTATCCGCGTAGAACATTTTGAAATAATCGTACGGACGCTTCTTCAGCGATTTGAGAAGTGCGCCGTAATCTTCATCGCTGGTCCGTAGACCCATTTGATCCCAACCATGGCCGACTCGTCCCTCGAAATAGGGAATCATCGCGCCCATGTGGTGAACCAGAACTTTTAATGTAGGCAGCCGGTCGAACAAGCCCGAAAAAACCAGCCGGGCCATCGCTGCGCTGGTTTCGAAGGGCCATCCAAAAGTCCACCAGATCTCATACTTCGATTTGTCTTCGCTCAGGTAATCGGGGAAATTGGCGGCGCGCGCGGGATGCAGCCATACGACGCGGTCCCGCTTGGCGACTTCATCGAACAGCGGTGCGAACTCCGGAGCATCGAGCGGTTTCCCCGCTGCGTTTGAATAGAGCTGAACGCCCAGCGCCCCAAGATCGGTGAGCGATCGCTCCAGTTCTCTTTCCGCGGCGGACGCATTGTTCATCGGCAGCGCGGCGGCGAAGCCGGGAAACCGCGAAGGATAGCGGCTCACCAGTTCCGCCATGCCGTCATTCGCTATGCGCGCCAAATCCGGCGATGCATCGGGTCCCGCGAACGCTTCGATCGGTGGAGATGCAAGCGAAAGAATCTGGCAGTACTCGCCGAACTCATCCATCATTCGAAAGCGCGCATCCAGATCCCACATGGGCGGTATGTTTCGCGACCTCTTGCCCATGTCTTTCATCCCCGGCGCGACTTTGAGGAACTCCTCGTAAAAGCGAGCGGGGAGAATGTGATTGAAGATGTCGATCTTCACGAAGCCCCATCATAACAATGGCCGCGCTCACCGGGCTTTGGGTGCAATCACCCTGGCGAACGATCCGCCGATGAGCGATCCGACCCAAGCTCCCGGTTAACTCGCGTGTCTTCAACAGTTGGGGACCCGCAATGCTGGGCAGGCGATTGCAATGCTCTGAGTGCGGAGCTTTCGGTGCTAGCGATCAAACATATTCTCTTTCCAGTGGATTTTTCCGAACGCTGTTGTGGCGCCGTGCCGTTCGTCGACGCATTCGCCACGCGCTTTCACGCCAAAGTAACGCTGATCAGCGCGGCACAGCCGTTTGCTTATGCAACGCTTGCCGATCCAGGGGGGCCAGTCGTCGTAAACGTCGAAGAGGTACTAAACGATCTGAAGGCCCGGCTTGGTGAGTTTCTGGCTGGCGAGCTTAGCCATATTCAGACGGAAAGAGTGGCTGAGCTGGGAGATCCTTCCCGGACGATCGTGGATTTCGCTCACAACAACGGCGTCGACCTGATCATGATGCCGACGCATGGTTATGGACCGTTCCGTAATCTATTACTCGGATCCGTCACCGCGAAAGTGTTGCACGACGCGCATTGCCCAGTCTGGACCGGGGCGCACATGGAGGAAGAGCCGGCGCGGGAGCATATCCATCCAAAGAATATCCTGTGCGCTGTCGACGGCACGCCAAAAAGCGTCCCCATCATGCAATGGTCGTCGGCGCTCAGCGGAGAAATCGGCGCATCGCTTCGTTTGGTGCATGTCATCCCCAGCGTGGAAGGTTGGCCTGTGCGAGCGGTCGATCGGCAATCGGAAGAAGATATTCGTCAAAACGCGCGGCGAACCGTGGACCATCTACAGATTTCGGCAGGCGTTACAGCCCCGCTTTGCGTCGCCAGCGGAAATATCGCGGAAGGCGTTAGAGAAGAAGCGAGACGCCACGGCGCCGACTTGATCGTCATCGGCCGCGGCACGCTACACGAGACCCTTGGCCGCCTCAGGACTCACGCGTATGGCATTATCCGTCATGCGCCTTGTCCTGTGATCAGCGTTTAGCTAGAGGTTGTGCTTCTTCAGCTTGTAGCGAAGTGCATCCCGTCCGATGCGAAGAATGCGGGCCGCCTGCGACTGATTTCCGCCCGCGGATTCCAGGGCTCTGAGCACCAGCAGCCTCTCCTGCTCTTCCAAGGTTCCGACCCCGCCGGGCGTTTCCATCTCGCGGATCTCACCTTGGTTTTGGGTGGGATGCCCCTGTAAATAGGACGGAAGGTCCTGCACGTCGATGGTTTCGCCCATCACCATCATGGCCGCGTGGCCGATCACGTTTTCCAGCTCGCGCACATTGCCAGGCCAGGTATGGAGAGCGAGAAGAATCTGGGCCCGATGGGTCATTCCGTGAATCGTCTTCGAATATTGGACCGAAAAACGATTGATGAAATGCCGTTCGAGAAGCGGCAGATCCTCCTTACGTTCCGCGAGCCGCGGGACCTGAACTTCGACCATGGAAAGGCGGTAATAGAGGTCTTCGCGAAAACGCTTATCCGCAATCGCTTTGCGTAGATCGTGATTCGTGGCCGCGATCACCCGCACGTCGACTTTGCGCGCAGTCAACGAGCCGACACGCTGGACCTCCTGGTTTTGCAACACCCGCAGAAGCTTAGCCTGCGTTCCCAGCGGCATGTCCCCGATTTCATCCAGGAACAAAGTGCCGCCGTGGGCATGCTCGAACAAGCCGGCTTTGTCGCTCGTCGCCCCGGTGAAGGATCCTTTTACGTGTCCGAAAAGCTCGCTCTCGAACAGCGTCTCGACTACAGCGGAGCAGTTCAGCACGACGTAGCGTCCCGATGCCGCCGGACTCAGCCGGTGTAGCGTTTGCGCGACCAGATCTTTGCCGGTCCCGGTCTCTCCCGTCACCAGTAAAGCGCGGTAGTGCGGCGCCACGCGGCGGATGCGCGAGAACATTTCCCACATCATCGGGCTGCGCCCGACAATTCCCTCGAACTCGGCGCTGGCGAGAAGCTCGTCTTCCAGATGCATCGCCCGCTGCCTTTTCTTAGCTGAATCGAGCAGCTTGCCGATGCGCTCGCGCAGTGCGGCAATTTGGACGGGCTTGTTCAGATAATCCGATGCGCCCTTCTTGATCGCTTCGACAGCCGATTCCGTCGAATAATGCGCGGTCATCAGGATTACATCCGTCGAGGGATCGAACTCCATGATCCGCTCCAGCACTTCGAGTCCGCTGATCCTGGGCATCACGAGATCGGTCAGGACGATTTGCGGCCGGCGGCTGAACACGAGGTCGAGCCCTTCGTCCGGATCGGACGCGGTGAGGATCTCGAGGCCTGGCTGGGCGAGCGCGGCCGCAATCATCTCAAGACTTCCGACGTTGTCGTCTATGATCAGCAGCGATAACGCAGGTTTGTTTGGAGCGGTCATTTTCCGAGGACTATCGTAGCAGGCGCTCCACTTCATCCCGAAGCATCGTGAGGCGAATCGGCTTGGTGACGTAGCCCGTAAATCCGGCGGCCATCGCCCGTTCACGATCCCCTTGCATCGCGCTCGCCGTGAGCGCCATCACAGGCGTCGCCATGAAGAGCTGGTTGCGCCGAAGTTGTTCAATCACGCCGAATCCATCCAGGCGAGGCATATGGAGATCGAGAATGATGAGATCCGGGATTTCGTCCTGAGCGCGCTGCAACGCCTCCACGCCATCCGCGGCTTCCACCACGTCAAACCCCGCGCTCGCCAAAACGGTCTTGACCAACTCTCGCCCGGTTTCCGTGTCGTCGGCCACCAATATTTTCTTCATAAGGGAATTGAGAACGTGAAGCAGCTTCCTTTCCCGGGCTCGCTCTCGAGCCAGATGCGCCCGCCGTGCTGCTCGATGAGGCGTTTCGTGATAGCGAGGCCTAATCCGGTGCCTTCGCGAACGCCTTTCGTCGTCTCGCCCACCTGATAGAACTTATCGAAAATAAACGCGTGCTCCTGGGGCGGTATTCCGAATCCGGTGTCGCTGACCGAGATCTCCACCATTCCTTCGCGGACCGATCCGTGAACTTGAATATGTCCGTTCTCCGGAGTGAACTTGGTGGCGTTGCTCAACAGATTGTAGAGAATCTGCTTGAAGCGGACGCGGTCTGCATTGATGGCGACAGGAATGTCCACCCGCGTTTCCAGGCGATGCGATTTGGCCGAGGCTTGCGGCCGGATCGTAGAAACCACTTCTTCGATCGCGCTCCCTGCGTGGAAACTTTCCAGCCGCAGCTCCAGCCGGCCCGCTTCGATCTTGCTCAAATCGAGAATATCGTTGATCAGGTCCAGCAGATGCAATGAATCCTTGTGGATGTGACCGATAAAGCGCTGCTGCTTTTCATTGAGCGATCCCTGGACTTCTTCGCGCAGCAGCTCGGAAAACCCAATAATCGTGTGCAGGGGTGTGCGGAGTTCGTGGCTCATACTCGCCAGAAACTCGCTCTTCAAGCGATTGGCGCGCTCGATCTCACGATTCCGCAACTCCAGCTCCTGGTTTTTGATGGAGACTTCGCGAGTGTAGGTTTCCTGGACGGTTTGCAGGCGCCTCTCAGCTTCCTTGCGTTCGCTGATATCGCGGATGATCGCCGTCACCCGGAATCCATCTTCCGATTTGACCGGGCTAAGACTGATTTCCACGGGGAAGCGCGTTCTATCCTTTCGCTGCCCCTGCAGCGCCAGGCCGCTGCCCATGGTCCGTGTCATCGGATTGTTCCAATAGTTCGCGCGATGCTGGTGATGGGTCGCGCGCAGGTCGTCCGGCAGCAGAAAATCGACCGAGCGGCCGAGCAGCTCTTCGCGCAAATAACCGAACATTTTTTCCGTTACGCGATTGAGCAGGACGATTCTTCCTTCGCGGTCCACCTCGATGATTGCGTCGGGAGCCGCCTCCAGCAACTCGCGAAAGCGGCGTTCGGCCTTTTCATGACGCTGGATCCGTACAAGCTCGCGCTCGGCCGTGCGGCGATGCGTGAGATCCTCGACAATCGACAGAACACCTTTGATCGCTCCATCCGCTTGCCATGGAACCATTCGGAGCTCGGTGTCGATCTCCGTTCCATCCTTGCGCGTGAGCGGAACTTCTATAGCCCCTTCAGTGCTGGAGGGATCTATGGCCCAGGGCCAGGGTCTTCCGATCACTTCTTCTTCGGTCCAGCCGAAAAGTTCCTGGGCGGCACGATTCCACAACTGGATATTTCCAGCGGGATCGACGCCGACGATCCCGGCGGGCGAAGCGTTGAGCAGCGCTCGCAATATATCCGCCGGATGTTGAGCAGGCATGAAACACCAGTTTTACCACGCGGTGAATCCGGGGGTAATACTAGGCGTTTTAGGGGGGGAGAAGAAGATAGCCGCTTGCGGTGTTAGCCGTGATGCTGGTGAGCATGAGCTCCCGCTTCTTCCCGTCCCGATAACCGTAGAAAACCAGCGGCTTTTGCAGAGCCTGACCGCGGAGCCAGATCGTGCGATTCTCTGGTTTAACCCAAAGCCATCCTTTGACGCTCCTGCGGCTTATGTCGGAGCCGGTAATACCCATAGAAATCCCTGGAGCGATTTCGCGCGGATGGTTCCGGGCGACTTCAAAATCGACTCGCCTGCCTTGAGGGGGAACCGGCTTGGCAGCCAGGGGCTGACTGACCCCCCGTTGCGCCTGTTGGAGCGAATCCAGTTCTGCCGACTGATGCGCCAACTGGAGCCGGACTTGTTCCAGGTGACGCTCCAGCTCGGCTACCTTAGCGGATTGAGCCGCGTCGGTGCGCGGCGGTTTGCGAACGCTTGAATATGTTTGAAAGATTAGGACGGCGATGGAAAGCGAAAACAGAGCCAGCGCTACACCGAACATTCGATGTTGCTGGACGATATTCTCCCATTCATCGTCGATTCGACGGACCGGAGTTCCCAGCATGTAAAACCTCTGAGTTAGGCAGGCAATTCTTAGACCGCCCGAACTAGCTCATGGGTGTAATACTCCTATGAATCGCCTAAGGTTCCTTATGTAGAAACTTCAGCCGGGGGTGCGCAGAAAAGCGCTTACCGCGCAAATCCGGTTTTCCACAGCCGGTTTCCCGTTGTTGCAAAAGAGCCAGTTACCCTTTTGGCCAGCCGGTTGCAATGTTACCGGCGTGCAACTGATGGATAAGACTCCGGTGCCTGAGCTCGAGCAAGTGAACGAGTCGACTAAAGATGCCGTCGAGCGCGTTCGCTTCCTTGTGTCCCAGTTCAAGGTCGTGGAAGACCATGAGCGGGATGTGCTCACGGAACGTTTCAATACGCCCGATAACTCTAACTGACGCCCACCGGTTCTACTGGATCCATGGCGGGCGTCTGAGTTGCGATCCTTGAAGTCGACTCCGGTAACGTATCCAGCCTTAAGCCCGCAAGCTCCGAAATCAGATTTCCCGCCCAGCGATAGATGTTGTGTTCCCGAACGTAGGCCCGCATGCGTGACATCCGGGCGCGCTTTTCTTCGGGGGACATTTCCAGCGCACGATGGATCGCATCAGCGAGCTGCTCCGTGTCGTAGGGATTCACAATTAGAGCGTCGACCAGCTCATGGCTCGCTCCCGCAAACTGGCTCAGGATCAGCGCTCCCTGTTCGTCGCCGCGGGACGCAATGTATTCCTTCGCCACAAGGTTCATTCCGTCGTGAAGCGATGTAACCAGGCAGACGTCGGAAGTACGGTAGTAACGAATGATCTGCTTATGGCTGTGATGTTGGGGCAGATAGATAATCGGCCGCCAGTCGGACGTTTGGAAGCGGCGATTGATCCGTTCCGCTTCCCCGGACACTTCGCCCATCAAATCGTGATAACGGCGGATGTTCGTGCGGCTAGGGGCGCCGATTTGCACCAGGCTGAACTGCCGCCGGTACATCGGATACTTCTCCATCAGGAGCTCGACCGCGCGGAATCGCTCGGGGATGCCCTTCGTGTAGTCCACACGGTCCACGCCAATCCCCAATAGAGGAGCCTGAACACCCAGCGCTTTCAGGAGCTCCACGCGCTCCAGGTGCCGCGAATCGCTGTCGCTGCTCGGCTGGTTTTCATACACCAGCGGGACGCTGATCGGGAACGGTTTCACAAAGGTGAAGTGACCGCCGCGATTCACCGCGAAGCGCTCGCGGTCAATGCGCGATTCCAGGGCGCGATCCACGGTATCGAGAAAGTTGTTGCAATGCGACTGGATGTGAAATCCCACCAGGTCGGCTCCGAGCAGCCCGTCGAGCAATTCGCGCTGCCAGGGACAAATCCCGAACGCTTCCGGATTAGGCCACGGGATGTGCCAAAAAATCGCGACACGGGCGTCCGGACGGGCTTCTTTGATCATTCGCGGCACGAGTGCAAAATGGTAATCCTGAACCAGCACCACGGGGTTGCGCTCGTTCTCCACTTCCTGGAGCAGCGTATCCGCGAACCGGCGGTTCACCGTTCGATAGTGCTCCCAATCCTGAGGACGAAACGTGGGCCGAGTATGCGCGATGTGACACAGCGGCCAGAGTCCTTCATTGGCGAAACCAAGATAAAATCCCTTCTCTTCGGCCTCGGTGAGCCATACACGGCGCAGAGTGTATTGAGGATGATCCGGCGGAACACGCAGGCGATCGTTTTCATCGACCATATCGCGGTCGGCATCGCCCGTGCCCTGGGCGATCCATGTGCCGTCGCAGGCGCACAAAATCGGCTCGAGCGCCGTTACCAATCCGCTGGCTGGAACCGAACATTCAATCGAGTTGCCCCGGTGGAGATGCTCATAAGGCTCCCGATTGGAAAGTGCGAACAGCCGGCTCCCCGCGAGCTTACTCTGTACGGATAGGCGGAGTCGCTCCGGCGTCCACTGCGACTCGCCCGCATTTCGCAAGCGCGCCTCTTGTTCGGCTGCCGCGCGGGCGGCCGTCAGGCTGGTCGCTAATTGTTTCACCTCGTGATGCAGGGGCTGAAAGGCTTCTTCGTCGGGCAGGTCGGGTGTGCTCGACGAGGAGCCGCCCTTTCGCACTTCGGCGAGCCACGCGGCCAGGCGAGCCACCGGCTGGCGGAGGCTCCAATGCAGGATCAGGAGCGTGACGCAGACGATCAGAACCGTCTGGACAACCACCCCGGTCAGGGCGTGCCTCCATAACGTCGCCTCCCGAGCCGCGATATATCCGGCGTCGTGAAAAATCGCCAGAGCGCCCATCGCCGAAGTCCCTGAGTGGATCGGAATCTCGGACACGTGCACCAATTCACCGTGGACGCGGAAAAACTCGCTGGAGCCCCCTTCCGGCCATCGCGAGCGAGTAACGGGCTTTGCGGGACCGCCGAGACGCTTCGCCAGATCGGCGGTGGTCGCCAGCGGTTTGCCATCCAGGTGGGAAAG
>JADMIO010768925.1_pt1 | contig 10403 bp, 12 predicted proteins | sample 8958161 | NCBI WGS metagenome assembly JADMIO01 (sample SAMN16585339, study PRJNA669376) | soil metagenome | isolation source: Crop rotation soil | place: USA: Cullars Rotation, Alabama | collected 2011
GCCGCGACTTCAAGTCACGTGAATTCCAAGCTTCGGATCCCACTGTGCTGGAAAGTAAACTCCATGCAGATAAAAATTTATGCAGGCAACAAACCGGTTTACCTGTGCGATGAAATGGATGAAGAATTAAATGAACTGCTCCATCATCCCGATGTGGTTTTTGTAGATGAGTTGTCGACACCGGCTATCAAGTCGCTCCTGCACGAAGTAAAAAAAGAAGATTTTCATGCAGGGATCATATGGAACAAGGACCTTGATAAATTGAAGAAGGCTTTCTTTAAACATTTCAAAGTGATAGAAGCGGCTGGTGGGCTGGTTCAAAACGAACAGAAAGATATCCTTTTCATTTTTCGCCGTGGCAAATGGGACCTTCCAAAAGGAAAAATTGAAAAGGGCGAATCATTGGAAGATTGTGCCAAAAGAGAGATCGAAGAAGAGACCGGTGCAAAAAATCTCCAGTTGAAAAAGAAGATCAGCGATAGTTACCATCTATACGACGAGTTTGGCAAACATATTCTCAAGATCAGCCACTGGTATTATTTTACCTGTAAAGGGAAACAGGAACTGGTTCCCCAGGCGGAAGAAGACATCGTTGATCTCAAATGGGTTCCCACCAAAGACATTAAGAAACCTGTTGCGAATACTTATGAAACGATCAAAGACGTATTGCGTACTTTCTTTGACGAACCCTGAGCCGATGAGACTTTCAACCTTTGCGAACATTTCTTTTGTCCTTTTGTGCCTGTTTTCTTCCTGCTCGGTAAGCCAAAATCCACTCCGCAAACAGGTGAAACAATTGCAAAAAGGAATCATCAAGGACGACACGAGTTTTGTTTATGCACTCCCGTTTGAGAAGGGAAAGCGTTTTCGTGTGATCCAGGGATATTTCAGCCGTTTCTCGCACAAAGAAAGAGCTGCACTTGATTTCAACATGAAACGCGGCACAAAAATTACGGCTGCGAGAGAAGGTATCGTTGTTCGGGTGAAGGAAGATGGCCGCCGCGGCGGATGGAATAAAAAATTCCGAAAGGATGGAAACAATATCGTGATTCAACATGCAGATGGTACCCGGGCAGGTTACTGGCATTTACAATTTAATGGTGCGTTGGTTAATGTTGGTGATACAGTGAAGCAGGGGCAGCTGATCGCATTGAGCGGAAGAACCGGCTATGCTGTGGTGCCGCATCTCCACTTCCTGGTGTGGACATCAAAGAATGGTCAATGGCAACAGGTGCCAACCCGCTTCCAAACAAGCAAGGGCATAAGATACCTCGGGACCTGGAAGAAGTATAAAAACGCAGGATAGCAAAGCGGAACTATTAATTATCTATATTAGTTGCTTCGAACCATTACTAACGCATCATCTCATTCAACCGATGTCGAAAAAGAAAAAACAGCGATTTCAGAATATTGCTTCCGAGACCACTCCTGCAAAAGCGATAGCCACCCCACCCCACCGGAATAAGAAAAATTCCTTAATGCTTGGGATCCTGCTCGCCCTTAGCTGCATCATCCTCTATTCGAACAGCCTTAGCAATGGTTATTGCCTGGACGACGCCATGATGATCACCGAGAACGAGATCACGCAAAAAGGATTTGGGGGTATCAAAGAACATATGGAACACAGCTTCCTCTACGGGTTTATGCACCAGGAAGGTTATGATGCCGGAAGCAGCCACTGGCGGCCGTTAGTAATGATAAGTTTCGCGGTGGAAGTTGGACTTTGGGGAATAGACAAGCCAGGGAATAGCCATGTGGTGAATTTATTGATCTACATCGGCATCGTGCTATTTCTTTTTCACCTGCTCCGGCGATACCTGCTCAAAGATCTTTGGCTGGCTTTTTTCACTGCACTCATTTACGCGATCCATCCGATCCACACAGAAGTGGTAGCCAATATCAAGGGACGAGATGAAATGCTGTCGTTGCTGTTTGTATTGATCTCACTTCGCCAACTATGGAAGTTCACGGAAACAAAGAAGTTAAGCGCCTACCTGTTTTCCCTCGCGTCGTTTTTCATAGCGATGAGCGCTAAAGAAAACAGCCTCACCTTCCTTGCCGGCATCCCGCTGATGCTTTATTATTTTTCTGATCTAAGCCTAAAAAAAATCCTTACTTATTCCTCTGGCTTTTTGATCACAACGGTAATTTTTATCATCATACGCAATGCGATCGTTCCTTTATCTAATTCAGGAATGAGCAACGAGATCACCAATAATCCTTACCTCTATGCAAAAGGATTGGAATCGATCTCCACAAAAGTGTACGTGTTATTGCTCATGCTTAAACTTACATTGCTTCCTTACCCGTTGCGTTACGACTATTCCTATAACCACATTCCGTACGTGAATGCTTCAAATCCATGGGTGTGGATCTCACTGGCGATCTACGCCGGGATGTTCATTTATGCAATGTTTGGTATCCGTTCGAAAAATATCATTTCATTTGCGATCCTCATGTTCTTTGTCACCTTTTCTGTGAATACCAATATCGTTGTAGAAACAGGTGTAATGATGGCGGAAAGGATGCTTTTCACACCCACCATTTTTACCGCCCTTATCCTCGCCGTGCTGGGCAAAAGACTTATTGCATTTGCGGAACAGCGTTCCATAGCCAAACCCCGGGTGGCTGCAGCTATACTGACCGTACCGTTATTCATTGCCTGTGCGATCATTATCATCGACCGAAATAAGGATTGGAAAAATGATACTACGCTCAACCTTGCTGATGTTGTTAAGTGCCCCGAAAGCGCCCGTGTAAATGGAGGTGCGGGTACCGCTTCCCTGGCTTTGGCAGACCAACCCGGCAGGCCAAAAGATGAAAAGGATAGTCTCACGAGGCAGGCGATCAGGTATTATACCAAATCCGTTAGCATCCATCCGGGGTATAATGATCCATGGATGAATATGGGTGTGGCCTATAGCCGGATCGATAGCATTTTTAAGTCGGAAGAATGTTGGAACCGTGCCAGGAAAAATAATCCCGATGTGCCAAAACTCGTGGAACTGGACAGGTTCCTTGCCAATACCTTCTTTACCCGTGGCCTGGCCGCCGAGGGTCGGAATCAATTGGATTCGGCCGTGCTGTACTATAAAAAAGCCGATACTTATTCGCGGCAGAATGATTCAACGAAACTGAAGAGCTTATACAATATGGCAGGCACTTATTATCGCCGGGGAGATTATCAAAATGCAATGCAAGCATTGGAAAAAGTGATGAAGATAAATCCCAATTTTCTTGAGGTTAAGAAAGGTTATGAAGCCTGCCTGCACTTCCTGCAACAGCAAGGCACCATACCAAACGCGGGAGGTTAAACGATAAAATATATTGAATGGCCGCATGAATTTAGCTTGTCACCGACTTTGTGAAACTTCCTTGCAACAATTCAGTAACTTTATAGACGCCCGTTTACAGGACCCTTTAAACGGCAACACAACTTGAAACTCAGCTCGAGACCTTATAACCTGCTTGTCATCGCGGCCATCGCGTTGTCGATCATCTCATTCTTCATATCAGAAGATATCATTGATGTTCACCTACATGATACCTATTATGTGATCCCGCTGAAATTCATCTTCTGGACGATAGCAGCCATCTTACTGATGTCGTGGATCATCTACCGGCTCACCGACCGGATTCTATTTTCGAAACTGCTGAGCTGGATGCATGTGATCTTTACCATCGTGTCATTGACCTTTATCGTTTTTCCCTGGTGGAACAGGAGCCCGGCCCCCCGTCGTCTCTATGATTTTAATTCGATCGAGGCACCACTTCATGCTGTTGACAAAACCAATGCGATCATAACCCTGTGTGCGGCGATACTGCTGTTTGCACAAGTGATCTTTATTATCAACATCGTTTTCGGGATCATTAAGAACAGGTTCGATCATCGTTAGCATTTCATCATCCTGACTTCCCTTTACCGGATTCATCCAAACAAATCTTCGATGCCTTAACTTGCAGGCATGACGGGCCAGTTTAACCTTGTAAAAATTACCAGCAACGATATTAAAGCGCTTGTTTCGCTGAGCAAGGAAACCTTTTACGATTCATTTTCGTGGGCGAATACCGCAGAGAACATGAAATCTTATATGGAAGAGTCATTGTCTGAGGAAAGCCTGCTTGCTGAACTTTCGTTGCCGGCGTCTTCTTTTTATTTCGCCCTGGCGGACGGAAAACGCGTTGGATACATAAAGCTCAATTTTGGAAATGCACAAAAAGAAGCGCTTGGTTCAGATGCCGTGGAGCTGGAACGGATCTATGTAGTGAAGGAAAGCCAGGGTATGGGGATCGGTCAGCGGTTACTCGACAGCGTGATAGAGATCGCACGGCAGCACTCCTGCAAGAAACTATGGCTGGGCGTCTGGGAAAGAAATGACGGCGCCATCAGGTTCTATGAAAGAAATGGATTTGAAAAATTTGGAACCCATCCATTCATGCTGGGCAGCGACAAACAAACCGATATTCTCATGATGAGAGCATTAGCCTGATCGGGTAAGTATGAAGTGATACCGGAAAATATTTTAGGGGTTGTTTGTCCAATCAGGCCCGGTTCATACGTCATTTGTTTTTAACGATAAATAATTAAACAATGAAAGATTTCTTATTTGTATTCAGGAACGATTTTAAGTCAATGCCCGCTACCAGTTCCCCCGAAGAAATGCAGGCTGTTATGAAACTGTGGATGGATTGGATCGGCGGTATCGCTGCTCAGAATAAACTCGCCGACAGGGGTAATCGTCTCGGTTCTGAAGGACGTGTGGTTGGAAACGGTGGCGTTGTAACCGACGGGCCCTACACCGAGATCAAAGAACTGATCGGCGGCTATATCATGGTAAAGACCGACAGTTTTGACGATGCTGCTGAGCTTGCGAAAGGTTGTCCTATTCTTAAAATGGGTGGCAATGTGGAAATACGGGATATCGTGCCGATGTAAACGAAGCGTTGAATACAAGTTAATCGGTAGTTGAATAGTAGTTTAAAATAGTTGAATAAATCTTCGTTATTTGGGATCCAGACCTTCAACTACTTTAAACTATTTTCAACTATATTAAACAACAATAGCTGTAAAACCAAGTCGCCTCTGTAAACTGCAGAGGCTTTTTATTATGAACGAAAACGAACTCATACCAAACCTGTTTCGCACTGAATATCGCAAGATCACAGCGGTACTTTGCAAATTATTTGGTATTGAGCATATCGGCGTAGCGGAAGACATCGCAAGCGATACATTTCTCCTGGCCAGCGAGATCTGGGGGCTGAAAGGATTGCCTGAAAACCCCACGGCATGGTTGTATGCAGTTGCCAAGAATAAAGCAAAGGATCACTTACGTCGCGACGGGATCTTCAAACAAAAAGTTTCAGCACATCTGAAACGACATACCGAGATATCCGGTGAGATCGAGATCGATCTTTCCAACCAGAACATTACAGATAGCCAACTCAAGATGATGTTCGCTATTTGTCACCCCTCCATTCCCGCCGCATCACAGATCGGGCTTGCATTGAGGATCCTTTGCGGATTCGGAATCGAAGAGATCGCCGCAGCATTTCTTACCAATAAAGAAACGATCAATAAACGTTTGTTCCGGGCAAAGGAAAAATTAAGAGAAGAGAACGTGCCGATCGAATTCCCTGGTGACCCGGAAATCGATAAAAGACTGCATACCGTTGCCACTACCCTCTACCTTTTATTCAATGAGGGGTATTATTCTGCGGGACAAGACAATTTATTAAGAAAAGATCTTTGCCTGGAAGCCATGCGACTCACTCACCTGCTCACCGAAAATGAAAGGACCGATCTCCCGTTCATCAATGCATTGCTCTCATTGATGTGTTTTCATGCATCGCGGTTCGATGCCAGGATAAATGAAGCCGGAGAAATGGTACTCTATGAAGAGCAGGATGAAAACTTATGGAACCAGGAACTGATCGATAAGGGAGAGTATTATCTCAACCGTGCAGCGCGCGGCAACAGCCTGAACAAATTCCACCTTGAAGCCGGCATTGCCTATTGGCATACGATCAAAGCCGATACCCACGAAAAATGGGAGAATATCCTGCAATTGTATAACCGGTTGCTCCAGTTGGAATATTCACCCATCGCTGCGCTGAATCGTACCTATGCCCTATCCAAAGCCGACGGCAAACCTGCAGCAATCATCGAAGCTGAAAAATTGGGTCTTAGCGACAATCAACTGTATCATTCATTGCTCGGAGAATTGTACCGCGGCATTGATGATGGTAAAGCGATCGATCATCTTCAGAAAGCATTGGCACTTTCAAGGTCTGTTGCCGACAGGAATTTGATTACAAAAAAGATCGCGGGGTTGCAATAGCCATTAATTTTGATCTATCAACAAACTACCTAAATGGCAGGCTACTCGCAAACGCCGCTGGCAAAGAAACTCGGTATCAAAGAAAATATGACGATTCAATTGATCGATCCGCCTGCACATTACAAAAAGCTGTTTTCGGATTTCCCGGCTCCGGTAACGATCACTAATGATCAAAAAATAAAAAAAGACTTCATCCATTATTTTGAAACATCCGCAGCTACACTTTTAAAACAACTCCCCCTACTTCGTTTACAACTCAAGCAGGACGGAATGATCTGGATATCGTGGTATAAGAAATCTGCAAAGATGGAGACCGATATAACCGAAGATACCATTCGCGACATTGCATTGAAAAATGGCCTGGTTGATATAAAGGTTTGTGCCGTTGATGAACAATGGTCGGGGCTGAAACTGGTGATACCGGTTAAGGATCGCCAATAATTTTCCTGCTCATTGATAGCTGATCACATTTGATTCAACCATTTTTTTCAGGTTTTCCATTACCGTCTTCCAGTTCTGCATTGAATGGTCCCTGGCTTTCTCATCGGTAATATTGGATTGCGTAATCGTAAGTTCAGCGCTGGTTTCATCGCCAGACAATTCATATGTTACTTCATAATAATTTTCCGGGAGGTCGGGCAATCCGGACAATGGACTCCAATGAGTATATACCAGTTTTTCACCGGGGATGAATTCAATGACCTCACCCTTGTCCTTATATTGCTTCCCCTCCCATTCCCCGCTGAACTCGATCGGGTGGCCGGGTACCCAATCGGTATTTGTATTGGTTCCGAAAAAATATTGTTTGATCTTTTGAGGTTCCGTAAGGGCCTCCCACACTTTTAACTTCGGCGCCTGGATGGTTATTGATTGCTTCGCGTTCATAGATGATTTTTCAAAACTGAAAGCAAAATGATGCCAGAAAATTCTGTATTGGCTGACAGACAATTTCATTTATGCCGGTGTGGCGGCGGGCAATAATCTACCCAGGATCTTTAACCGTCCACAACTTTGCAGTTCCGAAAAAAGTCGTCAATTTTAAATCCATCATGAACGTAAAGATCATTCTATTGATATTATTGGCCTTTGGCATCGGGAGATCTAGCGGTGATGAGTGGCTTTCTGAAGATGCAAAGGAATACAGGGTTCATTACCGTAAGACCGATACCGATTCCCTCAAAGGATACCTGCTGATGATGTCAGCAGGTGTGGATGCTGTCAAAAAATTCTTCAATGAGCCGTACAAACTCAAATTCGACATTTACATTCACCCTAACAGGAACTCCCTCGACAGCACATGGAGCGAAGATTGGAATGAGCCTGGATTTAGATCTGAGTGTTGGATGGTTGCCAGTGGAGTGGGAAAACGGTTAGATCTTCTTTCACCGCGAACTTGGGACAGCCTGGCCTGCGAGCATCCAACATCTAACAAAGAAGAAATGCAACGAGTGATCACCCACGAATTGTTTCATGTGATCCACGGACAGTTTAACATCAGCAATGATTTCAGCAATACAGAAAAAATTGATTGGTTTGTAGAAGGCCTCGCCACTTATGCATCTGGGCAACTGGATAAGAATAAGCTGTCTTCAGTAAAGGATGCTGTTGCCAATAGCAAAGTTCCAACTAGCCTTGATAAATTCTGGACCGGGAAATTGCGTTACGCACTGTCGGGGTCAACGATCCTATTCATCGACAAGACATGGGGAAGAAATAAATTAAAGGGACTATTACCATTCAACCGGAAAGACGATCTGCTAAGGTCATTGAATATTACGGAAACAGAATTCATGGCTCGCTGGAAAGAATTCATAATTAAGACCGACTTATAATAACGCCATTATGGTAAACCATTCAAAACTAATAGGTACAGCTCCGGTTTTTACAGTACCTGATGTAGTGAAGACCGCGGAGTACTACTGCGCCGTCCTCGGATTTCGGCTGATCAATTATTTTATGGATCCGCCGGTATATGCCATGGTGGAGCGGGATGGTTTCCAGGTTCATTTCGGAAAGGCGGTAAATACAGATTTTAAGAAAGTACGTGAGGCAGCGCAGATCAGCGTGGACATGATCGCATGGGCGCCGGAGATAGAAAGCTACTTCAATGAGTTGAAGTCGAACCATGCAACCATTGTCCAGGAGATTGTTCAAAGAAATTACGGGCGCGAATTCATTGTGGAAGATTGCAACGGATACCGCATCGCGATTGTTGATTAAATGCGTATGATGTATGATGTGTGATCTATGATCTATGATCTATGATCTATGATCTATGATAAACGATCCGTGAGTTTTGAAATGTGCAGTCGGTTTTAAGAATTGTCGCAATTGCCCCTTGAATTGACGAGAACAGGCATGGCCTTACACTGGAGCTAATAGTAGTTTTACACAAAATGAAGATCATGCAAACAGAGCACTATAAAATCGAAAATGACATCGTTGTTGCCTGCATTAAAGCCAGTTCATTTCCGGCCGGTGTAATGCAAGCCTTTATCCAGGTTCATGATAAATTCAAGAACCGGAGGTACTATGGCATCTCAAGACCAGAAGGGAACATGAACAATATCGCTTATTGGGCGGCGGCTGAAGCGTTGCATCCCGGTGAAGCAGCAGATGCCGGTTGCGATAGCATGATCATCAGGAAAGGAAATTATACGAGCATCGTGATCACCAATTTCCGGGATAATATGAATGCATTCGGGGAAGCATTTCAACAACTACTATCCGACCCCAATATCGACCAAACGGCTTTTTGCCTGGAAGACTATTTTAACGAAAAGGATGTGCGTTGCATGGTAAGGTTGAATGATTGAGAAGTATTAATTCGTGACCCCTTATAATGCAGGGATTTCCTATCATTGTATGGCAATGGCATTCTCCTTTAAAGCAACGATCATTAAGGTTGGCATCAATCCCTGTGTAGATGTTCCGCTGCCAATTACCAAAAAGCTTCAATCTTCAAAAGGATATATCCCTGTGAAAGGCACCATTGATGGCTGTCGTTTCATTCAAACCCTGGTGCCGGTAAAGGACAAACCTTACCGTCTTTTTGTAAATGGCATCATGCTGAAAGCGGCCGGCGCTGGCGTTGGCGACAATGTGTCGTTCACGATCGAATTAAATGAAAATCCTCCGAGTGCAGAAACGATCGGCATGCCCCCAACCTTAAAGAAACGACTCGCCAGGGAAAAGTTGAGCAGGGCCTTCACCACCCTAACTCCTTACCGACAAATGGAAGTATTGCGTTACCTGCAACAATTAAAGACTGAGGAAGCATTAGAACGAAATATTGAAAAGATAATTCAGCAACTTCGTAAACGAACCTCAACCAACGCTAAATAAGAAATTAATGATCCCCTTGCTAATTATTTTTTCGATCGTTGCGCTGTTTATCCTTGCCGTAATGTTATTCATGCAACAGGAAAGTTTCGGAAAAGCTGCATCCGGAGAAAGCCTGGAGAGAATCAAGCGATCCCCCAATTTTAAAAATGGGGTCTTTCAAAATCTAACCCACACACCGGCCCTGGCAGAAGATGCAGGATATGCGTCACTGATCTACAAATTCTTCTTTCAAAAAAAAGTTCGCAATAAGCCCGCAGAAACAATTCCCTCAAAGAAAACCAACCTGTCGGCGATCGGCGCAACTGAAAATATATTTATATGGCTGGGCCACTCTTCCTATCTCATGCAGGTAGATGGGAAAACTTTTTTGGTAGACCCGGTGCTGAGTGGAGCTGCATCGCCCCTTTCATTTACCACCAGGTCATTTCCGGGAACAGATATTTATGAGGTCAGCGAATTTCCATTTATAGAGCAGCTTGTGATTACACATGATCATTGGGATCATCTCGACCATAAAACGGTAAAGCGGCTAAGGGAAAAAGTTAGGTCAGTTGTGTGCCCGCTTGGTGTTGCCGCAACTTTGATCTATTGGGGCTACGATGCGTCAATTATTAAAGAATTGGATTGGCATGAACAAGCGGACCTTGGGAAGGGCTTTTCCATTACTTCAACGCCTGCAAGGCATTTTTCCGGGAGGGGATTCAATCGTAATAAAACGCT
>JADMIO010792900.1_pt1 | contig 10403 bp, 14 predicted proteins | sample 8958161 | NCBI WGS metagenome assembly JADMIO01 (sample SAMN16585339, study PRJNA669376) | soil metagenome | isolation source: Crop rotation soil | place: USA: Cullars Rotation, Alabama | collected 2011
CTTTCCCGGCCGCCGCCAGCTGCGCCTGCTCGTGGTGCAGCCGCGCCAGGCGCAGGCGCTCCGCGGCCGCCCGCTCCGAGGCGCTCGGCTGCGAGGCATGGTGCGCGAGCGCGATCCCCCCGCCCACGATGCCGACCGCCACGACAATGACCACCAACCGAAACCAGCCGGATCCCCACAGCGTCCGCATCATCCGGGCTATTCTAACCAGTGACATGCCCAACGGTGGTCAGGCTCACGACGACGATCTCCATCAGCCGGGCGGTCGCGAGCCCGCCCCCGGCAACCTCCGCCTCGTCCAGGCGTTCATCAACTCGAACTACGACCTCGTCGAGAACCACGGGGCCGAGCTTCTCGATTCCCCGGAAGCGTTGACGCGCTGGCTCGAACGCCGGGGGCTGAAGGCGACGACCGCGAGCGCGGATGATCTGGAGCGGGCGCTCGAGATCAGGGAAGCCCTGCGCGCGCTCCTGATCGCCAAGCACGACGGCGACTACGCGACACTCGAACAGACGATCGAAGTCAAGCTCAAGCTCACCGCCACCACAGCCACCTTCGAACCGGCGAACGACGCCCTCGACCTCATCCTCGCCCAGGCCGCGGCCGCCCAGCTCGACGGCAGCTGGGCCCGCCTCAAGGCCTGCCGCGAATGCGCCTGGGCGTTCTACGACCGCTCCCGCAACGGCGCCGGCAACTGGTGCTCGATGAACGTCTGCGGCGGCCGCGCCAAGCAACGCGCGCACTACCGGCGGACGCGCAGGTCTTAGCGGGCGGCGTCAGTCGTAACGGCGCGAGCGCGTGAACACCCAGAACACGCCGTACGACGCGATGGCAAGCAGCGCGAGGAAGATCAGCACGCCCAGGCCGCCGCGCAGCGTGAACAGCCGCTGCGACGCCACGAACGTCAGGAACGCCAGGGCGACCGACGCGTAGAGCACGAGCCGCTCCCGGTCCTCCAGCGAGTCCAAGGTGAAGCGGTGCTCGCGGTAGAGCCGGTAGCCGAAGATCGCGATCGCCGCGAAGAACACGATCCCGAGCAGCGTGAGGATGACCCGCAGCGTCGAACCGCCGCCCGGAAGCGCCGTGAAGCCGAGCGCGAGCAGGGCCACGATCGTGAAGTTGATCGCCTGTCGCGTGCGGAGGCTCACCGCGTGAAAGGGTACCCCGGCCCTGCTAGGAAATGGCGCCGCCGGCCGTCAGCGCGAGCACCAGCGCGCCAAGGAAGAGGCGGTATACGACGAACGGCGTCAATCCGTAGCGCGTCACCACCCGCAGCAGGAACGCGATCGACCAGTAGCCGACCACGAACGCGCACAGCGTCGAGATGACGATCGCCCCCGCGGACGCGCCCGTGTGCTCCGACCCGTCGGCGATCCCCTTCAGCTCGAAGAGGGCCGACAGGACGATCGCGGGCGTCGACAGCAGGAAGGAATAACGCGCCGCCGCCTCGCGGGTAAGGCCGCGGAAGAGACCCGCGGAGATCGTGGCGCCCGAGCGCGACACGCCCGGGACCAGCGCGAACGCCTGCGCAATGCCGACCGTGACGCCGTCGGCCGGGGTCATCGTCTCGATCGGCCGCTCGCGTTTCGCGTAGCGGTCGGCGGCGAGCATCACCAGGCCGAAAAGGATCAGCATCGTGCCGATCAGGTACAGGTCGCGGGCGCCGTGCTCGATCTGGTCCTTGAACGCGAGGCCGAAGATCCCGATCGGGATCGTGCCGAGGACGATGTACCAGCCGAGCCTTGCGTCCTGCGAGTGCGTCGCCCCGCCTGCCCGCAGCGAGGCCAGCCAGGCACGCGCGATCCGCCACAGGTCCTCGCGGAAGTAGATGAGCACCGCGACCGTGGTCCCGAGCTGGATCACCGCGGTGAACGCCGAGCCGGGATCGTCCCAGCCCACGAACGCGGGCACGATGCGCAGATGTCCCGTGCTCGAGATCGGCAGGAACTCGGTGAGCCCCTGGACGACGCCGAGGACGATCGCCTCGAAGATCGACATTAGAGGCGCGCCACCCTAGCGTGGCGAACCTGAATCAACCCTTATCGCGATGTTCCTTGCAGCGCTTGCGCGAGGCCTCGATCTCCTCGAGCGCCTCCTCGCGTGAGTACCAGCCGTCGACCGTCACCTTCTTCTGCTCGAGATCCTTGTAGACCGAGAAGAAGTGCGAGATCTCGTCGCGGAGCGGCTTCGGCACGTCCTCGAGCTGCTCGAGCGAGTTCCAGGCCGGATCCGTGAGCGGGACGCACAGCACCTTGTCATCGATCCCCTTGTCGTCCTCCATGCGGAACAAGGCGATCGCCTTCACCTCGATCACGCAGCCGGGGAAGGTGGGCTCCGACACGAGCACCATCGCGTCGAGCGGGTCGGTGTCCTGCCCGAGCGTGTCAGGGATGAAGCCGTAGTCGGTCGGATAGACCATCGACGAGAACAGGAAGCGATCGAGCTTGATCACGTCCATGTCATGGTCGTACTCGTACTTGTTGCGGCTCCCCTTGGGGATCTCGACGAGGCAGATCAGCGGGTCGTCGGCCATGGCGCGGCATTATCGCGATTCCGGCCGGGACGGCGCGGTAACATGCCTTTCGATGCGCGCCTTCCGGATCGCCGCCATGACCCTCGGTCTCACGCTCGCCCTCGCGGCGCCCGCCATGGCATCGCACGCCGGCGAGGGCTGGGCAGGCGAGTTGAACGACAAGGTGATCACGTTCTTCTCGCTCGGGGTGATGCTCTTCTTCGTGCTCGTGATCGTCGTCGGCAGCGCCATCCAGGGCCGCGGCGAGAAGCGCAAGGACCAGAAGAAGGCCGCTCGCGCGCTCGCCCGCGACGGCTGGTAACCCGCACCGCCGCCGGTAACCGCCTCTTCACATCTGCGCCGCCCGGCTCGGAGATGCTGCTCGGGACGAGGACATCCCTCCCTCTCGTCGCGCGTCGCGGCCCCGGTCCCCCGCCCGGGGTCGCGCTCGTTGCGGGGGCCCAGATGGGATGATCCCGCTCCCGTGAACGCCGAACAGGTCACATACGAGCGCCGCGGCGCCGCGGCCGTGGTGACGATCGACCGCCAGGAGCGCCGCAACGCCGTCGACGGCCCGACCGCGGACCTGCTCGGCGAGGCGTACGAGCGCTTCGAGGCCGACGACGAGGCGCGCGTGATGATCCTGACCGGCGCCGGAGGGGTCGCCTTCTGCGCGGGGGCGGACCTGAAGGCGATCGACACGCTCGGCCCGCGGCTCCTCAAGGACGAGGGCCCGCTCGGGTTCACGCGCCGGATCGCGTCGAAGCCGACGATCGCGGCGATCAGCGGCTGGTGCCTCGCCGGCGGGATGGAGCTGGCGCTGTGGTGCGACCTCCGCATCGCCACCGAGGGGTCCACGCTCGGGTTCACGGAGCGCCGCTTCGGGGTGCCGCTGATCGACGGCGGCACGCAGCGCCTGCCGCGGATCGTCGGGCTCGGCCGCGCGCTCGACATCATCCTCACGGGCCGCCTGATCCACGCCGACGAGGCGCTCGACATCGGCCTCCTGACCGAGGTCGTGCCGGCGGGCGACCACCTCGACCGAGCGCTCGAGCTGGCCGAGAACCTCGCGCGCTTCCCGCAGGAGACGATGCTCGCGGACAGGCGCGCGGCGCTCGAGGGCATCGGCATGACGTTCGAGGAGGGTCTTCGCTTCGAGGCGAGCGCGGCGCTCGAGACGTTCGAGGTCGCGCAGCGCGGCGCGGCCAGGTTCGCCGGCGGCGAGGGTCGCGGCGCTGCGGGCGCGGGTGCGTAACGTTGTAGACGTGCCTGAAGCCGCTATCAGCGTGCGCGACCTGCGCAAGTCCTACGGGCCCGTGGAGGCCGTCCGGGGCCTGTCGTTCGAAGTCGGTCGCGGCGAGGTGTTCGGCCTGCTCGGCCCGAACGGAGCGGGCAAGACCTCCACTGTCGAGATCCTGGAGGGCTACCGCGACCGCAGCGGTGGCGAGGTGTCGGTGCTCGGCCACGACCCGGCGAGCGGCGAGCGCGAGCTCAAGGAGCGGGTCGGGATCGTGCTCCAGAGCGTCGGCTTCTATCCGCGCGCCACGGTGCGCGAGTCGGTGGAGCAGATGGCCGGCTTCTACCCGCACCCGCGCGACGCCCGCGAGACGATCGCCCTCGTGGGCCTCGACGGGAAGGAGGACCAGCTCGCCAAGCAGCTCAGCGGCGGCCAGCTGCGGCGGCTCGACCTCGCGCTCGCGCTGGTCGGCGACCCGGAGCTGATCTTCCTCGACGAGCCGACCACGGGCTTCGACCCGGCCGCCCGCCGCGCGGCCTGGGAGGTCATCCGGACGCTGCGCTCGCTCGGTAAGACGCTCCTCCTCACCACGCACTACCTCGACGAGGCGCAGGCGCTCGCCGACCGGGTCGCGATCGTGAAGGACGGGCGGATCGTGGCCGAGGGGCCGCCGGCGGAGCTCTCGAGCGCGCGCGCGTCCTACCGCGTCGCCTGGTTCCAGGGCGGCCGGCAGCAGGAGGTCGAGACCGACGACCCGACCGAGCTGCTCAACCGCCTGACTGGCGAGGCGCTCGCGCGAGGCGAACGCCTTGAAGGCTTGTCCGTCACGCGCCCGTCGCTCGAGGACGTGTACCTCGAGCTGACCGCGGACGAGGAGTCGGCCGCCGTGTCCGAGCCGGTGGCGCAGCCGTGAGCCCCGTCGCCCTCGCCTGGCGCCAGTTCCGCTTCGAGAGGCGGATGTTCTGGCGCAACCCGAGCGCCGCCTTCTTCAACTTCCTGCTGCCGCTGCTGTTCCTGTTCCTGATCGCGAGCGTGTTCGGCCTGAACGAGAAGGACCGCGAGATCCTGATCCCGGGCATCGCGGGCATGTCGGTGATGACCACGACGTTCACGGCGCTCGCGTTCAACGTGGTGTTCCTGCGCGAGCAGGGGATCCTCAAGCGCATCAAGGGCACGCCGCTGCCGCCGACCTCCTACTTCGGCGGCCTGATGGGGAACGCCGTGACGAACGCGATCGTCCAGGTGGGCCTCGTGATCGCGATCGGGCACCTGCTCTACAGCGTGCCGTGGCCGCACGACTGGCTCGAGCTGATCGTGTTCGTCGTGCTGGGCGTGGTCGCCTTCAGCTCGCTCGGGATCGCGATGGCGCAGCTGATCCCGAACTTCGACGCCGCCGCCGCGTACGTCAACGCCGTCTTCCTGCCGATGATCTTCATCTCCGGCACGTTCTACGAGTCGAACAACCTGCCGGGCGTGCTGGACGCGATCGCGCGGGTGCTGCCGCTGCGCCACGTGATCGACGGCCTGCGCGGCGCGATCCTCCCGAACAGCGGGCTGACCAACCACGCCGAGGCGCTGATCGTGCTCGCGCTGTGGTGCGCGGGCGGCATCTTCCTGAGCGTGCGCTACTTCCGCTGGGAGTAGCTGAACTCGGGCGGCGGGTCGCCGTCGAAGCTGACGGGCACCTCGGCGAGCGGGGTGCGCTCCCACTCGTCGCGGAGCATGCGCAGCACGGCGACGTCGCGCGGCACGCCGCCGTGCACGTGCCAGCCGCGCAGCACGCCCTCGTGCACGAACCCGAGCCGCTGCAAAGCCGCCACGGAGCGCACGTTCTGCGGCGAGGCGAGTGCCGTGACGCGCAGCAGGCCGAGCGGCCCGAAGGCGAGCGCGAGCACGAGCGCCTTCGACTCGCGGTTGGCGCCCGTGCCCCAGTGCTCGCGGCCGAGCCAGGTGCCGAGCACGGCGCGGCGGTCGCGGCGCGAGAAGTCGCTCAGGCCGGTGATCCCGAGCAACTCACCGCCGGCGCCGAAGATGCCGAGCTCGAGCCGCTCGCCGGCGGAGCGCTGCCGGTCGAGCGATTCGACGAAGCCAGCGGCCTCGTTGGGCGACCGGTAGGGCCCCCACGAGAAGAAGCGGCTGACCTCCGGGTTGCTGCCGAGCGAGAACAGGGCGGGCACGTCCGCAGGTTCGAGCACTCGGAGCGACAGGCCCGGCCCGCGGACTACCACTAGAGACGCAGCGCCGGGCCGTTGCGGCGCAGCCATCGCTCGTGCTCGCGATAGCCCGGGCAGCGCGAGCCGAGCAGGCGCCAGAAGCGGGCCGAGTGGTCGAGCACCTCGAGATGCGCGACCTCGTGCTCGACCACGTAGTCGAGGATCTCGGCCGGGGCGAGCAGCAGCCGCCAGTTGAAGCTCATCGCCCCGTTCGACGAGCACGAGGCCCAGCGCGTGCGCTGCGCCCTGATCGAAAGGCGCGTGTACGAGGTGCCGGCGCGGGCGCACGCGGCGTCGAGCCGGGGCGCCACCTCCTCACGGGCGCGGCGCCGGTACCAGCCCTCGAGTGCGTCACGCACCGCCTGGGCGCCCGGCGAGCCGACGGCCACGTGCAGGGTGTCGCCGCGCAGCGCCACGTGGGAGCGCACGCGCCCCGGCTCCACGCGGACGGCGAGGTCGAGTACGCGGCCGAGGTACGGCACCGACCCGCCGTCGGCCAGCCGAACCGCCGAAGCCTCCTCGGCCTCGCGGATCCGTTTGAGGGTCCGCTCGATCCAGGGCCGCTTCTCCTCCACGAACGGAGCCACATGGCGCAACGCCATCCGGCGCGGCACCACCACCTCGACGCCGTCCGCCGACACGTTGATGCGCGCGCGGCGGGCGCGGTCGGAGCGCCTGATCGGGTAGTCGGTCATCCCCCGACAACGTTAGGAGCCCCGCCGGATCTCCTCGTAGACGCGCGCGAGCCGCTCGACCAGCGAGGGCCACGAGTACTTCTCGCGCGCCACCTCGTAGGCCTTCTCGCCACGCCGGCGCCGCTCGGGCGCGTCGTTCACCACCTGCTCGAGCGCGGCCACCAGGGCATCCTCGTCGTCCGGCGGGACGAGCCAGCCCGTCTCGCCGTCGTCGACGATCGTCGCCGGCCCGTGGGCGTCCACCGCCACGCACGGCAGCCCGCAGGCCATCCCCTCGACGAGCACCTGGCCGAACTGCTCGTGCACCGACGGCAGCACCACGGTGTCCGACGCGTTCAGCCCGTCGGCCAGCTCGTCGTGGCCGCGCCAGCCTGCCAGGAACACGTCCGAGGCGCCGGCCTCCTCGATCACCGACAGCGGGTGCTCGCCCTCCCACTCGCCCGGGTAGCCGCCGAGCAGCACCAGCGCGGCGGGTGAGTCGAACGCGGCGCGCGCGAAGGCACGGATCAGCAGCGGGATGCGCTTCACCTCCGTGTAGCGGCCCGAGTACACGAGCACCGTCCCGTCGACGAGCGCGCCCAGGTCGTCCTCGGAGTAGGAGACGCTGCCCGGCTTGCACGAGTCGGGACCCCACCCGCGTGGCTCCTCGACGAGCCAGCGCCGCCAGAGCTCCTGCCTGTCGATCTCACGTCTGTCGAAGGAGTCCGGCTCGAAGCCGTTCGGCGCCCACACCACGCGATCCGGGTCGACATCGAGGAGCGACGGCACGCGCTCGACGGCGTCGGGCGAGAGCACGAGCAGCCGCTCACAGCGCTGCGCCCAGCCGCGCATCCGGCCGGCCCACTCGGCGGCGTGATCCCAGCCGTCGGGCGGGCCCTCCTCGATCGCGTTCAGCATCAGGAGCTCGGTGCCGTGCAGGTGGCCGATGACCGGCACGTCGGGGAACGAGCGCGCCGCGGCCTCGTTCATGGGCGTCAGGTGGTGGAGGTGGAGCACGTCGGCATCGGCCGCTCCAGCGTCCCCGAGCGCCTTCTCCCAGTACGAGACGAGCCGCTCGTAGGCCTCGTCGGGCACGGCGGCGAACACCTTGTCCGGCGCGTCGGCGCGATCCTCGAACGATGGCTGGAAGGGCGGGTCCGCAGCAAGCGGGTCGGGCGCGTCGCGGCCCTCCGTGTAGTCGACCGTGCGCAGATCCTCGACACCCTCGAAGAACGCCTCCGCGTTCGAGGCCTCGGACGAGTCGCCCAGCGATCCGGCCAGCAGCGTCACGTCCCAGCCCGCGTCCGGCAGGTTGCGCGTCACGTAGCGGGCGACCTGAGCCGATCCGCCGCGCGGGAAGAACATCAAGGCCATCACCACGCGTCCGCGCTCGGAGGTCACGCGCGCAACCTACAGCCCGGGTGCGCGAAAACGCGTAGGGGCCTGGCGCACAGGGTTCAAGGAATCTGGCCGGATTCCCGATGAAAGCTCTTAACGCAATGAGGGTGCCCGCGGCTCGGGGACCCCGCCATGGAGGGCACGACACGATGACCACAGCACGAAAGGGCCTGGCGACGCTGGTCGTAGTCGGCGTGACCGGCGTCCTTGCGGCGCTTGGCACGTTCGCGGCCTTCTCCGACACGACGGCGAACAACGGCAACGAGTTCACGGCCGGCACGGTCACGCTCACGAACAACTCGACGGGCGCGATGTTCGACACCGTCACCGACGGCAAGCCGGGCGGCGCGGCGACCGACCGCTGCATCAACGTCGTCTACACCGGCAGCCTTGCCGCGACGCTCAAGCTCTACACGACCGACGCGAGTACGGGCACGCTTTCGCAGTACGTCGACATGACGATCACGCCGGGCACCTTCTCGGGCCCCGATCCGGCATTCCCGTCCTGCTCGGGCTTCACGCCTGACGCGGGCGGCGCGATCTACACCGGCACGCTCGCCGACTTCCAGGCGAACAAGAACAGCTACGCGAACGGCGTGACCGCTCCCACCACCCCGGGCACGGTCTACAAGTTCTCGTACACGATCGACTCGGCCGCGCCGAACAGCGCACAGGGCGCGACCACGGGCAGCCACTCGTACACCTGGGAGGCCAGGAACAACTAGGCGGGGAGCCGGGAGCGTCGACCACCGTGGCCACACGACCACAGTCAGACCGGTGGCTTCGACGCTCCGGCTTCGCGATCGGCCTCGTGGCCGTGGCCGTCGCGCTTCTCGCGGCGCGCGTCCCGGCGGCGCCGCACGGGCTCGGGCTCGACCTCACGGTCGTCGCGACGGCGCCTGACACGGTCACGCTCAGGCCGCCGGGGCCGCTCTTCACCGCCTCCGGCATGCGTGCGGGCGGCGCTGCGGCGCACGGATCGGTGACCGTGCTCAACCCGACCGAGCACGTCGAGCGCGTGCGGCTGCGCGCCCTGCTGGCGAGCGACGCACTGGACAACGCGCTGATGGTCGACGTGAGCGCGGCCGGGCAGCGCCTCTACAGGGGCCCGCTCGGTGGACTGCGCCATTCCCCCACGCGAGGCCTCGAGCTGGGCTCGGGCGACGGCTTCGTGATGCGCCTCGGCGCCTGGGTGCCCGCCGGGGCGCAGGGCTGGCGCGGGCATATCGAGGACCTGACGCTGTCCGTCCAGCCCGATCCGGAGCCGTCGCGATGAGCACCGAGGTCGTCGCGCAGCCGCAGCCGCAGGCCGCTCGCCGGTCCACCACGCGCGCGCGCAGCGCCGTCCGCTTGCTCATGTCGCTCGTGGCCGGGCTCGCCGCCGGTCTCCTGCTGGCGGCCGGCGTGTCGATGGCACTCGGCTACCGCACGTTCTCGGTGCTGTCGGGCAGCATGGAGCCCACGATCCACACCGGCGACGCCGTGGTCGACAAGCCGATCTCGCCGCTCGAGGCGCGCGTCGGCGACATCGTGACCTTCAAGGACCCGAGCCGCGGCGGTCAGCTCGTCACGCACCGGCTGCGCAGCATCCGCCCGGAGGGCAACACCTTCGCGATGGTCACGAAGGGCGACGCCAACACCGCCGTCGAGCGCTGGACCGTGCCGCGGAACGGCAGCATCGGGCGTGTCGCGTACCGGCTGCCACAGGCGGGACGCGTGATCGTGGCCGTCCGCGGGCGCTACGGTCGGCTGCTCCTGATCGCCCTCCCGGTGCTGCTGCTCGGCGGCTTTCAGATCGCGCGGATCTGGCGGCGCTCGTGAGGCACGTGGGACACCTGATCCGCGCCTCTCTGGCGCTCGGCAGCAGCGTGGCGCTCGCGCTGGCGGTACACGCCCCGGCGGCCACCCCGCACACCCGGCTCGAGCTCGCCGACGGGACTCTGTCGATGTCGAACTCGAAGGCCGGCACGGCGATCCTGAGCGCCCACGACATGCGGCCCGGCGTGCCCGCCACCGGCACGGTCACGATCACTAACAGCGGCAGCGCGCGCGGCTGGTTCACGCTGTCGAGCTTCGACGTGACGGACACGCCCGGGCGCGGCGGCGGCCTGCTGTCGACGGCCCTTGTCGCGACGGTGCTCGACGTGACCGACCCCTCCTCGCCGCGCGCCGTCTACAGCGGCTCGCTGGGTGCGATGACGGGCCGCGCGCTCGGAGCCTTCGAGCCGGGCAGCGAGCACACGTTCAGCTTCAGCGTCGGCCTGCCGGCGAGCGGCGGCCCGGCGCTCGATGCCGTCCAGGGCGGCGCCGTGACGGTCGGCTACCGCTGGGACGCGTCGACGGACCCGCCGCCCGTGCCGCCCACGGCC
>JADMIO011456633.1_pt1 | contig 10403 bp, 7 predicted proteins | sample 8958161 | NCBI WGS metagenome assembly JADMIO01 (sample SAMN16585339, study PRJNA669376) | soil metagenome | isolation source: Crop rotation soil | place: USA: Cullars Rotation, Alabama | collected 2011
GCCGCGACTTCAAGTCACGTGAATTCCAAGCTTCGGATCCCACTGTGCTGGAAAGCGATTGTGAAACGGGATGAGCATGCGCCCGGTCTCATTTGCGACGGCAATCATCCGATCTGCATCGGCCGTCGTCAGCGCCATCGGCTTTTCGCACACGACGTGCTTGCCCGCGCGCATCGCGGCAATCGCGTGCTCGGAATGCAGAAAACTCGGCGTCGCGACGACGATGACCTCAGCTTCGTCGTCACTGAATAATTTCTCGAGTGACGAGCACGCGCGACAGCCCGTGGCGGCGATCGCTTCCGCGCAGCGATGGGCGAGGTCGTCCGCGACGGCGACGATCTGGAATTGCTCGGGCATCTCCCGAATCGTCCGCGCGTGAATGTCCCACCCGCTGCGTCCCAGGCCGGCGATACCGACCCTGATCGGTTTGAGTTGCGTTTCCATTCGTGTTCAAATCTTAACCGCCAGTCGCTGATGTAATACGACCGTCCATTTTGCGAATACCCGCGGGAGGATTCTTTATGAATCGACGACGCTACGCCGTCACGTCATTCGTCATTGCTTTGCTGGCTTGTGTTTCTTTCATTTCGCGACCCGCGTTTGCCAGCGATGAGAAAAAGCCTGCCGGCAAATCGACCATTGCGGTCTTCACGCTCAAGGGAGCGCTAGGTGAAATTCCAGCGCAGGACCCCATGGCCCTGCTCTCGGGCGGCGGCGACTCCACGACGCTCCAGGAGCTGGTCAAGCGGCTCAAGGAAGCGGAATCCGACAATAACGTGAAGGCCGTCGTGATCCTTTCCGATGGCGGCCAGGTTGGGCTGGCGCAGATCGAAGAACTTCGACAATCGATCGCCCGGCTGCGATCGGCGAGCAAGGATGTGTACGTCCACGCCGATTCGCTGGGCATGGGCGAATACACGCTCTTCAGCGGCGCCACGCGCCTCAGCGTCGTGCCCACCGGAGACATCTGGGTGGCCGGCATCTACGGCGAAGCGCCGTACCTCCGCGGCCTGCTCGACAAGCTTGGCGTCGTCCCCGATTACCTCACCTGCGGCGCGTACAAGAGCGCCGGTGAAATTTTCACGCGCAGCGGCCCGAGCCCCGAGGCCGACGCGATGCAGAACTGGCTGTTCGACTCGATTTACGGAACGCTGCTCGACCAAATCGCAAAGGGTCGCAATGTCGATGTCGCGAAAGCGACCGCATGGATCGACGCCGGTCCGTACACCGCGAATCAGGCGAAGAGCGCCGGGCTGATCGACGCCGTCGAGCAACGCCAGGACTTCGAAGCGATGCTCAAGTCGAAGTACGGCGCGGACGTCACGTTCGAAAAGAAGTACGGCGAGGAAAAGCAGCCGACGATCGACCTGTCCAACCCCTTCTCGATCTTCAAGGTCTTCGGCGAAGCGATGGCGTCGGCGAAGAAAAAGAGCAACACGGATGCGGTCGGCATCGTCTACGTCGTCGGGCCGATCCAGGTCGGAAACGGTGACGACTCCCCGTTCGGCGGTGAGGGCGCGTTCAGCAACCCCATCCGCAAGGCGCTCGATCAGGCCGCCGAGGATGACACGATCAAGGCAGTCGTCCTGCGCGTCGATTCGCCCGGCGGCAGCGCAACGGCGAGCGAGATCATCCTTGACGCTACGCGCCGCGTGAAGGCGAAGAAGCCGCTCGTCGTTTCGATGGGGAACGTCGCGGGCAGCGGTGGGTATTACGTCGCCTGCGCAAGCGACACGATCTTCGCCGACGAAGCAACGATCACCGCATCGATCGGTGTCGTCGCGGGCAAGTTCGTGACCAACGGGATGTGGGACAAGGTCGGCATCGCGTTCAAGCCCTACAAGCGCGGCAAGAACGCCGGCATGCTCAACTCGAGCAACGTTTTCAGTGAATACGAACGGCAACGCATGCAAGGGTGGATGGACGACATCTACCAGACGTTCAAAGGCCACGTCACCGCGATTCGTGGCGACCGGCTGAAGAAGCCGATCGACGAGCTGGCCGGCGGACGCGTGTTCACGGGCAAGCAGGCGTTGGAGCTAGGTCTGGTGGACAAGATCGGCACGCTGAGCGACGCGATCGCCTTCGCCGCCGAACAAGCGAAGCTCGGCGACGGATACGACGTGCGCGTCGTCCCCAAGCCGCAGAACTTCCTCGAAAAGATCATCGAAGAAGCCGCCGGCGGGAACGTCGATCCGAAGCACGTCGCGCTCGCTGCCAAAGGTTCATTGATCGATCTGGCGATGCCATATCTCCAAGGCCTCGATCCGCAGCGCGTCACATTAATCAAGACCGCGCTTGGCCGGATGCAGCTCATGCAGACCGAAGGCGTGATCGTGATGATGCCGGAGATCTCGGTGCGCAATTAACGCGACGAACTTCAGGAACCGTCATCCTGAACGAAGCCAAGCGAAGTGAAGTATCTCGGACGGTGAGGTAACGCTCACTTCGGTCCCGAGATGCTTCGCTTCGCTCAGCATGACGCACGTGGGACATCTAAGATCACTTATGATTGAGTCGCGTCGGGGACCACGTCACGTGTGATCGCCCCAGCAGCATTCCCGATGCAAACGCGATGTCCACTTGTGAAATCTGATACTCCGTGATCGCGTTGATCTCGTCCGACTGCGCGCTGGCGAGTCTTGTTTGCGCGTCGAGCACATCGGTGGAGGTTCGCACGCCGCGCTCGAACTGCCTCACTTCCACATCGACCACGCGGGCGGCGAGGATCACGCGCTGACGCGACGCCAGGATCCGCTGCCAGTTCGCTTCGAGCTGATCTACGGCATTGAAGCATTCCTGCTTGATGGCCAGCGCACGCTGGTCCTTGCTTGCGAGCTGCTGAAGCCGGTTCGCGATCGCCCGCCGATACCGGCTGCGGGCCTGCTCATTTCCGATGGGGACCTCAAGATGTAGCCCGACGAAATGGTCTTCGAAGTCTTTATCAAACGCCTGCTGGAACGAATCGGAAAACGACCCACCAAGACCGTTGACGTTGTACTGATAGTCGAGGGTCACGAGCGGCAGCATGAGGTTCCGCGCCGCCGCGACGTTCGCCGTTTCCGTGGCAATCCGCAGTTCCAGCTCGAGCATTTCCATACGCTCTTCGAGCGCCGTCGCGATCAGCTTGTCCGGATCGACGCGATACGGCAGCGCAATCGGCGGCGTCGAGATGATGATCGTCGTGGGGCTGTCCATCTCCAGGCCCGGCTCGTTGATGATGCGCTTCAGCTCGCGCTGCCGATCGCGCACGTTGTTCTCCGCGATGATGATCGCTTCGACGCGATCGGCAACGCCCGATTCGGCGCGAATGATCTCCACTTCCGCCGCGATTCCGGCACGCACCTGCCGCCGCGCGCGCTCGAGCTGCGTGACGGCAAGCTCATATTCCTTCTGCCGGACGATCAGCTCCTGCCGCGCCGCATAAAGCCGCCAATAAATGCGATCGACGGCCGCGAGCACGCGGATCACCTCGAGCTTTGTGCGGGCCTCGCTGATCTGGTTTTCGTAGAACGCGATACGGATTCCCTGCGCATTCGCATCCACGCCGCCGCCGCGCAGGAGCGGCTGACTGATCGATGCAGAAAAGTCCGACGTGTACGAAGGATTCAACGTGGAAAACTGATTGTTGGTCTCGAACCGTTCGATCGGCACGTTCAATTGCACCGTGCCCCCGGTCAACAGCGGAATGCGCAGTCCCGGCGTGAACGTGACATCACGCACTTCCGTGCCCGTCAATTCAGTGCTGCTGGGCTGATCGAGGCTGCGATAAGCGGCGTCGGCGACGAAGACCGATTCGAATCGGGCGACTTCCTCGTTGAGCGTTTCGTGCGAGATCGTGGGCTCGAGGAGTTGAACGCGAAGTTCGAGGTTGTTCGCCAGCGCCATCCGCCGCGCGTCGGCGATGCTCAACGCGACTTGGCTCGTCGGCTCCGGTGTAAGGGGGCGCGTCGTCGCATATTGAGTGGCCGGTCCCGTCGCCGGGACTGTTTCGAGTTCGATCGGGTCGATCGTACGCAGCGTGTCGCGCGGAACGACGAGCTCGCCGGTTCCCCCACGGCCGAAATCAGAACAGCCGACACATGCTGCGGCTAACGCGAGCGCGACGGACCGGCGAAGCCAATACGACGTCGCGCGCGTCGCAGCGTTATTCATGCCGCAGTGCCTCGATGGGATCCAGCCGGGCCGCTTTGATCGCGGGGAACATGCCGAAGATGACGCCGACCGCGGCGGCGAAACCGAACGCGAGCGCGATCGCCCATCCCGGCACCGTCGATTGCTTGAGCTGTGCCGCGGGGATGCTGGCGATACCGAGCGTCAGGAGTTGCCCGATCGTCACGCCGATGAGCCCACCCATGAAACAGAGCACGACCGCTTCGACGAGGAATTGGAGCAGGACCGCGCTCGGCCGGGCGCCGACCGCTTTGCGCAGACCGATCTCGCGCGTGCGCTCGGAGACGGAGACGAGCATGATGTTCATGATCCCCACGCCGCCGACGAGCAGCGAGATGCCAACGATCCCCGTCGCGACCAGCGTGATCGTCGCGGCCACCTGGTTGAACTGCCGCACGAACTGATCCACCGCCTGCACGCGGAACGTGTCGGGTTGTCCCGGCTCAATCTTGCGACGCTTGCGAAGGAAAAAGTTGACCTCCGCTTGCGCTTCGTCGCTCAGATCGGGTGATTTCGTCGCGGCGATGGCGAAGACGAATGGTGGCACCGCGCGATTCTGCCCGCCGCGCCATGCGGTTGAGAACGGGATGTACACCTGCGACCCCGAAACACCGTCGCGGAAGTTCCCGGATTCGGTCTTCTCTTCGACGACGCCGACGATCATGTATCGCCGATCCCCGATCAGAATGCGCTGGCCCAGACAGTCGCGCGGCAGGACGAGCAGGTCGCGCAGCTTGGCGTTGATCAGACACACGGGCAGGCCCAATTCATTATCCATCAGCGAAAACGGGCGCCCCATGACGATCGGGCGGTTTTCGATCTTGTGCCAGTCGGGCTCGATTCCCGAGACGTCCACGGATTCGACGAGGTGATCGTTGTAGCTTGCGGGCAGCGAAACGGTCGTCACACGCGTGACACTCTTGAGTGAAGGACAATGCGCCAGAAGGTCATCAAACAATTCCGGCCGGAACCAGATCATCGTGCGCGGCGCGTTCCGCATGGCGCCGCGCTGCGGACGGTCGGGCAGGATGTACACCTTGTTCGTGCCGAAGGACTCAAATTGCGTGAGCACGCTCTTCTTGAGCCCCGTCAGCGCTGCGATCACCGCCGTCACCGATGCGACGCCGATCACGATGCCGATCGTCGTCAACAGCGCCCGAAGCTTGTTGGCCCAGATCTGCGCCAGCGCGAGGAAGAAGCTCTGGTAAAGCAGGACGGCCAGCGCGATTGGCGCGCGGAGGAGCCCGGTCACGCGATCCTCCCCGCCTCGGCCATTGCGAGCGGCGAAGGCCCGCCATGTGCGGCCAGATCCTGATCGGTCGGCAGGTCCGAGATCACCTTGCCGTCTTTCATGCGCATGATCCGCCGCGCGTGCCGCGCGACGTCGGCCTCGTGCGTGACCATGATGATCGTCTGCCCCTGCTCGTAGAGCTGATCGAACAGCGCGAGGATTTCTTCGCTCGTGCGGCTGTCGAGGTTTCCCGTGGGCTCATCCGCAAGCAAGATCGACGGCCGAGCGACGAGCGCGCGGGCGATCGCGACGCGTTGCTTCTGCCCCCCGGAAAGCTGGTTCGGGCGATGGCGGATACGGTCCGAGAGCCCGACGGTATCGAGCGCCTGTTTCGCGCGACTGGTTCGATCCCACCACCCGCCGCGCGAGTAGAGCAGCGGCAGCTCGACGTTTTTCAATGCAGTCAGTCGCGGCATCAGCTCGAATGATTGAAACACAAAACCGATGCGTTCGTTTCGCACGTTTGCCAGTCGCGCCGCGCTCATCTTTGTCGTTAGGATTCCGTCCAGCTCATACGTGCCGCTCGTCGGACGATCCAGGCACCCGAGGATGTTCATCAGCGTGCTCTTGCCCGATCCGCTGGAGCCCATGACCGCGACGTACTCGTTCTCGCCAACGTCGAGCGACACGCCGTCGAGGGCGCGGATTTCCTCCGGCCCGACGCGGTAATGCTTCGTAATGTCGCGAAGTCGAATGGGCATTGAGTGCCTGCGCCAACACGCGTTGAGATCACTTGCTCGGCTGGGTCGTGACGGTCGTTTCGTCCTTCACGAAGTCGTTGTGCTTCAGGGGCTCCAGCGCCTTGTAAGGCCCGGCGATGATGACGTCGCCCTCATTCAAGCCCGCTTCGATCACCGTCCGCTGCACATCGCTGGGGCCGACCTTTACGGGCGTGACGATCGCTTTGCCGTTGATGAATCGATATACGACCGGCGTCACCGTTCGCGTGCGATCGACCTCCGGCTTGTCGCGAACTTCGGCAACCAGGTCGTCCACCGGCCGGCCGAGCACGGCCTGGCTCGGGACAGTGATCACGTTTTCGTGCCGGAAGGTTTCGATATCCACTTCGCCGGAAAGTCCGGAAAGGATTTTCCTGTCGTCGGGATTCTTCACGAGCACTTCGGCCTTGAAGTACTTCGTGCCGTCCCGCTCTTCCGTATTCGCCAGCGCGACGGACTCGACGACGCCGTCGAACGTTTCATTCTTGAACGCGGGGATCATCACCTTCGCCTTCTGCCCGACCTTCAGCGATGCGACGGAGTTCTCATCCACGCGGGCGATCAGCAGCATGGTCGAGAGGTCGGCGACCTCCATGATGACGGTTCCCGCATTATTCATCGTGCCCATGACCACGACCTCGCCGACTTCCGCGTTCACGCGCGTGACGACCCCATCGATGGGCGACATGATCGTCGTGTAGCTGAGGTTGTCCGCATAGCGCAGGATGTCCGCCTGCGCGGCGGCGAGCTGGTGCTGCATGAACTGGATGTTCGCTTCCGACGCGGCCAGGTTATGCACGGCCGACGAGAGCGTCGCTTCGAGCTGATCGACCTTCGTCTGAGCCTGATCGACGGCCTGCTGGCTGACATCGTGCGATCCGAGCAGGTCCTGCTGTCGCTTCGACTCGCGCTGGGCATCAGTAAGCTCGACCTTCAGGGCGGCGATGTCGGCGCGCTTGGCTTCGAGCTGCGCCCTGGCCATGTTGATCTGCGAATCTTGTGCTTCGGCGCGAGCCTGGGCGGCGCGGAGTTGCGCCTCGAGGTCCTTCGAATCCAGCTTCACGAGCACCGACGCGGGCACGGGAGGAATCGAATCGGGATTGCCTTTGGTCACGCGATCGCCCTCATCGAAGGGCAATTCGACGATGCGCGCGGAAACGCGCGCGCTGATCGAAACCTTCGTCTTGGCCTGGATGGTGCCCGGCGCGCTCACGACTTCGACGAGGTCGCCGCGCTTCACGGTCTCGAGGCGCACGGGGACTGCCTCCGGCGTGCGGTTCCTCGCGGTCATCCAAACGCCAGCGCCGATGGCCATGCAGACGATCAGCGTGATGACGACAGTGATGAAAATCTTCACGGTGCGACTGCTTCGTTCCCGTTGAATTTGACCGGGCGCGTCAGAGCCCCTCTTCCGCGCCAGCCGCTAAGATGCATACGGATCGCCGCCCGATCCATTACAAACGGCGACGAGCAGTATAAACGTGAGGCGTCGCCCTTTCACCGCGCCGATGACCCAACCGCTTCCGATCGATCCTCTGCTGCCGCAAATCGTGGAAAAGCTCCGCGCCGCGCGATCGGTGATCGTCGTCGCAGAGCCCGGCGCCGGCAAGACGACGCGGGTTCCACCGGCCATCCTGCGCGCCCGGCTGACGTCGGCAGCGCATCCGAACATCCTCATGCTCCAGCCCCGCCGCGTCGCGGCACGCGCGGCCGCGCAGCGCATCGCCGACGAGAACAATTGGACGCTCGGTCGCGAAGTGGGATATCACATTCGCTTCGAGCGCAAAATCGGCCGGGAGACGCGCCTGCGCGTCTTGACCGAGGGTATCCTCACGCGGCAACTCCTCGACGATCCGATGCTCGATGGCGTCGGATGCGTCATCCTCGACGAGTTTCACGAGCGAAGCATTCACACGGACCTGGCCATCGCGCTGCTGCGCGAGGTTCAGCAATCCGTGCGTCCCGATCTGCTGATCGTCGTCATGTCGGCGACGCTCGCGGCCGAGACGGTTTCCGCGTTTCTGCGCGACTGCCCGATCATCTCATCGCCCGGCCGGCTGTTTCCCGTGGAAGTCGAATATGCAAGCGCGCGAGGCGATTCGCTCCCGGATCGGGTGGACGACGCGGTCAGACAATCGCTGCAAGGTTCATTTGATGCCGGCGACGTGCTGGTGTTCCTGCCGGGTGCGGAAGAAATCCGCCGGACGCAGCAGAATCTGAAATCCCTTGAAGATTTCGAGATCGCGCCGCTGTACGGGAGCCTTCCGTTCGAAGAGCAGCTGCAGGCGATCCGCCCGGCCACGCGACGCAAGATCATCCTTTCGACGAACATCGCCGAGACATCGCTGACGATCGAGGGCGTGCGCACGGTCATCGATAGCGGACTCGCGCGTGTGCCCTTCTACGACGCGGAGCGCGGCTTCGACCGGCTTGAGCTGAAGCGGATCAGCAAAGCGTCCGCTGCGCAGCGCGCTGGGCGCGCCGGGCGAACGGCGCCGGGGCGGTGCATCCGACTCTGGACGGCGAAGGAGCAGCATTCTCTGGACGACTTCGAGCTGCCGGAAATTCGTCGCGTCGATCTGTGCGGCACCGTGCTGACCCTGCACGCGTGGGGACAGGCCGATCCACGACAATTCGGTTGGTTCGAACGACCCGACGATGACATGCTCGAATCGGCCGAGCGATTGCTCGCGATGCTCGGTGCGCTGGACGCGGAGTCGAACGGCAAGATCACACTCATGGGTAAGACGCTGATGACGATGCCGGTACACCCGCGGCTCGGACGGCTGCTTCTTGCAGCGGCCGAATCCGGGCACGCCGAGGCCGGCGCGACGCTGGCGGCGCTGCTTTCCGAGAAGGATGTTGCGCCAGACGATCTCCCGGCGGGAATCGGGGATTCCGATCTGGTCGTTCGCATGGAATTGCTGGCGAAAATGCGCGCCTTTGCGGCCGATCAAGTGCGGCGGGTGCGAGACGATTTGTTGCGAACGCTCGATCGAACTGCCCGCGCGGGCGAGGCGCCCACGCCACGGGAGGTGTGCAGGTGGACACTTCTGGCGTATCCGGATCGCGTGGCGCGGCGACGCGGGAACGATCCGAATTCCGCCGTCATGGTGGGCGGCGGTGGCGTTCGGTTGGCGCGCGAATCGGTGGTGAAGCGTGCGGAGCTTTTCGTCGCCGTCGATGCGCGAAGCGATGCGCGAAAGCTCAGCCGCGAAGCGATCGTACATCTTGCCAGTGCGATCGAACCGGCGTGGCTCGAGGAGCTGTTTCCCCAGTCGATGCGGCGCGAGCGCGAACTCGTGTACGACGAGGCGCGGAAGCGCGTCGTGGCTCGCGGAACGGTGTGGTATCGCGACCTGCTCCTTACCGAAGACGCGGATGCCCCCGTCGATCCGCTTCGCGCCGGCGAGGTTCTCGCTGCGGCGCTTGCGCCGCGCGCAGAGGAAATCTTCGAATCGAGCGATGCGTCCGCCGCACTGTTGCGACGACTTGCCTTCGTTCGACGATCGGCCCCCGAGCGCCATTGGCCTGTCGTGGATGCTTCGCATCTTCGCGAGCTTCTTAAGGAAGCCTGTCGAAATAAGCGATCACTCGATGAGTTGACGCGCGGCGACGCACTTTCATCTGCCCTGCTCGGACTCTTGACATACCCGCTCGATCGCCAGCTCGACGAACTCGCACCCATGACCATCGAAGTTCCCAGTGGCAGTCGGATCAAAATCGATTACACGAACCCCGCGAAACCAACGATTGCCGTCCGATTGCAGGAGCTTTTCGGCTGGCGCGAGACGCCGCGTCTTGCGGGCGGACGCGTCCCGATCGTGCTCCAGTTGCTGGGGCCGAACTTCCGGCCGGTGCAGATCACCGAAGACTTGAACAGTTTCTGGACGAACACGTACGCGCAAGTTCGCAAGGACCTGCGCGTGCGTTATCCTAAGCATGCGTGGCCGGAAAACCCGTTTGAAGGGAAGGCGCAGGCCAAGGGCGGCCCGCGGGGCGGCCCGCGACGACGCGGCGCGTGAGGAACCTATGAAGGCATGGCTGCTTCACAGCATCGGTGACGGGATCGACAAGCTTCGATGGGGTGATTTTCCCGATCCCGTCGCATCGCACGGCGAGGTCGTCATCGAAGTTCAATATGCGGCCCTGAATCCCGCCGATCGATATCTGGCCGAGGGGCTGTATCCGGCGAAGCCCACGATGCCGCACGTGCTCGG
>JADMIO011863792.1_pt1 | contig 10403 bp, 16 predicted proteins | sample 8958161 | NCBI WGS metagenome assembly JADMIO01 (sample SAMN16585339, study PRJNA669376) | soil metagenome | isolation source: Crop rotation soil | place: USA: Cullars Rotation, Alabama | collected 2011
CTTTCCCTGTGTGTGTGTGTGTGGGTGTGTGTGTGTGTGTGTGTGCTCACTAATTTTATGGCATTGATGAATGTCGTACCATTCCGCCACGTTTTACGGTCGTCGTTGCACGACAGGGAAGACGATGTGATTCCAGATTGCCGAACAGCAGCGGCCAACAGGTAAACACTGTCATAAATGACAGCGACGGAAGTCTATCTCATGGTGTGTGTGTGTGTGTGTGTGTGTGTAAGTAGTTTACATACCGGTAAACCAACAGCAGGCATGACAAAATCGCTCGATTCACTATTACTGGCCAGGTATATCTTCAATTTCGATATCAAGTTCTCCGTCACATTCGACTTCGTGTCCACAAGTCGGAGTGTCGTAACATTGCATCTCTAGTACATACATTAAACGACACCCACCCACCCACACACACACACACCCCACCCACTTGTGTTCTGTACATCGACATGTCCATCGTATAAACATCAAGATTGGTGAGGATGTAGTGATACGCATCAGTGACCATTCCCACATCTAATGCCTGATCCATGAACTCCTTGGTTGTTGATAGTGTGGCATGGATGACGATGTGATGCTGTCGCATGTCGGTGTTGATCTCTTTCAAAAGTGATTTGTAGTCCCAATTCTTTGGTAATTGTCGTATGGACAGTTTCAATTTTGTTGATTCGTCTTGGGGAAGTTCCACACGCGAGGACGACATTAGTATCACGTCTTGCATGTCGGCCAAAGCTGTGCGTGTGTGTGTGTGTAGGTGTGTGTGCAAACTCACCATACGAGTGCTCATAAAGCAGGACAAACGACGACCATCGGTAGTACCTTATAGTAGCAGCAATAGCGCTCCCTACATTTAATGGCGACGGGTGGAGATTTATCGAGAATAGGGCGTTATTGGAACTTCGTGCACTCGTCGACACGTGCGGGATTTCCTTCGTATCGCACAGAGATTGCACTTGCGACTGTGCCGGCTCAGCGCTTGGACCGAACACTGCCCAGACACCGGTTTGGAGAAGGTCGCATGCTGTGTGGATGTGTGTGTGCATACTATTCCGGTACGCAGACAGTGTATCAGCGGTGCGTAGGGGTTTTATCAGCGATCGCCATTCTTTGACCTGGTGTGATGTGCCGCGACGATTGGCGGGAGTCTGGTTTGTGGTGACCTCTTTTAGCGATTCAACAGCAAATGCGAATGCCACTCGGTGATGGATATCAGTTTGTTCGAGTACTCCTCCTGCGTGTGTGTAAGTGTGTGTGTGTGTGTGTCTCACCGAAGTTGACAATATTTTCGCCATTTGTTTGACCGTTTAGTATTTTTAATAAAAATAGCAATATTAATTTCATATTAAGTTCGTTTAATTTGACATATTTATGTGACGCTATGAAGATTCATTTGTATGTCTAAAGATTAAACTAACAGGGTTTTCGTATAATAAATATGATACTGGCGAAATATAACATATAACGAACAGGGAATAGAAATACACAAACAAATAATTCTGACAAAGTTATGGACAAATTTTCAGCTTAATAACTACACGCACACCACACAAGGGGTGTTAAAATGTAAACTCACATTTTTCAGTAGTTCCTAAACATGTCAAGTATAGAGGTGGCATCACATAAACAGTTGTGATGTTTATGTTCAACGAGTCAAAGCTTTATAAGTGGCGTTGTATTAGCTTACTAATTTTAAGTTTAATATGAATAATTTACTGCAAATGAGTATCCGGTTTTATGCAATTGTTAAATATACAGTGTGGGGCCGATTCAAGTATCATTTGAAAATATCTCGGTTGATTCGTGTCCATTTGCTGCAATTTTTTTAGCGATTGTAGGTCACATGCAGACTTATATTTGTGCCAAATAACTTTCTATTTGGTTGCAGTCCCGATTTTATTTGAATTTTCAAGTAAATTTGGTACCTTACTTTGTTAATTTTGCACTTCGCAAGCACCTTTCACAGCGTCATTGCTACCAAATGCAACCAAATTTGGCAGAGTTGTAGATCCCATTATTTCCTACAATTTTGCAAAATATCTTTTGAATCAATTGCGTTTAAGCTTTTAGCCAGCGTTTTTTGTTTTTCAAAAATGGGCATTTTTAAACAAAAAGTACAAAAAACTGCAAAGACTCTTGTTTTCAAAGGATCACATTTTAAAAGTGCTGTTTTTGAAAGTACTTGAAAATTCAAATAAAATCGGGACTGCAATCAAATCGAAAGTTATTTGGCACAAATTCAAGTCTGCATGTGACCTACAATCGCTGAAAAAATTGCAGTAAATGGACACGAATCAATCGAGATTTTTTCAAATGATACTTGAATCGGCCCCACACTGTATATAAAACAGAGACGTTATGTGCGCTAAATCTGAATTTGAACAACGTTTTTTGTCTAGCAAATATGAAATTTCTTCAAAAGCTTGTTTTATCCGTAAGAATTAAGAAATAAATAAATAACTTCAGATCAATCAAAATCAAGGACCTTGCGTGGAGCTTTTGTGTGTACCCGGCGGTGAATTTTCATTCACCAGAATATTCGTTCGATAAATAAGACCCGCAAGTGCGTTTGCCTTCGCCCATTTTTGCAAACCAATTTTATGGGTGATTGAGGACGAAATCTAAATTATTTTAATTTTATTTATTTCAATTTTCATTTAATTCAACAAACCTTTTCTGTAATAAACAATGCCATGTGCAAAAAACTGACGAGACCAGCGCCGATCCAGAATTCTAACAATCCACCGAAATTTGCAATCACCATATCCCAAGTATAAGCGACCCGTTGTGAAATGTGCACATACTCATTGTAAGGAATGTAAACGCCAGCACCCTGCGATATTGTGTGTGTGTGTGTGTGTGTGCTTACATTAACATCCCCCCGTTCATCAATAGCCCTCAATTCATATAGCCAATGATCACACGCCGGAAGACATTCATTAATACACTTCCTATAAACATCCGTGTTGTTATGCATGATAGACCCATTGGATAAGCAGGTCCTGTAGTCCTCCAGTTTGCATGCTGCACCACTTGATTTGATATCTTGTTCCGTTAGAAGAAGTGACGGAAGGGTTGCTGAATGTTGATTATTGGAATACGTTGAAGATAACACACACACACACACACACGCGCACACACACCCACCAGGACTACACATTCCACACTGTCTTTCAATAAACGCCCTTCTGCACTTTAATTCACGCTGTCTCGGCGTGACATTCTCTTCATTACACTCGCGTATCAGGTCGTAATGTGTTGTCGGTATAAGACTCAATGTGTATGATCTGTCACCGTACATCTGCACGTTGGCTAGTTGATAATAATCAGCAGATGGGGTCGGAGCGTCGATAATAATTCTCGTTGAGAACATTCCTGATATTTCCGGCTTGTAGAGTAGGGACAGTTGATAATTGACAGGATTCACAGGATGGCTGGATATTGTGGATGCACATTGTGGTTTAAAGATCTGTTGATCGGTACATATTGGCGACTTTTTACCGTAACCGTAGCTGTTGCTTTGTTGAGCTTGCTGAGATTGGTAGTTTGAGCCCTTCTTTGTGATGCAGGAGGACTGAAAGGATGTATTTTATTGGCACATACACACACACACACACACACACACAAACATACAAATCGGTCATCTTCTGAATCCTCTTCAATGCATCCACTATACATGTTGCACACTCCGTCGTGATAATGAACCAAATCACATTTGCCCAGGTATACTTCCGGATACTCTAGTCCGATGTCAACGGCAGTCAGGGCATTGTTGTTTGCCAGAAACTCACATGCCAGTAAACAGTCGGTGAAGGTTAATGGAAGGGCTGGAAGTGATGTTTTTAACAAAATAACAAAATTTATGCATTATTATAATTTAAAAACAATTCAAAACGTACAATAAATCTTTCCCGCCGTTTTAGTTCCCAATTTCTCTGCTGCATGCTCATTGCCGCAATATGGGAATGCATTTAATTGTTCCATTTTATATCCTTCTATACAGTCCTGTTTTGGACGAAATAGACTTAAATAAAAATAAAAATATAAAATAATAAAAATAATAATAAATAAAAAACAAATAAGATATAGAATACCTCAACGCCATCACATAAAGCGACTCGTCCACCGCATCAGGACAGTCGATAATATCATTTAATATTCTTCTATCCCCACTTATTTTATCCCATTTGCCCTTTTGTCGCCAAATCAATTCATGTTTCTCGCAGTTTTCTGCACTGTGGGAATTCGGCGTGTGAGTGTCGTGACATGATGGCCAAAGGAGGTTTAACTCAGCGCAGAAATGGGATGTGTTAAGGTTAGCATTATTTGATGTTTTTGTTTCAATTTCCACATTTTCCCTCCTTTTCCGCCGTTGATGTCCAGTTCCGGATGCAAAACTTGATGAAACGTTGCAGTTTTCTTCATCTCGTCCATTTGGACAATCCTTAATACCATCGCAAACTTGTTCGATTTCAATTTGAACGCAAATATCTTCAGTGCAATAGTATGGCGAGTCCATGGTTTTACAGGAATTTTCGTTATTAGTATTATTTGTTGAATTATTATTATTGTTGTTATTACAATTTTGCTCATCCACTCCATTTTGACAATGTTTAATTCCGTCGCAAATTTGTTTTTGGTCAATGCAAAACGCCGGATCAACAGTGCAATAGAATGGATCGTCAATGTCACACGAGTTATTTGTTCCATTTTCCATTTCCATAATTGTTGTACTTTCCGGTTTCTTGTTCTCACAATTCTCTTCATCTTCCCCATTTGTACAATCATTATTCCCGTCGCAAACAAGATCTTGTAGTATGCAACGACCATCATCACAATTATATGTGTTGTTATTGTTACATTTCGTGCAGTTCATTTCGTCCTTTTCATTATAACATTGGCTTATTCCGTCGCATAAGATTTCTGATGAGCTGGTTTTATATCGAACACATTGTCCATCGCCACAATTGTAGACACTAGAAATAAAACAATAAAATCAAATCAAAATATACTCCATACTTTTGTATCTCTCGACAAAGTGTGCAATTATATTCATCAAATCCATTGAAGCAATTAACGTCGCCATCGCAGATATGTTCGGATAAAATACACTGACCATCACCACAACTGATAGAATTATTTTTACACGTTTCACATCTGACATTATGGGAACCGTCTGAACATGTTTCGCCGGATATTATTCCTGTGCAACGATACTTCACGTCGATGCTCAACTTATTCGAGCGACATTTAAATTTCGTTATTTCGGTTGTGTTCCCATTTTCAGCACAATTCTCTTCATCCCTTCCATTTTTACAATCCTTATTTCCATTACACACTTGGTTCATTTGAATGCACTGCATATTGCCACAATGAAATGTTTCACCAATACACGTTCCACATTTCTCCTCATCTCTTCCATTTGTACAGTCTTGTATCCCATTACACCGTTTCCTCATATCAACACATTCGATGGAGTTGGAGAGTGTACCACATGAGAACTGACTGTCGTCTTCACACGACGACAATGCTGTGCCGGATGCATATGCACGCAGTTCGGTCTCGGAGTCCTTCCATAATTCACTCCCACTTTTGCAGTTAATATTATACGCTAGATTCTGTTGTCGCTTGTCACGCATTAACATTATTGGCAGATTGTGGGTGATGTACACACATCTGGAATGAAGGAGATTTTTGAAGCCAAAACATTATCGAAAATGTGAAAAGAATTTCACAAACTTTTCACCACTTCCTTCAATCGGGGATATCCATGTGGCGCTGAAGCGAGCATCGTGTGGCCACTGGCCAGGATGACAGGCAGCCACTTAATATCATTAGTTGATACGCACACGCAGATGTAATCTCTTCAAATGATACATTGTATGGTGCAAATAGTTCTAACAGATCCTGTTCCATTTGTCTGTCCAAATTTGTCACATTTGGACGTGTGAATTCCGCATTTTGTTCGATATTTGATAAGATTTTAATGTAGTATTCAATGTATAACCATAACTGCAGTGTCCACTTTTGGGATAAAATATCTCCCGTGGATAATAATTGTCGCAATTCAACCTTTGCAAATTCGAACACCACATTTGGCCAGGCAGGTGAGTCGAAGTCCGCACCTAAAGGTGACCAAAATATTGTATCATTAAACACCGGCCATCCATTGATACAAATGGTGAAATTTGGACGTTGAAATTCGTTGTTTAACTCCAATTCTGTCTCTGTTACTGTGGGATTGTCGCGATATTGGATGTAGAGTTTATACATAGAATACGCACATATTACTGTGAATACTAGAAACACTATATACCAGAATAAGGCACGGTACCTAGAATAAAATAAATAAATAATAATAATAAATAATATTAATAATAAATAGAAATTAATTCATTGATTAAAATAATTACCAAGATTTACTGTGATATACAAGACTTAAGGAACTGATGTCGGTCTCTTCGTAATATTTATTTTTGCGGAAAACCTTCCAGCGATTATGTGCATTTTTCATTTTTTTTAATTTCGTAATTTTCGATTTTTAATTTAATGAAATTTCATTTTCTTGTATGAGTAACATTATTTATAGTTATTCGCTAACTGTTTTTACAATAAGCGTCACTTATATGTTTACGCCTCTCACTTTGACTCACTGCATGTACACACACACACACACACACTGTACGTGTGAAATGACATGTAGTAATGTTATTAATAGTAAACATGTTTTGTGTCTAAAGTAGTACACGATTTTTTAAAGATATTTTCAATCCATTTTTTTTTCTTTTTTTTGTCATCTACATATTTACAATAAACACAACAGTGATGTGTTAGAAAACTTGTATTTGTGATCAAAGATTATTAACTGTCAACACTATTGCCCTAGTGAGTGTTGATATTGTAATTGCTAATAACATGTTGACTCTCATTGAGATGGGGACAGATTTATAATTTTTGAATTAATAATAAGAAAAGAGCACCCTGCATGATTCACGGAATGTACACACACACACACACACACACACACACACAATGTGTGGAAAATGTGACACAAACACTAAATGGGGTCAGGATATCACAAAATTTGCATTGCACAAAATTACCATAGCCACAAGAAAGCAAGTGACAATCTAGTGAGGAATCTGTAGCTCTTGTTATTCTGTTGCCAACAACGTCGCAGAGTTTTGAACCAATTTTAAAGAAATAATAGTAAATAATAATAATATATTAATAATGGCACACATAAAACGTCCCCCAAATGCGTACATGCTATTCCTGGCGGAATGTCGTGCCAATGCAGTTATTAAACTATTGGCGAAAACACAAATGGAATTGTGTCGTTTGGTAAGCAATAATACTCTGTTACTCTATTTTATAACAATTAACATAAACATAACAATTAAAATAATCCATTTTATAGGTTGGTCGCGCATGGGCAATTCTGCCGGAAGCGGAACGCAAAGTCTATTACGATCAAGCAGCATTGTTAGCGGCACATTTTGCAATCGCCTATCCGCATTATGTCTACAAAAGCAGACGTACTGGCAAGAAATCACGTGTATGCTAATGATTTCTGTTTATATACGTTTCTTGTTTTGTAATTTTAAGAAAAGTAAGATTATTTTTTCATTTCATTGCTGTTCGTGTGAATCTATAAACAAAACGAGTCATTAACCCATTCTATCTGTGATTTTATCTAAGTGTTTTATGAGAACGCGATAAATATATTTATGTTTTCCATTTGTGTTTTCACAGATATCTGTTGTATATTTCGTCGACCCTATATTAAATGTGACGTTTGGTTTTGTGAAAATGTAAATTTTGAGTAAACAAGGCATCATTTGACTTTTAGATTAGGCTAAAATAGCTAATTATATTATGTTAATAGTTGTAATTCTAGAAATTTGGTTAACTCTACTAGCAAATGTGTCTCAGTCATTTAGTAAATGACATTCATTAATTATCAAAAATAAAAACAAAACGCCAACACACTGCACCACGTTTCCACACGCGATCACCGGCGGTGTTTGTGTGACACAAACGGCTAATCAGCAATCATTCGCCATGATGTTGTGTCATTATGGTAACTGAAAGTTGTACATGTTGGTCACACATGATTCATTTTTGTTAGTCTTTCATTTCATTCATAATTTCATTCCGCATATATCATTTGACAACACTTTTGGAGAACGAAAAAATAAATTGATTGACATAATATCACGTGAAGGTGTTATAAACGGACAAGCAACAAGTTCTTATGTTCATGCCACATCTGTAAAACAATATTTCAACACATTAGCTTCTAATTTGTGACGTGCACTGCTCATGTGATGAACTTTGTGAACTCAACGTTGTGTGCCGCTTATACGTGTATATGATGACGTGAAAGCTATACATAGTTTCTAAGGCCTTTTATGCAGGCAGCACATTATTTTTGTGTTTATTGCCTTTTCTTCCAGCGCAATTATCATAACAAAACAATTTATAGACGGCATCATCCTTTTCTCTGTGGCACAAAAATCGAAATAATTGTCACAATGAACGACAGCGACAAGACATTGATACAAGCTAATTCATACAAGATTTCAAGCTATGTATATGTGATAGTGTTATAAACAGACAAGCAGCAAAGTGTAAAACATCCAAAGCCTACATTGCAAAAGGAAGTTCATATGTTCATGTCACATCTGTAGAACAATATTTCGAAACACAAGTGCTTATCTCCTAATCTGTGACGTGCATTACGTATGTGATGAACGTTATTTGCTGCTTATACATACGTATGATGACGTGAAATCTAAACATAGTTTCTAAGATCGTTTGTGCAGGCAGCGCATTATTTTTTGTGTTTATTGATTTTTTCTTCCAGCGCAATGATCATTACAAAACAATTTACAGACGGCATCATCCTTTTCTCAATTCTAGTCTTAATCAAAACAAAAAAAATAATCGAATTGTCACTATGAACGACAGCGACAAGGCGTTGATACAAGCTAATTCATACAAGATTTCAAGCTATCTATTCCTGCCCAACATTCTTAAAATTCTAGTCGAATGGGGCACACTCACTGCCGAAAATGTGAAGCAGGTATACAAATGAATATTATTGGAATTTCACAATGATTCCAGATTGAAAATGAACCAACGCCGTTTAAACAAAATCAAATGTTTCTAGAAACACTCCAGCAATACGGCGCCAGTTCTGCCATTGAAGATTTCTACAAAGCATTGATTGTAACTGAACAGACGCAGATCGCACAACTTTTAGAAGTGTCCACGTCCGTTCAATCATCACTGAATAATAATTCAAATTTGTGAAAACTGTTTACGTTAATTATGCGAAACGTATTTGTTTTCAATGAACACAATTCCTGTTTACAGTCTTGTCACTGGCACATTACAGACGTTACCCACGCCAAAATTCCTCAGAACCTGATGTGCAAAATGTCTTTGCTCTCGTCAAAACTGGCCATCTGTAAACAAGATACCATACATATCATTCATCAGCATGTGTGGATGGTAGTACAAACATTCGGCTATATTATTGTGTTTCAATATTTCAATGTCAAATCTTCATATTCGCCTGTTATCAACTGTTCGCGTAAGAATCCCATTGATTTGCTTCAACTGTATATACATTTGTGTAAGTGTAACAAGCCGGGCAACAGACTGCAAACACAAATAATCACATGTGCATAATTATACCCAACAACAGCACAATAGACGAACAGGAAATTGTAAGAGAAATATTTATATTAATTAATATTATTATTATTATATATAATTTATACTAATATACAACACATTTGAATTCATGGCTATCCTTGACACTGTCACACTCGTGTTGTAAAACCTTGTAAACACAAAAATAGAAATAATATCACAAAAGAAACATTTATACAAACAAATTAATAACCTAATTATCCAAAACATTTTAATTCATGACAATTGCCGGCACAATCACACTATTATTATTATAATTATTACTAATCTTCTTCGTTGGCGTCGTACAGGCTGACACACTACTTCTCTGCTGCCAATGACTAGATTCCAGTTGTGAATTACTGGTCGGGAGGACACCGAAACTGAGGGGGAGATAATATTAATAATGATAATAATAATAGTCAAAGTTTTATCAAATGGCTGTGCTGCGTAGAAAACGAGCGCTGTGTCAGACTGGGCTATATGCAAATCTGCGAGTATACTACCCGCCCGTTTTCCACGCAGCACATCTTCGATAAAACTTCCCAATAATAATAATATTAATAATAAACATAAACAACAACTCCTACCTGGCACTCAACTGCAGTGTATTGGGTGGTGAGAGACTGTGTCGTGTGGTGGTGATGAGTTGATTGTCGGGGGGCAGTTGTTGTTGACTAAATAATGAAAGGGGAAAG
>JADMIO010607370.1_pt1 | contig 10400 bp, 10 predicted proteins | sample 8958161 | NCBI WGS metagenome assembly JADMIO01 (sample SAMN16585339, study PRJNA669376) | soil metagenome | isolation source: Crop rotation soil | place: USA: Cullars Rotation, Alabama | collected 2011
CCTCCTCACTCGCGCGGGATTCCCGCACGTGATCGGCGCGCTCGTGATCGGCACGGTCGCCGCCGGAGTGGTCGGTTATCTCGTCGGTCTGGTGGCGCTGCGGCGCACGGGCATCTACTTCGCCATGATCACCATCGCGATCGCCGAGGTATTCTTCTTCGTCGAGTTCAATCCGCTCTCCGAGTGGACCGGCGGCGAGAACGGCCTGCCGGGCGTCCCGACGCCGAGCCTCTACCTGGGCTTCACCACGCTCCACTTCACGACCGGCTGGGCGCTCTACCCGTTTCTGGCGTTCTGCTACTTCATCGGCATCGTGATCGCGCTGCGCATCGTGCGCTCCCCGGTGGGTGCCGTGTTCCGGGCAATCCGCGAGAACCCGCTGCGCGCAGCCGCGGTGGGACACAACGTCCACGGCTACAAGCTCGCGGCGTTCGTCATCGCCGCCGCCTACGCCGGCCTGGCCGGCGGGCTCCTCGGGGTCATGCAGGCCTTCATGCCGCCCGACGCGTTCATGTTCGAGACCTCCGGACAGCTCGTCATGCAGACGGCCATCGGGGGCAGCGGGACGCTCTTCGGACCGCTGGTGGGCGCCGCGGTGTGGCTCTTTCTCCAGGACTTTCTGCAAGCCACGATGGGACTCGGCGCCACCTGGAAGCTCGTGCTGGGGCTCGTGTTCGTGCTTCTCGTGTGCTTCCTGCGCCAAGGCATCATCGGCGGCATCCGGGACCTCTATGAGTTTGCGAGGAGGAGGAGAAGAAGGGAAGCGGCCCCCGCTGGGTCGGCGGAAAGTCTGCCGGTCCAGCGGGGCGCCGTTATCCCCATGCCCCCGCGCCCCCACGGGCCGCACGGCCTCCCCGGTCCTCTCCTCCAGGCAACCGGCCTGACCAAGCACTACGGCGGCGTGGTCGCCAACGCCGGCATCGATTTCTCCGTCAATCCGGGCGAAGTGCGCGGGATCATCGGGCCCAACGGCGCCGGGAAGAGCACCTTCTTCAAGATGCTCACCTGCGAGATTGCTCCCACCGCCGGGCGGATCCTCTTCAAGGGGCGCAACATCACCGGCATGAGCGTCACCGAGGTATGCCAGCTCGGACTCACCAAGAGCTACCAGGTCAACCAGCTCTTCAATCGCCTGACGGTGCGCGAGAACATCACCATCGCGGCGCTGGCCGAGCTGCGAGGCAAGTTCCGCCTCGATCTGCTCGCGCGGCTCCCGAAGATCCGCGGCCTCGACGAGCAGGTGGAGCGCACGCTCGAGCTGGTGGACCTCGCCGCGCGCCCCGACGTGCCGGTGTCCCAGCTCGCCTATGGCGAGAAGCGGCGGCTGGAAGTGGGCCTCGCCCTCGCGTCCTCGCCGAGCCTGCTGCTCCTCGACGAGCCGCTCGCCGGCATGAGCCCGCGCGAGCGCGTCGAGACGGTCCGGCTCCTCAAGGCGATCGGCCGCGGCCGCACGATGATCATCATCGACCACGACATGGATTCGCTCTTCGAGCTCGCGGAACGCATCACCGTCCTGCAGGAAGGCCGCGTGCTGGCGGAAGGCGCGCCGGGCGAGATCAAGGGCAACGCCAGAGTGCAGGAAGCCTACCTCGGCGGCATGAACGGCGGCGCCGCGCGGGAGAGCCACGCATGAGCCTCCTCGAGGTCAGGGCGCTCAACAGCTACTACGGCGACTCGCACATCCTCTTCGACGTCTCGCTGCGGGTCGAGCGCAACGAGGTCGTGGCGCTCCTGGGACGCAACGGCGCGGGCAAGAGCACGACGCTGAAGAGCCTGATGGGCGTCGTCGCACCGCGCACGGGCTCGGTGATGCTGGACGGAATCGAGATCTCGGGAAAGAAAAGCCACGCCATCGCGCAGGCCGGCATGCAGCTCGTCCACGAGGAGCGGCGCATCTTCGGCAGCCTCGACGTCGAGGAAAATCTCGTGCTCGCCGGACTGACCGCGCCGAAGCGATGGCCGCTCGAGCGCGTCTACGAGATGTTCCCGCGGCTGAAGGAGCGGCGCGGGAGCCGCGGCACCGACCTCTCCGGCGGCGAGCAGCAGATGCTGGCGATCGCACGCGCCCTGATCCGCGATCCGAAGATCATCCTCCTCGACGAGCCTTTCGAGGGCCTCGCGCCGGTGGTGGTGCGCGTGCTCATGGACGCCTGTCGCGAGCTCGCGCGCTCCGGCCAGACCATCGTGCTCGTTGAACAAAACCTGGCGGCCACGCTGGCGCTCGCGCAGCGCGTCTACATCATCAACAACGGCCACATCGCGCACGAAGGCCCGGCCGCGGAGCTGAAGGCGCGGCCGGAGATGCTGCAGCGCTATCTCGGAGTCTGACCCCGGCGCGCTGCCGGGCGCTACTTGCTCTTCTTCTCGGCATGCCCCTTGATGTCCCCGCAGGCGACGTAGGTCTTCAGATCTTCCGCGCTCTTGTGCACGTTGATCGCGAGGTTGCCCTTGGTGAGGGCGTCGACGCTCACCGGCACCGTCGTCGTGGATTTGCCGTCGGTCACGCTCTCCAGACCGTGCTTGGGCTTCGGATCGAGCTTGGCGCAGCTGCCCTCGTGGATATGGGCGGGCTGCGCGACGCCTTTCGCCCCTCCCTTGATGCTCAATTCGACTTTGGTCTGCTCGCCCATCGGCGTCAGCGTCGCAGTCCCCGATTCCCCGGAGTTGTTCTGCTGGTGGAGCTCGACCTTGACCGGCTGCTGGGCGAACGCCAGTCCGCATGCCGCAAGAATAAACGTGCCTGCCAGAAGCTGCGATTTCATCGATTCCTCCGTAGGTAGTGGGGCCCGAGGCGGGGCGCCGGGCGATTGGTCGCGGTGTTCCTGCTCCGCAGTATGACGACACGGCTGTCCGCGGGAAGTTCGAGCGGCCGGCCGGAAAATTCCGCTTCGTTGCGACGGCGATTTCACCCGTCGGGCCTGCCGAGCGATCCCGAACCGCTCTGCGGTATGATCCACGTGATCGCACCGGGTCATGACCGGGGCGATGCGCCGAACGCTCGAAGGAGAAAGTCCCCATGGCCCACGTCGTCGCCCTCTCAGAGATACCGCCGGAGCGGATCGACCAGCTTGGCAACACCGATCCCGGAAGCCCCGGCGCGTTCAACACGACCTTCCTGCGGGCGCGCCGCGACAGCCCGGATGCGCCGACGGCGAGGATCAACCGCTACCGCCCCGGTCTCACGGGTGTCTCCGCGGCTCACTTCCACGAGGTCGACCAGTTCCAGATCATCATGGAGGGGTCGGGCGATTTCGGCCGCCATCCCGTCAAGCCCTATTGCGTGCACTTTTCGCGCGCCTACACGCCGTACGGTCCGCTGCAGGCGGACCCGGAGACCGGCTGGGCCTTCATGGTGCTGCGTTCGCGTTTCGATCCGGGTGCGCAGCGCTTCCCCCAGGCGCTCGAAAAGCTGAAACAGGTCCCCGATCGCCAGCCCTGGCAGGTCACGACCGAAGTCGATTTTCCGGCTGCGACCGCGGGCGTCAGCGTGCTCGATATCCCGAAGATCCGGGACGAACAGGGACTTTTCACGCAGACCGTCGCAATGGGGCCGCACACCAGGATGAAGGCGCCGGACCCCGCCACGGGCGACGGCCAGTACGTCGTCGTGGTCAAGGGCAGCATCGTCCACGGCGGGAGCGAGCGCGCCGCACCGGCGGTGGTATTCACGCGGCGCGACGAGCCGGCGTTCGAGATCATCGCGGGCAGCGCAGGGCTCGAAGCGATCATCCTCAACTTTCCGAAGCTGCGCACACGAGCGGAAGCGGAAAAATCCCGCTCACCGGCGGGCGGCTACCGGAAGCTCCAGTGCCTGCTCTGCTCGTTCGTCTACGACGAGGCTGCAGGCTGGCCCGAAGAAGGCATCGCCGCCGGCACGCGCTGGGACGACGTGCCCGACACCTGGACGTGCCCCGACTGCTCGGCGCGGAAGAGCGATTTCGAGATGGTGGAAATCTAGCTTCGATGCAAGCGGACGTAGCGGTCCTCGGCGGCGGGATCGTCGGGTCGAGCGTCGCCTATTTCCTGCTGAAGGAGGCGCCCGGCCTCTCCGTGTGCGTCGTCGAGCCCGACCCGAACTATGAGCTCGCATCGACCGTGCGCGCTTCCGGCGGCTGCCGCGTGCAGTTCACCTGCACCGAGAACATCGAGATGTCGAAGTTCGGCATCGCCTTCATCCGCGACTTCGGGAGCACGATGGCCACGCCGGACGGCCCGGCGCACGCCGACTGGATCGAGGGCGGCTACCTCTTCATCGTGCCGCCGGCGCAGCTGGCCGGGCTCGAGAGAAACGTCCGCAGGCAGCTCGCGCACGGCTGCGTCGTCGAGCTCCTTACGCCTGCCGAGTTGAAAGCCAGATTCCCTTCGATGAAAACGACCGACCTCGGCGGCGGCGCCTACACCCCGCACGACGGCTGGTGCGACCCCAACGGGCTCCTGCAGGGCTTTCGCAGAAAGGCAGGGGAGCTGGGCGCGCGTTACGTGGACGATCGGGTGGAGTCGGCCGAGGTCGACGCGACGAAGGTAAAAGCGATCACCCTGGCGAGCGGCCGGCGGATCGAAGCGGATGCGTTCGTCAACGCGTGCGGCGCGTGGGCCGGCGTCGTCGCCGGGAAATTCGGGATGAAGCTGCCGGTTTCACCGATGCGCCGCTTCGAGCACTACTTCACCGCCGGCGCCCCGCTGGAGGCCCTTCCGTACGTGAAGGACGTCGCCCGCCTCGCCTTCCACTCGGAGGGCAGGGGCTTCTCCGGCGGCCTCGTCGACGGATCCGAGCCGCGCGGCTTCAACTTCGAGGTCGATCACGGCTGGTTCGAGCGGATGGTGTGGCCGGCGGTGGCGGAGCGGTTTCCCGCGTTCGAAGCCGCGAAGTGCCACCGCACGTGGTCGGGCCTCTACGAGCAGAACGAGCTCGACGGCAACCCGGTGATCGGCCCGTGGGCGAACGGCGCGCGCAATCTCCACACCGTCGCGGGATTCTCGGGGCACGGGATGATGCACGCGCCCGCCGCGGCCCGCGGCATCGCCGAGCTCATCGTGCACGGCGGCTACCGGACGCTGGACCTTACGCGGCTCGGCTACGAGCGCATCGTCGCCGGGAGGCCGTACGCCGAGGAAGGAATCCTCTGATGGCGCCGTCGTTCCCGTGCAGACGGGGACACAGGCAAATCAATCCCACGGGATCCCGCATTCGCGGGATGACATCACTGCGGTCCCTCACGCCGACCGGCGCGAGAGGCTTTCCGCGACCAGGATCGGCTTCTCCCCGCCTTCGATCTCTCCCGTCACGCCCCAGGTGAGGAGGATGGTCTTCGCGTCGATGTCCTTCAGGTCGAGCAGCTTGTAGCGCCCGCGTATCCGCGACCCGGACGGCACGACGCCGGTGAACCGGATCTTGTTGCTGCCGTAGTTGACGCCCATCTTCGACGGGGGCAGCTCGACGTCGGCGTTGCGCGCGATCGACGACAGCAGGCAGAAGGTGAGGTTGCCGTGCGCGATCGTCGTCTTGAACGGCGACTCCTTCCTGCAGCGTTCGACGTCGACGTGTATCCACTGGTAGTCGCCAGAAGCCTCGGCGAACTTGTTGATGATGTCCTGCGTCACGGTGATCCACCTGCCGACCGCGACCTCCTTGCCGATCCAGCCCTTGAGCTCCGCCACCGTGCCGATCACCACCTTGTCCGCCATGCGCTTCTCCTCGCTATTCCAGCGTGAATCCAGCCTTCAGCGATACCTGCCAGTGCGCGACCTTGCCGTCCACGACGTGGCCGCGCGTCTCGGTGATGGCGAACCAGTGGATGTGGCGCACGGTCTCGCTCGCCTTGGCGATGGCTTTCTGAACGGCATCCTCGATGCTCACGCTCGAAGAGCCGGTCAACTCGAGCAGCTTGTAAACGTGGTCCGTCATGGCGTTCCTCCATCGGGTTGCACAGGTTGCGATCCGCAGCAGGCTGCGGCCGTCACGCTCGCTTCAGCCGCGCGCGAATGGAGCGGCCCATCCTTTCGTAAACATCGCGCCCTTCTCTCGTCTGGCCCTTCGCACCCAACACTTTAGCCGAAGCCGGGCAAAACGGCTCGACCGCCTGCTCGTGTGTCCTCACCCGACGCTCGTTTCGCACGTCAGACGTCGCCGGGATCAGACCCCGCCGGGCTGCACGAGCCGCCGGAAATGCGCCTCCATGCGCGCCACCTCGGGCTCGAGCCCGGTGAAGAGCCTGAAGCAGCGCGCGCCCTGCCCTACGTTCATGTGCCCGCCGTCCATGGTCGCGCAGCCCGCGCGCCGGGCAGCCTTCAGGAGCGCCGTTTCGATGGGCACGTAGACGACCTCGGAAACCCACAGCGATGATCTCAGGAGAGACTCCGCGAGCGGCATGCCCGGCATCGTCGCCATCCCCACCGGCGTCGCGTGGATCAACCCGGTCGCATCCTGCAATGCCGCTCCCATGCTTTCGCCGACGCTCGCACGCACGCCAGCGAAGCGCTCGTTGAGCCGCGCGGCCAGTGCAGCGGCGCGCGCCGGGTCGATGTCGACGACGCGCAGCTCCCGCGCGCCCAGGCGCAGCACCGCGTCGGCGCACGCCGAGCCCGCTCCACCTGCCCCAAGCAGCACGACGCACGAGAGATCGGCCGCCGGCAGGGCATGTTGCAGCCCCCAGCTCCATCCCGATCCGTCGGTGTTGTATCCGATGAGGCGCTCGCCTTCGCGCACGACCGTGTTGACGGCGCCGATGGCGCGCGCTTCGTCGGAGAGGCCGTCGAGCAGCGGCAGCACCGACTGCTTGCACGGGTAGGTGATGTTGAGCCCGGCAAAGCCCATGATGCGCGCCGCCTCGATGAGCCCGGGCAGCGCTTCAGGTCCGCGACCGGCCGCGTCGAGGTCGATGAGCTGGTAGTGCAGGCGCAGGCCGTGCCGCCGGGCCTCTTCCTCCTGCAGCGCCGGGGCGAGCGAGCGCTGGATGCCCGCACCGATCAGACCGCAGAGCAGCGAACGCGACACCTTCAGGCTCCCGCCGGCCGTCGCCCGGTCCCGGCGCCGGCGCTTATCACTTCCGCAGCCTCGCGAGCTCCTTCTGCAGCGCGCCGACGACCTCGGAGCCTGCGATTTCCGAATGCTTCGCGATGACCGGCTTCATCAGCTCGCGGAACTTGGCGAGCTCCGCGGCCGGGAGCTCCGTCACCTGCATCCCGTTCTTCCTGAGGTTGGCGAGCGCGGTGCCGGCCGCATCGCGGGAAACCTGCCGCTGGTAGCGCCCCGCCTCGACGGCGGCATCGGCCAGGATCTTCCGGTCGGCTGCGCTCAGCGTGTCCCAGACCTTCTTGCTGAAGATCAGCGACTGCGGGTTGTACTGATGGTTGGAGAGCACGATGTGCTTCTGCACCTCGTAGAACTTGTTGGCGCTGATCACCGTCGCCGGGTTTTCCTGGCCGTCGATCGCCTTCTGGTCGAGCGCGGCGTAGACCTCCGGGAACGGCAGCGGCGTCGGATTGGCGCCGAGCGCCTTGACCCAGTCGACGTTGATGGCGTTGGGAATCACCCGCAGCTTGAGCCCCGCGATGTCCGTGACCCGGTTGATCGGGCGCCGGCTGTTGGTGATCTCCCGAAAGCCGAGCTCCCAGTAGGCCAGGCCCACGATCCCCTTCGCCTCCAGCTTCTGGTGCATCATCGTCCCGAAGGGCCCGTCGACCACCGCATCCGCTTCCTTCGGAGTGGCGAACATGAACGGGAAATCGTAGACCCCGAATTCCTTCGCCTGGGAGGCGAGGATGCCGGAGTTCAGCACCACCATTTCGAGCGTGCCGCCCTGCAGCGCCGAGACGTTGGCCTGGTCGCTGCCCAGCACGCCGCCCGGGAACAGGCTGATCTTGATCTTTCCGCCGCTGCGGGCGGCCACGATCTCGGCGAACTTCTCCATCCCCATCACCAGCGGATGGCCCTTCGGGTTCTGGGTCGCGAACTTGAGCTCCTGGCCCTGGGCAGGCGCCCATGCGAGCAGCGCCGCGACACATGCGAAAATCGCAGACAGACGTTTCATCCTCTCCTCCTGTCGATTTGCGGGAGCGGCCGGGGCCGCGCTATCCCGTGAACCATCTCGCCGGCACGGTGACGAGCTGGGGAAACAGCACCATCAGGAACATCATTGCGAATTCGGCCCACATGAAAGGCAGCATGCCGCGGGCGACGTCGTCCATCCTGACGCGGCCCACGCCGGCGACCGTGTTGAGAACGGTGCCCACGGGCGGAGTGATCAGGCCGATCGAGTTGTTGATGATGAACAGCACGCCGAAATAGACCGGGTCGATGCCCGCCGCCTTGACGAGCGGCATCAGCACCGGCGTCATGATCAGAATGGTCGGCGTCATGTCCATTGCGGTGCCGACCGCCATGACCAGCACCATGATCGCGATCATCAGCAGCGTCTGGTTGCCCATGAAGGGCTCGAGCAAGGCGATCATCTGCTGCGGAATCTGCCCCACGGTGATGAGCCACGACGAGACCAGCGCCGCCGCGACCAGGAACATGATGACCGCGGTGGTCCTGGCGGCCCCGACGAACACCTCGAAGATCTGCGAGAGCTTCATCTCGCGGTAGACCGCGGTCGCGACGAAAAGCGCGTAGACCGCCGCGACCACCGCCGCCTCCGTGGGCGTGAAAACCCCGAAGCGCAGGCCGAACAGGATGATCAGCGGCAGCGCCAGCGCCCAGGTCGACTCGCGTAACGCCTTCACCACCTCGGCGTACGATTTGCGCGGAGGCACCGGGACCTGCTCGCGCCTGCCGAGCCACCACCACGTGAGCCAGAGCGCGGCTCCCAGCAGCATCCCGGGCACGATGCCGGCGAGGAAGAGCTTCGTGATCGACACGTTGGCCGCGACGCCGAATATCACGAAGCCGATCGAGGGCGGAATGACCGGACCGATGACCCCGCAGGCCGCGATCAGGCCGGCGGACCGCGCCTTGTCGTGGCCGGCCGCGACCATCGTCGGCAGCAGCAGCGCGGTCAGCGCGGCCGCGTCCGCGACCGCCGAACCCGACAGCGCGGACAGCAGGCAGGCGGCAACGATCGCCACGTAGCCGAGCCCGCCCCGGACGTGGCCCACCAGCGACAACGCGAAGTCGACGATGCGCCGCGACAGCCCGCCGATGTTCATGATCTCGCCGGCGAGCAGGAAGAACGGCACGGCCAGCAGGGGAAAGCTGTTCGCGCCCTCGATCAGGTTCTGCGCCAGTATCTGCGGGTCGAACAGGTTGAGATGCCACATCAGGGCGATGCCGCTCGCCAGCAGCGCGTAGGCGATCGGGATCCCGAGCGCCATCGCGCCGAGCAGCGATCCGAGAAAGACCGCGATGGTCATGGCCGGGTTTCCTCGGACTCCCTGACCATGACCAAGTCCGCCCCGGAAAGCCGTCCGGCCAGGATGCGCCACAGATCGCGCAGCAGCAGCACCAGCGCGCACGCCGCGAACACGACGCCCGCGCCGTAGACGAACGCCATCGACGCGCCCGTCACCGGCGCCTCGACGTGAAGGTTGATGCGCGCCTGCGTCCAGGCGCCCGCGAGCACCAGCCAGGTTGCATAGAGCATCAGGAGGTGGCCGAGCGCCAGGCACGCCCTCCTGCCCGCGAGCGGCAGGCGCGACACCAGCGCGCCGGTGCCGAGGTGCGCGTGTTCCTTCAGCGCGACGATCGCTCCGAGAAAAACAACCCAGAGGAAGAGCCAGCGCGAGAGCTCTTCCGAAACGACGATTCCCGAGTTGAACGCGTAGCGCAGGACCACGTTGCCGAACACCATCGCCACCATCGCCGCCAGGAAGATCGCGATCAGGATCTCGAGGAGACGGCAGAAGGCGTCGATCGCGCGGCTCATCCCGTCTCCGTCCGCAGGAAGTGCAGGATCATGTCGATGACGATCGCGCGCGGCGCCGTGCGAGGCCGCCCTCCGTTCCCATGTCGCGCTGGAAGATCGCGGCGAACGTATGCTGGTTGGTGACGTTGAAGATATTGACTGGCTGGCAGGACAATCTAGCAGCGTCGCCCATTCCGGGCAATGCCGTCGTGCTGGCGGCGCTAGCCCTCCCCGCCGCGCCGCCTTCCGCGCGTTGCCGCCGCGAGCGCCAGCGCGAGGCCCGTGCCGAGCACGGCTGCGGCGCACCGGAATGCGAAGCGGAATCCGTCCAGGAAAGCCTCTTCCGCCGCCACACCCGCGCCGAGCGCCATGCGCTCCGCGTGGTGCTGGAGCGCCGTCCACACGGTCGCCCCGGAGGCGACGCCGAGCATGCGCGTCAGCATCGTGAGGCTGCCCGCGACCCCGCGGTCCCGCCGCGGCAGCGCAGCCATCACCCGGTCGGCGTAGGCGACCTGGAACACGCCGACTCCGACGCCCTGCGCGAAGAGCGCAGCGCCC
>JADMIO010941504.1_pt1 | contig 10400 bp, 9 predicted proteins | sample 8958161 | NCBI WGS metagenome assembly JADMIO01 (sample SAMN16585339, study PRJNA669376) | soil metagenome | isolation source: Crop rotation soil | place: USA: Cullars Rotation, Alabama | collected 2011
CGATTACCGCAAGAATCGTTGCTCCCCACTTTCTGCTTTTTCAAGGAGAGGAGGCAGCTCATTGTTTGCAACGAAATCGGACGCTAGAAATCAGCACTAACTAATAGAATCGTAATCCGCGCACGATCTAGGGCCGCCTTGATTTCCTCGCCCCAAGAGCCATTACGGAATCCAAATATCGTACGTCTGCGGCGTTAGTTTGAAAGCCAGTGGCAATTCAACAACCATGGGCGCCATTTACGGAGTGTCGCTACCGCCACACGGTCAAACGTCGAATCTCCTGAACGCTTCAGGATTCGTACCTCTTCAACTTGCCCGTTCTTGCCAACGTGCAGCTCGTATTTTCCCTCCCCCTGTTTGTTGGTCCAGCGCGGGGGAAAGGGGTACGCCGGACTGGGCCCATTAAGAACCGTGCCTTTCCCTAAAAACGGAGCGAGCATCTCATCCAAGTCTCTCTTATGCATCACTGCCAATTGGGTAACGACGCCGCCTCCCATAATGAACCTGATTGGAACTCTGACCTTCGAGACTGTACCTGGCTCAAATCGCCATTGCCGGAATTTAGACAGGGCGGCATCGTCAAGAATTGGGGAACCCGTGCTTATCGCCATTTTGGCCTCTTTCACCCAACCCGTTTCCGGGTTAACACCTAGGATCGCCACGCCAGCGCCAGCTATGTGCTCCGCCTTTGCCTCCAACGGGTATTGAGGTTTTGGCGCATAATATGGCGAACGCCTTCTCACCGCCCGCTTGCCGTGCTTCATTCGCGCAAAAACCCGGATGTGTCGGCGCGTCGATCAGTAAAAGTATGAGAACAATCTCACAAATCGCAGTGCGCATTTTCTCGGGGCAACGTCGCCCATAAAACAAATTCCGGCCCGGCAGCGAGCAAAATCCACGCCCCATAGCGTTTCCATTACTGATGTCACGCAAAGCAGTTTCGCCTTTGGCTGCTTTCGTCGATTTTTCTGCTGCCACTGCTTGGCCAATACTCTTGTCGCCTTCGAGAGCCATTCGGTGTCAGCTGCATGAGCGACGATTTCCACTGCCGCAAAATACTTCGGTGCATTCTGCGCCGGTTTTCCAAGCGGAGTGACGAATTTTGCCGCGATCAATGGTGCTATGTCGTGTTCGTGAAAACCTAAAGTAACCGCGGCTTCCCAAGTATTCAGGCCCAGGTAAGCGTTTTCAAACTTCAATTATTCCGAGATGTGCTGGAAGTACCTGCTCGGCCGTCGAAAGCTGAATGATCAAGCGGACGCTAAACAGTGATCGCCCGTCCCAATCCATTTGTTCAACAGGATTTCCGCGCTCGAAGTTAGCGATCACCGCAAGAATGGGCCGTGGACGTCCAGATCGCAAAAATACCGGCGTTTTCCGTGATGCTGGTGCGCCGGTGTGCTGCTGGGCCATGGCGAACGGGACCGCACAAAGGCCCAAAAGCGGAATTATATACAAAGCCGCTCGGATGAGACGTGGCGTCAGAGAACTAAGGTACGCATTCAAGTTTGCGTGCGCCTTCGTGCAACAAGTGCCTTTGATCCTAGACGGGCCAATGATGCCGAAAAGGCCCGTTCGCCTCTTCGTGTCGCTAATTCGAACCTCCAGACGCCGTTAGAACAGTGTTGACACTTTTATCGCCGTTTGCCAGAGTCGCGCTCGCGCTAAGTTCGTTAGGCACCTCCCCAAGGCTCCTCCTAACCTTCTTCTCGCTCGGGTGGAACGGCGAAGCGTTTACTCGCAAAGAACCACCAATCCAATCCAAGGTTAATCTATGAAAATCGCTCTCCTGTTCAGTATGATCGGGCTCTGTTACTGTGCGTTTTCGCCGAAACTAGAAGCGGCGAACACAACTCTGGAGGGAGACTCTCCAACCGAAAATGCCGCCGACGGGACTGTGGAAGTTTATCCCAGAACGCAAGGCACTGTAAGGGTTTCGGGTCATGGCTTCATCAACGACACCCAGACTCAAATCAGCGTTGATTTTGACGCGATCCAAGACGATGCCGGTAATACGACTGGTTTTTTTTCCTTTTGCGATGTGATTGACGGTGTCTGCTTTAATGACGCGCAATTTGAGGATCTCTTAGTCGATGGCAAAACCGCAGATTTCAGCGGCTCAACTCTTTTGGCCGACGGGACCCGAGCCCATTTCAGAGTCAAAGCGGCCGATGGGAGGCTTGACAGGCGCGACAAAATTCAAGCAAGCATTCACGTAGAATCGGGTCTTGTCGTTGCTAATTTCGTAAACACCCTTCAGGTCTTTATCATCCCGTTCTACCCCCCGCCTTGAAGACTATCTCGAATAGCTCAAGCTTGATGTTTCGTCGGAAACCGCTGGCAGATGCCCTCGACGCAAAAGTACCGAGTTCATTGCGGGTGATGTTGGGGTAACAGTCGATAGCAATGGTCAGCTCCGGCTGCGTTTTCGGGCATCACTGTTAGTTCCCGGCATTCAAACTTCCGACGGAAGCTACCTCGTTGCCGGAAACTGGAGTAGCGTACTACCAAGTCCTTTCCCTCAAGAGGACACAGCAGGCGCTCTGCTCATGAACTCGACTCCAGCGGAAACATCATATGGCAGAAGGCATACAACGGCGGGATCTATTGCTACTTCAACGGCTTTAGCACCACCTGCGTTATTATCACCGAGAAAAACGATCCCACCAGCATCGGGAATTATACGCGCTCAAAACGGACAATTCGGGACTCGTTAGGGTCTGCGATCAGCAACACGACGCCACGCCCCTCCACTCCATCAATCCCGCGCTAACAATCCTTTCATCACCTTTCCCGGTTGTTACTACGATCGCTGCCACCAGCAGTGTATCGATTCGTCCTCGAACGATATCCGCCCTCAAAATTGACAAGTGTCCAGCCAACTAACGTCAGCTGACGTATTCTGGGCCTCGGAATTAAGCCGCCACAGTCGATCAGTCATCAAGATCCCAAGACTAGTGCTTACTAGTCCTGGTCGCGAAAGACAGCGGGATGGGAAATCGCCTTTGCGCAATTTCGTTTTCCGGTTTGTGTAGTGCCTCTGCATGCACAAGAAACCCAGGCGCATTCTTCTCAAGTTCGGCTCCGGAATTCTCACCCGCCCGAACGCAAACGCACTCGATGATAAACAATTTCTCCGTCTCACTGCGGATGTGGCGCAACTCGTTCGCGGCGGATGCGAGTGCATCATCGTTTCGAGCGGTGCGGTTGCCGCGGGAATGCGCGTTGTCGGATTGAAGGACCGTCCAGCGGACTTGACGACCGGGCAGGCATGCGCTGCCGTCGGTCAATCAAAGCTGATGCATCTGTATGCGTCGATGTTCGCAAAACATCAACTCAACGTTGCACAGCTCTTGCTCACGCATAACGACCTTGACAGTCGAACCCGCCATCAAAATGCTAAAAACACAATGCGGCGACTGCTCGAATGCAAAAACGTTGTGCCGGTCATTAACGAAAACGATTCGGTGGCAGTAGAGGAACTGCGCTTTGGAGACAACGACCGTCTCTCGGCCGAGGTGGCTATATTGGCACAAGCTGAGTTGCTGATCCTGCTTACCAGTGTTGACGGGCTGATGGATCATGCAGGCAAACGGATCCCCATGGTTACTGATGTGGCAAACGCAGCTCGTTTCGTTCGTACGGAAAAAAACAGATTCTCAGTGGGCGGCATGGTCTCTAAGCTCGAAGCAGTAAAGCTTGCTACCGCGGCCGGTATTCCCACAGTGATTGCAAATGGCCGGCGCGCTGGAATCATTCCCAGGATCGCCGCTGGCGAGCGAGTCGGAACATTGTTTCCAGTGCAGCTTGAGAACTCCGGCACGCTCGCGTCGAGCGACAAGCGATAGAACGTCGGAGTAATTGCTGCTGACGCGTGTCGATATGGATACGGACAACCTCAGAAGTGAGCTTCTAGATTGTGGAAGGCGCGCGCGCTCTGCCACGCGTTCTCTTGCGCGAATGAGCAGTGAGAGAAAAAACGCCGCCTTGCTCGCCATGGGGGATCAACTTTGCGCTAACGCCGGGGCAATCCTGCAAGCGAATGCCCGAGACGTGGAGAAGGCGACGGCCGACCAGCTATCCCTGGCGATCATCGATAGGCTAAGTCTCGACGAAAAACGCATTCAGACGATGGCGGACGGCGTCCGTCAGGTTGCTGCACTGGAAGATCCGGTCGGAAAAATCATTAACGAATGGACTCGTCCTAATGGATTGCACATTTCCAAAGTGCGTGTTCCCATCGGAGTTGTTGGAATCATTTACGAGTCGCGCCCGAATGTCACGAGCGACGCTGCGGTGCTTTGCACAAAGACGGGAAACGCAGTCATTTTGCGCGGCGGCTCGGAATCGATTCACTCCAACATCGCGATTGCCGAAGCACTCCGCACAGGCGCAGTCAGCGCCGGATTGCCCGAGGACAGTATCATCCTCATCCCAAAAACTTGTCGCGAAGCAGTGCGATACATGGCCGAGCTGGATCAGTGCATCGATTTGATCATCCCGCGTGGCGGCAGGTCATTAATCGAAACAGTCGTTAGGTATGCGCGAATGCCAGTGATCAAACACTACCTTGGCCTTTGCATAGCATACGTAGACAGCGAAGCCGATCTTGATATGGCGGTGCGGATCGTGGTTAATGCAAAGACGCAGCGTCCAGGCGTGTGCAACGCCATCGAGACCGTGGTTCTGCATCGTGAAATTGCGACTGCCTTCTTTAAGAAACTCGCACCGATTCTGGCTTCAAAGAACGTCGAAATACGCGCCGATCCCGACAGTTTCCGTCAGCTCTCCGCTCTCAACTATCAGCCACTCCAATCTGCTCGTGAGGAAGATTGGACGACGGAATATCTCGATCTCATCCTCGCGGCGCGTGTCGTGGCCAACATCGAAGAGGCAATCGCGCACGTGGAAAAATGTGGCTCTCATCATAGCGATGTCATCATCACCCGCGACGCCGCCCGCGCTGAGAAATTCCTCAACGAGGTCGATTCCGCCACGGTGTACTGGAACGCATCCACGCGATTTACTGATGGCGGCGAATTCGGCTTCGGTGCGGAAATTGGTATCAGCACTGACAAACTCCACGCGCGTGGGCCGATGGCCCTTGAAGAGCTAACGACCTACAAGTACCTCATTCGCGGTGAAGGCCAGATCCGCGAATAAGCAGTTCTTCACGAAAACAACGGCTGGTGTCAAATTTACGGGCGAGGCGCTGGCGTGGGACGAATCCGTCGAGCCGGCGTCGGTCTGGGATTTGGTGGCGGTGTTCCTGTCGCAGTAGCTGTTGCACTTGGCGTCGGACTTGGAGGAATACTATCGGACGGTGTGGGAGAAGCGCTCGGCGTTAATGTTGTTGTAGGGGTAGGGGTAGGGTAGACGTTGGTGTTGCTGTTGGTGTCTCGCACGAAGTCGGTTCACACCCGCTCATACTGACTGTGTCCGGAAAGATACACGTTGGTGACGGTGCTTTTGAGCTGACCGCGAAAACAAACAGCGCCGACCTGGTGGATCGATTAACTGCCGTCCGGTCGGATAACGTCAATATCGCATGTGATATTGGCCTCAGCGGTAGGCGTCAGCTTCGCTTTGGCGAAAAACGTGAGAATAAACACGTGTTTGCCCTGCTCAACCGTATCGGCGGCGGTAAATTGAGGAGTCGCATCGGGAGAGGTCTCCTACTTCTGCTTCCAATCAGAGTCGGATGTGACAACCAACCAACCGCCGAAGCCATCAATAGCACTCCTCGCTTTAGTGTTGGGTGCGAAGTTGCCGTGTTCGTCGCGCCAGAAGCGCTCATCGGCGAGCGCGGCCGAAGCCAAGAGAAGTAAAATTGCGATGGAAGATTTCACTGGCCTAACGAGACGGAGATAAGCGACGGCAGGGTGCGGTGGCAAACACACTGAACGCATTTCGATCTGGGGCCGTTGGCTTCATCGATTGGTTAGATGCGATGCTGGACTAACTACAGCTATGGTCTCGGCGGCGGAGTTGGGCGCGGCCTTGGTGTTGGCGCTATTCTCGGCGTAGGCGACGGCCTGGCTGTTGCTGTCGGTGTAGGTGAGACCGTAGCCGTGGGTGTTGGCGTTGATGTTGGAGTAGTTGTTGCCGTTGGCGTGGCTGTTACAGTGGGAGTTGGTGTTGGTGAACCGGATTGCGTGCAGTATCTTCCGCCAGTCTTCAGCAGATCGCGCGTGCCCATTCCGCCCCAGGCAAGCATTTCACTACCTGTCCAGACTGCCGTGTGCTCTCTTCGGGCTTCTGGCGCGTTAGCGATGCTGGTAGCCGTCCAACTGTCTGTGCTCGGATTATATCTGCCGCCGGTGTTCACACCGTTGTATGAATTATCAGGAGTTCCACCCCAGACGATCATTTCGCTGCCGGTCCATACTGCCGTGTGATCGACCCGGCCAGTGGGCCCGTTGGCGATGCTGGTGGCCATCCAACTGTCCGCGGTGGGATTGTATCTCCCGCCCGTATTTGAAAAAACAACGGGGGGAGTGAATCCCCCCCAAACGATCATTTCGCTGCCGGTCCACACTGCCGTGTGAGACTCTCGGGCTTCGGCATCGGTAATGCTAGTGCTCGTCCAACTGTCCGTGTTTGTGTTGTACCTCCCGCCCGTGTTTGAAATGCCGCTAGCATATCCGCCAAAGACAATCATTTCGCTGCTGGTCCATACTGCTGTGTGCCATGCTCGTGCATTGGGCGCGTCTGTCGTGCTAGTGGCCGTCCAACTGTCTGTGCTCGGATTATATCTTCCGCCGGTGCCGAAGTAATTCGTGCCGGCAATTCCGCCCCAGATGATCATTTCACTTCCCGTCCAGACTGCCGTGTGATCGATTCGGGCATCGGGCGCGCTGATAGTGTTGATGGCCGTCCAACTGTCGGTATTGGGATTGTATTTGCCGCCAGTGTTGAGAAGGTGCGGGGTACCAATTCCGCCCCAGACAATCATTTCGCTCCCAGTCCAGACTGCCGTGTGCCTCCAGCGGGCATCAGGCGCGTTAGTGGTGCTGGTGGCTGTCCACGTGTCCGTGGTGGGATTATATCTGCCGCCGGTGTTCAACGCCATGGGGTTTGCTCCACCCCAGATGATCATTTCACTGCCTGTCCAGACTGCCGTATGTAACCATCGCCGAGCATGGACATTGGGCGTGTTCATATCTGTCCAACTATCAGGAGTGCACCCACTCGGCGCATCCGATATTGTAGGAAGCGCGTAGTTAGCATCTGTCAGGACGACATTCCGCGTTTGGTTTTTACCTCCGACTTTCGCTAAAGCTAAACGGCCCTCCCGTTGTTCCTGAGCCAAGTTCGTTATCAGCCGCTCCGATAGCAGGGGTCTCGCCAAACACTCAGCTACAACAAAGGGATCATTCCCGAGCGCATCAAAGAGTTCGCGCAATACCTCAGGCTGTTTGGTGTTCTCGGCCATGCGATCCATTTCAGCCTGCAAATCCTCAGCCGTAATTGGCTGTCCGTGATCCTGCATTGTCTTGGTACTGTGCAGATAATCCGTCACCTTCCTTTCTAACTGCACCTGAGACATCGCTGCATCGAGCGGCGGCTTGGGATTAAGGTTCTCTTTCGGCCATAAGCGATGGCGCCAATAAACTTCTTCGATTGCGCGTTGATAAGATACGCGCTGTGCGAATGTCAGGGTTCTCGGAGAATTGTTCGTTGATGCTTCGGGATGCAAGAAGCCCAGCAGTGTAGCGACACTGGCTATGCAAAAAAGGAGAGGAATCACAGAACGCAGATAAAGGAAAGCCGATTCATAGTTTGCTTGTTGTTCATAGAGAATTGCTAGAGGGGTTTAGATAAACAAAAGCCTTTTTTATGTGAAACGTGTTGAAGATGTCGAGGCCTTTCCTGCGGACGCACATGGCCTGCCGAATCGGTGACTTTTAGTTTTATCACCGGATGACGCTTGAATTGCGCTCACGTCTGTCGGCGGAAGCGAGGCATCGGTTTTGACCGACCACCGTCCCTCGCAGTGAGCATTGTGATAGTCACCAGGCGGATCGCAGTTTACTGCACGCCAACGCAGCAACTATGAGAGTTGCCGTATACTTCATTCCGGCCCGTTTATTATACTTTGTCGTTGCGATGTGGAGGGCAATAGGCGCAGACTCTCCGCGTATGAACACGACAACTCCTCTACTAAGACATTCGATGAATTGCGCGCCTTTCCGGCTCGCTTTCCTGCTCATTCCACTCGTTCTCGTCGGATTTGTGCTTTCGGCGACGGCGCGGGCGACTTGCCAACAAGGCTGCTTACTGCACTCAAACACCGCCCTAGGTGAGGATGCGCTATCGCGCAATCAGCGCCAAAGCAACACGGCCATCGGTGCTAGCGCACTCTTTGCCAACTATACCGGCTCCTTCAACACGGCAGTTGGCGTTGCCGCAATGGAGGAGAACACGACAGGCTTTGAAAATGTTGCCATGGGTCTTCAGGCGCTCTGGAACAACAGAACCGGCACCCAGAACGTGGGTATCGGCGACGGAACGCTCTTTGACAACTTCAACGGCGACCATAATACCGCATTAGGTGATGAAGCCGGAAGTCTCATCACCGGGGACTACAATGTCGACCTTGGCGCTGACGTATGGGGCGTTGCTGGGGAGTCCAATACCATTCGAATCGGCAAGGCACCAAATCAGTTGAGGACGTTTATCGCCGGCATCAGTGGCGTAACGGTTGCAGCGGGTGTCGGGGTCATAATCGACGCCAGCGGTCAGCTCGGCACGGTGGTTTCCTCCAAGCGTTTTAAAGACAGTATCAAAGCCATGGACAATGCGAGCGAAGCGATTCTCGCGCTAAAACCGGTGACCTTCCGCTACAAGCATGAGGTTGACCCCAAGGGTATCCCGCAGTTCGGTTTGGTGGCCGAAGACGTGGAAAAGGTAAATCCTGATTTGGTGGCGCGTGACGAGCAGGGAAAGCCTTACACGGTGCGTTACGAAGCGGTGAACGCGATGTTACTCAACGAATTTCTCAAAGAACATCGCAAAGTTCAGGAATTGGAAGCGAACGCCATGCGCCAGCAAAAGCAAATTGAAGCGCTTACTGCTGGTCTACAGAAAGTCAGCGCACAGCTTGAACTGAACAAAGCTGCGCCCCGAACGGTGCTGAACAATCCATAAGCGGACTCAAAAAGGAAGGGCAAACTGTCGTTTGCGTGAAGGACGAACGTTACGGGCGCGGTGCTGGCGTGGGGCGCAGCCTCGGCGTTGAGAATGGCCTCGGTGTCGGCGTCGTAGTAGCCGTAGCCGTAGATGTTGGTGTCGGCGTAGGCGTAGAGGGCTGGTAAGTGAAGGTGCACATGAATTCGCCTCCGCTGCGTCCATTTATACAAGTAAAAGCGCCTGCGGTAAGATGCATGCTGTTTTGGCCTGGTACCAAAGGCGAGGCATTGAAGTGGAAAATTATAATACTTCCACCGGCCTGAGCGCTATCCGCAGGAATTCCATTAACTGTGAATGCACTCGCTGAGACGCCCTCAAATATGAAATAACTCACGTACACAGTAAAATCAGTCACTTCGGTAGATAGCGTGCTGTTACATGCCGGGTAGGAACCGCTCACTTCACAAGGTGGCTCACTGGGTGTTGGAGTCGGGCTTGGCAGGCCAGATAGCACGCAATATCTCCCGCCAGTGTTCACCATGAAATAGCCACCCCCCCAGACAATCATTTCACTGCCGGTCCAGACTGCCGTATGATCCTCTCGGCCATCAGGCGCATTCGTGGTGCTGGTAGCGGTCCAACTGTCTGTTTCGGGATTATATCTCCCGCCTGTGTTCGAATAGTTGGGGCTGCCATCGTTTCCGCCCCAGATGATCATTTCCCTGCCGGTCCACACTGCGGTGTGATCGCTTCGGCCAGTGGGTGCGTTGTTGATGCTAGTGGCGGTCCAAATATCAGTGCTCGGATTATATCTCCCGCCGGCGGGTTCCAGCCACCGCCCCAGATGATCATTTCACTGCCGGTCCATACTACCGTGTGAAGGTATCTGGCAGCGGGAGCGTTGGCAGTGCTAGTTGCCGTCCAACTGTCGGTGCCTGGGTTGTATCTGCCGCCGCTGTTAAAAAGTCCAAAGTCACCGTCTCCGCCCCAGACAACCATTTCGCTTCCGGTCCATACTGCTGTGTGAGAGTCTCGGGGAGAAGGCGCATTAGTGATACTCGTAGCTGTCCAACTATCGGAGCTTGGATCGTATCTCCCCCCGGTATTCAGCTGGGTGGTGCAACAATGGCTTCCGCCCCAGACGATCATTTCGCTACCAGTCCATACTGCCGTGTGTTTTTCCCGCGCACCAGGCGCAGTGGCGACACTCGTAGCTGTCCAACTATCTGAGCTTGGATTGTATCTTCCGCCGGTATTCAGTGTGGCCG
>JADMIO010928729.1_pt1 | contig 10399 bp, 4 predicted proteins | sample 8958161 | NCBI WGS metagenome assembly JADMIO01 (sample SAMN16585339, study PRJNA669376) | soil metagenome | isolation source: Crop rotation soil | place: USA: Cullars Rotation, Alabama | collected 2011
TGTCGTCGAGGCCGACGACGATCGTCATGCGCGAGTACTCGGGCTGCTCCGTCGGACCCACCGCGAGGCTCTCGATGTTGTAGCCGCGCCGCGCGAACAGCCCCGAGATGCGCTGCAGCACGCCGGGCACGTTCTCGACGAAGACGCTGATGGTGTGCTTGGTCTGGGCCATCTGCCTACTCCCCCCCAATCATGTGATCCAGGGGTGCGCCCGGCGCGACCATGGGATAGCAGCACTCGTCTTCTTTGCAGCGCACATCGATCACCGTCGGGCCCGCGCTGTTGGCGAGCGCCTCGTCGATCACCGGGCCGAGCTCCGCCACCGTCGTCGCGCGGAGCCCAAGGCAACCGAAGGCGTCGGCGAGCTTCACGAAGTCCGGGCAATCGCCCAGCAGCACCTCGCTATAGCGGTTCTCGTAGAACAGCTCCTGCCACTGGCGAACCATGCCGAGGTAGAGGTTGTTCAAGATGAAGATCTTGATCGGCAGCTTGTGCTTGGACGCCGTCGCCAGCTCCTGCAGCGTCATCTGGAAGCTGCCGTCGCCGTCGATGCCAATGACGAGCGCGCCTGGATTGGCGAACTGCGCCCCAATCGCCGCCGGCAGGCAGAAGCCCATGGTGCCCAGGCCGCCCGACGTAATCCACTGGCGCGGCTTGGTGGTCAGGTAGTACTGCGCCGCGAACATCTGGTGCTCGCCGACGCCGGTCGTGACGAACGCCTGCCCTTTGGTCTTCTGGTAGAGCAAATCCACCACGTGCTGCGGCAGGATCGGCCCCGCCGGATCCTGCGTATAGCGAAGCGGGTGCTTCTCGCGCCACTCCTCGACCTGCTTCCACCACGCCGCGATGTCGTTCTTGCCGCGCGCCGCGAACTCGCGCCGAATCTCCGCCAGCAGCTCCGGCAGCGCCGTCTTGATGTCGCCGAGAATGGGAACGTGCGCGAACACGTTCTTGTTGTGCTCGGCCGGATCGATATCGAGGTGAATCACCTTGGCGTCGGGCGCAAAGGACGAGAGCTTGCCAGTGACACGATCATCGAAGCGCGCGCCAATGGCGATAATCAGGTCGGAGCGCTGCACCGTGTAGTTGGCAAAGCGCGAGCCGTGCATGCCGAACATGCGGAGCGACTGGCGGTGCGTCTCCGGGAAGGCGCCCTTGCCGTGCACCGTCGTGACCAGCGGGGCGCCCACCGTCTCGGCGAACTCGAACACCTCGGCGTAAGCGCCCGACGTATGCACGCCGCCACCGACGTAGAGCACGGGCCGCTTGGACTCGCGGACCAGCCTCGCCCCCTCGGCGAGCTTTGGCTTCTGCCCGTGGATCTCCGGGTGATAGCCCGCCATCTTCACCGACGTCGGGTATTCGAAGTCGACCTCCGCCAGCTGCACATCCTTGGGAATGTCGACCAGCACCGGCCCCGGGCGCCCCGAGGTGGCGACGTAGAACGCCTCCTTCATGATCCGCGCGAGGTCCTTCACGTCGGTCACCAGCCAGTTGTGCTTGGTGATCGGCATGGTGATGCCCGTGATGTCCGCCTCCTGGAAGGCGTCCGAGCCAATCAGGTTCTGCGAGACATTGCCGGTAATGGCGACCAGCGGCGTCGAGTCCATCTGCGCATCGGCGATGGCGGTCACGAGGTTGGTGGCGCCCGGCCCCGAAGTGGCCATGCAAACGCCGACCTTGCCCGTCGAGCGCGCCAACCCCTCGGCCATGTGCCCAGCGCACTGCTCGTGCCGCGCGAGGATGTGGCGGACCTTCTTGGAGTGGTAGACCGCGTCGTAGATCGGAAGGATGGCGCCGCCCGGGTGCCCGAAGACGTATTCAACGCCTTCAGCCTCGAGACAGCGGATGACGGCATGGGCGCCGGTGGTGCGAATCGTACTCATGGGAGGGGGAAGTTTAGGCGACGCTTACGCGATGCGTCAACGGAAACAGCGTGGAAACCTTGCGGATAACCGGTTCGCGCGGGCCTTCTCCGAGACGCCGCTCAGCGCGCCCGGTTCCGCTCCGCTCGTGCGCCCGTTCGTGCGATCGACGCGCAAGCCATCCCCGATCAGGCGTACGCTGACGGTGCTTCGCTTCATCTCATCGCGTCATCTCATCGCGACGGGAAGCACCGGACCGGAGTCACATCGATAGGAAGGGATTCATCATGGCGAGACCGGCGGTATCGATGATGTTGTGCGTGTCCTGCGTTTCACTCATGGGCGCGCTCGGTGGGTGTGACAACGGCAACGGCGTCGGAGACATGGCCGGCGCCGACACCGCGGTGCCGATGGATCTCAGCACCCCGAACGATCTCAGCACCCCGATTGATCGCACGGGGCTCGACTCCAATCCGCCCGTCGACATGGCCATGACGATGGTGGACACCAGCGTGGCCGGTCCCGACATCGCGTCGGCGCCGCCGGACTTGACGCCCGTCTTCTGTACGTCGCCGGGCGCCACGCGCGGGTCGGCGATCGCGGTCACGCCCGATGACAGCCGCCTCGTGGTGGTCAATCGCGACTCCGGCAGCGTGACCGTGATGTCGATCGATTACTCCGACGGACAGCCGAAGATGACGGTGGTGGCGGAGCTCGCCGTCGGCGCCGAGCCGTGGCAGGTGGCGATCGACGGATGCGGAAAGCGCGCCTTCGTGGTGCTGCGCAAGGATCAGAAGGTGGTCGCGATCGACAACATCGATTCCACGCCCGTGGTCGGCAAATCGGTGGCGGTGGGCTCCGAGCCAACGGCGCTGGCGCTGACGCCGAATGGCACCCAGCTATGGGTCTCCAACTGGGTCGATGGCACGCTGAGCGTCATCGATCCGACCACCATGACGATGACGCGCACCGTCGATCTCAATAGCGTGATCGCGGCCACCGGGCTCCTGGGCACGGTCACGGCCCGCCCGTCGCTCGCGCACCCGCGCGGCATCGCTTTCACCAACAATGGCGACGCCAGCGACACGGATGAAACCGCCTATGTCACGGAGTGGTTCGCGGCGCGCACCGGCCCCGAGAACGCGACCGGGACCAACTCAGATCACAACTGGAAGGGTCTCCTCTACAAAGTGTCGGTGATGACGGGCACCGCGAGCACGATCGACCTGCCGCCGATCATCGACACCGGCTTCAATGACGCCAAGGGCCAGGCGACCGGCTGCTTCCCCAACCAGGTCGCGTCGGTCACCATCGACGGCCGCTTCGCCTATGTCACCAGCACCTGCGCGTCGCCGGTCGGCCCCACCGGCGTGTTTCAGAAGGGCTCTTGCGTGATCGACGCCAACTGCACCGGCGGCCTCGCCGGGAGCTGCTTCGCCGGCTCCTGCAAAGGCAGCTGCACCGTCGACTCCGACTGCGGCGCCGGCGCGCCGGCGGGCACGTGCAACCTCGCCGCTGGCGGTGCGTGCGGCCCCCTTACGGCGAACGCCAAGACCACCACCCACCCCGCGGTGACGATCGTGGACCTCGCCGGCGGCAGCGGCACCACGTTCAACCTCGACAAGCTGTTCACCAGCACCTCGTCGACGCAGCTTGGCACCGTCTCCGGGCGCATCCCGCTCCTGCCCACGGATATCGACTTCAAACCGGGCTTCGGCTACGTGTCGTCGGAGGGCGCCGACGGGCTCTTCCGCCTCGTCATCAACAATGGCGTGATCACCAAGGTCGGCTCCGCGACCAACAACTTCATCGACGTACGCAACCCGGGCACGACGCAGATTCGCCTCCCCATCGGCCTCGCGATGGCGCATGCCAAGGCGCTGTCGTTCGTCGCCAATGACGGCACGCGCACGGTCACGGCCGTCGACCTCAACACCCAGGCCATCTCGGTTGGTATGAGCTCCGATATCCGTGTCACCGCCTCGAGCCCCCTACCGACGGCGGGGAGCGCCGCCGAGTCCGTACTCAATGGCAAGCGCTTCTTCAACACCGGACTCGGGCGTTGGTCACTCCAGGGCGCCGGCTGGGGCTCATGCGGCGCCTGTCACATCGACGGGCTCACGGACAATGTGACCTGGTACTTCGCACGCGGCCCTCGCCAGACCATCAGCCTCGATGGCACCTTTGCGTCGAGTGATCCCAACGACCAGCGCATCCTCAACTGGACCGCGATCTTCGATGAGATCGCCGACTTCGAAGGCAACGTACGCGGCATCTCGGGCGGCGTCGGCGCGCTGGTCCGCATCAAACCCGCGGCCTGCACCGTCGCGACGCAGGCGACTGATTGCCCCAATAGCCTGGTCTGCAATCCCGCCACGCTGCTGTGCAACATCGACGCCAAGGACCGGATTAACCTGCTCACGGAGACGCCGCAGCAGCAGGGGCTCCAGGGGTCGAGCGACGAGATCGCCAACCCCGTGGGACTGTCCTCCCATCCTCACACCGTGATCTCGGACTGGCGCGATATCACCAATTGGATAAAGACCCTCCGCTCGCCGCGCCGGCCCACCAACCTGGTCGCCACGGACATCACCGCCGGCAAGATGATCTTCGGCGATCCCACGCAGGGCAACTGCATCGGCTGCCACAGCGGCGCCAAGTGGACCTTCTCCAAGCGCTTCTACACGCCGGGGGATGTACCCAATGACGCCTTCGCGTCCGCAACCCCCACCTCGCTCTCCTACGAGTCCTGGAACGCGCCGGTCCCCGGCTTCCCGGCGGCCTTGTTCCCGTCGACCACGGGGGGCAAACAGACGATGCGATCCGGGGCGCCTCCGGCCTTCGAGCAGCTCCAGTGCGTCCTCCGTCCCGTCGGCACGATCATCGCCAATGGCGCGGTACCCACGGGCGTCTCGGATCCGATGATCAATGTCCTCGAGCTGCGACAGGACATGGTCACGGGCGCGCAAGGCGCGGGCGGCGTCAACGCCAATGACTTCACCCGGGGCTTCAATCCGCCGTCGCTGCTGGGCATGCAGATCGGCGCGCCCCTGTTCCATGCGGGCAACGCGCGATCACTGGAGGAGCTGTTTGACAGTCGCTTCATCGGCCATCACCAGTCGGCAATCGCGCAGGTGTTCAGTCCGAGCGCCACGCAGGTCAAGCAGCTGGTCGCCTACCTGCTCTCGATCGACGAGAGCGAGCCGCCTTTCAACATTCCCGCCGCCGGCTCGCGCGGAGGCGATATCTGCTATTACCCGTAGCCCTCCGCCGCGAATTGCATCCTACCAGCTGCCTACCAGCTGAATGTCCGGAGGAACGTGCCCGTCTTGTCCGGCCGCAGATAGAGCACCGCGCCCTCCCCGGTGGTCTGGTTGAAGGACACGCGCGGAGACTGCATGGGACCGAGCGGCTGTGAGAACACGACGCTGCGATCGACCGGCGAGCGAGCCTCCAGCTTGCCAACGCCGGCGATCGCGCTCACAGCGACGAGATAGCGGCGGTCGAACGAGAGATCGACGTGGTCATTGGGTGAGTTGGACGCGGTCTGCGAGGACACCACGGTCGCGGCGCTGATGGCGCCGGCCGGCGTGATCGTGCGAATGGTGTAATTGTAGGGATTCCGGCCGGACATGTAGGCGACATGGTAATTGGTGCCGTCCCAGGCCAGCGTGATGGGACCATTCGCGTAGGTGTCGAGGGTGACGGGCGCCAGGGTCTCCTGCGCGGTGATCGAATAGCGGGCGAAATAGAGGGTCGAGACCGACGTAGTGAGATCCTCGATGATGTACGCGAGCCCGTAGCCGCCACCGTCCCACACTGCTTTGGTAGAGGCCGATTGGCGGGTGTCCCCATAGTTGTGGGGCAGCGCCGTGCTCGTGGTGTTGGTGCCGCTGGCGAGGGCGATCGCGGGCGTGACGTCCTTTTCGTACAGGTTGCCGTAGCTGGTGAAGAAGACGCCAAAGTTGGTGCCATTCCAAGCGGCGCTGGCGGCGCCGGTCTGGCCCGAGTTGCGCCAGGGCGTCCAGCCGCCCACTCCTGTGCCGGCCGGGCTCCACGCCTTCATCCGCAGCGCGCTCCAGCCCTGGCCGTAGCTCAGCGCCGCGTCGTAGCCGCAGCGATAGGTGTCAATGGCATAGAACTCCGTCCCATTCCATCCCACGTCGGTGCCCTGCTCCCACGCATAGTATTCGTCGTAGGTCGTATCCGTCAAAAGCTCGTCGCCGGTGCCGCGCACGATCGCTACCTTCTCGCGCGCCATGCTGCCCGAGTCGATGCTGGACCAGATGTAGCGGTCGTGCGGGCCCACCGCCACCGTCGGTGACTGGGCGTTCAGGCTCCACACCTGCACCTCCCAGCCGAGCTGGTAGCCGGTGGGCGACTGTCCCGCGGCAAGGGCGAAGTTCTGGATCTGGGTCGTGGTATTGGCGACATTGACCATGACCTCGCTGACCGCGTAGCCGGGCGCGGAGGCGCTCAGGCGATAGGGCATGGCGGAGATCGGCACGGTGCCGGCAAAGGTGTAGTCGCCGGTCTTTCCGGCGAAGGCGTTCAGCATTCCGCCATTGAGGGCCACGCGCGCGCCCGCGATCGCCTTTCCCGTCGCTGAATCGGTGATGTTGCCGGCGATGTTGCCCGATCCGGGATCGGCCCCGATGCGCACCTGGTAGTTCGCGACCAGCGGGCTCGTGTGACCCATCTTGTCGACATTGACCAGGTGGAAGAACCAGGCGCCGTTCGGCGTGCTCTTTAGCAGGACCTGCTTATTGGTGGTGAACGTGGCGTTCAGCGCGGTCGGGACCGTGTCCGCCTGGTGATCGAAGAGATAGTAATAGCCCGTGAAGGCCGACGCCGGGACGCCCGCGGGATCGGTCCACGAGAAGAACACGTCGGGCACTCCGCCCCACACGCCCTCGACGGGATGGCTGCTCGACGTGAGGGTGGGCGGACGGACGTTGAACTGGAGATTGAAGTCCACCGGGTACGTACCCACCACGGCGCTGCCATTGACGCCCACCACGCGCACGCGGTTCGCGCCCGGGCCAAATGCGCTCGGAGCGATCTGAATCGACTCCCCACCGGCGAACGTCCCATTACCGGGACCCGGCACCGCGTCGCCTACACTCCAGTAATAGCCCGCAGCGCTGGCGAACGGTCGATCCCACGCGAGATCGACCGTGCCCGCGAGGTTCAGCCACATGCCAGCCGGGTGCGTGCTCGACGAGAGGACCTCGGGCGGCATGACCGAGACGGCGCCCCCGTGGCTGCCGGTGTTGGTCCACTTTGAGCCATAGAGGGCCGCCGTGGTCGCGCCTTGAATCATCCCGCTATTGCTCAATACGTCGGCGCGCAAAGTGACGATCGGCGAATTGACCGTGCCCGATTGCACCATCGATTGGTAGGCCGAGATGAACACCTCGCTGCCGCCGCTGATCGTGCCGCCCAGAGTGGCCGTCTCGCTGACGTGGACGCGGAGGCGCGCGCCGGCCGCAAGCGTGATCGAAGCGCTCGCCGACATCGAGATGCACTTCGCCCAGATGTCGAGCGTCTGGCCGGCGGGGACGGTCACGGCGGCGCCGAGATCGAGGGTGACGCAGCCGGCGTAGACGTGGGTACCGCCGATGGTGAGGGGGTTGCCGTGATCGGTGAGGTCGGGCTCGACGCAGACGTCGTGGGCGCAGTCGGGGGTGCAGCTCTGGGTCAGCGAATACCCCATTCCGGCGGCGCCGCACGTCTCGACGTTGGTGCCATTGCAGCGCACGTCGCCGGGGGTGCACGTATTGACGCACAGACCGAGGGCGCACGCGCCGGGGCATACGGTGTCATCCAGCCACGCCGACCCCGCCCCATTGCACATTTGCACGACGCTGCCGAAGCAGCGCCGCGTCCCGGGCATGCAAGTGATCCCCGTATTGACGCATTGATTGTTCATCCCGCAGCCCTGCGCGCACGCGACCGAACACGCGGGCTGGAGATCCGGGGGGGTCGTCAGATCGGGTGGGATCGCGAAGTCGAGTGGCGTCGCGAAGTCGAGTGGCGTCGCAAAGTCGGGCGGCGCGACGAGGTCGGCCGGGATCGTGATGTCGGCCGCAATCGCAATGTCGGCTGGCGTCGCGAGGTCGGACGCGGTCGTCAAATCCGGTGGAGCCGCGAGATCCGACAGGGAAGCCACCAGGTCGGGCGGCAGCGCGGCATCTCCTGCGACGGCGAGGTCCGCTGCCGCGACGAGATCCGGCGTCACGGCGCCGTCCACGCCGGCAAGGTCGGAGTCGGACACCGCCATCACGAGGTCGGCGCCCGCGTCCACTTGCAGCGACGGAGGGACCTGGACGTTGGCGCAGCCGAACACGGCCAGGGACACGACGGATACAAGGAGAGGAGCGATCGGGGCGCGCAGGGTCATGGGTTTCCTCGCCGGCGCGCCGATGCTACACCGCTCGCGCGTCCACCCGATAGCAGCGCGAGCGGGCGGCGGCGCCCGGGCTTGGCGCCGCTTCCGCTCGCGATCCACCGACAACTACCCCGGAACGACCCGGGAACTACCGAAACCCGCCGGCGGGACCTACCGGGCAGTGAGCCCGCTACGCCTTCGCCGGCTCGCCCTTCTCCTTGCCGAGCGCGCCCTTCACCTTCTCGACCGCGCTCTCGAGGACGCCCTTGGCCTTCAGCGCAATCTTCTTGGGGTGCGCCTCGGGACGCTTGGGCACGATCAAGGTCAGGACTCCGTCGTGGAGCCCGGCCTCGGCCGCTTCGGCGTCAGCGCCCTCGGGCAATGTGAACGTGCGAGTGAAGTTGCCGTAAGAGCGTTCGTACGCGTACCAGGTCTCGCCCTCTTCGCGCTCCTCCGACTCGCGCTTGCCACTCACGGTCACCGTGTTGCCGCTGACCGAGATGTCGAGGTCGCTCTCCTTTACGCCGGGCACGTCGGCCTTGAAGACGTACCGGTCGTTCATCTCCTTGACCTCGAAGCTCGGCATGAAGCCGCCCCGGCCACCCTTCGCGCCGATCGTCTCCCGCCCGTACAGCAGCGGAGCCATCGTGCGGAACGGATCCAGATCGAACAGGTCGAACGGGTTCCACTCCCTGAGCGCCGGACGCTCCTCGCCCGTGGGCCTACGAGTGATGTTCGCCATGGTTTTCACCTCCTCTCCCTCGGAAATTCCCCCATGCCCAAGGTTTCGATAAGACCTGGATACGGGCGGACAAGGGGCGTTTTTGCGTCTTTCGCGAGCACCGCGCGTAGCTCCCAATCCAGCCAGGCCTAAAGCCACGCGGCGATCGCCGATAGCGACAGGGAGCGGGCGCGTCCGCCGGGGCGGTGGCGCTTCCCGCCCCCAACATGTCGCCACGAGGTTTGAAAATGCTTCATCCATGCACGCGGTCCTGGTCGACCAGGTTCGCGACGGGCCGTCGCCGCTTCGTGCATTGCGGTGTCTCCCTGCTGTTGCTCGTCGGTGCGGTCGGGTCGGCCAGGGCGGAGGCACCCACCGCATCGCGCGTGGTGGTCACAGCGTTCGGTGGCGATACGGAGGAGGCTCGCGCCGTCACCGTGCTGGCGCGCTCCGTCGTCGGTCAGCACCGAGGCGCGCTGGTGCCGCTCACCGACGTACTACGGGCCTCCGCCGCGATTCCGATCGGCGCCGCGGCACCGACTTCCGCGTCCACCCTCCTCGGCCAGGTCAACGCGGCGCGCCTCCTCACCGGAGAGGTCTCCCGCGACGAGGCGACGGGTGCGCATGTCGTTCGCTACCGACTGCTCGATTCGCAGGGCCGCACGGTGGCCGAAGCGCGCTCGATCTCGCCGCCGGGCGATCTCGGACGGGTCGGACCGACGGTGGAGAAGCTGGTGTTCGGCGCGCCGGCCAAGGACGCCGCTCCGCCGCCCGTCGCCACCCTTGGCGAGATCGACGCGTTCGCGCGAGCGGCGCACGCCCTCACCGGCGGCGATTCAAAGGCGGCCGCCCTCGCGCTGACGACCGCGCGACTCGATGTGGCCGAGCGCCTGGCGGGAGCGCGCGAGGTGGCGGAGGCGGTCTTCCAGGACGCCGCGTTGCCGCTCGCGGAGCGACTCCGTGCGGGCCGACTCTCGGGACGAGTGGACGACGCGCTCGCGCTGGCCGCCGGCGCTACCCGCGTCGATCCGGCCGCCCGCGCGGAGCTTGCTCGCCTGCGCATGCTCAAGGGCGATCTCGACTCCGCCGCGCGCGAGCTCGACCTCGTCGACAAGAAGGACGCGAACGCACCCGAGGTGCTGCTCTCTCGCGCCGAGTTGATCCGACTTCGCGAAGACCCCGCCGCGGCCACGAAGATCGACGAGCTGGTACGGCCGCTGCTCACGCGCCAGGACCCGTACCTGCCGGCGCTGGCGTTCGTCGCGCGGCTGCCCGTCGGCTCGCTCGATCCGCGCACCGAGCAAGCGGCGCTCGCGGCGGCTCCCCGCGCTGCGACCTGGGCGCCCGCGCTCGCCAACGACGTTGCGCTGCGCGCTGCGCGATCGGGCGCGGTTCCGTCGAGCGCGATCCAGGCGGTGAGGG
>JADMIO010768926.1_pt1 | contig 10398 bp, 16 predicted proteins | sample 8958161 | NCBI WGS metagenome assembly JADMIO01 (sample SAMN16585339, study PRJNA669376) | soil metagenome | isolation source: Crop rotation soil | place: USA: Cullars Rotation, Alabama | collected 2011
TGAAATCAAGAAGTATGATGACCTATCTAAGGTTCCTCAAAGTAAGCTGGCTTCATTTGTCCGTGTATTGGTTGGATCATCTATTGCAGCCTCAGGTCATCCTGTTTTTGGTGGTGGCTATGCCATTCGTGGACTCGAAGGATTGGTCGGCAAGACATCTGAGAAGATAACTGAAAAAGATGTGCAGAACGTTCTGACGGACATGCTTAAAAAGGGAGACGTTAATGGCTTCCAGAAGGTCCTAATGCAGCTTGTGAGCGGAGGAAAGGACAAGTCTGGTGCATTCCTTGGACGCATGGGAACTCTCACTGTGGACGCATTCCTGGGCGCTGCCAGGTCTATGAAAGGAGGTGATCTGACACCTGAAGAGGAGGCTGAATTGCGTAACGAGTTTGAGTTAATTAAAACTCCCCACGACTAACCATCTTGAGGATGTCGTAGACTGCGAACGCTATAAGTAATCCAACAATAATAGGCATATGGATACCATACCAAAAGGTAATAAAGAAGTAAAATACCAAAGTGCTATGGAGTCACTTTATCGCTGGCTTGGATTGGTGAAGAAGATTGATTACCACGTTGATCCTACGGTTCCTCAAGATGAGGTGGTCAATACTCGTGGTCTATCTCTTAAGAGGAGTGAGTTCGATTCCGTCTTTAAGCCCATCTACTTTGGTGAGGTAAGTAATCGAGATGAAGACAAGAAGGACTTGGAAGGTCGCGTCATTTTAAATACAGCTCTCAATCGAATGGGGGAGTACAAGACGCGCGGGTCAGAAAAGTCACTTTCTGATGTCATGACCGCGCCCAATCAGTACCAGGCCTACCAAGGCAAGCAGTATCAGAACTATACGACGAGCACGCTCGATGAACTCGGCATGAAGAAGAAACAGCAGGTTGATTCCATTGCAGACAAGTACTGGAACGAACTTAAGAGTGGTTCGTTTGAAGATAATACACAGGGGGCAGCCTTTTATATTCACAATCCTGATGGTAGTATTACATACGATAATAATCGCAAACTATTCAAATGATTAAACCAATCGGTCCGCGTTTGATTGTGGAAGCTCCAGAAGATAATGAAACTGGAGGCATCGTTTTGTCTAAGGCTAACGACGCAGCTACGCCCACCAAGGTAGTGGTTGTACGAACTCCTGAACAGTGTGAATATAGTCCTGGTGATGTACTATTCTGCCGTCGATATGCACTCGACAAGCTTGTGTGGAATGAAGGTGGTGAAGAGAAGAAAATTTTTCTCCTCGACATTGCCGATATCCTCGCTATTGACGTGCTATAATTATTATATGCCTACAGGTTCAGCAAAAAAGCGTCGTCCGAAGCCTCGCGTATAGTTGTCCACTTCTAAGTGGATTCATGAAATGCTACAATGACAGCGTAGTATTTTTCTTGCATGTCCAAAACAAAAAAACAAGATGAATCTCTTGATGATGTAATCAACGAGATCAAAGGAGAGTTTGGTAACGATTCAATTATGACTCTGGAAGATAAGCCAGCGTCCGATGTTGAAGCTATTCCTACTGGTTCTCTTTCACTTGATTGGGCACTCGGCATTGGTGGGTATCCTCGTGGTCGAATCGTAGAAATCTTTTCTCATCCTGGTATCGGCAAGACCACTCTCGCGCTTCTTGCGCTGGCACAAGCTCAGAAGATGGGTCTGCCTGTAGCTTTTATTGATGCGGAGCAGGCAATGGATCGTGAATATGCAAAGAAGCTCGGCGTTGATGGTAAGAAACTTTTCATCTCACAGCCCCAGAATGGAGAAGAAGGCTTGAGTATCCTCGCCAAGCTTGTGAAGTCAAAGAAGTTCGGTGTCATCGTGGTTGACTCTGTAGCTGCTCTCACTCCGCGCGCCGAGATCGAAGGTGAAATGGGTGAAGCTCATGTCGGTCGTCTCGCACGCCTCATGGGCACTGCAATGAGAAAGATGGTCGTCTCAATTCGTGAAGCGAACTGCGTGGTCATATTCATTAACCAAGTCCGCATGACAATCGGTAATCCCTACGGTCCATCTGAGTTCCAACCTGGCGGCATGGCTCTCAAGTTCTATGCGTCTGTGCGCTTGGAGTTGAGAAAAGCTGATCAGATTAAAGATGGTGATCGTGTCATCGGATCTCAAGTCAAGGTAAAGGTGATTAAAAATAAAGTCGCCCCTCCATTCTTACAGGCTGAGTTTGATCTGATGTTTGGCAAAGGTATTTCACGAGGAAGCGAGTTGTTGAGTATGGGTGAGAAAACAGGTGTCCTTCATAAAGAAGGAAATGCTTTCTTCTTTGGTGAAATAAAAGTAGGACGCGGATGGGATGATGCAATAAATACTCTGGAAACTAATTTAGAAATGTCCACTGATATTGAAAAATTCATTAAGGAAAAGTTATCAACAGTGACGGGGGACGGACAAGGTGTATAATTCTTTCAACTGGATTTCTAGAACGATTCAGTGTATTATAATAGCAGTAAATTATTAAACCTTTTCGGAGGGAACGGAGAACGGGGCAAGTCCCCATACTTGATTACTGCCAAGTATAAGTTCTAGCTCCGTCCTCCCCGAAAGGGTTTTATTTTAAACATAGCAGTATGGCAAACAGAAGGATGTTTAGTAACAGGATCATAGGAAGTGGACGGTTTCTAACAATGCCTCCGTCTGCTCAGGCTTTGTATTTCCATTTGGGAATAAATGCTGACGACGATGGTGTTGTTGAGGCATATCAGGTCATAAAATTGACTGATAGCAAGCCAGGAGACCTTGAGGTTTTAGTAAAAAAAGAGTTTGTTTACATATTGAATGGTGATTTGGTTGTAGTTATTCTCGACTGGAGAGAACACAATCTCATAAGACCAGACCGTAAGATAGACAGTATCTATAAAGATCTACTGGAGGAAAAGCTTCCTAGCATTTCCCTAATAGAGGCTCAACCAAGGGCTGATACAGGAAAGCCGTCCGGTGGACGTTCAGTGGACACACAAATGTCCGCACAAGTTAGGTTAGGAGAGGTTAGGATAGATAACACAGGCGAAGTAGAAACTTCGCAGGGTGATTTCTTTCGATCTCAGGGTCTGTCTTTGCTTTCCGTGGATGCTGGCGATGGTTCTGAAAGAACCGGCTGGGCGCTAAATGGTAAGTTACTTTCAAAGGCGCGATTGGCTGAGTATACCCGAAAGTGGAAGAGGTTGAGTGGAGAAGTTGCACCAGCAAAATCAAGGTCTGAAGTGGAGCAGGTAATTTCTTTGTTTAAAGGATTCAATGATGCGTATTCAACGTGGTACACGGGAAACAAAACTGAACGTCAGGCATGTGAATCATTGCTTGAAGTACGAAATGTGTCAGAGATTAAATATCTTGTAGAAAAAGCTAAGCGAGTGTATGGAAACAAGTTTGCTCCGAAGGTTAACTCACCATGGTCGCTTCTTAGAAAAATGAAAGACCTCGAAGAATATGAGGCGACAAGTACTTCCGAACCTGTTACTCCAGCTTCAATCGCTCACCTCATGCCCCTATGAGTACCACATCAGAATTAAAAACAATTGGAGAGTTGTCTGTTCATCAGGAGAAACTGGAAAGGGAACTTTTGAATGCGCTTACATTCGAGCACTCAAAAGAAAACCTGATGGAGATAGCTACGAAGCTCCAGGCGTATGACTTCGGTCATTACGGAAAAGAGTTTGCACAGATTGTATCTTACAAGGCGAAGGGATTTGATATTCAGAATATGCCCCCTGCTGTCGTAACAGCCATGGCTGAGTTCATGCAGAAAATACCTTGGAGGCAGTCAACTGAGACGGCTAAAGAACTTATTGAGGTTTCAGATTCCATCCGTGCATTCAGACTTCTCGACACTCATGCGGACAGGCTTGATACGGGTAACTCAAAGAAGATACTCGGAGAAGTTATTGAAGGTGCGGTTAAGATCACAAACCGATCCGCTGACGAGGTAGTTAACATCTCTGATCTCATGGGTGAGTATGAAGGCAAGCAGGAGGAGTTTAGGAAACTCCCCAAAGGTTCATTGCTCGGCATACCATGTGGATTCAAGAAGATCGACGATGTGGTTGATGGTATACGTGCTCCGCACATCTGGATCATCGCTGCTTATACATCGCTCGGTAAGACATTCTTTGCACTCAACATTCTCTTGTCAGTACTTAAGGAAAAAAAGAAGGCGGTTTTGTTCTCGTTGGAGATGTCTAAGATAGACGTGATCAGTCGTATGCTTGGTATTCTATCTGAAACAAACGGTACGCAGATTCTTAAAGGTCAGGACAGTGAATCAATTAAAGCTGCCAAGGAATTTCTACGTGCTGCCCCTCTTAAGGTCATGAATAACAAGAGAAACCTGAATCAGATCATCATGGCCATGCAGGAACAGGTAATTATCGACAAGGTAGATCTGTTTGTCGTTGACTATATCCAACAGATTGAAGTTGACGGGGCTGGTTCAGAATATGAAACGATGCGTGAGGTTGCCATGAGACTTCAGATGATTGCTGAGAAGCTGAACGTTCCAATCATTATGGTTAGTCAGATCTCAAACGAGGCAGCGAAGACACCGAACTCAAATGTGATGGGATTCAAGGGTGCGGGTACGATTGCCTCGGCCGCTGACTTTGCCATCGAGCTTATGTCAGGTGAACAGTCTCAGGATGAGCTTCGCAGTAAGATGATGTCGGGTACTCCCGTAGCCATCCGAGCAATCATTAAGAAGAATCGTCATGGCAGGACGGGCGTAGTTGAGTTGGAGTTTGATAGTAGGACGGGCAGATTTAACAATGACTCTTTGGATAACTTTGTGAAGGAGGCTAGACAGGGAGCACTCATTAAAAACGAAGAAGATGAGTAGGAAAAACAAGAAGTCTAAGTGGAAGAAGAATGCTTGTATTATTTGTGGAGCTACCGAGAACCTTACTAAAGATCACGTTGTGCCTAAATGGTTTACTATGGCAATAAAATTCTTTGGATTCAGGTTTAGAGGTGCGAACATGGAAAGCACTCCAGGATATTATAAGTATCAAACATTGTGTGGTAAGTGTAACGTAACAAAGAATGGGTACATGGATTATAATGATCCATATGTGAGAAAGTATCTTAAACAGTTTGCTAACAACATATTAGATATAATAAAAATATATGAAGGTGACAACAACATACTTACAGACGACGATAAAGCTCAAGGAGAAGATCGAGGAATCATTCCTTATGCTGGGGGAGAGATTAAAGAAGATCAGGGAGGAACGTATGTGGGAGGGGGAATACGAATCGTTCCCAATGTTTCTGGAGGCAATGAAAATAGGAGAATCGACGGCATCCCGTCTGATAAGTATATTCGAGATTTTCATCCAGCGATGGGGGATGAAGGCGGATCAGTTGTCTAAGGCTTCGTGGGCAAACTTGGGTGAGGTCATGTTGCTCGCTGACTCAAAGGAGAGTGCAGAGAAGCTCGTCACAATGGCTACAGAATTAAGGAAGCCTGACCTTCGCCGTGCTCTATTGGAAATGAAGACGGGCAAGGACATGGGACAGTGCGTGCATGAGTTCAACATTATCAAACTTAAACAATGTGTTCACTGCGGTGAGCGTGAACATCTCTACGATGAGGAAGATACCAACTAATCTACGTGAACTGATCGCGGCAGATGCAAGACGGTTCGGATGCTTCAGAAATCATTATTTCAGAGATCACGTGTGTAAGGGGAGAATGACGTTCGAGCATGTATGGATCTACGGGGGCAGTCAAATCAACGAGAGGTGGGCAATCATTCCTCTGTGTGAGTATGCTCATAGCGTCGGCAAGTATCAGGATGGAGGAATCATGGATAAGCAGTTGAACCAGTACATCTCACTCATGATTGCCGAACCTGCTGATTTGAAGAAGTATCCTGAGTTCGATTGGAATCAGAAGTTTGTCTTTTTAAGAGGTAAATATTTTAAACAATTACATGGCATCAAATTCGTCACGAGGAAACTATTACAAGAAAAGAAGTAAGGAGTATTACGAATCGCTTGGCTACACAGTTCAGATTACTGAGTTCATGTGTGCGACCGCGATTAAGGGTAGATGTTTTTATAGGAAGATTGACATATTTGGAAGTGACGGAATTGCAATGAATGGAAAGGAACTTATCTTCTGGAACAGCAAGGCGGTAACTGGTGATAGACGTTATGTTTCTGATGCGATTAGAGAAGGAACTGCTGAGTTCGATAAGTATCCGTTCCCTTCTGATGCAAAACTACAACTTGTTATTTGGGAACCACGCAAAGACCCAGTTATTCATAATGTAATTCCGTCTGGGCCGGTGGGTGGGGATAAGTAGGTATTGCATTTTGTACACCTATATGCTATACATATAATATGGAAAACAATATAGAAAAGGGTTCAGCTCGCTCCAATTGCTGTGATTGGACAGTGTTTATGGGGCGTTGTCTCAAGTGCAACGAGCAATGCGATATTGTGGTCGAAGAATTATCAGACCATGAATGCCATGCTAGTCCTATGGACGGGTGTCAGTGTGGATTACTTGCGCCAGCGCAATCACCATGAAACCGCTAAAAAAGATGTTCTATCTTTACCAAGACCAGTTTGATTGGATAAGGAAAGAAGCTAAGCGTAACCGTAAGAGTATGAGTTCGTATCTGCGAGATTTAATAGAACAATTAAAAAAGAAATAAGATGGAAAAATGTGCAAAGTTACTGGTCGGAGATAATAATCAGGTACAGTCTGTTATTGGTGAGATTCCGTGTACTTCGGCCTCGCCTACAGTTATTCATGACTACGCTATCCCGTACATGAATTATATTTGGTGGGCAGTTGCTATTATTACTGTGATTACTCTGTTGTTTAAGACTTTATATGTCGTTAAGCAGCAGAGGGTAAAGGTCATCGAGCGCTTTGGTAAGTTCAAGAAGATTGTCAGCGCAGGTCTTCATTTCAAGGTCCCATTTATTGATCGTATCGCGGGCGATATGACTCTTAAGGTCAATCAGCTCACTATTACAGTAGAGACAAAGACCAAGGATAACGTATTCGTGCAGATTCCTGTAGTTGTGCAGCTTCGTGTTAACCCAGATAAGGTTAATGATGCCTTCTACAAGCTCGTAGATGATGAGAAACAGATCGGGGCTTATGTATTTGATGCTGTCCGTGCCCAAGTCCCTACAATGGTTCTCGACGACGTGTTTGAGAAGAAGAACGACATCGCTACTAACGTTAAGAAGGAGTTGGACGCTGTGGTTGATGAATACGGATACATAATCGTTGGAGCGCTCGTCACTGATATCAGTCCAGATGCTCAGGTTCGTCAGGCAATGAACGAAATTCAAACACAGACACGTCTTCGTGCTGCTGTAGAACAGAAGGCAGAGGCAGATAAGATGGTCTCCATTAAGCATGCTGAGGCCGAGTCAGAGAGCAAGAAGCTTCAGGGTGAAGGTATCGCAAATCAGCGCAAGGCTATTATTGAAGGTCTCAAGTCTTCAGTTAAGGATTTGTCTGACGCTACGGGTATTAAGAGTGATGAGGTTATGCAGACAATCATGCTCACTCAGTACTTCGACACATTGAAGGAAATGGGTGCTTCTAAGGTCATTCTCCTCCCTTCTAATCCAGGTGGTGTAGCAGACCTTGGTGCAGAGATTCGTAAGGCAATTATTGGCGCTAATGAAACTAAATAATATGCAATATCTTATTGGTGCGTTCTTGATGTTCTCGGCATTCAGTCTCGGTATTCTTCTGTGGACACACGGAATCCAGGCATATCAGGGATGGTCTGTTGGAGTAGCTATACCGATAGTATTGGCATCTGTAACTCACTTTATTGATATCTATTAATTAGATTAGAATAGTATAAAAATAAAGCCCCGCAAGGGGTTTTATTGTAGTTCAATAATAAACAAAGTGATCCACTGTAAGATTTGCTTTATAAGCTTCGTCAGGTACATATGGAGGTAGATATGAAATGCGAACAATGCGAGCACAGGGCACTAGATTCACTTACCTATTATAGCCCTATCCTGAAGCGCCAGGTAGGATTCTGCACTCATAAGTGCGCCTCCTGGTTCTTTACAGAGCTGGCAGACGAAGTAACGAAAGTGTTTGAACTAATGCATCCCCACCACTGTATTACGAAAAGCCCCTCGTAGGGCTTTTCTTTTAGATCTTGTAATACTGATCGGCCTCCTCTTTGCTTATCAACCTTCTTTGCATAATCCAATCTCTTTCTAAGTGAAACGGATGTCCGTTTACCAGGATTGCGATCCGCCTTAGCCATACGTTTCGGTCGTATGAAAACGCTTCTCCTTTCTCAGCTTCAACTGGTTGCCATATCTCGATTACCTCTATTTTATCGTTCATATGCGTAGTATTTCTTTTTCGTATCCTCCATTAAAGACAAGCAGGAAACCTATCTCTTCGACTCCAATTATGGATGCTGAAGAAAAACTTTTTCCTGATATTGCCTCCTTAAAATACTCCAGAACTGTAAAATCAGCATAGACGCTCTCGCAGCAATCTTGAGAATGATGGGTTGTGATAGATATCTTTTTACCAGATTGTAGGATGAATGTTACATCGCTAGCTACGTTCTTATCACTTATAGTTACGCTTGATATTTGATCCTCGATCTTGAATAATTCTTTTCTCATGGTTATTATTGGTTGTATCAGGATAAAGTGTTACGGCAGCACCCGTGATTTGGAATCACGAAGCCAGGGTTCGACTCCCTGTGTCCTGACATTAGTCTCCTTTAACGTTAAGTATTTGTTTTAATGTCGCCTCTATCTTGACGAGATCCTTTGCATTTTCCATGACCTCATCAATATCTTTATAGGCAAGAGGAAGCTCATCAATGAGTATCTCCGATCTCCTGTGTTCGATGCCATTCATTGCTTTATCAAAGTCTTCCATTGTGAATGATGCCTTTGCTTTTGCGCGAGACATTCTTCTTCCTGCCCCATGGGGGGCGGACTCAAATGCCATTTTGTTTCCTAATCCATTGACGATATAGCTTCTCGTTCCCATTGATCCAGGAATCATACCTTTCATACCTTCCTTAGCTTGAATTGCACCTTTTCTTGTTATCCAGACGTTTGATCCGAAGTGATTTTCTATCTGAGTAAAATTGTGATGACAGTTTATGCGGGATACCTCAAAATCTACTTGATGTCCGTTCTCGTTGTATACAGCATAACTTATGTCTTTTAGTACCCTATCCATCATCTCTTCTCTATTGAGCATTGCGAAATGCTGTGCCCATTGCATGTCACGAATGTAGTCTTTGAATAGTTGATGATCTTCAGGAAGATAGGATAAGTCTTTGTCTGGAAGTTCTATGAACATGGAATTACACAATTTCTGCGCCTCTTCTATATAGTAATTTCCTATCCTATTTCCTACCCCACGAGATCCGCTATGAAGGGTGACCCATACAGTTCCTTCTGTGTCCAAACAAATTTCAATAAAATGGTTTCCACCTCCGAGAGTTCCGATTTGCTCGCGCCAGTTCTTTGCAAATTTGTCGTAGTAGGTTCTTCCGCGCATATCATAATCACCGCAACACATGCCTTCAAGTTGATTTATTCTTTCTTGTGCAGATTCAGTTATCTTATTATTGAATCTTCCTGCACTCATTGGAATAGAACGCTCGATCGAGTGTCTGATGACCGAAAGATCACCAAGCTGGTCTCGCTTGAGATTTGTCTTGACCGCGATCATGCCACACCCAATATCAACTCCAACGGCAGCAGGAATAACGGCTCCTTTGGTTGGCAAAACCGTACCGACAGTTGAACCCTTACCGTAATGGGTGTCTGGCATGACTGCCACGTGCTTGAACAAGAACGGAACGGAAGCCGTATTGTTTATCTGTATCAAAGCCTCGGTTTCGATCTTTTCCTCAGGGATGAAGGATATTATTTTTTCTCCTATATTGTGCATTGGTTTATATATTTAATCTAGTACGTGAACATCTTGGTCATCATCTTCCTTCTTCTCTTTCTGTCCAAGGTTATTCAACTCTGCCTGATTTATCATCTCATTGCGCTGGCGCAAGGGAGTTTCTCTGGTGACTTTCGGGGCGATATAGAGCTTACCTTCAAGGTAGACTGGCGTGCAATGATTGTGTTTAACCAGGAACTTTGACTTATACATCGTTACCTCTCCTTCGCCCGCGTCTACGAGTACTCCACACACATAACAATAACCTGGATGTTTGTTAATCATAGTCCTATAAGGAACAATATAACTCCCAATAGGATAAATGGCGCAAGCATTAAGGATATAAATCCTACGAATGGTAAGTCATACTTGTCATCTATATGGTCAATAGTCGGAACCCAGAACGCAACCAAAATTGCAAATCCTGTTGTCCCCATAATTGTCAATCCTACT
>JADMIO010823554.1_pt1 | contig 10398 bp, 14 predicted proteins | sample 8958161 | NCBI WGS metagenome assembly JADMIO01 (sample SAMN16585339, study PRJNA669376) | soil metagenome | isolation source: Crop rotation soil | place: USA: Cullars Rotation, Alabama | collected 2011
AAAAAAAAGTAGAGGTACACGATAAATCAATCAATTAAAGTACAGGTACTAAAAATGGATTTATCCCTTTTTGACTCGATCAAGATTGTAGGGAGTTCAACTCTGGTCAAGATTTTTTCATCTTTCTCCTCCTCCCTATTAATTTCCCAAGAAGTTTGAGGATACTCCTGACTGGGCCCCCACAGCCGTCGTCTGAACTGGGGAGCCGGTGGTCAAATATAGAAGTGATGTGTGGTTTATACTGGATATAGGGTGGTTGTAGGTTTAGGGATTGAGTGGTTACAACTTATCACTAAAATGGTAGTTATAGTGGTAAGAGGGTCGGTCCACAGGGAAGGGCGTCGTTCTTTGTGTTTAATGGTTGTGTATGGAGGTCGAGGGTTGGTTTTTGGCTACACGCCACCTGATTGCAGAATGTAAATAGAAACAAAGACTAAAACTAAAAAGGGAAATGATCGACTCACAATAGTTGTCGTGGTCGATCGACGAAGAGTTGGTTGATGGTCGAGAGATATTGGTTGAGGGATGCTCCTGGTGAGGCTCGATAGATGTTTGTGTGCTTGATCACGAGCTCATAGATTAACTCGCCTGACTGCAGCGTGTTATGGATAGGAGTACGGTCGATCACTATCCTGCTCCTTCGTCTGCAGAAACCCGGTCGGTGTCAACGCCGGATCCTGATCGACATGTAGTCAATCGCTGGCTCGAGTAGAACTCGATCGCTCAAGGAGACACACTTATCATCACGTTACCTCGCACTTTGAGGCCCTAGCTTGTCAAGATTGGTCGGAGATAATATTGCTGAAGATTTACTCGAGTTACTGTCTCGTTGTCTGCTGGTCGGCCTTACGCCTGTCACCGGAACAAAGTCGTCGACGGTAAATCGCGGCCAGACGTGCAGAGGTGATCAATCTTTGCAAGCTGACTTTGATCGCTTCACTAAGAATCGCCAGCCTCTTTCCCAGATCCGAATCTGGCATCACTCTTCTTCGTGACCTGGAAAATAGGTTGGTTTTCTTATCTATCTTCAAATCTTCAACAAATACAGCCTGGGTTTTTGAGCACAAATTCGGCTTCACAAACACACAAAATCTATCTAAAGCACCTCACCAAGAACACAAAGGATTTAGCTATGCATCCGCATAGCTAAACAAACATTAAATGCAATGGATGAATCCATAACAAGAAAATGAAAGATAGTCTTAAAAATAGGAAAAGGTTGCGCCTTTACAAAAGATGTAATAAATGTTTGGGCTTCCAAAAACTACTTGCGCATCTCTTGGGATTGCTGCCTATTTATACTAGAAAATTAGGAAACCCTAGTTCTAGTGTCTTCCAAGGAGAATATTCTTTCTTGGAGAGTAAGTTGGGCAAATAGGCGAGTTGGGCCGAGGACTTGGGCTTCGTGAAGTTCTCTCGTTGAGGTCTGAATGGTTCCAAGTCCAAGAAATCCCAAGTCGAGTGCAAAGGTCTTCTCACCGGATTCTTCTGCTCGATCTCCCTCGATGTCTGGTTGAGCTCGATCGTATAAAAGTGCTCCAGCGTCGAGTACCTGCAAAATAGAGTGGGAATGGGGTAATATCCTATCTTTATATCCAAAAACACTAAGATAATTGAACATAAATTGATAGAAATAAAGCGTTGATCAAACATCCCCACACTTAGACTTTGCTTGCCCTCAAGCAAAATAAATAAGAAAAGAAAGAAAGACTCAAATGCAGACTCGCTTGAGGGTTCACATAACTGATGCTTGACTCGATCTTAAAACTTGGTTAGAAAGCTTCGGGGTCGATCACTTTAGATGCACCGCCCCACGAGGTTGGTTACCTATTCATAGACAATTGACCCTCACTAAAAACACTACTATTACTTGGTCTGATCTGTCTCCCCGAGAAAAAGCAGCTGGAGTCGAAATTGTCTAACTAGTTCGACCTAGATAAATCCCTCAAGACTAGAGCTATAGCTAAGTTGACCGTGCAATAGAATGTTTCTCCAGTGGTCAGTATTCTCCATTCGAGAAAGGGGTACTCAGCCCGTTAAGGCCATGTACACTGAAACTTTCTCACTGCTTGCGACCGTACCCTCGAGCAGTGTTTTGATGTTGAGCACTTCTCCTTTGGAGGCTTTGGTTTTTTTTTTTGGAGATGATCTTTGAAATTTTTGAATTGGAGGCTTTTTGAGGTTTTTCTCCTTTTGAGAGCTTGATTGGTGTTGCTCTTGAGCGTTTTTGAGTTCTGCTCAGCTGATAGATCTTTTTGATTGTTCTCCTTTGAAGGTTGAGCTCTTTTTGATTGTTGGCTCATTTTTGCTTGCTCGCTTGACTGCTCGAGTTCCAGTCTCGACTAGAGAAAATATTTTTGGTCAACCTAACTTTTCGTCCTAGTCAAGATAAAACTACCTAAGCGTCTCTAGTAGACTCAAGGTTCTCTCAGCATCTCGTTCTCAGGTGCACGAGGCCTAGAGGAAGTAAACCATTTTTTTCTCTGCGTACACCCAAAGAGCGTGACCGATCATGTTGTACCATTTTTCTGCCATAGTCATAGTGGTGCTAAGCTTGATAGTCAATTGGTTTCTGTCTAGGGTCAACCTATGTGGCTTTACAACTAAAAGTGGTATATCCTAGGCTTTTAAACTGAAAAAATTAAAGAAAAGACAGACTCCACTTAAATGCAGTCAAGTAAATGCAATAGAAAGAAAAATTTATAGTAAGAAAAAACTAAGAAAATTTAAGAAAAACTTAGGAAAATTAATCTAGAAATGGAAAGTGCAACTTGACCCCTCCCCACACTTGAACGTCGCAATGTCCTCATGCGAGAAGTAGTCGAAAGTAAAAGACGGAAATGAAAAAGAAAAGGAAAAGAAACGACCTGGGTTGTCGATCTCAAACGTCAGGAGGCGGTAAATCCCAAAAAGCTGCGCGTATCTCTGAGTAAGTCAGGAATATCACAATCACCTCAATCATGAAGAGGAACTAAAAATAGACATGTGGCTGTGAAAGACGGCTCCCACTTGGGTACAGAAAAATTAAGGGACAAGCGCCATTTTTGATGCATCGGGAAAATGCACTTCAAGAAGAAACCGCTTCACACACTACTCAAAGTAATAATGATCCCCATTAATGATTTTTCTTTAAATACCCCTTGGAGAAGGATTTAGGGTACATTCCTCATCCGCTTAGTCTTATGCTTTTTTCCTGATTTCTTCCGGCCAGCCATGAAGATAACCGAAATGAGGAATCAGAACAACGATCCCGCATGGGTTGAGATTGGATTGAAAGGGTTCGAGAGGAGGAGGAGGAGGAGGAGCCAGAGAGGAGACAAGTATCTTGTGCTGGCTCGCCTCGTGACCGGTGTATGCACCGATTCCGATTCCGATCTAGAGTATTTGTCGGATGGTCCCTATACCCCTGCTCATCTCCTTCCGGAAGCTTGGCGTGAGACTCAGAAGTATGGATGGGTCGTCTTCCATAAGAGAAAAATAGATTGGGATGCCAAGAAATGGGCACCGCACCTCCCAAAGTCCGGAGGGGGTCCCGGCGAACGTTCAGCGAAGCATATCGAGAAGCTGGAGAAGAAGGTGACCCTGTATTCGTCAGGCAGTGGCCGACACATCAACGTGTACCTGGTCATTGTTTTTCCTCAATCTTTAGAGGGAATGGCTAAAACATGGTTCGAGGGACTGCCAAGAAGGAAGTTTATGACTTGGGAACAGATGCGCGACTGCTTCCTTGAGGAGTTTGGCAACTGAGCGATCGACCGCATCGTCGACTAAAGGCTAGGTGCTTAAGCTTGTAGTCTTTTCTTATTGGTATCGCCTGCGCAAGTTTAATAAAAGTTGTTAATTTAGTCTCGAGGTGTAGATCCTGCATAACTAAGGGAAGGCTTAACTAAATGCTGTTAATGGTAAATGTAAAAGAAAAGTTTAAAAGTTAAGAGAAATATGTTGCCTCCCATTGAGCGCCCTTAGTTTTGGTCCTAGGCTAGACCGTTCGAGGTGTAGCTCAATTCTCTTGCTGGGGTGGATCGTTGAAATCCACTCGATCAACATTCCTGTCAATTTCCCCTAAGAAGGGCTTAACCCTCTGCCCATTAACCTTGAAGACTGAGCCTGTAGTCTCATCTTTGATGCTGACCGCGCCATGAGGGAAAACTTCAGTGATCGTGAAAGGACCCATCCACTTGGAACGAAGTTTACCGGCGAAGAGCTTGAATCTGGAGTTAAAGAGAAGAACTCGTTGCCCTGGTGATGTTCTTTTGGTACAATCTTCCGATCATGGTACTCCTTCATCTTGAGTTTCTGGAGTAACTGGTTGTCGTATGCTTGGCTCCTCAGTTCCTCGAGCTCATGCAGGTGTAACTTTTGTTCCTTACCAGCCCAGTCATACTCGAAATTTCATTTCCATATCGCCCAATCTGCTCTGTGCTGTATGCATACCGGTAGATTGCAATTCTTTCCATAGACCAGTTTGTAGGGGGTCATACCTATCGGAGTCTTATAAGCAGTTTTGTATGCCCATAGAGCATCGTCAAGTTTCTGACTCCAATCTTTGCGGTCTAGGTTGACCGTCTTGGCCAAGATGTTCTTGATCTCCTGGTTGCTCAACTCCGCAAGCCCATTGGTCTGAGGGTGATAAGCCGTGCTGACCTTATGAGTGATCTCATAATTTTTAAATAAGGTGCTAACCACTTTGTTATAGAAGTGTGTTCCTCGATCAGAAACGATTCCTCTGGGGATGCCAAAACGATTGAGGATGTGGGTTTTTAGGAATTTGACCACTGTCTTTGCATCATCGAGTTTGGTAGCTTTGGCCTCGAACCATTTGGAGACATAATCGACCGCTAGTAGAATTTAGGGATTCCCGTTAGAGTTAGGAAATGGACCCATAAAATCGATTCCCCAAAGATCGAAGATATCAACGGAGATGATTGACTGCATTGGCATTTGATTCCGCTTGCTGATCGACCCCATCTTCTGGCATTGATCGCAAGATTTGCAAAAATGGTAGCTATCCTGGAATAGTTTCGAACAGTAGAATCCTGATTTGAGAATCTTTAAAGCTGTCTTCCGGGGACCGAAGTGCCCACCACACGCAAAGGAGTGGCAGAAGTTGAGTACTGAGGTCTGCTCATGATCGGGAATACACCTTCGTAAGACTTGGTCTGATCCTCTTCTCCAAAGGTAGGGGTCATCCCAGAGATAGTACTTGCTGTCATATATGATCTTGGCCTTTTTGTGTGCCTCGAGCGCTCCATGGAATTGGCCGATTGCTAGGTAATTGACCATATCAGCAAACCAAGGTCGGCTGATGTCGACCGCATATAGATGTTCATCCGGGAATTCAGCCCTAGTTTCGTCGGTGACTGCTTTGTCCATTCCTTCGGGGAAACATCTGCTGAGGTGGTCGGCTATGAGATTTTCTTTGCCTGGCTTATCTCGAAACTCATGATCAAAATCTTGTAAGAGCAAGACCCATTGGATCAATCTTGTCTTAGCCTCTTGCTTTTTCATCAAATGTCGCAAGGCCGCGTGGTCGGTGGAGATGATGACTTTGGTTCCTACAATATATGAGCGGAACTTCTCCAATGCGAAAATGACTGCATAAAATTATTTCTCAGTTGTGGTGTGCTGAGCTTCATCTAACATCTTGGACGCATACTGGATCACATGGGGTTATTTTCCTCTTCGTTGACCGAGAACATCCCCGACCACCTTATCACTGGCGTCGCACATGAGTTCGAAAGGTAGCTTCCAGTCAGGCTGTTGGATCACTAGAGAAGTGGTCAGTCGGTTCTTGAGTAGATTGAATGCGTTTTTGCAGGGTTGATCAAACACAAATTCTTCTCCATTTTGTAGCAGCTTGCACATAGGTTCAACTATCTTTGAGAAGTCTTTAATAAATCGTCGATAGAATCCAGCATGACCCAAGAAACTTCAAACGTCCCTGACTGATGAGGGGTACGGGAGATTCTTGATGGTTGCAATCTTAGCTAGGTCGACTTCAATACCATTTTTAGACACGATGTGGCCGAGTACGATGCCCTGGTCGACCATAAAATGACACTTCTCGAAATTCAAAACCAGATTGCACTTAATGCATCGCTGCAGCACTTGCTCGAGATTGATGAGACAGGTGTTGAAGTCAGATCCGTGGACGGTGAAGTCATCCATGAAAACCTCCATTATCTTCTCGACGAATTCCGAGAAGATAGAAATCATGCAGCGCTGGAAGGTTGCGGGCGCGTTGCAAAGACCAAAGGGCATTCTTCTGTAGGCGAAGGTTCCAAACGGACATGTGAAAGTTGTTTTCTCTTGATCCTCCAGTGCCACTGGGATCTGGTGAAAACCCGAGAAGCCATCGAGGAAGCAGTAATGTGATTTCCATGCTAGCCGCTCGAGCATCTGATCAATGAAGGGGAGTGGGAAGTGATCCTTTTTCATAACAAGGTTGAGTCGTCTGTAGTCGATGCAGACTCTCCACCCGTTCTGTTCTCACTTCGCACGCTCGACTCCATCTTCTCATTTTATAATAGTGATCCCCATTTTCTTAGGCACGACTTGAACCGGGGACACCCACCCACTGTCAGAAATGGGGTAGATTACACCAGCATCTTTAAGCTTTATGATCTCTTTCTTGACCACTTCCATCATCGGGGGGTTCAGCCTTCATTAAGGTTGGCGCACTGGCTTCTTATCTTCCTCGGTATGGATTTTGTGAGTGCATATTTCTGGTGATATACCGGGAATATCCGCCAAGGTCCACCCTATCGCCTTCTTATTTTTCTTCAAGAGGTCGACCAACTGCTCCTCTTCTTTGGCGGTTATCTTTGATGATATTATCACCGGGAGGGTGTTGTTTCTGCCAAGGTAAGCATATTTCAAATTGGGAGGTAGCGGCTTGAGCTCTAACTCCGGTGCTTGTAAGATAGAGGGAAGCTTTTTGGGGGCTGACTCTATTCCCAAATTACTGAACCCTTCCGAGGTGTAAGGCCTGCCTTGCTCTAATGTGTTAAACTATTTGGTTAGGCCTTTCTGTGTACCTGCAATGCTCTCCAAGGTGGTCAATTCGGTTCTTGTCAGGCCGCTGCACAAAACAATCTCAAGAGGATCTTTAGTCATAAGGGTGTTAGTTGCATTGATAATTGGGTCTAAGATATCAATGGTATCAATGGAATGTCGATCACTTGGGATTTCTTCAGAATCCCCCATGTCGAACTTGGCAGTGTCTCCAAAACACTCTATGGTGATCGACCACTCAGAGCAGTCGATCTTGGCCTTAGCCGTTCTGAGAAACGGTCGACCGAGTAAAACATCGCTTTGACAAGAAGGTAAATCCGGACTCAAATTCACAACATAGAAATCAACTGGATATATGAAATTATTGACCTTGACCAAAACATCCTCGATCACCCCTTCAGGGTAGAGGATATGTCGATCGGCTACCTGAATGGTCACGCTCGTTGGCTTGAGCGGAACCATCTCCATGCTCTTGTACTCGTTGAGTGAGAGCATATTGATCCCTGCTCCTGGATCACAGAAAGCTCTGGGATCGTCTTTTCGTCGATCACACATGGGATGGTGAAGGTGCCTTTGTCTTGTAGTTTCTCAAGAATTTGAAAAGGGGTTAGTGCAGAAACGGTAGCAGTAGATTGAATCTTTTCAGCAAATTTTCTTTTGTTAGTACAGATTTATTTTAGGAATTTAGCATATGAAGGAACTTTAGAAATTAAAGTAAGCATAGGGATGTTAACCGCAATCTTACTGAACATGGAGAGGATTTCAGCTTCTTCATCTGCTTTCTTTTCCTTGACCGGCTTGGCTGCTGGATAAGGAAATCGCACTTCAGGGGTCGACTTCTCCTTTGCTCGAGTGGGTTGACTTGAAGTGGTTGCTCGAGGGCTGGACTTATATTGTTGAGCAAGGTTACCTTTAGGCAGGTGATGAGGTCTTGTGGATCCAAGGTATTGATCGATCGAGAGATCATAAGACGCTGAGTCTCTCCCTTGGTTGGGGTCGATCTTCTCCCTTTGCTCGACCACAGCTTCCTTCTCTCTCTCTGGAAGTATCAATCCACTTCGTAGCGTGACCGCATGAAGTTGCTTCGGGTTGTTCTCTGTTTGAGAGGGGAGTTGTCCTTGTTGACTACTCACGGTCAAGAGTCGAATATGCTCTTGCATAGCCTTCATGCCTTCATTATGTTGAGCAATGAGGGTCTCAAGGCGGTCTTCTATACTGGTGTCTTGCTTCTGTTGTCTTTCTTGACTGTTGTTCCATCCTTGATTGGATTGGTTGCCTTGACCTTGATTGTTCCAACCTTGATTGGAGTTGACTTGACCTCCTCTATTCTGGTTGTTCTGTCCTTGCCTCCCCCACTAGGCTTGATTGGAATTCTGGTTGCTCGACTGCCCTTGGTTGTTGTTCTGTGCTTGACCAGATTGATTCTGCTGCTTCCACCTAAACCCAGACATGTACTTATATTGGTATTGACTACCGTCATAAGGGAAACCTGGTCCGACTGGAATGTTTTGTGATAGCACGGCGTTGACTGGAATCAACTCGTCTTGGCTCTGCACAGATATATCTTTGGAAATCATAGCTTCATCAGAGGCGTTGCATACCTCGAGCGATGGATCAAACGAGTTACACTGACTGCATGAAGCTGATGTGCTAAGAGTCGATCTTGAATATCCTTGTTTTGCACTTGAATGTTCTTAAATTCAGTGGACAACTTAGCTATCTCGGCAGTCATAGCCTTGAAATCATCTGGCACTTTCTTCTCTCGCTCTTGCACAGCTCTTGTTTCATACACTCGCTCGAGCAGTGCCATAGTCTCATCATTGGTCAGTGACTCGAGACTCTTGCCTGCTGTCCAGGTGAGCTTCTCTTGTTCTTCACCGGTCAATCCGAAGATGAAGTTGGCGATGATCTGCTTCCTGGTCAATCAAGTAGTCGGCCATAGATCTTGGTTCTCCTTCCACGTCCTGTAGTACTCCGCATAGCTCATCCCTGGCTCCTGATGAAGGGCTACGATCTCTTTCTCAAAGGCTTTTTCTTTCGCGGTCGACCAGTACTTCTTCAGGAAAGCAGAGGACATCTGCTGCCAGGTGTCGATCGAGTTGGGAGTGAGAGTGTTGAACCATATCTTTGCGGTCTTCTCGAGTGTCCAAGGAAAAGCTTTCAACTTGGCTCGATCAATGTGGACCGTGCCAGGCTTGATCACCTCACAGTGATTGTGCAAATTTTTTAGATGATTGTGAGGATTCTCTCCGGCTCCACCGAAGAACTTTGGCAAGTTGGCCATGATAGTAGACTTAATCTACCAATCGTTGACTCCAAGGGGAAGATTGGGGAGCCTGATTGGCGAGTATTCTTCTCTTTCGAATGGCTCTTCATCACTGAGTCCATCTTCTTCATAGAAATTTCTTCTTCTTCTTCCACGATGTCGTTCCTCCTCCTGGACATGCTGTCTTTCTTCCATCAGAACTTCTCCAAACTGCTCGAGCTGAATCACCTTCTGTAGAAGTCTAGCTCTCCGCTGTGGTTCTGGTTCTGGGGACACAGGTCTTTGTTGCTTGGACCTGGTGATCATACACTAACAAAGAAACACAAAAAAGCAGTTGCCTTCCCCGGAAATGACGCCAAATTTTGACTGGGCCCCCACAGCCGTCGTCTGAACTGGGGAGTTGGTGGTCAAATATAGAAGTGATGTGTGGTTTATACTGGATATAGGGTGGTTGTAGGTTTAGGGATTGAGTGGTTACAACTTATCACTAAAATGGTAGTTATAGTGGTAAGAGGGTCGGTCCACAGGGAAGGGCGTCGTTCTTTGTGTTTAATGGTTGTGTATGGAGGTCGAGGGTTGGTTTTTGGCTACACGCCACCTGATTGCAGAATGTAAATAGAAAAAAAGACTAAAACTAAAAAGGGAAATGGTCGACTCACAGCAGTTGTCGTGGTCGATCAATGGAGAGGTTGATGATGATGATTGTTGAGAGATAGTTGATTGAGGAGTATTCCTGGTGAGGCTCGATAGATGTTTATGTACTCGATCACTAGCTCAAAGATTAACCCTCCTGACTGCAGTGTGCTATGGATAGGAGTACGGTCGATCACTATCCTGCTCCTTCTTCTTTATCAAACCCGGTCGGTGTCAACGCCGGATCGTGATCGACTATTAATCGACCGCTGGCTCGAGTAGAACTCGATCGCTCAAGAAGACACACTTATCTTCACATTACCTCACAATTTGAGGCCCTAGCTTGTCAAGACTGGTCGGAGATAATATTGCTGAATATTTACTCGAGTTACTGTCTCGTTGTCTGCTGGTCGACCTTGCGCCTGTCACTGGAACAAAGTCGTCGACGGTAAATCGCGGCCAGACGTGCAGAGGTGATCAATCTT
>JADMIO010854550.1_pt1 | contig 10398 bp, 22 predicted proteins | sample 8958161 | NCBI WGS metagenome assembly JADMIO01 (sample SAMN16585339, study PRJNA669376) | soil metagenome | isolation source: Crop rotation soil | place: USA: Cullars Rotation, Alabama | collected 2011
CGATTCATGGGTAGCAGTCGGCCGGTGCTTCCAGAGAATCGCCGCCGCCACTGGCATGGGGGGCCCAAGCCAAAGTCGTTGGCTGAGCGCTTCTGGCCGAAGGTTGCAATGACCGAGGGTGGTTGCTGGTTCTGGATGGGCTCGCGAGACCAAGACGGCTACGGCCATCTCGGCTACACCAGTCGGAAGCTGATCCACGCACACCGGGCGGCGTGGCTGCTTACTCACGGCGACATTCCCGCTGGACGGCACGTGCTTCACGCGTGCGATAACCCGCCCTGCGTGAATCCCGCGCACCTCTGGCTTGGCACGCATGCCGACAACATGGCCGATGCCTCTCGCAAGGGTCGGTTGTCGGGGGGCCGGAAACGGAGTGCGTGATGGACCTCGCGCCGCGCAAGCCGCTCGCGAAGCTCCAGTCGAAGGACGAGCGAATTGCGTTCCGCGTGCCCGAGCAGATCAAGGTGCTGCTGGCGAACGCGGCGGTCGAGAACGGCGACGACCTCTCCACGTACTGCCGCGACTGCATGCTCATGGGCCACACCTTGAAGCAGTCGCAGAAGCTCCTCAAGGCCACAGTCGGATAACGGCGTTGCACAAAGTTGCCCGCGCTGAGCAACAAAGGAGAACGGCAACCGTGACCGCGTATTTCCCGCTGCTGTACGCGCGGCTCTGCCCCGAGGAGCTGTGCAGCGTGCTCTACGACATGCGCCACTCCCGCATCTGCCCGCGCTGCGGCTCGGCCCTGGGCTTGCCGATCAGCCGCTACCTGAACAAGCCCGCGCAGCCGACGGAGCGAAAGGAGAAGCGCGCATGACCACGCACCTGCTCGACCTGCTGGCGTGTCTGGCGGCACTCACGACGTGGGCGCTCGTGTGCTACCTGGCGGCGTTCTGATGCCGGATCTGCTCGCCCCCTGCTACAGCCAGCGCCACCGCGACTGCCCGGGCGAGCAGCTCGACCGCGGCGACGGCCTGCTCTACCGCTGCGAATGCCCGTGCCACCGATGGGAGGAGCGCGATGAGTAAGTACCTCTGGCTCTACCTGCTCTGCTCGTGCATCTACGCCCTCGGCTGGATGACCTGCGGCCTGCTGACGCGGAGGGTGGAGTGAAGCTCCGCGCGCGCTACCCGATGCAGACGCCGGAGCAATGGCTCGAGCGTCTGGAAGGCTCGTACATCCCCGAGCCGAACTCCGGCTGCTGGCTGTGGGTGGCGGCGTGCTACCGCCACAACTACGGCAACGTCAACATCGGCCGTCGCTCGGTCAGCGCTCATCGCCTGTCCTACGAGCTGCATCGTGGACCGATTCCGCCCGGCATGGTGCTGGACCATCTCTGCCGGACTCCTCGGTGCATCAATCCGGCGCACCTTGAGCCCGTCACGCAGAAGGTGAACATCCGGCGCGGGAATTACATGGCGGGCCCGCTCGCGCGGGGACGCCAGATGCGCATGGCGACGATCTGTCGGCGTGGGCATCCGTACACGGACGACACCGTCGTGGTGGCGGGCTCGCGGCGATGTATCACCTGCATTCGGGTTCAGTGGACCAAGACGAACATTCGCCGGAGGGCCGAGCGCCTTGCGAACCGTGTGTAGAGGGGGATGGGGCGGCAATCACCATCCGATGATTGTGTTCACCGACGACCAGCAGGGCGGGGCCGACAACGACGCCATTTGTGCGCCCTGTCTCGCTGCCATGCGGCAACAGATGAAGGAGGACACCCCGTGCGCACCACCTACCAGCGCTTCATGAGGCAGCCCCGTGAGCCGCAACGCGAGTTCGTCGTGGCCTGCCCCCAGTGCGGCGAGGTCATCGGCCTCCGCATGGGCGGCGAGCGGATTCCAGATGCGATCCACATCTGCGCAGAAGAAGAAGGCCGCCGGGCTGATGACCCGACGGCCTCGTGACGCGACTACCCCACAGGAGATGAAAGGAGTCTAGGCCATGTCAGAGGAATTGGTCAAGGTCGAACAGCCGGTCGCCCTCCGCCACGAATTGAGCGTGGAGGAGGTGATCGCGCGCATCCAGAAGGTGCACCAGACGATGGAGAAGGCGATGGTGCCGGATCACCACTATGGCGTGATCCCGGGCACCAAGAAGCCGACCCTGCTCAAGCCGGGGGCCGAGCTGCTCAACGTGATGTTCCGCCTCGACCCCGAGTACACGAAGGACGAGCTGCGCGAGCCGGACGGGCATCTCACGGTGACCAGCACGTGCACGCTCTGGCACATCCCCACGGGCCAGCGCATGGGCTCGGGGCAGGGCTCGTGCTCGACGCGCGAGAGCAAGTACGCCTGGCGGGAATCGCAGCGCGTGTGCCCCCAGTGCGGCAAGCCCGCCATCATCAAGGGCAAGGCCGAGTACGGCGGCGGGTGGCTCTGCTTCAAGAAGAAGGAGGGCTGCGGGGCCAAGTTCAAGGACGGCGACGACGCCATCGAGAGCCAGGTGAGCGGCCGGGTGCCCAACCCTGATCTGCCCGACACCTACAACACCGTGCTCAAGATGGCCAACAAGCGCTCGCTGGTGGCCGCGGTGCTGAACGTGACGGCCGCGTCGGACATCTTCACGCAGGACCTTGAGGATCTGCCGGACCCGGCCACGGTGGGGGCCAAGCCGGTCCCCCGCAAGCCCCAGGAGACGGTGGACGAGCAGGGCGACCGCCTGTTCCGCACCCCCGAGGAGATCGAGCACGACGAGAAGGTGGCCCTGCTCGAGCCCGTGGCCAAGGGCTTCCAACTGCTCGGCCTGTCGAGCGCGGAGCAGGAAGCGAAGTGGATGAAGCACGCGGGCGGGCAGGGGCCGGTGCTCGACCCGGACAGCATCGGGCTCGACGCGCTGCGGGCCCTGCTGGAGGAGCTGCGCACGCTGCACCGGAGCGCCCAGAGCCGGGCGGGGCGGAAGTGAGAGCCGGCCCCCACGCCCGCGCGGAGTACATCGTCGGCCAGCGGCCGGACGACGGCAAGCGCTCGCCCGAGCTCATGTCCTCGGGCGAGGTCCAAGCCTTCCTGATGGAGCATCCCGAAGTGACCACCAAGCGGACGAAGATTCAGCGCTGCTTGGCCTTTCTCGCCACGTTCCGCCCGGACCATGGAGCCTAAGCGCGTATGGATCGAGTCGGACGTTTGCCACATTCTGACCCTGAGCGGTTCCTATCTGTTGAGAGAAATCCACAACCCATCCACAGCGGTATCCACCGCGTGCCGGACCCCATGGCCTCGCTGGAAGAGGCCGAGCGGTTCATCCACCAGGATCTGGCGGGGATGCCCTATCGGCGGCTGCGGGTGGAGCAGTGGCGATGTCAAAGCGCCTTGGAGGAGTTGGACGACGGCGACCACAGCCGGCGCGCGGAGGATGCCTGGGAGTGGTGGTGGGCGCGGTATGAAGCCGTCCACTCGGAACTGGAGCGTCGCCGCGGATGACCGGCCCGACCGTCCGGCGGATCGGGGACAGCTACTTCGTAGCCTGGGAGCAGGGGATCATCTTCGAGTTTCACCACTTGAAGGATCACAGCGACGGCTTAGCGGGGGAGCTCTCGATCACGCAGGACGGCTTTCTGTGCCACTGGGGGAGGCTGACGCTGGCCTCCTCGGTGGCCCGGGCGGCCGCGGCCAAGGCCGCACTGGAGGCCAAGCCCGGGCAGCCCTGGCGGAAGATGGTGGACGCCTCCTGCCACGAGGTGGTGCTGGCGGCTCGGCAAGGGCAGCCAGCCACACCGCTCGAGGCGCGCAAGCCCGAGCCCGGGCGCTGGCTGGTGGATGGCCTCGTGCCGGTCGGGGAGACCTCGATCCTCTTCGGCGACGGCGGCTCGGGCAAGAGCCTCTTCGCCCTGGCCTTCGCCCTCTGCGGGCTCACGGGTACGCCGCTCGGCTTTTGGCACGTGGGCCCGGTCAAGCGGGTGCTCTACCTCGACTGGGAGGCCTCCCGCAGTGACCACGAGGAGCGCCTGTGGGGGCTGGCCGGGCCGATGGAGCCGATCCCCGAGGGCAGCATCCTCTACCGCCCCATGGTGCGGCCCGTGGCGGAGGAGGCCAGCGAGCTCCGGGCCATGGTCGCCAAGCACCAGGTGGACTTGGTGATCTGCGACAGCCTGGGACCGGCCTGCGGGGCCGAGCCCGAGACAGCCGGGGCGGCCACCGCCGCACTCAATGCCCTCCGATCCTGCGCGCCAGCCACCCGGCTGGTCATCGCCCACGTGTCCAAGTCCGAGGCCGACCGCCAGCAGGGGCATAGCCGCCCGTTCGGGAGCGTGTACGTCTACAACCTCGCCCGGAGCGTCATCGAGGCCCGGCGGGCGGACACGACCGACGACCGGGAGTTCACCCTCACCCTGACCCATACCAAGGCCAACAACGGGCCCAAGCGCCCCCAGGCCGCCATCCGGTGGGTATGGGATGACGAGGGCTATATCAGCATCGCCAAAGGCGAACCTGACCTTGCGCGGGCCCCGCTGACGGCCCAGCTCAAGGCCGCGCTGGAGCGGGGGAGCATGAGCGTACACCAGCTCCACGAGGCGACGGGGGCAGCCGAGGAGCAAATCCGGGCCCGATTGAACGACAAACGGAACGCGAACACCTTCCAGCGGCTGAGCGTACACCCAGGCGGCAAGGGCAAAGAAGTGCTTTGGGGACTGAGAGATAGCCGCGTACACCCAAACGAACTATGACCGTACACCCTATGTACGCACTCGGGCGGTTACGGGGGGCTAGGAAGCCCCCTAACCGATGCGTACATACACCTCCCTCTCTATAGGAGTGTATGTATGGACGCACTGCGTAACAGATTTCGGCTCGGCCAGAGGGTCAAACGCACCCCCCTGGCGATGGAGTGCCGGATCGACTGGCGGTCTCCGGCGAGCCGGTTGGGCACGGTGGTGGGGTTCAGCCGGGACGGGAGGTACGTGCGCGTGCGGCTGGACGGGAACAAGGAACCATCGAACTACCACCCCGATTTCTGGATGACCGACCCGCCGCGGGGGCGCTGAGGGGTGGGCATGAATACAGGGAGGGCGTAATGCCAACTGGGTATACGGCTGATCTACCGGCCACGTTTCGGGAGTTCGCCTTGCGGTGTGCGCGGGCGTTTGGGGCGCTGATCGAGTTGCGCGACGAGTCGCCGTCGGCCCCCATCCCGGCCAAGTTCACGGCCAGCCCACACCACAAGGAACGATTGGCCGAGTCACGGGCCGAACTGGCGCAGGTGGAGAAGTGGACCGGGTCATTCGCGGACGCGGAGGCCGAGCGCGTCTTCCGGAAGCAGATGGCGGACTGGGAGCGATCCGAGAAGAAGAGCGCCGCCCTCGCGGCCCGCTATGACGCAATGCTGGCCGAGGTCGAGGCGTGGCGCGAGCCCACGAAGGATCACGCGGGGCTCAAGAAGTTCATGCGCGAGCAGTTGACCGAGAGCAAGCGGTTCGACTGCGGCTCTTATGCCAAGCCCGAACGACTGACCGGATCAGCCTACCGCGCGCAGCGGCTCAAGTCGCTCAGGCGGGATGTGGAGTACCACGCTGATCGCTACGAGCAAGACGTTCAACGCGCAGCCGAGCGCACCGCCTGGATCAAAGCGCTGCGCGAGAGCCTGTGACCCCCACCCCCCGCAGCCGGAGGCGTGAATCATGAGCGACGAAGTGATGACCGAGCCGTTCAAGTGGGAGATTCCCGGTCTCCAATACGCGGAGTTGCTGCATGCGATTGCGGAAGCGAGCCCGGAGCAGCGTGGGCGCTGGTGGTGCGCGATGAACTGTTGGAAATGGCCGTTCGCCGAGATGCCGGTGCCCGCTGCCGACCTCGTGATCCCGCGCGCCCAGTTTGAGGTGATCTTAGCGGCGCTGGGTAGTCGCGGTGGAGACGCGGCGGCCACGCGCATCTGGCGGGAGCGCATCGCTCGCCACGAAGACTGTGCAGGCCCAGCAAGTTCCATCCTCGCCAACGTGAGGTATGAGCGATGACCCGCCGCCCGCCCACGCCCAGAACGAAGCCGCGGCAAGCGGCCAGCGCGGCCACGGTTGACCGATGGCAGATCAAGCTCATGCGCATTCACACGCATTTGAGCCTCGCCATGAAGATGAACCGGGAGATGCAGGCGTCGCTGAAGAAAGCCGAGCGTCGGTGAGCCGATGAATCCACGAGGCTATGCGGTTGTCCCGGTCCTGGCCCGCATTGGCAAACGCGTCTTACCGGAGCCGAATTCTGGCTGCTGGCTGTGGACAGGCATGATCAACCAGAAGGGATATGGCCGAATACAGATCGGACACCGCCTGCACTCAGTCCACCGGGTCATCTATCTCAGGCTGGTGGGGCCCATCCCTCCGGGCATGGTGATCGACCATCTCTGTCGTGTGAGATCGTGCGTCAATCCGAAGCACCTTGAAGTCGTGACGGCTGCTGTTAACACGATGCGGGGGATCAGTTTTGGGCCGATGAATGCCGCCAAGACAGAGTGCATTCGTGGCCATCCGTTCACACCTGAGACGACACGCATCAGGCCCTCTGGCCATCGAGATTGTATAGCGTGTGAGCGCGAGCGAGTGCGCTCGCGCGTCTACTCGTCACGGTCGTGGCAATGTAAAGGCGCGCGACATAGGCAGTGCCCACTCGACGACTGCGCTTGCAGTTGTCACCGCGCGGCATGAGTCCCCACCCAGCGCCCGGCTCCGACATGGACCGAGCGATATTGGTGGCCAGACTCGCCACCATCGAACTGCGCCTGCGCGAGCGCCTGCCGCATTCCCCCTTCTGCCGCGCCCGCACCGAGCCCTGCGCGTGTCTGCGGGGCGTGCTGCTGAGATTGTGCACGTGGCCATGAGAACGCCGGTCTGGTCGGAGCCCATGCCGCTGCCGGGATCGCTGAAGCGGGGCCTACGGCCGTGTCAGCGATGCAATGTCCCGACGAAGGCGAAGTCGGGCATGTGCAGCTCGTGTCGCCTAATCGGGAATCGTCACGCTGCGCAATGGTGGCGGAAGACCAGACGCAAAAGGCGCACCCCATGATCGCCCCGCGCGCGCTCGTGCCGCCCGCATGAGGTCCGCCTTGACCATCCAGGTGTATGTGCCGATGCAGTTGTATTCGCGCACCAATGGGTCACGGTCCCGCGCGCACTGGAGCCGCATCAGCGAGGCCGCCCGGAATCAGCGGGCCTGGACGACGCTGGCGTGGATGAATGCAGGGCGTCCGACGTGGAGTGGCCCGGCGGTCGTCACGTTTACGGCGCGCGTGGCTCGGCTCTGGGATGACGACAACTTGCCGCCTGCGCTCAAAGCGATTCGGGATGAAGCCGTGTTCCGCATCCTCGGCACCGACGACGGACCCGCGTGCGGCCATTCGTTCGTCTATGAGCAGGAAGTGCGGCCAGCAGGCGAGCGGGGCGTGTTGATTCAGGTCACGCCGAAGGAGACGTGATGGGCCGCACAGAGCGCGTGGTGAACCTTCGTGACGACCGTTGGTACCCGGCCCTCGAAATGACTCAGCACGTCTGCTGTGTGTGCGCCCTGACTCACGACGTGAAGTGGCGCATTCGGGACGGGCAGATCGAGTACAACTGGCGCACGAATCGTGCGGCGACGCGTCGCCACTACCGGCGGATGAATAAGCGCACCATCCGAGCCCGCAGCGAGTCCACTGGAGGGGGGAGATGAGTGAGCGGTGTCAGGCGCTAGACATCAATGGGCGGCAGTGTCGGCAGACCGCACGCAGAACATGCCAGTATCACGGGGCATCCGACCTCTATGGTGTCTTCTACGAGCCATGGCCAGGCTGGGTGAAGGTGTGGCTCTGCGAGGAGCATCGCCGCGACCAGAAGCCGCGAAGGGAGCGCACCCGATGAGCGAGCGAATGGAGTTGTCTACGTGTCCGTGCAATCCGCTCATGGAGCACTTCTGCGCTCACGCTGATTACACCGCCCTCCGCACCCGCCTCGCGGCGGCGGAGGAGCAGGTGCGCCAGTGGTCGCAAGGCTATGATCGCCTGCTCGCGGATCGCCAGGGGCATGAGGCGTGTGTGGCCGAGATGAAGGAGTTGCGCGAGGCGCTGGATGACACGTGGGACAACTTCCGGCGCGTAGCTGGCGAGGCTAACGCTGCCGAGGCCAACCTCGCCGCCGCCCGCCGCGCGCTGGAAGAGTTGCTGAACTACTCAGATGATCCGCCATGCGAGGCATCGCTGACCGGCGAGTGCGACAAGGGCTACCACAACGACCACGCGCGCGCCATTCTCAATGCCCGCGCCCTGCTGGCCCCCGAGCGCCCGAGGTGCGGCTTCCAGGGCTATAACACGGCTCCGATTTGTGCGCTACCGGCTGGGCACACGGGCGAGCATTCTGCCGAGCGCCCGAGGGAGAATTCATGACGCCCCAATGTCCACACTGCGGTGAATGGTCCGAGCGGCACGAACGTAGAGACCAGTGGTTCTTGGGAACACCCTTCACGGTGATGGTCTGCCCTAAGCTCGTTGGCTGGAGACTGGTCGAAAATAAGAGCAGCGACAGTTGGAAGCCGAGCCCTCCATGACCGCGCCGGATGAGCGGGCCGTGGATGTGGCTGCCTACCACCGGCAAAGGGCCGCAGAGGCGTGGGCCTTCGACCTTGTGAAGGGATGTGCCCACGTCGCCGCGCACCCCGAGGCGGATGAGACTGCGTGTGCCTGCCATGCGTGCATCGCTGCCGCCCTGGCCACCCACGCGCGGCGGCTGGCGGCCATCTACGAGGTCGCGCGGGGCGATCAGCCCGACGAGGGCAAGCACGATCTGGCCGTGCGGATCATGGCCTTGGCCCGCCCCACCCGATGACCAGCCCCGCGCGGGTTCAAGAGGCAGAAGAGTTGGTCAGGGACTGGTATCACCGCTTCATTCCTCCGACTCGCATTGAGGATTACTGCGCAGACGAATTGGGGCAAGCCCTGATCCACGCTATCGCTGCCGCCCTCACCGCCGCCACGCAGGCCGAGCGCCGCCGCATCATCGCCCTCGCCCGCGAGTATGGGACCGAGTCGACCGTGGCGTTGGCCAACCACCTCCAAGCCGAAGGAGAGACCGCATGACCGACAAGCAAAAGCTTGAGCTGCTGCGCAAGGTGCTGGAGGAGCGCCCCGCGCGCTTCGCCGTGGAGCACCACGGCTACGACGTCTTCTGGTTCAAGGCCGAGGAGGCGCTGAAGGCCACGGAGAAGTGATCGCCCTCGCCGCCGCCGCCCTGCTCACGCTGCTCCTGCTCCAGCCGATCCGGCTGATGGCGCACGAGGAGCTCGCCGCCTCGCGCGACCCGTGGCTGCGCCTCCTGCTGGGCGCGTGGAGCGTGGCCGCATGCTGGTGGGAGCCGTGGCTCGGCGTCATCGGCCTCTGGTTCGCCGCGTGCTGGACGGGCCCCGGCGACCTGACCGCGCTTGAGGTCTGGCTGGCCATCGCCGGCACGTGGGTCGCGGGCCTCGTGCTCATGCCGCTGGCCGCCGACGGCATCCGCTGGGCGCTGCTGGCCGTCGCGGGCTGGCAGGTGGCGCTGATGACCCTGCGCCGCGGTCGGGGCCGCACCCGCGGCTCGCTGCCCTCCCCGGCCCTCACCGGCTGCTACCTCGCCCTGGTCGCCCCGCTCTGCCCCTGGTGGGGCTGGCCCGCCCTGGCCTGGGGCCTCTGGCTCACCGGGCCCTCGTGGCTGGCCGTGGTGGCCCTGTGCGCTGCGTCATGGACCTGGCTGCCGTATCCCATGGGTTGGGTTCCGCTCGCCCTGTGTAGCGCCGTCCTGGTGGCCTGGCTGGTCTCCCGGAGGCTGGGCGGCCGGTGGCGCTGGCTCGAGTGGACGCCCCGCGGCGACAGCCTCGACGCCGTGGCCCTCCGCTGGCGCATCTGGCGCGCCATGGGGCAGGGCATGGCCACGTGGGCGCACTGGCCCTTCGGCTGTGGCCCCGGCTCCACGGGCGTCGACCTCAAGCGCTGGTACACCAGCACCGGGGTGAAGGGCGGCGAGCTGCCGGGCTCGGCCCTGAACGAGCCGCTGCAATTGGCCTATGAATACGGCGTCTTCGGGGTGGCCGCGCTCGCCCTTTTCGCGTGGCGCGTGGGGCCGCATCTGGGCGTTGACCCCTGGTCGGGCGTGGTGCTCACCGGGGCCATCCTCGCGCTCGGCCACGAGCCGATGCGCATCCTGCCGCTGGGGCTGCCGTGGCTGCTGGCGTGCGCGGAGGTGACGGGGCGATGAAGAGGAAGAACCGGATGACTCGACCAAGAGATCTGCTCCGTAGACCGCGGCGTCCCAGAGTGACGATGCGGGAGGTGAAGCGGGCGCTCTCGGGGGCCATGACTGCGCTCGAACGCCACAACGAGATCTTGGCCCAGCAATACGCCACCGCCAACGAAGTCAGCGAGAAAGTCCTAATGGCGTGGCGGGCCTGCGAACAGTTGCGCCGATGA
>JADMIO011285712.1_pt1 | contig 10395 bp, 9 predicted proteins | sample 8958161 | NCBI WGS metagenome assembly JADMIO01 (sample SAMN16585339, study PRJNA669376) | soil metagenome | isolation source: Crop rotation soil | place: USA: Cullars Rotation, Alabama | collected 2011
CACGCGTCGGATGTGCTCGACTACGGCCCGATGACTCGTTCCGGCGTTCAATCGCACGACGAGCGTGGAGAGGGGCCGCGGATACTGCAACCTCGGAACGTACACCGCCGCTGATGCTTCTTTATCGAGCCCATTGTATCGCATGTCGCCGACGACCCCGACGATTTGCGTCGGACGAGACAGCGAGATGGTCTTTCCGACCGGATTCGCGCCGCCAAATACGCGACGCACGAACGCCTCTGAGACGACCGCGACTGCCGGCGAACTCGCGCCATCACCGTTGCTCAACATCCGTCCGCCCAGAATCGGCACCCGAAAGGCGGCAAAGAATGCGCTGTCCACGTACCGCACCCGTACGCGTTCGCGTCGATCACTCTCCGGGACCTGCACGTCGGCCCGCGCATCGAACCCACGAAACGGAATCGCCGAGGTCAACCCAGCGGTGGCCACACCAGGAATACCGCGCGCGCCGCGCAACAACTCCTCTTGAAACGCGGTCATCGCGCCGGGCGCGCGATACTTCACGTCGAGCAATTGCATGTTGACCGCGAGGACATCGCGTGGGTCGAACCCGAGCGGCACTTGTCCAAGGTGCCACAGACTGTTCAGCAGAAGCGCCGAGACGATCAGGAGGACTGTGGTGAGCGCAGCCTGTGCGCTAATGAGAGCGTGACGTCCGGTGACCGTCGAGCGCCCCGCCGTCCCAGCGCTCGCGGCTCGCGTCATCGTGGCAGTCGCATTTGCTCGCGTGCCGCCCCATGCCGGAGCCACGGCGGCGAGAATTGTCGTAATAGCCGCCATTGCCGCAGCGAACCCGACGATGGTGCCGTTGACACGAAGCTCGCCGACGTGTGGCACTGATCCGGGGAGCAGTGCGCGCAGGACCGGCTGGATCAGAATGGCCAGCACGGTGCCAGCGATGGTGCCGGTGATCGCGAGCAGCATCCCCTCGACGAGCAATTGTTGCATGACCCGCGACCGGTCGGCGCCAAGCGCGGATCGCACCGCAAGTTCCTGTTGACGCTCCGTGATGCGAGCAAGCAACCCGTTTGACACCGTCACACAGGTGACCAGCAACAACAGCGCAGCGACGGTGGCGAGCAAATAGAGCGACGGCCGAGTATCGCCGACGATCCAGTCGCGCATCGAGAGTAGGTCGAGCCGGGCGCGCTCACCGCTCCGTGCGTCGGCGGGCGCGGTCAACGGATCGCGCGGCATCGATGCGATGAGCGTTCGCGCTTGATCGATCGAGAGCGGCGGTCGAATGCGCGACACCAACGTGAATTGTCCGACGGCGTATGGACTGCTTTGCGCCACTGCGCTCCACGGCATGGCAGTCCACGCTTCGACCTCGTCGGGATACGTGAAATGGACGCCGCGCGGAAGAACGCCTACGACGGTGTACATCCGCAGCACTCGCGGCACACCGGAGCCGATCGTGATCGGACGGCCGATGATCGTCGGGTCGGCGCCATACTCGCGACGCCACGCCGCGTCACTCAAGACGATCGGTGACGCCGAGCCTGTGTCATCTTGCTCGGTGAACACGCGTCCGAGTGCCGCGCGCACGCCCAACACGCGAAAAAAGTTCGGCGTGACTGATCCGCCACTGAGCCGAACGGCGCGATCCCCGATCGACACATCGAACGCGGATTGAAGGTGGTCGCCTTGCACCGCGTCGAGTTGTCCGCCGTTGTGCATGGTCAACGCGGCAGCCAATTCGCCGAATTGCCTCATGGCCGCGTCGCGGATGCTCACGGCCATCGGGCCAGAGAACTCCAGCGGAAGGCCTGTCTCGCGGCTAACGTTCGAAATCATCGCCAACCGAGAGGCGTCGTCGTACGGCAAGGGCTGCAGCAAGACGGATTGCAGAATGGTGAAGACAGCACCATTGGCCCCGATGCCGAGCGCCAGCGTGAGAATGGCGGCGCTGAAGAAGCGTGGTGACCGACGAATCAGGCGCAACGACAGCCGCGCGTCCTGGCTGAGTGTCTCGATCCAATGGTGAGGATTCATCTGGATTGCGGCAAATGCCAGCCAAGGGTAGAAGTGCTGGATCGATGTCTCGGGGACACGCGGGCGTGTTGCTGTATAACGCCCCAGCTAAGCTGCAAGCGAATCAAATAAAAGCGAGCGCAGCGAGCAATCAATAGCTCGCTTGTCAGCTTCAGCGTTCGTTAGGCGGGCGCCACGCGGAAGGTTGCGCTACCACGTTTGAATTAACGGATCGCTCGCGCGTGCGATCGTTTCCCCGAAATGCCAACCACGGAGGAGACGCTTCGCGGCGGGAGTATAGAATGTGATTGCGAGACCGCGACGGTGGTGCACCTGCACCTTAATGGCGTCCCGCAATTCTTCACCGGATTCTGCGATCTTCACCCATTCGGCCAACCGCGACGGCGGTGATCTCCGCTTGCTGAGCGGCGATTGCGAGTCCCTGCAGAACGAGCGGCAAGACCTCCTCGCTCGTCGCGGGATCGCGCTCGGGGAGAGCGGCCTGTAGGGCGACTTCGCCACTCCGATTGAGGGTGGCACCGAAAGGCAAGAAGCCGCCGTTCTTGCGCACCTGCTGCTCGCCGAAATCCATGAGCGGAGCAGCGATCGTCTGCATTTCGAGCTTGAGATCCGCGTAGAGGCTGCTGGCTTCGCTCATGAACTTCGAATGGACTGTATGCCCGCCTAACGCCCCAGCTAAGCTGCAAGCGAGTCAAACAAAATGCGAGCGAAGCGAGCTTCCAAAGATCGCTTGTCAGCTTCAGCGTTCGTTAGGCGCCGAGGTCGAGATATCTGGCAACCACTTGAACTCTACGTCCGCGGCTTCGATTAGCCACCGAGCCGTCTCATCGGAATGCCACCACTCAATTTCATGGAGCAATGTGCCGCGATCAGACAACCGGAACTCATCGTAGCGCCAATCGCTATGACCAGTGTCGCCGGCGGCCGGTCGCACGAAATCGCAGTGATACGCGGTGACGTCCTGATACCGAAGCTCAATATGTCCGTCATGATAAGCGCCGAGTAGGCGCACAGTGATTTCGACGGTTCGCCGCTCGTGACGTGGTCCGGCCGCTAGTTCCCTAACTCGCAGTTCTTCCAACCAGGCATCGTGCGGACACCGATGATCCGTGAAGTCGTGGTACCACTCCGACGCCGCGAGCGCGAGGGCGTGGGGGGGAAAGGTGGACGCGACGCTTTGAACGTATTCCTGGTAGCGGCGGAATGGTTGAGCGGTGTCGTCTGCGCTGAGCAGCTGTTCGGTGAGGATATACGCCATGTATAGATGCTTGGTCGTGCGCCTAACGCCCTAGCTAAGCTGCAAGCGAATCATATAAGAGCCGAGCGCAGCGAGGCAATCAATAGTTCGCTTGTCAGCTTCAGCGTTCGTTATACAGCACGGATGCCGGACGCTGGCCGCCAGAACTCTAAATGTTCCTGGGAGCTTTTGACGGCCGCGCGATCGCCGATGACGGTAGAGGTGACGTCTCCACACTCGCATGAATCAGCGATATGGGTCTGAACGAGATAACCGCAGAGAGCGCAGCGCGCTAGAACACTCGGGTCCAAGGGGCTGATGGTGCGGTCCTCCCGCACGTCGGCCCAGGTGAGAGCGCCTACTTCGATTTCAGAACGTGGCATAGCGCGAAGCGTGTGTGCTGTATAACGCCCCAGCTCTGCTGCAAAGGGGTCATATAAGAGTGCGTGCGAAGCACGCACAATCAATAGACCCTTTGTCAGCAGCAGCGTTCGTTAGACGGCGGCGACGAAGAAACTATCGTTGCGGGTCCGTGAGACGAACGACAACAAAAGATCCGTAGAAGATCGCTACACCGATCACGCCGTACCAGAGATACTTCCAGCGCTCTCGCCGCCCTAGGTCCGTCCATTCATCCTTGGCAAGGAACCGAAACGGTCCCCCAAGCACGCGTTCCGGGTGACGAACAAACCTAGAGTCGCGGAGACGTGGCATCCTCCGTACGCTGAACAAACTCCATAGCACGAAGAGGAGAAGCGGTATGTAATAGCGCAATTAACCCCCGCGCGATGCCTGTCGCCGTCTAACGCCCTAGCTAAGCTGCAAGCGAGTCAAATAAAAGCGAGCGGAGCGAGCAATCAATAGCTCGCTTGTCAGCTTCAGCGTTCGTTAGACAGGCGGCGCGACGATGGCGACACTGGCGCGCGCGACGGCCTCCTCGAGGCGCTGCGCCAAATAGGCGGCCTCCGGATCCGCTCTGGATACGGCGCGGTCTCGGAAGACGCCGATTGCAACGAATATGACGGCAACAACGACTATGCTCCAGGACACAGAGCCGGCACGTACGAGGCCCCAGATGAGGAGCAAAGTGAAAGGGAGCACGCTCCACGCGCCGCCAGGTCGGCCAACGCGCGCGTGAACCCAGCTACCGCTCGTACGCTCGGGGACCACTTCCCCGACGAGCCTGAGCCGCTGGTGGGGCTTGGCATACCATCGACGATCGAGTCGGATCTGAAATCGTGGAGGTGTGACTTCGCCGACGACTCGTAGACCACCGTCTTTCCAGATGTGGCGCGGAATCTTTGATTCGCGCCACTCCCCGAGATCCGCCCGAATCGCCGCGAGTACTTTATCGGGCGGTGCGCCGCTTCGCAGCGTAATCTCAAATGCCATGAGAGAGTCGTGCCTGTCTAACGCCTGAGCTAAGCTGCAAAGGAATCAAATAAGAGTTTGCCGCGCAGCGGCAAACAAATCAACAGATCCTTTGTCAGCTTCAGCGTTCGTTATGCCGCTTGCGCGCTACGCCCGATCCGCCGCGTCCTTCGCATCCAAACGGTAAGTCATTGTGTTGTTGGGACCGACCAGCCAGATGGCAGCGAAATTCAGTCCGGCAGCCCATGACTCGAACTGATCGCGGAAGCTGCGAACCACGGGTCCCAAGGCGTAGACGGACGCCGTTGTGGCATCTAGAGCGAGGATTAAGTTCTGCCTCTGCACGACCGGAATGCGATCCGCTTTCTTCTTAATCGCCGCTCGCAATACGTCGGCCCGCGGCTCCGCAGTCGGACTCATCGTGGCGAACTCACCGTCGCGAGCGAGGGCTCGATACGCATCCGGACTGCTGTCAGCCCTAACAAGCTGGATTCGTACGGGTGGGTTCTCGCCGTGAAAGCCGATACAGTCGCAGTCGTCGTGCGGCCCAGCTTGGCTCACGTGTAGCCACGGTTGCCCGCGATCTCGCCAAACCGCTGCGAGCATTCGGCAAGCCTCAAAGGTCCGTCCTTCACCTTGGGCGGGTGTCCCGCGCTGCTGCGAGACGACGCTACCCTCCGGTGTCGCTGCAGCCTCCGACGAGGAACCGACAACACCGGATTCCCTATGCGTGATTGGCTCACCGCGACGGTGTTGGGTAATACGGAGGTTGCTGCCGGGAATTATCTCTCCGTTGATCGAGATCAGGGTTCCGGGCTCCTCCGGCTCCTTATCGTCATCTTTGTTCATAGCTGGAAACCTATAGCGGCATAACGCCCCAGCTAAGCTGCAAGCGAGTGAAATAAGATGCGCTGCGCAGAGCGCAGCGCAATCCAAAGATCGCTTGTCAGCTTCAGCGTTCGTTAGCGCGCGGACGAGAAGGGCCAACGGAAGGCTAAGGCATCGGGCCGGCGCTTCGGTCCGGCGCGGCCCGGGGCACGGACCTGGATCGCGAAGCGGAGGGACCGCGCGGCGAGCAACCCAACGACTCGATCGAGATGCGCCGGGCTGGCGCGAATGGACTGGCGGCACCCTCGCTCATCAAGCAATCCCGCGGGCCGGTGCAAGCGCGCCGGTTGAATGACGCAGGGCGGATCTATGCGATGGGCGCTGGCCTTTGCGACGCACTCTGTAACCTGCTTCGCGCGCTAACGCCTGAGCTAAGCTGCAAGCGAGTCAAATAAGAGTGCCGGCGAAGCCGGCACAAATCAATAAATCGCTTGTCAGCTTCAGCGTTCGTTAGATGGCGGCTTTGAGTGAGTGGAACGACGGGGATAAGGCAGATTGATGGCGGTAACGCCATACTGGCACTTCCCAGACTTGTGGTCCGCGCAGATCCCCGCGATCCACACTTCGCCGTTCCCGACCATGGTCCCGCGCCAGCTATGGAAGAGACTGTCGGGATTCTGGTGGAGGACTGCCGACCGAATTGTGTCCGAGAACACCTCAGCGAACCGCTTCCGGAATTCGGCGCGCGATCGCACGACGAAGTGGGAGCGTTCCGAACGATTGACTCGAATCGGGAATACGAAGAGTTGAGCGATGGTGGTGGTATCGTTGACCCGGACGGCGTGCTGGAGTTGCCGAAACACGGCGGCTTCGCGACGCGCGAGGGAGTCTGATGCGGCGGCTTGAGCGCGGGCGTTTACAGCTCCGAGGCTCAGTACAGCGGCAATCACCGGAATGGAGCAGCGATGCAATAGCTCTCCGAACAGAGTGACCCGTTCGCCATCTAACGCCCCAGCTCTGCTGCAGGGCCTATTAGGGAAGATACCAAAAGACTAAACCGAATTGCCGACGGGCGCCACGATCGGCTGGATGCTGGCACCTGTCAGCAGCAGCGTTCGTTATACCGCCGCCGCACCAGGTGCCTGGAGGATAGAGAGCGGGCCGGCGCCGCGGCCGAGGGCACCGGGACCCGCGGCGCTGGCGCGTGGCGCGGCACCCAACGACTTCGCTCGAGATGGTTGGGCCGTGACGGGCGAGAAGGCCGCGGTGCAGGCGCGTGGCGGAATCCCGAGCGATCGGATCGCGATCCCGGGTGCCATGAACAGCGCGGGGCCGGTGCACGCGGCCGTGGCGCATCGGAACAAACCAAAGTTCAACAAATCGAGCAGCGAAGCCCCATGGCGGTATAACGCCCCAGCTCTGCTGCGAGCGAGTCAAATAAGATGCGGCGGCGGAGCCGCCGCAATCCAAAGATCGCTCGTCTGCAGCAGCGTTCGTTAGGTAGCTCGCACACAAGAATCAACGAAACGCTCCGCGCCAACCTAGAATCCCGCCGATGGCCGCTCCCCCGACGGTGCCAACGATTACGGCCGGACGCCGCAAGTCGCGCCCTCGGTCGCTGCAGGCGGCAGGAGGAGCATCGATGCAGCTGGCGGAACGACTGAACACTGAGGCGATCACCAGGCCCGTGGCCGCCCCCACTACGGCGCCGATAACGGTACCGAACACTGTTTCGCGAATGCGAGCCTCACGCGGGGGAGCGAGCGGACCCTGGGTGCGAGAGGCAGCAGACCACGAAATGGATGCCGTCGATGGGCGAAGCAGCGGGCGGGCGACATGAGCTGATTGCTGAGCTACGGCGCCATGACCTAGTAGCGTGACGAGGAGAGATGCGAACAGCCAACACCTGAGTATCATAGGACTCTATAGCTACCTAACGCCCCAGCTAAGCTGCAAGGGAATCATATAAGAGTTTGCGGCGGAGCCGCAAACAATCAATAGCTCCCTTGTCAGCTTCAGCGTTCGTTAGCGCGCGGACGAGAATGGCCAACGGAAGGATAGTTGATCGGGCTGGCGCCTCGGTCTGGCGCGGGCCCGGAGCAAGGAGCTGGATCGCGAAGCGGCGGGACCGCGGGGCGAGCAACCCAACGACTCGATCGCGATGCAACGGGCGGGCGCAGATGGACCGGCGGTATCCTCGTTCATCAATCAACCCCTGCGGGCCGGCGTGAGAGCGCCGGCTGAATTGCCGCGGGCGGATCTACGCCGCAATCGCATCTTTCGCAATGCTGCTTGTCGCGTGCTCGCGCGCTAACGCCCTAGCTAAGCTGCAAGCGAATCATATAAGAGCCGAGCGCAGCGAGGCAATCAATAGTTCGCTTGTCAGCTTCAGCGTTCGTTATACAGCACGGATGCCGGACGCTGGCCGCCAGAACTCTAAATGTTCCTGGGAGCTTTTGACGGCCGCGCGATCGCCGATGACGGTAGAGGTGACGTCTCCACACTCGCATGAATCAGCGATATGGGTCTGAACGAGATAACCGCAGAGAGCGCAGCGCGCTAGAACACTCGGGTCCAAGGGGCTGATGGTGCGGTCCTCCCGCACGTCGGCCCAGGTGAGAGCGCCTACTTCGATTTCAGAACGTGGCATAGCGCGAAGCGTGTGTGCTGTATAACGCCGATTATACTGCGTGACATTATACAATCACTATCATAACACATTCTGACAGCCACGTTCTGCTGCCGAACACTCGAAGAGGCAGCAACGGAATCCCGCCGAATCACGCCCCGCAGCCGCCGGTCATTCGCAACGCACTGTCGATCCTGATCTTAGCGCACCACCCGCGTTATGCGTCGTACTTATGCAGCATGCCGGCGCCGCATAATTGCCGCGAGGCGCCGCGGCGCGCGTAGAGCGCGCAACGAGACACCTCCAACCCGCCAAATCCCGCGCGCCTGAACCAGCAGCCCGGCGAGACGAATCACGCCGAAGTCGTGCGCGCGGCAAGCCAATCGTCGCGCGTGATCGCCATGCAGTCGGAATCCCGAGGCTCCGGGCTCACCAGCGGACTCACGATCCACCGCCGCAACACTCCCTCGTGACGCATGCCAACCTTCTCCAGCACGCGTCGCGACGCATGATTCTGCAGCGCGCACGTCGCCCACGCGCGCCACAGGCCGAAATGCTCGAACGCGAGGCGCACTACGCGGCGCGCGGCCTCGGTCGCGACGCCGCGGCCCCAGGCGTGACGACAGAGGACGTAGCCGATCACGGCGCCGTGCGCGCCAACCTCGATGTCGATGACACCGAGAAAGCGATCGTCCGCGGCATCGTCGATCATCAGCGCCAGCGAGCCGGTGCCGCGCTCCCAATTGGCCATCCAGCCCGCCAGCAGGCCCTCGGTGCTCGATATGCTCTCGTGCGGTCTCCAACCCATCCAGCGCGCGACTTCGACGTCGGTCGCGTAGCCATGGTAGACGAGCGGCGCGTCGGACGCGCGAGGAAGGCGCAGCGCGAGGCGCTCGGTGCGGAGGGGCGCGGCCAGCAGCTGATCGCGAAGGCTCACGTCGGCAAACTAGTCGCAACCTTATATCTGACGTAGACACAGCCACCGTCGAGCGACCGACACGAGGCGAGCTCGAGCGACGTGCGAGGCGAGGCGCTGAACAGCGGCACCCCGTCGCCAAGCAGGATGGGATGGATGTTCGCGCCCACTTCGTCGACCAGCCCGGCGGCAAGAAGCGTCCGCGCGAAATCGCTGCCGCCCATGAGGCAGATGTTCTTGCCCGGCTGCTGTTTGAGCCGCCGGACGAAGTCGGCCGCGTCATCGCGCACGAGGGTGGCGCCCGGCGCATCGATGGAGCCAAGCGTCCGAGAGAAGACATAGGTCTTGATGTCGGACACCCTGCCTCCACCATCCGATCCCGCCCCGGAGCGGACCGCGAAGTCCCAGGTGCGGCGGCCCATGAGAATCGTGTCCACGTCGGCCCAGTACTCAGTCATGATCTGCGCGACGTCCTTGCTGTAGTGCAGCCAGTCGATCGATTCGTTGGGACCAGTGATGAATCCGTCGAGACTGCAGGCTGCGCCATAGGTGACCGTTCGCATGAGGTCCTCCGGGTTGTTATACTAAACCGCCATTCAGTAACGAAACTATACGAGCATTTAGATTCGTCAAGGGAGAGCGTGTCGCCACGTCCCAGGAAGGCTTCCGACGAGCAGATCTTCGGCGCGGTCTATCGCGTGATGCAGCGCGTCGGCCCGCAGGAGTTGACGCTCGGCGAGATCGCCGCCGAAGCCGGCGTGACGGCAGGCGCGCTCGTGCAGCGCTTCGGATCGAAGCGCGCGCTGCTGCTCACGCTCGCCGAAGGCGCGGCCCAGGGCGCCGGCGAGATGGTGCGCCAGCTGCGGAGCGCGAATCGCACCCCCCTGCAGACGCTGCGCGCCTACGCCGAGTGCATGGCGGATCTCGCGGGCTCGCCGGAGGCGATGTCGCGGAATCTGGCCTACCTCACGATCGACCTGGGCGATGAGGATTTTCGCAAGCACCTCCAGACGAACGCCCGGGGGTCGCGGGCCGCCCTGGAGGAGCTGGTGAAGGAGGCCATTCGCGCCGGCGAGCTGAAATCGAACGTCGACGCGAGCCGCCTGGCGCGCAGCATCGAGACGATGATGTCGGGGTCGCTCTTCACGTGGGCGACCTACCAGACGGGGTCGGCTCGCAAATGGCTGCGGGAGGATTTCGATGCGCTGCTGGCGCCGTATCTTCGGTGAGCAGGTTATGACCGCTTCCTCGGACCTCACACCTCTGACTCTCATGCGTTCAGCTGCCTTCGCCCTTGGTCTCATCGCTCTGCCGTTTACCGTCGCCGCCGCGCAGCAGCGGCCGTGTACCACGCCGACGTCGCCCTGCGAACGCTGGATCACGTTTGGCGCCGGACCG
>JADMIO010820105.1_pt1 | contig 10394 bp, 10 predicted proteins | sample 8958161 | NCBI WGS metagenome assembly JADMIO01 (sample SAMN16585339, study PRJNA669376) | soil metagenome | isolation source: Crop rotation soil | place: USA: Cullars Rotation, Alabama | collected 2011
CTTTCCCGACACGGCCCGGATTCACGGCAGAGCGCGCGTCGAAGGCGTCGAGCTCGCCGATGGCGGCTTGATCGACGCGGATGCCGTGGTGTTTGCCGCCGGCATCAGGCCGAACACGGCGCTTGCGAAAGAGGCCGGCATTTCCGTCAACCGCGGCGTGCTGGTTGACGATCACTTGCAGACCTCGGCCAGGAACATCTTCGCGCTCGGCGAATGCGCCGAGCATCGCGGCATCTGCTACGGCCTGGTCGAGCCGGCCTATGAACAGGCGGCGGTGCTGGCGCGGCATCTGGCTGCGCGCGACGCCGCCTATCAGGGCAGCGTGGTCGCAACCAACCTGAAAGTCTCCGGCGTGAACGTTTTTTCGGCAGGCGATTTTTTGGGCACCGAGACAAGCGAGAGCATCCTGCTCAGCGATGCCACGCGCGGCACTTACAAGAAGCTCGTCATCCAGGGCGGCAGGCTCGCCGGTGCGGTGCTGATCGGCGACACCGTCGATGCGCTCTGGTATCTCGAGATGATCCGCAGTCGCAAACCCGTCGCCGCCATTCGACGAGAGATGATGTTCGGCCGTGCGTTCGCGCCCGCGCCGAAAGCCGCATGACAGTCGCCGACCGATGACCGCCGTCGACCCCAAGCTCCGTGCCACGCGCACAACCTGTCCCTATTGCGGGGTGGGCTGCGGTGTGCTCGCAACGCCCGACGGGAGCGGGGGAGCCGCGATCTCCGGCGATGGCGGACACCCCGCCAATTTGGGCCGGTTGTGCTCGAAGGGCTCGGCGCTCGGCGAGACACTCGCGCTGGACGAGCGGCTGCTCTATCCGATGATCCGCTGCAAGGGCGTGCTGGAGCGTGTTGCCTGGAGCGACGCGCTCGACCATGTCGCCCATCGCCTCCAGCACATCATCGCGCGCGACGGCCCCGACGCGATCGCGTTCTATCTGTCCGGCCAGATGCTGACCGAGGATTATTACGTCGCCAACAAGCTCATGAAGGGGTTCGTCGGTTCGGCCAATGTCGACACCAATTCGCGGCTGTGCATGGCGTCTTCGGTGGCGGGCCATCGCCGTGCGTTCGGCGCCGATACCGTCCCCGGCTGCTACGAGGATATCGACGAGGCGGACCTGCTGGTGCTGGTCGGCTCCAATGCCGCCTGGTGCCATCCCGTCATTTTCCAGCGCATGGCAGCCGGCAAGCAAAAGCGCGGCGCGCGCATGGTGGTGATCGATCCGCGCCGCACCGATACCGCCGAGGAGGCGGAGCTGTTTCTCGGTTTGAGGCCGGGCAGCGACGCCGCGCTGTTCTCGGGGCTTCTGGTGTATCTCGCCGACAGCGGCGCGCTCGATTTCGATTACATCGCGAACCACACGTCGGGATTCGATGACGCGCTGGCGCATGCGCGGCAGATCGCCGGCACCATCGCGGCAACGGCGCTTGCGACCGGGTTGTCGGAGGCGGACGTCGCCTCCTTCTTCCGGATGTTCCGCGAGACCGGGCGCGTGGTTACCTTCTATTCGCAAGGCGTGAACCAGTCGGCGCAGGGTACCGACAAGGTCAATGCCATCCTCAATTGCCATCTCGCCACGGGACGCATCGGAAAGGCAGGCGCCTCGCCGTTCTCACTGACCGGCCAGCCCAATGCGATGGGGGGCCGCGAGGTCGGCGGGCTTGCCAACCAGCTCGCCGCCCATATGGGATTCGTACCGGCGGATATCGATCGTGTCCGCCGTTTCTGGCAGGCGCCACGCATCGCCAGCCGCGAGGGGATGAAGGCGGTGCAGATGTTCGAGGCGATCGCGTGCGGCGAGATCAAGGGTTGTGGGTGATCGGCACCAACCCGGCGGTGTCGCTGCCCGAGGCCGATGTCGTGCGCGAGGCGCTGAACAAGCTCGAGCTGTTCGTGGTTTCCGAGAACGTCCGATGCAACGACACCGTCGATGCCGGACCGCATGTGCTGCTGCCGGCGCTGGCCTGGGGCGAGAAGTCGGGCACCGTCACCAATTCGGAGCGCCGCATCTCCCGTCAGCGCGCCTTTCTGCCTGCGCCCGGCGAAGCGCGGCCCGACTGGTGGATCCTGAGCGAAGTCGCAAAGCGCCTGGGTTATTCCGCCGCCTTCGATTACAAATCCGCCGCCGACATCTTCCGCGAGCATGCGGCGCTGTCGGCGTTCGAGAACAATGGCAGCCGCGATTTCGATATCGGTGCGCTGGCCTCGCTCTCGGATGAGGATTTTGACGCGCTGACGCCGGTGCAATGGCCACTTCGCGAGAAAGGCAAGCCTCAGCCGCGCTTTTTCCGAAACGGAGATTTCTATACCGGCGACCGCAAGGCCCGCTTTGTCGCGCCGGACCTGCCGTCACTCCGCAGCGAGACCAGCGCGAGCCGGCCGTTGCGGCTCAATACCGGCCGTATCCGCGACCAGTGGCACACCATGACCCGGAGCGGACTGAGCGCGCGTCTGGGCGCACATCTGCCGGAGCCCTTTGTGGAGATCCATCCCGACGACGCCGGCAAGTACGGCATTCTCGACGACAGCTTCGCGCAAGTGACGACCGACCATGGCCGATGCATTCTCAAGGCGGTGGTCAGCGAACGCCAGCAGCGCGGCATGCTGTTCGCGCCGATCCATTGGAGCGGGACGAATGCGTCGGCCGCGCGCGTCGGCGCGCTGGTCGCCCCCTTCACCGATCCGTATTCGGGCCAGCCTGAAAGCAAGGCGACGCCGGCCTCGATCACGCCGTATGAATACGTTTTTCGCGGCTTCATATTGTCACGGACGAAGTTGGCGCTGCCGCACAACATCTGGTGGGCAAGGTCGGCGGTCGCCGGCGGACATGCGGTGTTGTTCGCCGACAATGCCGATCTCGCGCGCTGGCCCTCGTGGCTCCGCAGAGTCGCGGGCGAGGATATCGCGGAATACAGCGACCTCGGTGCCGGCGTCTATCGTGCCGCAAGCTTTAGCGGAGATCGCATCGAAGCTTGCGTATTCGCAGGACCGGCTCATGACGCGGGCGATTGGGACGTGGTGAAGGGCCTGTTTGCGCTCGATGCAATCGGCGACGATCAACGCCGCTTTCTGCTGTCCGGCCGATCGAGCGATGGGCTCGCCAGCACAGGGCCCGTGGTCTGCGCCTGCTTCGGCGTCGGCCGCGCTTCGATTTCAGAGGCAATCGCGAATGGCGCGCGCAGCGCGGCGGACATTGGTGCCCGTCTCAAGGCCGGTACCAATTGCGGCTCCTGCATTCCCGAATTGAAACGTCTGGTCGCCCAGGGCGCCGGCGCTCCCGCCTTGTCCGAGAAGATCGAAGTCTAAAGGCGAGGAATCCAGCCCGGGCGGCTCAACAGGTAGTCGACCATGCGCGGAGGAATGCTCAAGGCTTGGGCTATCTCGCGTTCATCCTTCGGCAGTCCCGCAAGGATCGACGGTTCGCTCTTGCTTCGAACCTTGGAAAGCCACTCCGGATCAACCACCACGGCGCGTCCGACCGCAACCAGATCAGCTCCCAATGTCATCGCCCCCTCGGCATCGATGCACGTCTTGATGCCGCCGCTTGCCATGACTGCACTGCGGCCCGCGATGACACGGGCAAATTCCGTGATGGGACTCTCCGCCGGAGTGTAACTCTTCTCGACCGGACGATCATAGACGCGGGTCTCTCCAACAGGCCGGCTCCTCCGATAATCGTCGAGCGAAACGGAGATGTAGTCGAGATTCAACCTGGCGAGTTCTTTGCAAAGCAGTTTGGAGTCCTCGAGCGTATAGCCGTCCGCCTCGGCCTCAAATGGCGTCACGCGAAACCCCGCGATCAGCTTTGGACCGAGTGCGTCGCGAACGGCCTGCGCGACAGCGAGGGGGAAGTTCATGCGCTTCGAAAGCGTGCCTCCCCACTTGTCGTTGCGATGATTGGCCCGACGTGAAAAAAACTGGTGAACCGCGTAATGGTTGGCTCCGTGGATCTCAACGCCGTCGAAACCGGCTTTTCGAGCCAGCGAAGCAGCGTCCCGAAAGTTTTCGATCAGGCTTGCAACTTCATCGGTCGCCATCGCCCGCGGCGTCTTTGCGCCGGGACGCAATGAGGCCACCGCAGACGCCGCACGCAGGCGGTCCTCACCTATCAACTCAGGCTTCGCGATGCGGCCGCCATCATAGATCTGGAGGATCGCAAGACCTCCCGCAGCACGCATCGCTTCAGCGAGCCGGCGGAGACTGGACAAGTGTCCATCATGTGCCGCGCCGATTCCCTGCCAGGAGCGCCCGTCCTGTTCGACGTAAGCGGCGGAGGAAATGGTTGCTCCGAACCCGTTCGCAGCACGTCGTCGGACAAATTCGAGTTCGTTTTCCGTGGCCGTTCCATCTTCATGGGACGAATCGGTTGTCAGCGGAGCAATGACGAACCGGTTTGCGATCTCTCGTCCGCTGTTGAACCTCAAAGGAGACCAAACAACCATCGATCAAAACCCCCGGTATCCTCAAGCTGGCCGATAACAAATGAAAACTCTTTCGCTGCAACTCGACACAGCGGCGCCAGAAGCGCACGCAAGAAAGCGATAAAATAAGCCCCCGTCAACCGAGGCTTGCCCGCGCGAGTCCATCCGCCTAAAACCTCTGACAACACGAAAAGAGGAGGGCCGCGCAATGGCGACTGATCTGGGAGGGTGGACCGCCCATGCGCCGCGCTTTGCACGCCGCGACGTGCTGAAGCGGATCGCGGCATCAGGCGCTGCGGTGGTGGCACCGGGTCTTCCTGCCTTCGCAGAGGAGCGGGCCAAGGCTGATTCCGGATCCACTACTCTCGCCGAAACGCTCGCGCGTTACGCAAGCCATCTGAAATACGAGGACCTGCCCGACGATGTTGTGCGGCTCGCCAAGCGCGCCCTCCTCGACACGATCGGCTGCGCCTATGGCGGCTACGCGGCAGGCCCAAGCCGGATCGCGACCAAGCTTGCGGGCGACGTCAGCGCCAGACAGCCAGCGACCGTCCTGATCAGCGGCGTCAAGACCAGCCCCGATCTCGCGGTCTTCGCCAATGGCGTGATGATCCGCTATCTCGATTTCAACGATGCCTTCGTCAGCCTGACCCACGGCGCCGGCCATCCCAGCGACACCATCGCGGCGCTATTGAACTCGGCCGAGATTTCCGGCCGCAGCGGCCGCGATCTCATCACCGCGACCGTGCTCGCGTACGAAGTGTTCTGCAAGATCGCCGATGTCTTCGACTATCTCGGCAACGGCATCGACCACTCGACCATCACCGGGATGGCTGCCGTGGTCGGCGCCGGGGCGTTGAGGGGGTTGACGCCCGACCAGATGGTGCAAGCGATCGGGATCACCGTCGGCGGCAACACCGCGACCCGCCAGGGCCGCTCGGACGCGCTGTCGAACTGGAAGGCGTTTGCCGCGGCCGACGCCTGCCGCAAGGCGATGTTCGCGGTCGAGCTTGCGCGCGAGGGCATGACCGGTCCCGGCAAGGTGTTCGAGGGCACCTATGGCTTCTTCCAAGGTGATGGGCCGGAAGCCGGTCGCGCCGCCCGCACTTGGCGAACCCTTCGGCATCCGCCGCGCCTTCACCAAGCGATTTCCGCTCGGACAGTTCTCGCAGACGGTGGCGCAGGCCGCGGTGGAAGCGCGTCCCTTCGTGAAGGAGCCCGACGAGATTGCCGAGGTCGACATCCGCGTTTCGCACTCGGCGATCAAGATCATGGCCGACGGGCCCGAGAAGTGGAAGCCGCAGACGCACGAGACTGCCGACCACAGCATTCCCTACGCCGCCGGGTTGGTGCTGATGTACGGCAATATCGCGGCCGAATATTACGAAGATCCGTACCTGCACGACGCGCGGCTGCTCGATCTCGTCGGGCGCATCAAGGTGTCGCCGTCGGAGGAGGCCGACCGCACCGAAAATGAATTCAATCTGTGCGAACTGGAGATCGTGCTGAAGTCAGGGGCACGCAAGTCGACCCGCGTCGAATATCATCGCGGCCACTTCAAGAACCCGATGACGGATGCGGAGATGGAAGAAAAGTTTCGGCTGATGGCGGGGAGGCATCTGCCGGCCGATCGTCTCGACAGGCTTTTGGGGGTTCTCCGCGGCATCGAAAACGAGCCGCAGGTGAATGGGCTGATGTCAGCTACGCTGGCCTGATCACGCTCTGACGGCAGCTTGCCAGAAGCAGCAGAAACAGGGCTCGCCCGCTGTGATATCTGGCGGCAGCGCGGGATTTCTCGCGCCCTTCCATTACGACCTTGCCGGAGCGGTCGCGCAGGCACCAGTCCCAGCGCAGCCGGCGCTGGACGATCTCGACCTCGAACAAGGGGCTTTCAAGCTGGCTCAGGATGGACATTGTTCAAACGTTCCCCATCAGTCGATCGAGCGAAACCTGCCGGCCCTTACGGGGCAGACACGATCCTCTCCGTAAGTGAGTAGGCCCAGATCCCAAAAAGGTTTGAAGCTTTCTTGCCGATATCTGTCCGATGGATGCTTTTCCGGCAGCCGCAGCGGTATTTCTGGCAGTGTGATGCATGGTCTGTTCGCGAACATCCTGCCGAACCTACAACGGACATGCCGGCTCGCTAGTGACCGGGATCACAAGTTTGGCCTGGATTGGAACAATAATTTGCCGCGTAAAGTCGGGGATGCCGACGCGCACAAATTGACGTCAGCCGAATGCTGCAACCGATGATCGCTGCCGCGGCAATCGACGCGACCAGCGCGGTCCTCTATGGTGCCCGCGCTCCAATCCGCGAGGTGAAACAAGAAGAATGATGTACCTGGAAACCCCGCCCAGACTGATCGAGACCAGGATCTTTTCCGCGATGCCGGACAGTTTCCGGCGCAAGGGTGTCGCCACCGAATGGGCCGATGCCAACCGGCCGGGAGCGCCGACCGACTGCTTCATCGAGGGCCCGTCCTTCGATGCCGAGGGACACCTTTATATCGTCGATATTCCCTTCGGCCGCATCTTCCGGATATCGCCCGACGGCAGGTGGTCGCTCGCGATCGAATATGAGGGCTGGCCGAACGGACTGAAGATCGCACGCGATGGCCGCATCCTCGTCGCGGACTATATGCATGGGCTGATGGAGCTCGACGCGCGCGCCGGCAAAATGCTGCCGGTCCTGACATCGCGCAATTCGGAATCCTTCCGCGGCTGCAACGATCTGCATCTGGCGTCCAACGGCGACATCTATTTCACCGACCAGGGCCAGACCGGCCTGCATGACCCGACCGGGCGGGTCTATCGCCTTGCCAAGGGCGGACGCCTTGACTGCCTGATCGACACCGGCATCAGCCCCAACGGTCTGGTGCTTGATCCGAACGAAACCGTGCTGTTCGTCGCGATGACGCGCGACAATGCAGTGTGGCGCTTGCCGTTCATGAAGGATGGCAGTGTCTCGAAGGTCGGCCGCTTCTGCTCGCTGTTCGGGCCGAGCGGACCGGACGGGATGACCATGGACAGAGCAGGGCGATTGTTCGTCGCGCATGCGTCGGCAGGGCACGTCTTCGTGTTCGCGCCGAATGGCGAGTGCATCGCGCGCATCAAGTCCTGCACCGGCGGCGCCTGCACCAATGTCGCGATTGGCGGCGCCGGGGCCGATCGGCTCTACATCACGGAATCCGTGAGCGGCAGCGTGCTGGTCGCGGATATCAGCGTGCTCGGTTAGTCATTCGCCCGTCATTGCGAGCGAAGCGAAGCAATCCATGTCACCAGCAAGGAAGAGTGGATTGCTTCGTCGCTTCGCTCCTCGCAATGACGGCTTTCATCCTGCGAGGAAATCGTGAACAAGAAACAATTCGGAAAAGGCGGTCCGGACGTCTCCGTGATCGGGCAGGGCACCTGGTATCTCGACCGCGGCGACCGCAAGCGCGCGATCGCAGCGCTTCACCGCGGCCTCGAGCTCGGCATGACCCATATCGATACTGCCGAAATGTACGGCGATGCCGAGCTTGTCATCGCCGATGCCATCACGGGCAAGCGTGATGAGGTTTTCCTGGTCTCGAAAGTGCTGCCGAGCAACGCCTCGCGGCGCGGCACCATCACCGCCTGTGAGCGCTCGCTGAAGCGGCTGAAGACCGACCGTCTCGATTGCTATCTTCTGCACTGGCGCGGCTCGTATCCATTGGCGGAGACGGTGGCGGCCTTCGAGGAGCTCAAAGCCGCCGGGAAAATCCGCTCCTGGGGCGTCAGCAATTTCGATGCCGACGATCTCGATGAAATTCTGGAGGTGTCCGGCGAAGGCAAGATCGCCTGCAACCAGGTGCTCTACCATCTGAAGGAGCGCGCGATCGAGCACGCGGTGATCCCGTGGTGCGCGAGGCACGGCGTCGCCGTCGTCGCCTATTCGCCGTTCGGCCACAACGATTTCCCTTCACCCGCAAGCGCCGGCGGCAAGGTGCTTCAGAATATCGCGGAGCATCACAAGGCGACACCGCGCCAGGTCGCGCTGAGTTTCCTTGCCCGTGAAACTCCGGTGTTCCCGATTCCAAAGGCCTCCAGTTCCGAACACGCCGCTGAGAATGCGGCGGCGGCCATGCTGACGCTGAGCACGGCCGAGATAGCGGCCCTGGATGCAGCGTTCCCGCGTGGGGCAAAACCGCGCAGCCTGCCGATGCTGTAATTCGTCGGAGGTTTCCGCCGCGCAACCGCGCGCCTGCTTAACAAATTGTTTCAGCGCGCCCCTCAGCGCATATCGGCGTCCCGCTAACGGGTGTTGCGGCGCAGGCCCGATTGGCGTTCTTTAGGGCCTCGCTTGATTCGAAAATTTCAGCCCGAGTTCTTCTCGTGACTCCGCCACCAGCCGCAGCCGCAAGGCTCGACAGTGCACATTTGGCGCTGCCTGAAAGAAAGCCAGCCGTCGTCGCAAGGCTCGACAACGCGCCGCAGCCGCGGTCCGACCAGACGTCTGCGCCAGGCGGCGCGCCTGCGCGGGCCGATCGGCCTTTCAAGGGCATCGCGCTGATCCTGCTCTCCACCACGTTCCTCGGCGTCTCCGACGTGACCGCGAAATACCTCTCGTCGAGCCTGCCCTCGATCGAGATCGCGTGGGTGCGTTTTCTGGTGTTCGCGCTGATCATGGTGCCCGCGATGGTTCCGGGATCGCCGCTGTTTGCGATGCGGATCAATCGCGTTGGCCTGCCATTGATGCTGATGCGCGGCGCCGCGCTGCTGGGCTCCTCGCTCTTTTTCATCACCGGGTTGCGCTATCTGCCGATCGCGGAAGCGTCCGCCACGGCTTTCGTGTCCCCGCTGTTTGTCACCGCGTTGTCGATCGTCTTCCTCTCGGAGAAGGTCGGTGTTCGGCGCTGGATTGCGACCGCGACCGGGCTCTTCGGTGTGCTGATCATCCTGCGGCCGGGCACGGGCGCGTTTCACGCCGCGGCCTTCTTCCCGATCATCTCGGCGCTGGCCTGGGCCGGGGAAAGGATCATGACCCGCATGATGAGCGGCAAAGAGCACGCCATCACCATCATGACCTATTCGTCGATCGCGGGTGTGGCGATCCTGTCGGTGCTGGTGCCCTTCGTCTGGGTGACGCCGACTTGGCAGGCTCTGATGTTCGGCATCCTGATCGGCGTTGCCTCGACCGTCGGTCAATGGATCGTGGTGCTGGCGTTCCGCTACGCCGACGCGTCGGTGCTGGCGCCGTTTTCCTACACACAGCTCGTCTGGGTCTCCGTCCTCGGCTTCCTGATCTTCGGCGAGGTGCCTGACGGCTGGACCGTGGTCGGCGCTGCCTTCGTCGTCGGCAGCGGCCTCTACACGGCGCATCGCGAGCGCGTGCGCCGCTCGCAGCTCCTGACCATCGAAGGCGAGACCTCGCCAAACGCCTGAGAAGCGTCGTATCTTCCCGTTCTCGCGCCGCTCTTGTGGCGCCATGAACAAAAGAGCGAAGAGGAAGACGCATGCGCGCGGCCATTTTCAGGAACGGCGAGATCGTCGTCGATACCATGCCGGAGCCGAAGCCCGGGGCAGGGCAGGTGCTGGTGAAGACGCTTGCCTGCGGCATCTGCGGTTCTGACCTGCATGCGCGCAAACATGCCCATCGCATGGTCGAGATGGCCAGACACGTGGGTCGCAAGCCGATGGATCTGTCGCGCGACGTGTTCGGCCACGAGTTCTGCTGCGAGGTACTGGATTACGGGCCGTCGACCGAGCGCAGGCTGAAGCCGGGCGCCCTTGTCTGCTCGCTGCCGGCCCTGGTCACACCGGCCGGACCGCAGGGCATCGGATATTCGAACGACAATATCGGCGGCTATGCCGAGCAGATGGTGCTGAGCGAGCCTTTGCTGCTTGAGGTGCCCAACGGCCTCGCGCCGGTACATGCGGCACTGACGGAGCCGCTGGCCGTCGGCGTCCATGCGGTTGCCAAGGCCAACATCAGAGGTGATGAGGTC
>JADMIO011124253.1_pt1 | contig 10394 bp, 6 predicted proteins | sample 8958161 | NCBI WGS metagenome assembly JADMIO01 (sample SAMN16585339, study PRJNA669376) | soil metagenome | isolation source: Crop rotation soil | place: USA: Cullars Rotation, Alabama | collected 2011
CACCAGCCCGCCGTTCCACGCGGGCTCCAGCAAGCCGTTCTGGACCGCGCTCGTGGCGCTCGCGGTCGATCACGCCGACCCGCGCGCGGCCGCGCTGCTCGAGGGGATTCCCTTCGGCAAGATCTTCCGCTGGCGCTACGCCGACAACCGCGCCACGGTCCGCTGGTTCAGGAAGCTCGCGACCGACGCCGCGGAGCAGCTGCGCGGACGCGTCACCGCGGAGCCGCTCCTCGACGAGGCCGCGACGGCGGGGTGCGCGCGGCTCGAGAAGCTCGTCGCGGGCGACCGCGGGGACCTCCTGCTCGCCGCGATCGCGGAGCACCCGGCCGACGATCATCTGCGACAGGTCTACGCCGATCACCTGCAGGAGCATGGCGATCCGCGCGGCGAGTACATCGCGCTGCAGCTCGCGAACCGTGATCCGGCGCGCATGGTCAAGCTCCGGCGCGCGCACGCGCACGCGTGGGTCGGGCCCCTCCTGCCCCACCACATCGAGCTTCCCGCCTGTTCGTTCGAGCGAGGCTTTCTCGACGAGGTGCGGCTCAAGAGGGGCGAACCTTCGTCGCTCGCGCCGGTGATCGGGCACCCGGTGTGGGCGACGGTCCGGCGCCTCCACCTCGGCGGGATGACGGAGGTCCCGATGAAGCTGATCCGTCATCCGATCATGCGCTCCCTCGAGACCGTCGGCAGGACGGGCCAGTGGTTCACCGTCATCCGTCACGCCAACGGCACGTGCACCCTCGACGACGCGCAGCCCGCCAAGCGCGAGTAGGCAACGATCGGCGTATGATCGGGCTCTCATGGCGACGATGGGGTACCTGGTCGCGGCTGTCTCGATGCTCGCGAGCTGCTATCAGCCCGAGCTCACGAGCTGCCGCTACCTGTGCCTCACGTCGACCGACTGTCCGTCGGATCTCGTCTGCAACGCGGGCCGGTGCGCGCACGATGGCGACCAGTGCGGGCCGCCCGACGCCGCGCCGCTGCGCAATTACTACAACCTCAAGTGGGGACCGGTGCGCAAGCTGATGGGGACGTCCGATCCGGGAGGCTGCGAGCGGCGCCCCGTGCTCAGCCCGGACAGCTCGACCCTCCTCGTGACGCGACCCGTCGGAGACCTCCTCCCCGGGAACAAGTGCGACACCAAGGCGAGGACCGTCGCGTTCGACTGGAACGACGGATCCCCGAGAGAGCGCACCGGCCTCGTCTACGACGACACCGCGCCCCTTGCCATCCCCTCGTTCATCATCGACGGGCGCGAGTTCGGGCAGCCCGAGAACGTCGCCATCGTCTACAACACCTTCACAGGCGCGGACGCTGCGCCGTCGACGCGGGTCGTCAGCTTCCGCCGCGAGTTCACCATGCACCTCCCGAGCACACCGCTCGTCACCCTCGACGGCGGGTCACCGAGCTTCGATGCGGCCGCCCGGATGGTGGCGACGGACTTGATGCAGGACATCTGGGTGGGGAACGGCAGCCTCAACGGCGGATACGTGCTCCAGAAGGAACCCATGCTCTCGACCGGCAACCTCGAGACGTCACCTGCCCTGTCACCCGATGGTCGCGTGATCGTCTACGTCTCCGCGCCGATGGCCGGCGGAGAGACCAGCCTGATGACCGCGCAGCGCCAGGACGTGACCACGTCATTCGAGCCGCCGAAGCTGCTCGGCGAGATGAACACCACCGCCTACGAGCTCGAACCCTTCATCACCGCGACCGGCGACCTCCTGTTCACCAGCACCCGGGAAGCCCCTGAGATTCGCCGCGTGTACTTCGCCCCCGCCGTGCTTCCGTAGTCCGAATTCGCGTCCGCATTCGGGGGCGATTCCGAGCACGGCGGATCAATGGTACGAACGGAGCGCGTGCCCGCGCGGTTTCTCATCGGTATCGACCTCGGTACGACCAACTCCGCGGTCGCGTACGTCGACACCGCCGCGGCCGATCCGCGGGTCCGCGTGTTCGAGGTGCCGCAGCTCGTGGCCCCCGGCGAGGTCACGCCGCGGCGGCAGCTGCCGAGCTTCGTCTACCTCGCCGGCGACATCGACCTCGCGCCGCACGAGACGGCGCTGCCCTGGGCCCCCGTCGAGCGCGTCGCACGCGATCCGCAGGCCGCCACCTCGACGAAGCTGCGCCCGGTCGTCGGCGAGCTCGCGCGGAGTCAGGGCGCGCGCATGGCATCGCGGATGATCGCGTCGGCGAAGTCGTGGCTCTGCCACCCCGGCGTCGACCGCGGCGCCGCGATCCTGCCGTGGGGCGATAGCGACGGCCCGAAGCTGTCGCCGATCAACGCCCAGGGCCTCGTGCTCCGCCACGTGCGCGAGGCGTGGGACCACGCGCATCCCGACGCACCGTTCGTCGACCAGGAGGTGCTCGTCACCGTGCCGGCGTCGTTCGACGAGGCCGCGCGCGAGCTGACGCTGCAGGCCGCGACGAGCGCCGGCTTCCCGCCGGTCGTCCTGCTCGAGGAGCCGCAGGCAGCGTTCTACGCGTGGATCGACAACGCGGCGAGCAAGGGCCTCGCGGCGGGCGAGCGCGTCCTCGTGTTCGACATCGGCGGCGGCACGAGCGACTTCACGCTGATCGAGGTCGATGCGAACGGCGACGGCTTCACGCGCACCGCGGTCGGCGATCACCTGCTGCTCGGCGGCGACAACCTCGACCTCACGCTCGCGAAGATCGTCGAGCAACGCGTCGTCGCGCGCACGAGCAAGAAGCTCGACACGCTGCAGTGGCACGGGCTCGTCCATGCGTGCCGGCTCGCGAAGGAGACGCTGCTCGGCGACGAGCCGCCGGACTCCGCGCCGATCGTCGTGGCGAGCCGAGGCGCGAAGCTGATCGGCGGCACGCTGCGCGACGAGGTCTCCCGCGCCGAGCTCGAGAAGGTCCTGTTCGACGGCTTCTTCCCGATCGTGCCGAAGGATGCGCAGGTCGCGCGCGGCCGCGGCGGCCTCCAGGAGTTCGGGTTGCCGTACGCGAGCGATCCGGCGGTGACACGTCACCTCGCGGTGTTCCTCGATCGTCAGGGCGCGGGGCGCATCGACGCGATCCTGTTCAACGGTGGCGCGATGACGCCGGCGTCGCTCCGCCAGCGCGTGATCGATCAGCTCGCGACCTGGCAGGGCACGCCACCGCGCGAGCTGCCCGCCGCGATGCCGGAGATGGCCGTCGCCCAGGGCGCCGCGTACTACGGGCTCGTCCGGCGCGGGCTCGCCACGCGGATCAAGGGCGGCACACCGCGCGCGTACTACGTCGGTGTCGACGCCAGTGGCGCACGTCGCCGCGTCCCGACGATGGAGGCCGGCGGTGGCCTCGAGCCCGCCCGCTTCGCCGTGTGCCTCGCGCCGCCGGGCCTCGAGGACGGCGCGCGCGTCCAGCTGCAGCGCGACTTCCGCCTCGTCACGAACCGCCCGGTGAGCTTCCGGCTGTACTCGTCGAGCACGCGCGAGGATGCGCCCGGATCGCTCGTCCCGATCGGCGACGGCAAGGCCGAGACGATCGACGACGGTAGCGATCTCCTCGAGCTGCCGCCGATCGTCGCCGTCCTCCGCGCGCGCGGGCGCGGTGAGGTCACCGTGCGCCTCGAGATCCACATCACCGAGCTCGGCGCCCTCGAGATCTACTGCGTCGACGCGGAGCCCGGTGCCGACGGCAAGAGGGAGACGTGGAAGCTCGCGTTCGACATGCGCTCGGGCGGCGCTGCCCCCGCCGCCGAGAGCGCGGCCGAGACCGCCGCACACCCGCGCACCGACGAGGCCAAGGCGCAGGTCCAGAAGGCCTTCAAGACCGGCGACGGCCTCGCCACGCTGACGCGCGATCTCGAGACGATGCTCGAGGCCCGCCGCGATGACTGGTCGCTCCAGACGACGCGCGCGCTGTTCGACGCGCTCGCCGAGGTCGCCGCCGAGCGCAAGAAGACGCCGGATCACGAGCAGCGCTGGCTCAACCTCGCGGGCTTCCTGCTGCGCCCCGGGACCGGCGCGCCCCTCGACACGTGGCGCGCGCGCGTCATGTGGGGCGTGTTCAACGAGAACCTCGTCTTTCCGAAGAGCGAGTCCGGCCGGCTCGCGTGGTGGATCGCGTGGCGACGGATCGCCGGCGGGCTCATCAAGGGCCAGCAGGATCAGTTCTACGACCGCCTCGCGCAGCTCCTCCTGCCGAGCGCGAAGCAGCAGAAGAAGCTCGCCGAGGTGAAGGCCAGCAAGCAGGAGCTCGCCGAGATCTGGCGCGTGGTCGCGAGCCTCGAGCGCCTGCCGACGCAGCACAAGATGCGTCTCGGCGACGAGCTGATGCGGCGGATGGACACGCGCAAGGGCCGCGAGGACGCCGTGCACCTGTGGGCCCTGTCGCGCGTCGGTGCACGCGTTCCGCTGTACGGCCCGCTCAACGCCGTCATCACGCCGTCGAAGATCAACGAGTGGCTCACGCAGCTCCTCGCGTGGGACTGGCCCGAGCCCGACAAGACGGCGTTCCCGCTCGCGCAGCTCGGCCGGCGCACCGGCGATCGCTCGCGCGATCTCGACGATGCCATGCGTGCGCGTCTCGCCGAGGCCGTGCGCGCGATGCCGGGTGGCGATCGCGCGGTCGTGCTCGTCGAGCAGATCGTGGCGCTCGAGGCGCGCGAGGAGCGCGTCGCGCTCGGAGACACGCTGCCGGCGGGCCTGCGCCTCGTGATCGACGACGAGCGGCTCGACGCCTGAGCTCCGCCGCGCTTCAGGGCGTGTCGTCGCGCAGGATCAACAGGCCGCGCGGCGAGTCGGCGACGAAGATCAGCTTGCGCACCGGATCGATGTCGAGGCCGACCGCTCCCTCGAAGAAGGCGCTCGAGGTGTACGCGGCCTGCGGATCCCAGGTGTTGTAGTAGCCGACGAGCGCCGGGTGGTCCGGAGCGGAGACGTCGATGACGCGGACGCCGTCCTGGTAGTGCGTCATGTACGCCTTGGTCCCGATGCCCATGATGTTGTGGATCGAGACCCAGTCGCGCGTCTTGTAGCTCGCGAACGGCTTCATGAACTGCGGCGACGCCGGGTCGACGTCGAGGAGGTCGAGGTGCGCGCCGTACGCCTCGTCGCCGTGGAGTGCGATCTGTCGCGTCCCCACGGTGGTCGTCCAGTTCGAGTGGCTCGTCTCGGCGGTCGTCGGGGCCCACTTGCCCTTGAGGACCGGAATCGCCGGATCCGTGAAGTCGACGACGAGGAAGCCGGCTTCCCACGCGTCGAGATACGCGATGCCATTCGCGACGGAGAGGTCGTGCACCATCGAGCCCTGGGTCCGGTAGCGGCCCTGGCGTAGGGGCGCCGCGGGATTGCTGACGTCGAAGACCGGGCAGCTGCCGTCGTAGTTGCCGAAGTACGCGTAGGTCTTGCCACCGCGCTGCTCGGTGAACAGCGTGTGCGCTTCCTCGGGGATCTGCGCGGCGAGCATCGGGGCGGCCGGGTTGGTGACGTCGACGACATCGACCGGCGAGTCCGCGATCAGCGCGTAGCGCTTGCCGGCCGGTCCCTCGACGATCTTGACGTCGTTGCTGTAGCCGTCGCCGTTGCGGCGCCAGCTGCCGAGCTCCACGGGGTGCGCCGGATCGGCCGTCTCGATGATGTGGAGGCCGTCCTCGCGGATCAGGTACGCGAGCGTCCCGACGACGCGGACGTTGAACGTATAGCCCGGGCCCCAGCTCGGACCGTGGAGCTCGCCGACGAGGGACAGCCGGTCGCCCTCGCCCTCCGTGCCGTTGTGCGTCGCGCGGATCATCTTCGCCGTGCAGACCCTGCACTTCTCACCATCGCAGAACGCGCGATCGGCGCGCAGGCTGCCGTCGGGCAGCCGGTTGCTGACGCGCTTGGCGATGACGACGGTGGTCTTCCCATCGGTGAACGTCCTGCGCTGGAAGATGGCGTCGTCGTCGAAGGTGCCGGGCATGTCGTCGTCGCGGTCGACGATGATCCCCGCGCCGCGACGCTCGAAGTGAAAGCTCGAGGTGCTGCCGACCTTCACGCCGGTCAAGAACCAGCGCCCGTTCGGGTCCCAGCCCGCCAGCGTGCCGGTCAACGTCGGGCCGAACGCGGCCGCGGTCGCGAACGGCTCGGTCGGTTGCGGGATCTCCTCGCAGCCGGGCAGGATCTCGTCGAAGGCGTCGGGGCTCACATCCAGAGGAGCCGGAGGACCCGCGAGGTTGTCGCCGCACGCGACGTTGCACACGCAGATCGCCAGTACTGCACCCCGGAACATCCACCGCAGCTTCCACGCTCCCGTCCGCGGCCACAAGACACCAGGGCTCACATGGGGTGTCGGCCTGCGACGTCTGCGACGCGGCGGCGACGGCGCATGTGCACGTGATCACGGGTGGTTGCGACGACGGCTGAGATCGTGCCCCGCGCCCACGAGACACGGCAGTGGCGACTCGGTCCCCTCCCAGCTTGCGCAGTCTTCGTCCAGCAGCCCTCGAACTGGCGCACCCAAGTACACAACTCGCGCGCTCCGACGCGCGTGAATCGGGTCGAAGTGCACGATGTCGAGATCGCTGCGCGCTCCGCGCGGCGTGGCACAGCGATCGCACCTCATTCGCGCATGACCGCCTCGCGCTCGAAATCGTCGCTGCCCTCGATCGGTCGCAGTCCTCTGGGGGTGGTGTCCTCGGTGAGCGGAAAGCGGCTCCCGCCGCCGTTTCCGACGCGCGCGTTGCACTCCGTTCCGCCGGACGACAACGCCCGTCCCGACACGATCCGTGACGAGCTCCCGGAGGCGCCGGAGCCGGTGTGGCGCGTCGCCCGCACGGGTCCGATGCCGGTGCTGCCCGCGATGCACGACCTCACGGCGATCGTGCGGATGCTCGCGGGGGAGACCTCGCTCCACGCCGCGGTCGTCAAGCTGCAGCGCGAGGCGTGCCGCCTCCTCCAGCTCACCGATGCGCTGTGCGTGTGGCTCGACTACGCGCACGGGACCGCGACGAGCGTCACCGGCCGGGTGTCCTCGCAGATCCACGATCTCGTCCGCGACGTCGCCTCCAGCGGCCGGCGCTCGATGCTCGGCAGCGCGGTGATCGAGCCGATCGGCCCGCCCCCGAGCCGCTCGGTCATCCTGCTGCGCCGTCCGACGGGCATCGCGTTCCAGCCGTCAGAGCTCGCGATGATCGGCACCCTCGCGAGCGGCATCGCGCCGGCGCTCGACCGCCTGCTTTAGGGACAGACACCAATTGCACAAGTTGTAACTGAGTTGCAGTTGGGTTCGTCCACGTGATCCTGCAGACTTGCAGGGCGTAAGTTGTGCAATTGGTGTCTGTCCCCGTTACGGGCCGGGGCGAGACCCCATGAACTGCTCGGCGAACTGGCGCAGGCGCAGGACCGACGGGATGCCCTCGGACGACGCGAACGTCAGCGTCTCGCTGAACTTGATGTTCTCGGCCGCCGTCCACGCGACGTAGGCGCGCCCCGCTGGCGAGCCGAGGAGTGCGTTGAGCTTGGTCTCGTAGTCGCCCTGGAGCTTGGCGACCATCGCGTCGCCCTCGGCGCCGAGGCGGCCCTCGATCGCGTCGGCGGTCGCGGTGACGCGGTTCTTGTACTCGAGGGTCTCGGCCGCGATGTTGTTGATGCCGATCACGTAGGCGTCGGTGACCGAGGCCGGATCGAGGCCGAAGATCTTCGCGGCCTCGGCCTTCTTGGCCTCGACCTCGGCGGGAGAGAGCGCCGCGAGCTTCGCGCGGGCGGTGCCCGGGGCACCGTCGCCGACGTCGAGGAGGCCGACCTGGTACGCCCGCTCGAGCTCGGCGCGGCGCTTGATCCAGTCCTGGGTGCGCGCCGAGACCTGCGCGCTCGTGCCCTGGACGTAGTTGTCGAGGCTCTGCTGCACGCCGGCGAGCTTCTGCGCGGCGGCGTCGAGGAGCTTGTTCTGCTCGTTGAGCTGGATCTGCTGGAGCTGCTTCTCGTACTCGGCGCGGAACGTGACCGCGCGGAGGAGCACGGCCTGCGCCTCGAGGTGCATCGGCGCGAGCTGCTTGTTGAGGGCCTCGAGCGCCTTGTTGCTCGCGGCGAGCCGGCGCTCGGTCGAGTAGAAGCCGACCGAGTCGAGGGTCGCCATCTCCTCGCGGAGAACGCTCGTCGCGGTCTCCTCGGCGAGTCGCTGGTAGCGGAAGCCGCCGTTGTCATCCTTGACGTGGTTGCCGGCCGCGACGAGCTTGTTCGCGAAGTCGGGCTTGATCCGGATCGGCACGGTGACGTCGAGCTCGACGGTGTTGTTGTCCTTGGTGCGGATCACGAGGCCCTTCTGCGGGCCCTTGTCGACGTCGCTGTAGTCGAGCATGAAGTAGGTGCTCGGCAGCATGATCAGCTTGTGGACCCCCGGGATGCGGTAGTGCCAGCCCGGACCGAGGTCCTCCTCGAGGACGCCGCTCATCGCGCTCTGGCGGACGCCGATCTCGCTCGGCTCGACGCGCGCGGTGAACGCCAGCGGGATGATCGTGAACAGCAGCGCCACGAGGACGATGATCTTCGACAGGTTCGCGAGCGCCTTCATCATCGTGCACCTCCGACGTTCTCGAGCTGGACGCGCTGTGGCGAGCCGTCGTTGCGGAACGGCTGGATCGAGATCGTCACGCCCTTGAGCCGCTCGCCGAGCCGCTCCATCACGCGCTCGACGGGCTGGTTGCGGAACGCGTCGATCTCCGCCTTGCGCTGCGCGTACTGCGCCGCGAGCTGACCCTCGAGCTCGTCGGCCTTGCCCTTCGAGGCCGATCGCGAGGCCTGGCCCGCGGCGAGCTTCGAGATCTTGTAGGTGTCGATCTCGCGGTGCGTCTCGGTCTGTGCGGTGACCGTGGTCGCGAGCGCGGTCTCGAGCTCGGCGCGCTTGGTCTGCACGATCTTGTTCTGATCGCGCTCGACCTCGGCGAGCTTGCGATCACGCTCGGTCTTCGCGCGTGCGAGCTCGGAGTCGATGACGGCGAGCTGGTTCTCGGTCTGGTTGCGCGACTCGATCAGGTCCTCGTAGTCCTTCGAGAACCGCGGTCGCGGCGTCACGATGCTCGTGATCTCGATGCCGTGCTGGGCGAGCAGCGTGTTGATCCGCTTCTTCGCGCGGCCCTCGGCCTCGCCGAAGCTCGTCGGGTTGGACACGCTGATCGTCGACTCGCGCCCGAACTCGTCGCGCAGGATCGACCGCGCGTACGGCAGCATCCACTCGTAGTACGCGTGCCCCATGCCGGAATCGCGCAGCGTCAGGTCGGCCTTGTCGGGGATCGCGCGGAACAGCAGTGTGGTGTCGTTGAACGCGAACATCGAGCCGTCCGAGGCGCGGACATCGAGCTCCCTGCCCTCGAGCGCATTCTTGTCGGTCGGCCCGCGCATGTGGAACGTCTGCGGGCTGACGTCGAGCATGTAGACGGTGTGGATCCCGAACGGCAGCCGCATGATCAGCCCGGGCTGGGTGATCACCTCGGTGCTGCCGCTGATGTTGTTGATCCGGATCGCGACCTGGCCGGCATCGATCGTCGCGCACGATCGGACCGAGAACAGGACGACCACGACCGCGGCGGCCGCGATCCACAGCCGCGAGGGCTCCCCCGTGGTGCCCTGGAAGAACTTGAAGATCGAGCGCGCTCGCTCCGATGCGTCGGACATGGACCTCTCCTCGTGGCCTTTGCACCCGGGCGGAACACGATCCCCACGAGCCTCGACCGGAGCCGAGACTACCCGATCGGCGCGGAGAGCACGCGGGCGCTGTGCCGGTCGGGGCGCTGCCGGACGACCACGGCCAGCAGGTCCTCCTGGGGCAGGCCCGTCCGCGCCGCGATCTCGACGAGCGTCGACGCGAGGCGGGAGCCCGCCGGCGAGTGGTCGCGGAGGAGGACCGCCCAGCGATGCTCGTCATCCCCACGCACGGCGGTCGACGCGACCACGAGCAAGGCGTCGGCGGTGAACCGCGTCTCGCCGCGCGTCGCGACGATCAGGCTCGCGCCGAGCCGCGCGCCACCACCGCCGAGCATGATCGACTTGGGCCGCGGCCCGGTGATCGAGCCCTGCGCGAGCATGATGTCGTGCGCGACGGGGCCGATCACGGCGCCCCCCGGATGCCCGGCGGAGGCCCAGGTGATCGTGTGCGCCTCCGCATCGAGGATCGCGATGAAGGCCGCGACCGGCTCGCCGCCGCGGACGACGCCCTCGGCGCTCGCGCGGAGGCTCGTCAGCAGGTCATCGAGCGTGATCGCGTCCCGGGTCGTCGTCGACGCGGCGAACGCCCCGGTGAGGGCGGCGGTCGCCAGTGCGGCGGCGACGCCGTGCGCCTGGGCCTCGGTGACGAGCACCGCGAGGCGACCGTCGTGGAGGAGGTTCGCCGACCAGCCCGCGCCGGTCGTCCGGATCGCGGTGCGGTACTCGGCGGCGACGGTCCACTGCCCGAGCTCGTCGTCGCGGCTC
>JADMIO011409353.1_pt1 | contig 10394 bp, 5 predicted proteins | sample 8958161 | NCBI WGS metagenome assembly JADMIO01 (sample SAMN16585339, study PRJNA669376) | soil metagenome | isolation source: Crop rotation soil | place: USA: Cullars Rotation, Alabama | collected 2011
CATCCAAAAATAGTATCATGACGTAAAGCTCCCGTCAGTGTGGTCAGACAATAGTAGCTTGCATGAACTTCAGCATCTCCTTGATCGACGGCAGTATAAACAAACTGGCAATCTGTCTTAACTGTGCGAGTGAGAATCAGTGAAAGCAAGATCTGGCCGTTCTTACCATGCATGGACGCTGGAAAACGAGAAGCGACGAACCGGGTCGAACCCAATGTGTAGCCAATCAACACTTCGCGTATGAATACGTTAGAGAAAGAGAAATGGAACACAATGTACATTTAACATGGTAATTATGTCTGGGTGCAGACTGGGAGTGATAGACGCATGCATGGAAGAACAAAGCTTACTCCCGACTCCAAAGTTTAACAGCGTAATTGCAGATTAGATGACAATCACGTAACATGGCTAACTCACAAACACAGTGCAACTGAACGCAAAGGCAGCAATACCAGCAACAACGATGGTCTGCATGCCCATACACAGGAAACGTGGAGAGAGTATTTCTAAGTCCAAAACCAAATAGCTCGGCTTTCGAAACTCAAATGCATAAATCAAGCATTGTGCACATGTATCTGCTGTCATCGCTTAAAACGCAGCGCGGCTATGATATACAGATGTTAGAAAGCAGGATAAGGGTTCATGTTGGGGGCGAGTGGACGTATGAAGGATTATACGCAAACGAGCTATTTGCTCGCTTAGAAGATACACTCCCCGAACTTTTTGATGAAAGTGCGGCTACACTATGCAGGGAGGGATGCTATGCAAGGAGTATGACATTGGAAGATTTGGGCACATTTTCGAGAGACATTTGTAACATGGGTGCACGTGACGGTGGATCGGATCCATTGTACTCACGCCAAATGCCGTAAGCTCAGATCGCCAAGTATCTCTTGGAGTCAGAAGCTGACCCAGCAATTGATTGACACAACTCATAATTGGTTGGAAAGTACGATGGCACAAATCGAGATTAGCGCACGGTTCATGCGTCAAGTCTTTACTGACAAGCACACAATCTTCACCACGTCGCGTACAACACTGTATCGATATTTGATGCAGCTGAAAAGATGGTTCGACAGAAACATCACTTGCTATGCGCGCAGGGCTGTGCAATGTTGCTGCCTGCTGTTGCCACGCGTGTCGCCTCTCATTCTTCGTCGCTCTCAGGGCATCGTTCTTAGCAGATTGCGAAGTTCGGTTGTTGCTGTAGGCCAGTCGTGGCAAAGATCTTTGTCCTGGGAGGCCATCAGCAGGATGTGTGAGTTGCAAATCATGAACGCGCAAACGATCCACTATCTCTGCAGAAAGGTTCTGTTGTCCGTCCGATTTGCATCTAATGATTTTGCAATACATACTAATCATCCACCAGTAGCCCTTTTCGCAGTCAGTACTGATCCACATGACCTCATTTGTTTTACTGTACGGTTGACGAGCTCTACATTCCTATGCACCTCCTTTGACGTCTACATCAGTACCGGAAAGCCAGAGTGGCAATGACAACTCCGACCGCTTTGTTTTTGCTACGCTCAATGTGAATCCGAAGGTATAACCTGAGTAATGTACTTTGATGTGCATGATCAGGGCTGGCCGTACTTGACGATGACAATCCAGGTTCCGTAATTAGCAGCTGCTCATATGAGAAGCATTATGACCGGGTGAAAGTTGGACGGACGATAGTTGCGTCACCCTTCGCAATCAGCTATTGTCCGTCTACGCTGAAGTTGCACTAGTATGGAGGCTAGTGACAATCTTCGAAATATCTCATCTTGTATGTTAAAAAAGATGGAAGCCGAGAACTGTACTAGACAGAATTGTCGAACTGATTAGGTCTATCGCTTCCGCCACGCTGACTTGTAACCATGTTGGATACCTACAACGATATGAATGTGGTACATTTGAAAATCTGTTTATAGAATCAAGTTCAGTGCAACATGAGCGTACACGGACGATAGCGCCACACCTGCCTAGCAAAGACTACGACACATCTCCCTGAGCTCGAAACCGCTGTGCATTTCCTGGCGTGATATCTGCCGACAGTTATATACCGCAGACTCTTACAGTTGCGGTATCATTTACATACAATCTAATCAAGCCTAGCAAAACAGACATCTTCACAACCCCGTCGGCAATGACTGATACAATGTAAAGCTGAGATATCATTTAACTCCAACAGAACACGATACACAACTTAACATAAGTACACGACTGATTCCAACACTTCCGTTACTTTCTTTACCGAGCGTGTTACCCAAGCTATGGTCCACCTGAGAGGAAGTAATACATCCATCATGTTTATAAAAATATTTGTAAAATGTTACCTGGGTTCATATACAGACTGGTGGAAAATTTTTGTTGGGAAAAGCTGACTGATTGAGTAGATGAAACATCGTCCCAAACTTTAAAAGTTATCTTGCAAACTGCGGGCGTTCACACGTCATAACGAAAACAACGTGCCTGAATTCGTTGGGCCACTTAATAACACGAGCACTAAGATTGAAATGAAGAATTAGCCTGCTTTTCATTACCAACGATGCAAACAGCGTCTAATTCTGTTCTAATTCCGAAGTGTATCAGGTTTTCTTCCACTCAACTATACTACTGATTTCTAAAACTTTAGCGGTCCGTCTCATTGTCAATAATCACACAGGCGTGTACGATCTGTCACATTTGTTGAACGTCACGACCAGGGAGGGGGGTGCGCCATTGGTGCCGAATGTCGTCCTGATATGACATCAAACGCAGTCGTGTTGATTAGCCTGCAACTGGTATATCATGACCAAAAAGAAACGTGTTCATTGGAAAGCTTTAGGTTATGGTTATTGATTGGCTGTAAGGTATTTCGTGTGCCACTACGGACGAGCGGGAGCTACTTTCTATAAGGCGTCTTCTGGAAGGTCTAGAAGGCTGTGAAGCTGACCCTACTAATTGGATAATACAGTGCTTACCAAATTAGCCTAAGGGTTTTGATCAGATCTCGCCGAGAGTAGGCATCTTTCTGCCGGGCGTTCGGTCACTGTGTGTTCATTAGCGGGTGTTAGATTCTACATCGAATGCGTGGCAGGTGCAGTGCGACAAATGGAAAACACCTTAAACCTCCGGCTCGCCGGAACTCGAACCCGGGACCCTCCCTACGACAAGCGTCCGCCTCAACCACTCGGCCACAATGCCTGGGTCTTTCCATACCGCTACTACTCTCGCCATCATGAAAGCCGCAAAATTGTTGGTAAAGAGCACGCCAATCATTACTAAACTACAATATAACCTTGCGTGCGTTGACAATCAAATTGATTTAAATAGTGTGTAAACAAAAGGCAAAGCTTCAAACAATATGTCTATATGCAATGATACAATTTGAAACCCTTTCTGTCATCTGATCAAAATAGCGAAATGGAAAACTCTTAGATGGGATTAGAAAATAGCAGATCAATCTGGCTAAGGGGAAAATGCGCTGGGCTGTGCGCACTCTATCGCTGCTGCTCTGAAGTGGGAGAAACCCAAATTAAGAGAGGACGGAGTTTATAAGTGCGTGTGTATTTCTAACTGAACAAGGGAAAGGGCAAAAGAAGGGAAGGAGGAAGAGGGAAAAGGGAAGAGGGAAGAGAGGGGAGTGAGACGGAAAAAAATTGATGCTCAAACTTTGTGTTTCAGGATTATTGTCGGTTCGCGATGCTTTGAGCGTATCGTGATAGTCCTAAAATAGAATAAATTAAAATCAATCATCGATTAGGTCGGCCATTGCTGGTCCTAATGACTCGTTTTCTTTTGTGTAATCGGGCGTGACGAGCTCTACAAGCTTTTGCAATCCCATTGTCACTTGAATCAGATCCCCAAAGACGGGAAATAGCAAAAAGCATTTGGGCTGTTTATTGAAATAGTAGTTGGTAGAAATTTGACATACTACTTCACTTGGATAACTCAATGCCGAAATCCGGGCGTAGATGTCAATACTGCGGACTCTGCACCTTTGTAATAAGCAGATGTAAACTTTGAGCCCAACTACATTAAGCTCAGTGCGTCCCGCAACGACAAAGAAGCTTACCAACCGAGCATCAAGAAAACTCTGCAAAACTCATTCAATATGCAAATGCGCACACAGGTGCAAGATTATAATAATCACGTGTTTTGCAAATGGTGTCTCGTGAGGAGCTTTTCTGGACCCTTCACCGAACCAAACTATGCTTTTGCAGATCATCCTTACGCCAATGGACTGGTCTTGAGACCCCTTGCCATATATTCAACGGAAAATTCAGCGCAATATGAGCGCAGTATACACGTGTCTGCAATCAGGCAACTCTCGAGGACTGCTTTGATCGCGAGAGTCTGATGATATCGTTTACAAAGGTTGAAAATTGCTGCGTGCGCATGCGCGAGTCTCGATTATTGCTATCCACCCACTGCGCCACGCCATAATTCAGCGACACTGGACTGCACGATGAATTTCAATGCAGGTTCCCAATCGTGCTTCGCTACAGCTACTTGTGCACCCCCCGTAGTGGCAATTGATCCATAACACGTAGGATAGCCTGGCGCACCTGGTGCATTGTTAGCATGTGGCAGGGATGAATTGCGATACACCACGCACTGTATCGCCAAAAATTTTACTCCTAGTGTGCCAAGGATTTTGAGTGTACTATAAAGTACGCGAGTACTGTTTACCCCAAAACAAATCACGGGCACAAACCATATATTGTCGAGACCAGATTCGCTCTGCTTCTGGTTCTCGCGATTCGAATATCATCCGGTAGCTCTATTTGATTTGCCCACGACTGTCCGGCCGATGAGACCAATGCTTTGCAGTCGAGTGGATCAGCTCGTTACAATATAATTTTACACTACCACTTCATTCGTCACTCCTCTACGTCATTATGCTTCCTTATCTGGGAAATGTTGCCCTGAAAGAGGTTGGATGGTCTTCAAACGTTTAACAATTGGTGGCGTGACATATGACAACATATATATCATCGCCTGGGAGCCAATCGACGTGGCGTGTTCACTGGGAGGATAGAAACTGTCACTTTATCCTATGACAGCCATAGCCTTAGCCGGAATTGATTTGTACTGTGAAAAGGGCACTAGCGGAGTGTGAACGTACACTGTACAAGATGCCCATCAACACATCACTGCATTTACAGATCAGCTGATTGTAGTGGAGAGATCCTGAATTAATGAGAGCCGATCGTTGCATGTTCGATTGAACGTGTACAAGAAAGCAGATCCGGACCTCCTCACTACGGAAGCTTTGACCGCACATCCAGCAAAATCAGCAACGGTATTTATTGCTGACCTAACATGAGTACTTTGGCTGGATGTAAGCCTTCGAGTAAGGAAACACGTGATAATAAAAAGCCCTCTTCCGGTCAACATAGTGAAAGAAACTTGTTCTGCACACCCAAAAGTCCATAGTATTACCTTTACGGTTGCAGCTCTCACAGTAAAGCAGGATATGAGTACTCAGGTTGGAGCTCTACAAAATTATGGTTATTGACTTGTATTCAGTGACTAAACCGGACTGCAGTTGGATCCTTTCGGCAGAATTTTCCTCAGCTTCCCAAATTTGATAAGTGGAAAGAGCCATAGATGTTGGTATTACAAAATTTGCGAAGGATATTGAACTAATAATATGAAAAAAAGGGAGGGTAAACCCCTTTTGCAAAAGGTAAGTTCACCGACCCGCGAATTCACACCTTTAAAAAATACAAATGCTTGGACTATTGCTCTGTATGCGCCAACGACTGGGAACAGATATGTGTGCCATAAACGCGAGTTGTACAACGCAAGGGTTGAAACTTGAAAGTAACGAGTGCCTGGATGCAACTATTGAACACCATGAACGCCTTGAAGAGCTAACCTGGCCACTATCTCCTGCTCGTGCCAAGATGGTAAACTTGCTGTTCATCTGGTCTGGTCAGATATCCGGGGTAGCAACTCACTTTTCTGTCCGAACTGCTTCAGTTGTTCCATAATAACTTCGTGCGCTTGAATATAGCTCATATAAAGCGTAATTGAAACTTAAGAGTGATCTCGCTCCGCAGCGTCCAACTGTGTCTATATCCAAGTTCGATACAGATTTGACAAGGTATATATCAAGTAAACGCCGTCAGATTTCAGAACCACGTTTTACACAGTAAGCCGTTTCGACATCTAGCAATTCTTGCCGCATCCCTTCATATGTGAACGAATATCCAACCCACGAGCGAGTACCAAACAAACAACGTCGAGATTTTGACGCGAGTTTAAAGAAGATGGCAGGGCGAGAACTCGCATATATTCCAGCAGTGTTTCCTGCTCAAATGTCCAAAGATCGATTCAACCTAACGACATGGCTGGGAAATGTGAAGTCTACGACCCAACAAATCCACCTTTTGGGGAAGCTAACTAATTTGAACACTGCTGACGATGTTCGACTCAGAAATGAAGTTGCGATAATCAGTTTAAATACGGAGAGTGTAAGTGGCCAAAACCTGTCTCCAATTAGACATCCTAAGTTAGCACTCACTTTGAATGAGCAGCTATCACCGAGCTCAAACAGATAATCGCCATCCTCACAAGCAAGGTACGGTAGACGGCCAAAGATTATTGAAGTTATTCGGTACTTGGAAGCTGACTAGGGTAGTGTAATATCATATATCTCATAATAGACGATTGAATTTGAGAAAAGCCCGGCTGAGCGCTACGCCGTCAGCACAACACTATTCCCCCCTTACCAGACTTGTCAAGCTTGGTCAGGTACGGTACACCTGAATTGAGACAATCCCTATACAAGCCCCTTTCCCCGCATGGAAAGAAGGATTCACGTAGCGGCACTCAGCCGCAAGTCTGAGATTGTTGCTCAAGCACAGGCAACTTCAACTTGAACAGCCCGCCCTACTTTTCGTCTTCGGACTGACATTAGAAGTGGGTTCTGAAGCTGAGCTTTTCCCTTCACCTCGGCGACGTTATGACGATTTGTTAAACTTGCTGAAAAGGTACGCGCTTTCTGCATTCTCAGCTCAATAGGGTAAGCCTTTTCAGAACGTCACCACGCATTGCAAGGTGCAAAAAACCCTTGGCGACTGTACGCGCTCAATCAGTGGCATGTGCTAATCACCTGTACTGGTTGAAGTGCGACAAATCACCCTTTTGCACACATTGAACTGACATTCTAGCGCACAGTGACTATTTGTGCAAGCTGTGAGAGTTTACCTTCAACGCTTCTGCGCAGCTTGCCCCGCTTTGCGCAACCCAGGAAGTCTCGACGCTAACGGCCTGCTCCCACTCGCTGACATCCTAAGAACATTCAGCATATTGTTAAAATAGTCTGCACCCAAGCATTAGCCTGACAGTGCACTCACTGTCGTGTAATACCCAATATCTCACTCAACTGGTCACAAAGCATGCCTCATTTTCCTTTTCATCTCAAAACAGACGCAAAATCTAGCTGGCGCGCGACAGAAGTAAACGTCTCAGTGTTTTCGGAGAGTTCCCGTGGAGTCGGCAAGAGACTTACAGTTATATTCCATTGTTTCAAGGTTTTTGTGCAGGGTACGGCGAAGTCTAACGAACCAGACTCTGCGTCTAGAAAGGAGATCAACTCGAAATAATGCCGCACTCGATCACTAGGTTTCTCCAATTCCGCTCCAGGGCGTGTCCCGTGGTCTACCGACATAATTTCTACTCAACTAATTGAACTGGCTCCGGCAATCTCAGTGCTCACAGGTTGAGTAGTCTGAAGCAGTGTGTGACGTTTGCACTTTTCGGTTGCAGTTTGGATATAGGTAATGCGGACGATGTCTTTCAAATCAATATGGGAATATGCAAACTGCACCTTTTAGTTGAATTACAGGACGTGGGGAATTTTGGGGCATACCCTGGTGTGCATGTGTCAATTCTGCCCATTTGACAGGTCGACGGGGGTACAGCTCTGGTACAGCTGTTTACAGGAGCTTATAATACTAGGAGCATGTAATTAATAGTTATGCACATAGGGTGCCAGTCTAACAAAGTTACCAAGGCAGAGTGATTGATCGAGATGCATGGTCGAGAGCTGGGCGGGGGCCCCCGCGTAGCGCAGCGAAGCAGGGGTCGCCCTGCTCGAGACCATGCATCGAGATCAATCACGGCGCCGAGGGAACTTTGTTACGACCTGGCACCCCTATGTGCATAAATGTTGTTATGCAATGAGACCAATCGGGAAATAAGACTTCCCGATCGGGATTGGCATTTGGTTAGAGGGCCCTCCGTGAATGACGGAGCCCCCTCTAACCAAATGGTTAGAGCCCCCTCCGTGACCGACGGACGGCCCTCTAACCAAATGATGATCAGCTGATTGAGTTGACATTTGCTAATCAATTTCCAAAACTTTCCGGGGGCCCCCACATCATCGGCTCTGCCTCAGCTACTCTAACAATGTTAGATGCATCGCAAAAATTACCAAATCGGGTAACCGAGTTGCATAACTGGGTATGGATCAGTGTTCGATGTAACGTCGTGGAGAATCTATTTATAGGCCGAAATTTGGGGTGTTCAGGGTACCACATGACGAATTCGAATGTTTACATTGGTAATTCACCCGCAACTGCGGCTTCAAACAAGTGATAGCTCATCATGACTCATGCATGACACCCCCGCATATATACAGGATCATGGGGAAGATTTAGCCCGGCAATCGCCACGCATTTTGCCGCCGTGTATGAGTACCCGCCCTGTGTTTAAATTATAAAATGATACCGGACGGGCCCATATCATGAGTCAGGTGGTACCCTGAACACCCCAAAATTTGGGCTATAAATAGATTTCGTACGACGTTACATCGAACTTCCACCCATACGGGAAAATGCACCAGTTAGGGCGCTATCAATTTGCCCAGAGCATAGGGGGGGATGCAAATTTCCATGCAAATCCACCCCCACCCCCCTACTGATTTTGCTGTTCTGGGCAAGTCTCACCATGGGTACCACCCCTTCTATTATGCTGTTCTGAGATGTGCACCCCCCCGCGTTTTTTGTTCTGAGACATTCTGTTCATGGGTGCCACCCCATTCATTTTACTGTTCTGGGCCCCTAGCGCCACCCACCCCCGGGTATACATTTTGCTGTTTTTGCATCCCCCCCCATGCTCTGGGCAAATTGATAGCGCCCTTACATGCTCCTAGTATTATAAGCTCCTGCTGTTTATTATCAACTGCTTAAACGTACGTCGTCGTCTACTGTACACACGACCGGCGCGGCGCACCGGCCCATATATTGATATTTATCGCGCTGCGCTATTCAGCTGTGAGGACGTGTGACGTCCAGTTTATCATGATACTAGCTACAAACTATTAAATCTTCATGCTGTTCACTTCGACAGTTCTGTTTTTTATAACAATTTAGTGATTCTGTCTTCATGTTCGACCTTCCCGGCGCAATAGAATATCCTGTTATTTCTGTATGGGAAATTTGTCGATTTGTTTCTGTAATTTCACGTCATTCTCGCAGCTGTCTGTAGCTATAGCCAGGTTGTGATAAGCTGATATTTGCAGTTGCGCCAAACACATTCGCCGCTGTAAGCTTTGGCAGTGTAATCTACCTGAACCTGCGAGCTCTGGATACATGAGGGAGAAAAATGTCGCTTCAAATGTTTTGTCACAACGAGACGTATATCTGGCGAGATGGAGACTTTGGCCCTTGCTTTGAAGAAAGCGTGCTCTTCAGCGGCACACAGTTGCTATTCCAAATATGTGCCTTCGTGGTTCTGGTACATAATTCAATCTGTCGAGGGGTGAAGCTTCGCCGTCGGAGGGTAAGTTTTGGTCCCGTCAACTCGCTGGCTTGTCTGGAAGAGAACCTGCCGTGCCTACGTCAAGTTTGCAATTGGGGGCGACTAGTCCCCCATGGAGTTTGTAGCTCTAGATTTGTGGTACGTATTGACTGCGCTACTTACAACGTTGACAACAACCCAACGAAGCCAGCGCTTTGTTGGCCATAGTTTTTCCGCAGCCTCACTGTAGGTTGGTTGTTGATGACTTCGCAACCTTATTTTTGCAGTACCTGGATGACACACGACTACCTATCGCCAAAGTTATTGTCGCTGGATACCTGGCGATTCTTGCCTTGGTGCAGCTGTTGTACTATCTTGGGAACGACTGGCACACTTCCCAAGGCAGACCATATCGTATATTTACATATGCAGCCTCTACGAGCACATGGCTGTTCTTCACTGCATATCTCATTTTACGGTATAGTATGTTATGTGTTATTTTTATGGTACGCAGTGAGTTTGTGTATGGATTCTGCGTGCAGCATAGTTGTGTAAACCTCTGCGGGTAGAAGTCAAGCGTTGTAGAGAACAAGGCCTCAAAACGCTGGCCTTCTTTACCAACATTCAAGAACGATGAGGCTGGCACATTTGATCCCATTGAATGCTTCTTACTTTTT
>JADMIO011560841.1_pt1 | contig 10394 bp, 6 predicted proteins | sample 8958161 | NCBI WGS metagenome assembly JADMIO01 (sample SAMN16585339, study PRJNA669376) | soil metagenome | isolation source: Crop rotation soil | place: USA: Cullars Rotation, Alabama | collected 2011
AAACAATTTTTGTATTTAAATTCATTTGTAGAGGCCGGTGAAAAAAAACTCGGCTTATTTATCGGGATACTGGATGGCGGGGAAGATATCAAACTGGCAGAACGCAGGGAACCGGCCAGCTTCAGTAGCGGGGGACAATCCTATGCCTGGTCGTCGGATGGGAAAACCATTGCCATTATCAGCAATGAAAGAGCAGAGAGCGGCGAGTTTTCAACACTGGTTGGAATCAATGCGGTCGATGGCTCAGAAAGACCTTTGAGTGAAAAACGTTGGGATTATCTGGATAGCGTTCAATGGATGAAAGACGGAAACGGTTTGCTTGTTACAGGGAGCGACAAACCGCAAAGCCCAAGCCAGCTCTGGTTTATTTCTTCGACCGGTTCGGTAAGAAAGCTGACAAACGATCTGAACAGTTATTCACAGATCGGCGTTACCCCGAACGGAAAACAAATCGTTACTTTACAAAAGAGCCAGACCAGCGATATCTGGATGGGCGATTGGAGACAAAGTTCAAAGGATTTTCGTGAAATAACAACTGAAATCGGGAATCTCAGTCCGGTGACCGTCACAAAAGGTGGTAAGATAATCTTTCGCTCGATTGCCGACGGAAAATCTAATCTCTGGCAAATTGATCCCGGCAGCGGTGAGCGAAAGCAGATTACAACCGATGCCCAGGTTGATTTCCGCGGGATATGCGCGATGCCGGATACGGAGAAAATAATTTTTCCGTCAAGGAAGGCCGGTAAGGTTAATCTATGGAGCGTTGATTTCAACGGAGACAATTTAAAGCAGCTAACCTTCGGAAGCGGCGAATATTACCCGGGCTGCTCACCGGACAATCGCACCGTAATTTTTCAGCAGAATTTTGGCTACGTTGATAAGTCAACCCTACGGAAGATTTCACTCGATGGCGGAGAGCCCGTCCGGTTGACCGAGTACCCGGCACACCGGCCGACGCTTTCACCGGATGGTCGGTACATTGCTTTTTTCTATCTGACCGATGATAGATGGCATATCGGCATTGTTTCGTCAGATGGCGGCGCCATCGAGCAAGGCTTTGATGTTCCTGAAGGGGTGTTCGACCGGATCGTGCGCTGGTCGCCGGATCAAAAATCCCTGCTTTATGCCGTTAATTCCGGCGGCACGGGAAATGTCTGGCGCCTGCCGCTTGACGGGCAGCCTCCAAAGCCGATAACGGATTTTGATTCGCAGCATTTGGAGGATTTTGTTTCAACCCGAGACGGCAGCCAAATGATCGTGATCCGTGCGGTAAGTTTAAGCGATGTCGTCAGCCTTTCAGCAGAATAATTAATTGCTTAGAGTATCGGGTTTGGCCGTGAAAATTGTGGCTGCATATTCAACTCGAAAAAAAATTGCGATTATTTAATTGTAAGCGCTTTTCATGTTGGAAAAGATTATTCTAACTATTTTCCAATTGGTTAATTTTACTGTGAATTGCAAGTATTTATCGGTGTTACGAATTGTAAATTTATAACACTGAGTTTAGAATTGAAAATAGTAGGAATTTGCAGAAAGATGAATCAAAAGTCCGGTTTTCACGGTTGAAAGAAGGTTTACCCTGAACAAAATGAAATTAAAAATTTTATCAACTATCGTTTTAACCTTTTTGTTTGTCTTGAATACTTTTGCCCACGAATACTGGTTTGAGGCGGAAAAATTTGCGTTGGCGCCGAATGAAAAAGCGGTTGTGCATCTTTATGTCGGCGATGGCCTGATCAAAGATCGTGAAGAGCGGGCTTTTCAATCCGACAAAACGCCGAAATTTCAATTGTTTTCAAACGGTAAAATGGCGGATTTGAAAGCTTCGCTAACGGAAGGGGCAATGCCGCTTTATAATTTTTCAGCCGAAAAGGCAGGAACCTATCTGCTGGCGATGGAGCGCAGCTGGTCATATATCAAAATCGAGCCGCAGAAATTTGAAGACTACCTACGCGAGGACGGACTCGAATATATTATCCCCGAACGTGAAAAATTGGGTGAAAACGGCAAAGAGGGGCGCGAGCGTTACAGCCGTTTCCTGAAATCGCTCCTGCAGGTCGGGGAAAAACGTGACAATACTTATAAAAATCCAATCGGAATGAAGCTTGAAATCATGCCGCTCGAAAATCCGTATTCCAAAAAGGTCGGCGATCAGTTGAAATTTCAGGTTTTGTTTGACGGCAAACCGCTAGCCGGGCGCACAGTTTTTGCCGATAATCGTACAAGCGAAACACAAAAAATGACGACCGGTAAAGACGGGAAATTCACGGTCAGGCTCGATAAAAACGGGATGTGGCTGGTGCGAATGGTTTTTATGCAGAGATGCAAAACCGATTGCGGCGAAGCTGATTGGGAAAGTTTCTGGGGCGCAATTACATTTGGAGTTTAGGCTTGAATCCAAAACGGCTCGATAAAACGAATTAAAAGGAAGAGATATTCGTTTGAGGAGAAAGTTATATTATGAGCCGTTGGCGTGGACGCTGGGAAAAATTTTGAGAATTGGCCGTGACCGGCGGTCCTCCCGTGCGGGGGACAAAACTTACAGCGTGGCGGATTCCGCCCGTCTGGAAGGCTTTACAGGAAAATAATTTGAATATTCCTGAAGGTTCCGATGTGCCCCAATCGCAGGAGAAAATGCTCTGGGCGACTTATAGTGTGCTGGAAGCAATTTCAAAGGATGTTCGCGATGGGCTGCTCGAAACGGTCGGAATAGAAAGCGCGCTTTCATTTAACGACGAGCGCTGTTCGATGGTCCTGGAATTACCCGAAGGAACGGATACCGAGCTTATCGCGCGGGCCATCGATGCGGAAAATATTGAAGCGTGGCGCGATACGGAAGAAAAAATTAATATCGGGATAAACCCCTGGTATTCGACCAAAGATGTGGATCAGACGGTGCTTTGCACAATTAAAGTCGTACATGTTTTGCTCGGTCTGCACGCGGTTTGTGAGGTCAGGCCAAAAACGTTTGGTCAGAAATTGCTTTCGTCATTGATGGATGTAATGAATGCCCAAAAAGAAGCGAAAGAAGGAAGGAACTAGGCCTGCTTTGTGGTTGTAGGAAGGTTAGCCTAATCTATTAAATTTATGCATATTCCCGATGGTTATTTAAGTCCTGTAACGTGCGCGGTGCTATATGCCGCGTCCCTGCCATTTTGGGCAATTGCCCTCAGACGCGTCAAGCGGCTTCTGAATACCAGGCTGGTGCCGCTGTTGTCCGTTTTCGCTGCCTTTTCGTTCGTTATCATGATGTTTAATATCCCGCTTCCGGGCGGGACGACCGGGCACGCAATCGGGGTCGGAATCGCAACCATTGTTTTGGGGCCGTGGGGCTCGATGCTCGCCATTTCGGTCGCGCTTTTGATCCAGGCATTATTTTTTGGCGACGGCGGAGTCACGGCTTTCGGGGCAAATTCATTTAATATGGCAATTGTCGGTTCGCTCGTGGCGGCGTTTGTTTATCGAATCATTGCCAACAGGGCAGAAATTACCTCGACCAGACGAGTAGCGGCCGCCGCCATGGCCGGTTATGCGGCCATCAACGCAGCAGCTTTTTGTGCCAGTATCGAATTTGGGATTCAGCCAATGCTGTTTCACGATGCGAGCGGTGCACCGCTTTATGCTCCGTATCCTTTGAGCATCGCGATTCCGGCTATGATGATCGGACATTTAACTTTTGCGGGATTGGCCGAATTAATTACGGCTGGCGGTGTGGTTGCCTACCTGCAGAGTTCCAACCCATCGCTTTTGAAGCTGACCGCACCGGATGCACCGGGCTCAGGAATTATAGAAAAATGCGGCTGGCGATCTACCCGTCCCTTATGGATCGGTCTGGCAGCGCTGATGATTTTAACGCCGCTTGGTCTGCTGGCTGCTGGCACAGCCTGGGGCGAATGGTCAGCACAGGATTTTACCGACCCGGAGGCGCGCCGGCAAATCGCCGATGCTTCGAATAATCAAGCGCCGCCCGCTGCCCCGCCCGAAGGCTTTGCACGAATTGCCGAAATCTGGACGGCTCCGATTCCGGACTACGCCCCGTCTTTTATGACGAGCCAGTCATTCGGCTATATTATGTCGGCCATGTTCGGTGCCGGGCTTATTATTTTAGCTTTTCTGTTGATCGGTTGGGTGGGAAGATTATTCGGCCGCGCCGGAGGGAAAACTTCGCCAGGCGAACCGCAGGTTGAATAGAGTGAGCCCAAATTCAAAATCTATAAAAAAGACGGGCAAAAAACGCCGGGGATTTGTCGAGCAGACGCTTGCCGGATTAGTCCGCAACACGGAGAGCGCTCTTTTTGCCGAAGAATTGGCGCGCCGCGACGGCCTGCTCCAGAGGCTCGATCCGCGCGTGAAAATTATCGGCCTTTTGGCTTTGATTTTGGATGTCACGCTCGCCCGAAATTTCTTTACGATTTTTTTAATTTTTGCTGTTGCCATCATATTGGCCGTTTTCTCCGGTGTTCCGATTCGAACATTGGCGACCAGAGCCTGGCTCAGTGCCTTAACCTTTACCGGAACGATTGCTTTGCCGGTAATATTTATTACGCCCGGCGACGCGCTTTGGCACCTGCCGGTTTTGGGCTGGACGATTACTGCACAAGGCGTCAACAGTGCGCTTTACCTTATCACGCGCGTCGAAACAACCGTCACGCTTTCATTATTGTTAGTGCTTTGCACGCTCTGGACACATGTGCTGAAAGCGCTGCGGGTTTTGCATGTGCCGGTGGTGTTTGTTGTTATCCTAGGAATGACCTATCGTTACATTTTCGTTATGTTGGAAACCGCCCGAAATATGTTCGAAGCGCGGCAGTCGCGTCTGGTCGGCGTACTGAAGGGAAGTGAGAGCCGGCGTCTCGCAGCCGCCAGCATCGGCGTTTTGCTGACAAAAAGCTTTCACTTAAACAGTGAGGTTTATTTGGCGATGCGGTCACGTGGTTTTCGCGGCGAAGTTTATTCGCTCGACGAATTCAAAATGCAGAAACGCGATTGGCTGGCGCTCGTCATTTTTTGGCTTCTGGCGGCCGTTGCCTTCTGGTTGGGACGGCAAAATTCGCTCGAATCTTTTTTGAATTTTCAATTTCAGGTGTGAAAAGCAGTGTCAAATAATGCTTTCGATGTTCAAAATATAACCTACCGTTACGACGAGATAACGGCGCTCAATAACTTGTCGCTTGTAATCAGGGCAAATCAGCGGATTGCGATTTTGGGGGCGAACGGTTCGGGAAAATCTACCTTTCTGCGATTACTTGACGCGCTCTATTTTCCTGACAAAGGAACCATTACGGCTTTTGGCGAGGGCTTAACCGAAGAAGCATTTCAGGATGAGGAATTTGCGTTTCGGTTCAGGCAAAAGGTCGCACTCGTTTTTCAGAACCCTGATGTTCAGCTTTTTAATCCGACTGTTTTTGACGAGGTTGCCTTCGGACCGCTTCAGCTTCGCTGGGAAAAGGATGAAATCCGGCGGCGCGTTTCCGAAGCGTTGGAAACAATGGAAATCGCGCATCTTAAAGACCGCTCGCCGCATCGTCTTTCCGGTGGTGAAAAAAAACGTGTCGCGTTGGCTTCGGTGCTGATTCTCAACCCGGACGTTTTGCTTATGGATGAGCCGACCGCCGCACTCGACCCGAAAAGTCAGAGCAAAGTGGTTGATTTTTTGTTTGGCTGGGCCGATAGCGCTAAAACCGTTATCACAGCCACACACGACCTGGACATTGTTGCAGACATTGCCGATTATTGTTTCGTTTTCCAAAACGGCGCGGTTGTCGGCGAAGGCACGCCGGCTGAAATTTTGAGCAATCACGAGCTGCTCGAAAATGCTAATTTGATCCATGCTCATCGCCACGCTCACGAGTCCGGGGAAATTCATTCACACCCGCATCTACATCGTTCTCACGAACACGAAAGGCATAGTTGATGGATTAGGGGTTAAAATACCGGCCCGATACTGATTCTTGAAAAATAATTACGAAAATAAATTTCCAATTTAAGCCCATGTTAATGTGCGAAAGCGTAAAGCCCCGGGTGCAAAACCGGGGTTAGCTACCCCCAATGTCCCAAATCCCATGTTAACCCAGATTTTGTGCAAACAGGAGACACTTTTAATTTGTAACCTGCTCAGTTACAAGGGGTTAGCTGAAAAGTGCTGGTTTTTGCTGACTACTCAATATCAAATAATCCCCTTAATTGTTTGATATTTTTTGAAACTGCCGCCGCTAAGTTGTTGATTTTAGGCTAAACCTATTTGCACAAAATCTGGGTGTTAATGGTCGACAGATCTTTGCACCGCTGCCAAATTAATGCTGCCCGGTCAATGATAGCTTGAACCCTTGATTGACTATTGTGTAGATTTACACCCGGAACGGTGAGGCGGGATTCGGATTTATTTCTCAAAGACCATTAACCAGGCTGTTTCAACTCCTAATTTGCATAGTTAATATATTAATGCGAATCAGGAGTTGAATCCTCTTGGTTACGGTTTTTGAAAAATAAATTAGAGCCCCACTTTGTCGCTCTCGTAGAGGGCGGCAGCGTAAGGAAGGTCTGTCGCCCATTAACATGGGCTCTAAAATCCTGGGGAAGCTAACCACGGGCTCACGCCCGTGGCTACACGCTGTCGCCCATTAACATGGGCTTAAATCGGAATTTTATTTATACATTTAACTTTCAAAAATCATTACTAAGTTGTTATTTCAACTACTGATTCGCTTATTAGGGGAATAAATTACCTGTTACTCCGGCGATATTTCTGAAAAATACAGATTTCGCATATAATTCCTTTAACTTCGTAAAGCTATAAAAATACTGTGAAATTCAAATATCTGTTTACTTTTGGCATTTAAAAGCAATGGCGAAATTTAAAAAAAACTGCAGTTCGGGCCGGCAGCTGATGTTTTTCCTTTTATTTTTTTTGATGATTGCCCAGACTTTGGCCGGAGCCGAAAATATTGGTGAAGAGGCCTATCGCGCAAATAATCGTGGCGTCGGGCTTTTAGAACAGTTTAAACCCACGGAAGCCGAAAAAGAATTCAGGCGCGCTCTTGAACTCAAACCTGATTTGAAATTAGCCCGCATCAATCTGGCCATCGCGCTTTTTAATGGCCAAAAACTCGATGAAGCAAAACAAGCGGCGCGGGACTTTTTGAAGATTGAAAAAGACTCGCCGCAGGCCTTGTATATTCTGGGGCTCGCGGCCCGCACGGAAAATCAGACGGAAGAAGCCCTGGCAAATTTTCAAAAAGTTCTGACGATTGATTCCCATGATGTCGGCGCCAGCGTTAATGCCGGGCAGCTTCTCGCCCAGCAGCGACGATATGCGGAAGCAATTAAAAATTTTGAAACCGCGTTGCAAACCGAACCCTATAATTTGACAGCAATTTATAATCTGGCAACTTCGCTGCAAAGAACCGGCGAACGAACACGCGCCGCGGAGCTATTAAAGAAATTTCAAACCCTGCGCGACACGAGCGCCGGCGTAACCATCGGCTTAAATTATCTGGAACAGGGGCGTTATGCCGAAGCCGTCGTTTCAACCGGCGTCGAAGACGAGCTGGTTTTGCCGACCAATCCGAAAATATTTTTTCAGCCGTCAAATATCGGTTTAATCCAAAAGGCGCAGGCGGGAATTAAAGAGCCAAATTTTATCGTTGTTAAACCAAATTCTAGATTTGAAGTTTTGCAAAGATTCGCGGGCGCCGCCGCCCTTTTTGATTTTGACGGTGATGGGGATCTGGATTTGATTAAGTTGAACAATTCAATTTCCGCGATTCGCAAAATTTCGCTCCAGGATTCGGCCGCTAACATTTCAAGCAGTTTTTCACTTTTTCGAAATGATAAGGGTAAATTTAAGGATGTTACAAAAACTTCGGGGGATTTAGCAAAATTTGATACAGACCCTGCAACAGCAATTGTCGCAGGTGATTTCGATAACGATAATTGGCCGGATTTATTTGTGGTCAAATACGGAAAACTGCAGCTTTTTCATAACGACGGCAATGGGAAATTTACAGACGTTTCGACGGCGGCAAAACTACCGAAATATCCTTTCCTTTCGATTTCAGCCGCGTTCTTGGATGCCGACCACGACGGCGATTTGGACATCTTTGTCACTGGTTTTACCGAGCTTGAACAACGAGCAGATACAAACGATTATAGGTTTCCGCAGGAATTTAAGGGTGCTCCGAGCCTGCTGTTGCGAAACAACAACGACGGCACTTTTACGGATATTTCGGCAGATTCAAAAATCAATCAATCAAAGGAAAATTTAGAAGAAAAATCAATCGCCGTGGTGCCGACCGATTATGATAACCGCCGTGATATAGATTTGTTCGTTCTTAACATAGGCGGAAAGCCTACGCTTCTTAGTAATCAACGCGACGATACTTTTTTGGACAAGGCCTCGGAAGTCGGGCTCAACCGAACGGAAAATTGGACGTGTGTCGGCGCCGCCGATTTCAACAAAGATTCCTTTATTGATTTCTTTTTCGGCAGAACCGGCGGCCCGGGCGTTTTTGCAATTGCGGACGGGCACGGAAAATTTATTTTGAAAGATGCGCCGAAGGGGACGGAAAGGGTGACCGCCGCGCAGTTTATTGATTACGACAACGATGGTTTGCTCGATTTGATTGCCGACACGGATAAGGGGTTAGTTCTGTCGCGCAATCTCGGTAAAAATTGGGCTGATGCCGATTCAAAGATTTTTAAGCTAAGGCCTTCAGTCCAAAATTCGATTGCCGGTTCGAGGCAAATGCTTTCGGGCGATATTGATGGCGATGGGGATATTGATCTACTGGTCTATTCCAAAACAGGGGAATTAATTTATTTACAAAATGCCGGCCCCAATGCGAATAAGGCGGAGAATCTCCGTCTGCAGGGGCGCGTCAGCAACAAAACCGGCATCGGCGCGAAAGTAATTCTGCGGGCGGGAAGCTTGGCGCAGGAGCTTGAGAGTTATTCAGCAAGCCCGGCGCCGGCGCCCTCGGAAATTCATTTCGGACTCGGAAAACGTGAAAAAGCCGATTCGATTCGCATTCTTTGGAGCTCGGGAATCATTCAATCAGAAACAGATTTCAGCCAAACTACCGCAAAAAACTCTGCGCCTTTGAAAATTCAGGAAATTGATCGTAAACCCGCCTCGTGCCCGTATCTTTACACCTGGAACGGCGATAAATTCGAGTTTATAACGGATTTCCTGGGCGGCGGCGAAATGGCAAATTGGGAAAGTAAGGGCGTTTATCATTACCCCGATTCGGACGAATCAGTGCGCATTCCAGCCGATAAGCTCAAGGCAAAAAACGGTTTTTATGAAATTCGAGTGACAAATGAGCTTGAAGAGGTAATGTATCTCGATAAAGTGAAGCTTCTGGCCGTTGAACACGATGTAGGCACGGAGATTTATCCAAATGAGGGATTAGGTAAATCCGAATCGTCAAAAGAATCGGTTTTTATAATCCGCGATGCCCATCCGCCCCTATCGGCGGTTAATTCCGAAGGAAAAGATGTCTTACCTAAAATACGAGATTTAGACCGTATTTTTTACGACGATTTCAAAAGCCTGCCGATTCGCGGCTATGCCGAAACGCATGAGCTTACGCTAAATTTAGACGATAAAAAAGGCTATAATGCCCGGACGATTTTGCTTTTGACAGGGTGGACAGATTACGCCTTTTCGTCAGACGAAGTTAATGCTTCGCATAGCGGAAAATCGCTGTTTATGCCTTATTTGCAGGTTAAAAACAAACAGGGCGAGTGGCAGACCGTGATCGAAAGCATCGGGATTCCGGTCGGTCGCCCGCAGACCTTGCCGGTGGACTTAACCGGAAAATTTTTGTCCGATTCGCGAGAAATACGGATCGTGACGAATTTTAAAACCTTTTGGGACAAAATTGCAGTTGATGCCTCGGAAAAACAGGAAAATTTAAAGACCCTTGAGCTTGAGCCCGTGGTTGCAGATTTAAGGGAACACGGATTTTCCAAAGAAACGAAATTCGGCGGCATGAGTGTCCCCGACTACCAACAGGTTTCGTTCGAATCGCCCTGGAAAAATTTCGGGGGAAGGTTTACCGGGTTCGGTGATGTTCGGCCTCTATTGAAAGAAATTGACGATGTTTTTGTTATTGCAAAGGCCGGCGACGAATTTGTTTTAAGCTTTAAGGAACTGCCCGCGCCGCCGAAAAGGAAAATCTACACGTTTTTGCTTTTTGCCGATGGTTATAGCAAGGAAATGGATGTTAACTCCGGTTCGCCCGACGCAGTTTTCCCGCTGCCGTTCAAGAAAATGACAAAATACCCGTATGGAACGGACGAAAGCTATCCGATGACCGAAGAAAAGCGGCGGATTTATGATGAAACTCTGACTCGTTTCAGCCGCGGGGGAATCGCAAAGTATTAAAGACAAA
>JADMIO011081574.1_pt1 | contig 10393 bp, 11 predicted proteins | sample 8958161 | NCBI WGS metagenome assembly JADMIO01 (sample SAMN16585339, study PRJNA669376) | soil metagenome | isolation source: Crop rotation soil | place: USA: Cullars Rotation, Alabama | collected 2011
CCGTGGTCGACGACGGCACCATGGCGGCGCGCCGCGGCTCGCTCTCCATCGACGACGAGGGCACGCCGACGAGCCGCACCGTGCTGATCGAGGACGGCATCCTGACCGGCTACATGCAGGATCGTCAGAACGCGCGCCTGATGCGGATGGCTGCGACCGGCAACGGCCGCCGCCAGAGCTTTGCGCACGTGCCGATGCCGCGCATGACCAACACCTACATGCTGGCCGGCGGCCATGACCCCGCCGAGATCATCGCCTCGGTGAAGAACGGCATCTACGCGGTGAATTTCGGCGGCGGCCAAGTCGACATCACCTCGGGCAAGTACGTTTTCAACGTGACCGAGGCCTACAAGATCGAGAACGGCCGGATCGGGCGGCCCCTCAAGGGCGCCATGCTGATCGGCAACGGCCCGACCGACCTCAACAAGATCAGCATGGTCGGCAGCGACATGAAGCTCGACACCGGCATCGGCACCTGCGGCAAGAACGGCCAAGGCGTGCCGGTCGGCGTCGGCCAGCCCACCCTGCGCATGGATGGGATCACGGTCGGCGGCACGGGATAGCCGGACGACAATTTCCGGCCGTCGACACCTTCTGGCCATTGACACCTGCGCGTTCTGGCCATTGACACCTGCGCGGCCTATGCGCATGATGTTTGCGCATAAATTGGAGGCGCCCATGATGAGCGAGCGCCAAGTCAAAAAGCGCGCAGTCAATCTGTTTGTCGACGTGGAACTGCTTGAGGAGGCGCGCCGCCTGCGCATCAATATTTCCGAAACTCTTGAATTTCGCCTGCGCAGCATCGTGCGGGCGGAGCAGGAAAAGCGCTGGCTGGAAGAGAACAAGGAGGCCATCGCGTCGATCAATGCGTTCATTGATCGGCACGGGCTACTCGCAAACAAGCTCCGTTACCGCCCGGACGCCCCATGACGCGCCAGTTCGACGTGGTCGCGAATCCCGACCCGATCGAAGCCGCGCATCGGCCTTATCTCGTCGTCCTGCAATCCGACCTTGTCTCCGGTTTGTCGTCAACCGTTGTTGCACCGCTGGTGGAACGGGACAGGATGAAAGGCGCTCAGCGCCTCAACCCCGTTCTGACCGTCGAAGGACGCGAGTACTGGCTCGCGACGCACGAACTCTTCGCCGTGGATCAGCGCATTCTTCGTGGCACCGTCGCATCGGTCGCCAACGACCGCGATGCGATCATCGGCGCGCTCGACTTTGTATTCATTGGATTCTGAAACGTTAAAAATACGCGATGCTCCTGCCGCAGGCCGCAACGGCGATCCAAAGGCCGAGCGAGAGCATGCCCGCGACCCGCGCCCGCGCCGGCATGCGCACGCCGGGCGCAAGATCGGCAACCGAGCGCTTGGCCCAGAATTCATAAATCGCAATGTTGATGAGGCCCGCGGCAATCAACAGCGCCTTGAGCTGAAACACCCAATTCATGGCGAGGTGGCTCGCCTCGGCGGCAAATAGAATAAAGCCTGTAATTGCCATGCCCAGGAAGCCCGCAAGCGCAAAGCCGCGGGCGCGCGTCAGCAGCGGGCCTGGCTCGGTGGCTGCGAAGCCGCCGAGCAGGCGGACGTCCATGACGGCGAGCGCGCCGGCGAAACAGACGAGGGACACGATGTGGCCGACGTTCGCCGCCGGATAGATCCAGACCGACTGGCGGATCGCCTGCGCAAAGCCCGACTGTTCGAGTGCGACGAAGATGGCCGGCGCTTCGCCGGTCATCAACGCAGCTCGAAGGTCTTGCCGTCGACCGTGATGCGCTCTGCGCGCATTTCATCCTTCTCAACTGTCGAAGGATAACCGTAGGCGGATACGGTCTTGCCGACGGCGACGACCTTCTCGGTGGCACCACGCTGGTTCATGCGCGAGGTCGGAGCGAGCGTGATCGTCCAGGTCTTGTCCTTGTCGCGCACCGTGATCAAGGCGTGCGGATTCTCGTACTTCAAGGTCAGGACTGCTCCCGCAACGGTCACAGGATGCGCCGCGTCATAGCTGCCCCAGCCGTGATGCGCGAGGGCGGTCCCGCCGGCGGCAAGGGCAAGGACGGAAACCATGGCGAATGTGCGTTTCATGGAAGCCTCCGGATTCAAATCGGGTTGCCTGCCAGATAACGCATCGAATACTTCCATCGGAACAACTTTTGACCGCGAATACCGCCAATTCGCCATCAATTTCCCGCGATCCGCTACCGGACCACGCCCGATATGCAGCACGGCTTTCGTTGCGGACGGGTGATGTGGTTCTTGAGATAGCAGGCCGCCGTAGCCGCCCCATAGCCCGGCCGCAAATAGGTCCAAGCCCGGCAGCCCTCCTCGGCCTCGCAGGCAACCTGGCAGCTTTTGCCGCTCGGGTCGGTCGGAATATCGAAATGCCGGTAGTCGCCGCCGATGCGGTCGATGGCGAACTCGATCGGTCCCGATTGCGGCTCGATCACCCCGGCGCCGCGGACCCCCGATACGCAGCAGGCCGTTGGCACGCGCGCGGTCACGCGCGACTTGAGCCAGCACACCGCGCTCGGAGCCTCCGTCATCGGATAGGAGAAAGCCCAGGCGCGGCAACGCGAGTCGCGCTCGCAACGCGCCGCGCACTGCGCCGGATCGCCGGACCGCAGCGGCGCGCTCGCATAGTCGCCGCCCGGCCGGTCATATCCCACCTGCGCTAGCGCGGGAGTCGCGAAAGTGGCCAGCGCAATCAACAGAGCCAGGAGCGTTGGCACGCAAGATCGGAGCATGACCACACCCTCAATAGGCATAATCCTGGTAGACAGGCTCGACCGAACCGCCCCACGCGCCGCGAAATTTTTCCAAAAGCTCTTCGGCCGGCGTGATGCCGCGCGCCACATAATCCTGGATCGGCCGAAGGTAACGGGTCTCGTCATGGCCGAAGGCATCAAGCCGCCGCCGCCGCTTGAGCCCTTGTTCCGCAAGTGCGAGCGTCGCCTTGGCCAGATCGAGCACGCTCCGGCCGCGGATCTCGGCCTTGAAGCCGAGCCTGGGCACGTCGTCGCGCAATTTCTGCCGCTCCTCCGCGGTCCAATTCTTGACCAGGTCCCACGCCGCGTCGAGCGAAGCGTCATCGTAGAGAATCCCGACCCAGTAGGCCGGCAACGCCGGCAGCCGCCGCCACGGCCCACCGTCGGCGCCGCGCATTTCGAGATAGCGCTTGAGCCGCACCTCCGGGAAGATCGTCGAAATATGGTTGGCCCAGTCCGAGATGGTGGCGCGCTCGCCCGGCAGGCCTGGCAACTTCCCCGCCATCAGGTCGCGGAACGATTGGCCGGCAACGTCGATATATTCGTCGCCGCGCTTGACGAAATACATCGGCACGTCGAGCGCGTAGTCGGCCCAGCGCTCGAAGCCCATGCCGGTTTCGAACGCCCACGGCAGCATGCCGGCGCGCGCATTGTCGGTGTCGCGCCAGATTTCCGAGCGGAACGACAAACAACCGTTCGGCTTGCCTTGCGTGAACGGCGAGTTCGCGAACATCGCCGTCGCGACCGGCTGCAGCGCGAGCGACACGCGCAGCTTCTTGACCATGTCGGCTTCCGAGGTGAAGTCGAGATTGGTCTGCACCGTGCAGGTGCGGTACATCATGTCGAGGCCGAGCGAACCTACTTTGGGCATGTAGGCGGTCATGATCTTGTAGCGGCCCTTCGGCATCGCCGGCATGTCGGCGCGAGTCCAGTCCGGCGTCATACCGAGGCCGAGGAAGCCGATGCCGAGCGGGCGCGCGACTTCCTTGAGCTGCGCCAGGTGCGCCATCAGCTCGGTCGACGTCTGGTGCACAGTCTCGACCGGCGCCCCCGACAGCTCGAACTGGCCGCCAGGTTCCAGCGAAATGGCACCGCCACCGGTCACATCGAACATGCCGATGATGTTGCCATGCTCGATGATCGGCTCCCACCCGAGCAGATGCTGCATGCCTTCGAGCAGCGCGCGGATCGAGCGCCGGCCCTCGTAAGGGACCGGCCGATGGCCCTCGACCGTGAACGCGAATTTCTCGTGCTCGGTGCCGATGCGGAACTGCGACTTCGGCTTGCAACCTTCCGCGAACCACGCAACGAGCTCGTTGCGCGTTTCGATCGGCGTCATGTCGATTTGGTCACGAGCCATGATGTTCCGCGGTCAAAGGGCGGCGACCTTACACGGGGAGCGCAACAATGAGCAATGATGGAGCGGCTTTTCAGCCGCCGAGCCGGAGGCTGTCGATGCCGGCCTGGGCGCAGGCTTCGTCCTTGTCGCCGGTGGGTGAGCCGGACACTCCGATCGCGCCGACCACCTCTTGGCCAGCACGGATCGGATACCCGCCTGGAGCGGTCGTGACGTTCGCCAGGTGCAGCGTTCCAGCGGCGCGCGGATTGGCGGCCGCGCGCGCTCCATAATCCCGCGAGGACTGCTCGTAGGTGAGCGAGGTGTAGGCCTTACGCAGCGAATGCTCGACCGTGTGTGGGCGGGCGCCGTCGTCGCTGAGCACCACCTTGGTGCGGCCGGCGGCATCGAGCACGGTAACCGAGGTGTGGAGGCCGTCGGCACGGCATTTTTTGAGCGCCGTCGTCGCCGCCATGAGCGCGGCGTCGTGCGTAAGCGTGCGCTCATTGGTGAGCGTCTGCTGGGCACTCGCGGTGCACGAGATGAGGACGAGGCTTGCCGCCGCCGAACCGAACATTGTCATAGATGTCTCCTACTTATGGTCCGACTCTAGCGCAGATGCGGGCGCGAAATCTCCCGGATCGTGCCGCGCACGAGCGGCACGACTGCTAGCGCCAGGGCGGTGAAGATGGCTCCGGCGAGGAAGGTCGTGGACGGCCCGGCCGCGTCCCACAAGAGGCCCGCGACCACGCTTGCCGCGAGCGTGGCGATGCCGGCGACCAGGTTGAACAGGCCGAAGGCGGTGCCGCGCAGGTCGGCGGGCGCGTGGCGAGGATTCCCTGGGTGAGGCCCATGTGCAGGCCCCACAACATGGCACCGAGCGCGACCACGGCGGCGTTGCCCGCGAACGCAAGCGCGAGATCGGCCGCGATCAGGACTGCAAAGCCTGTCGCGAGCACGCCGAAGCGGCCGATCCGGTCCGACAACGCGCCGGCCGGCCATGCCGACAGCGCATAGAGGATATTCATCACTACGAGCATCGCCGGTACCAAGGCCAGCGGGACGCCGACCGATTGCGCGCGCAGCAGCAGGAACGCCTCGCTGAAGCGCGCCAGCGTGAACGTGCTTCCCAGCACGACCACAATCCAGAACGCTACGCCAAGTCGCCCAATCTGTGCGCGTGACAGCGGCGAAGCGACCGGCGCAAGCTCCGCCGGCCGGTCCGGTTCGCGCACCGCGAACACGATCACCGCGAAGGAGAGAAAGGCCGGCACCACGGCGATCCAGAATACCAGCGGGAAGTTGTCGGCGGTGAGCACCATGAGCGCGATCGCGAGCAGCGGCCCGAGGAACGCGCCGATGGTGTCGAGCGATTGGCGCAGCCCATAGCTGGCGCCGCGCACGTCCGGCGTGGTGATGTCGGCGATCAGCGCGTCGCGCGGCGCGCCGCGAATCCCCTTGCCGATGCGGTCGATGAAGCGCGCCGCGAACAGCCATCCGACCGACGGCGCCAGCGGAAAAATTGGCTTGGTGAACGCCGCCAGCCCGTAGCCGAGCGCGGCCAGAAATTTCCGCTTGCCGAGCCAATCGCTCAGCGCGCCGGAGAAAACCCGCACGATCAGCGCAGTCGCTTCCGCGACGCCTTCGATGATTCCGACGGTCAGCGCCGAGGCACCATAGGCAACCACCAGGTAAAGCGGCAGCAGCGCGTGGATCATCTCCGACGAGATGTCCATCAAGAGCGACACGATCCCGAGCGCCCAGACGCCGCCGGGAATTCTGCGCCAGCGCAGGAAGGAAGAATCCGCTTGGCTCATCGGTCCGCGGGTGAATTCAGATCAAATCCGCACGAACGGCTGCGCCTTGATCGCGTCGCGCAGGCCGTAGAATTCCCGATTCATCCGCTCCCAGTTCGGCAGCCCCTTCATCGCATCGAGCCAGCGCCGCACATTGGGATAGGCTGCAAAGTCGCAGCCAACCAGCTCACCGGCCGTGACGATGCCCGCACCAAAATAATCGGCGATGGTGATGTCGCTGCCGCACAGATATCTTCTGCTCGGGCCGATCCAATGATCGTTGAGCAGTTTGAGCCAGCTCTTCGACTTGTCAGCGCCCCAGGCGATGGTCGCGGTCTGGGCCTCGTCGCTGCGCCGCTTGTGATGCGGGAAGAGCTGCGGGTAGCAGAGGCCGTAGCCAAAGTCGCGGTAGAAGTTGGTGTTGATCCAGTCCATCACCTCGTTGACCTTGGCGCGCGCCTTCAGCTCCTTCGGGTAGGCGGCCGAGCCGACCTTGTCGGCGAGATATTTCAGGATCGCCGAGCTTTCGGTGAGCTTCAGGTCGCCGTCCACCAGCATCGGCACCATGCGGTTGGGATTGATCGACGCAAACGGCTCCTGATGGTGGGCGCCGGTCATCAGGTCGACCAACTCCTCCTCGCAGGCAATATTGTTATCCGCAATGAACAGGCGAATCGGCCGGCAGGCGGTCGACACCGGGTGCATGTAGAGCTTCATGGCTGTCCCTTCGTGGCAAACAAGCCCGACGGTAGCTTGCCCGGGTGCATCGCGCCAAGTACCCGAGCCTCATGCCGCTCTTGCCGACCCCGGCGCAAAACGGCCGTAAAACGTATCGCGCTTCGCCGCCATGTCGACCAGGAGCTTCGGCACCTTGAAGCGCGCGCCGTATTTCTTTTCGAGCTTCTTGCACAGATCGACGAAGCGCCGCGTGCCCATCATGTCGATGTAGGACAGCGTGCCGCCGGAGAACGGCGCAAAGCCGAAGCCGAGGATCGAGCCGACGTCGGCCTCGCGCACGTCGGTGATAACGCCGTCCTCGACCGTGCGCGCGGCTTCGAGCGCCTGCACCACGAGCAGCCTGTGTTTGAGTTCCTCGACGTCGAGCCTGTCGGGATCGAGCTTTTTCTTCTGCAGGTCGGCGAGGCCGGGCCACAGCCGCTTCGGTGCGTTCTGCGGATAGTCGTAGAATCCCTTGCCGTTCTTGCGGCCGAGCCGGCCGCGCTTCTCGACAAGCTCCTGCAGCAGCGCCTTCTGCTTCGGGTCTACGGCCTTAGGCCCGAGATCAGCTTCCGTGGCTTTGAGAATCTTCCAGCCGAGGTCGAGCGCGACCTCGTCGTTTAGCGAGAGCGGGCCGACCGGCATGCCGGCCATGCGCGCGACGTTCTCGATCATCGCGGCCGGCACGCCCTCCATCAGCATCAGGTGGCCTTCCTGAATGTAGTTGAGCACACAGCGGTTGGCGTAGAAGCCGCGCGAGTCGTTGACCACGATCGGCGTCTTGCGGATCGCACGCACGAAGTCGAGCGCGGTCGCCAGCGCCACGTCGCCGGTTTTCTTGCCAAGGATGATCTCGACCAGCATCATGCGCTCGACCGGCGAGAAGAAGTGAATGCCGATGAACTGGTCAGGGTGCGTCGACGATTCGGCGAGCGATGTAATGGGCAGCGTGGAGGTGTTGGAGGCGAAAACGACCTTGTCGCCCATGACTGCGACCGCCTTCTTGATCGTCTCGGCTTTCACCGCACGATCCTCGAACACGGCTTCGATCACGAGATCGCAGTCCGAAAGCGCGCCGTAATCGGCGGTGGGCGTGATGCGCGCCAGCAGCGCCTCGCGCTCGGCGGAGGTGGCGCGGCCGCGGTTGACCTGCTCGGTCATCAGCTTGTGCGAATGGGCCTTGCCCTTGTCCGCCGATTCCTGGTCGCGGTCGATCAGCACGACCTCGATGCCGGCAAGCGCGGTAACGTAGCCAATGCTCGCGCCCATGAATCCGGCACCGACGATGCCGACCTTCTTGAATGTCACCGGCGGCACGTCCTTGGGCCGGCGCGCGCCTTTGTTGAGCTCCTGCATGGAAACGAACAGCGAGCGGATCATCGCGGCGGCTTCCGGCGATCGCAGTATCTTGGCGAACCAGCGCGACTCGACACGCAGCGCAAGGTCGAATGGCAGCTGCAGGCCCTCGTAGACCACCTGCATGATCGCGCGCGCGGCCGGATAATTGTCGTAGGTCTCGCGCCGGTAGATCGCGTTCGCGGCCGGGAACACCTGCATGCCGGCCTTGGAATAGACAAGTCCGCCCGGCAGGCGGAAACCCTCGACGTCCCACGGGTTCTTCGGTTTGCCGCCGTCAACAATCCATTTCTTGGCGGTCGCGATGAGCTCGCCCGGCGGCACCACCGCGTCGACGATCTTCATGCCCTTGGCCTGCGCCAGCCGGAGCTGGTCGCCCTTGAGCAGGAATTGCAGGGCGTCCCCAGGCAACATCATGCGCGCGATGCGCTGCGTGCCGCCCGCGCCGGGAAAGAGTCCGATCTTGATCTCAGGCAGGCCAACACGGGTCTTCGGGTTGTCGGAGGCCACGCGATGGTGGCAGGCGAGGCACAGCTCGAAGCCGCCGCCGAGAGCGGTACCGTTGATCGCCGCGACCCAAGGCTTACCGGAGGTTTCGAGCCGCCGGTAAAGCTGCGACACCTTACGGCTCTCCTCGAACAGCGTCGCGACGGCCGCCTCCTCGCCGCGCGCCTTCGCCATGTCGGTGAAGGTGCGGCTGAGCACTTCCAACATCGTGAGATCGGCGCCGGCGCAGAAGGTCTCCTTGCCCGACGTGATGACCGCACCTTTGATCGCGGCATCGCCCGCGACCTGCTCGACGATCGCCGCAAACTCCTCGATCACCTTGAGGTCGATGACGTTCATCGAGCGGCCGGGGTTGTCCCAGGTGACCAGCGCGATACCGTCGGCGTCCGTTTCGAGCTTGAAGTTGACGTTGCTCATCGTGAGCCTCCCCGAGCGTTGTTAGTAAGGCTCGCCAGACTTATGGGTGTAGCGCAAACCATTCTCGTCCTTACGGACCTTCATGTCGATGTCGGGATAGTCGACCCGATCGTGCGACTTGCGCGATCCGACTTCGAGAAAGACCGCGTCGCCACTGCTACGATTGATGAGACAATGGCCGTTGGCGACGCCGGCCTTCCAAGCGGCCACATCACCGGGCTTCAGGACGGTTTCGCCGTCGTTCTCGCAGAGAACGAGCTCGCCTTCGAGCATGTAGACAAATTCGTCCTCGCTCTCGTGCCAGTGGCGCTGCGAGGACTTCGCGCCGGGCTTAAGCCGCGTCAGGTTGACGCCGAACTGGTCGAGACCGACCACGTTGCCAAGGCGCTGACGCGAACGGCCTTCCACGGCCTTACGAAATGGCTCGGGGTAGTTCGTCGACGACTCAATCTTGACGTTGGATATGTCGATCTTAGGCATGACTCAAACCCGCTCGATGATCGTCGCCGTTCCCATGCCGGCACCAATGCAGAGCGTTACCAGCCCGGTTTCCAGGTCGCGCCGCTCCATCTCGTCGATCAGCGTACCGAGGATCATCGCGCCGGTGGCGCCGAGCGGATGTCCCATGGCGATGGCGCCGCCGTTGACGTTGACCTTCTTGGGATCGAGCTTGAACGCCTGCAGGAAGCGCAGCACTACGGCAGCGAACGCCTCATTCACCTCGATCAGGTCGATGTCCTTGAGCTTCATCTTGGCGCGCTTGAGCACCTTCTCGGTGACATCGATCGGTCCGGTGAGCATCAGTGCCGGGTCCGAGCCGATATTGGCGAAGGCTTTGATCTTGGCGCGCGGCTTGAGCTTCGCCGCACGTCCCGCATCGCGGCTGCCGATGAGTACGGCGGCGGCACCGTCGACGATGCCCGAGGAATTGCCGGCGTGATGCACGTGGTTGACGAACTCGACCTCGGGGTGCGCCTGCACCGCCACCGCGTCGAAGCCGCCGAGCTCGCCCATCTGCACGAACGACGCCTTGAGCGCAGCCAGCGACTGCATGTTGGTGTCGGGACGCGGATGCTCGTCCTTGCCCAGGATCGTGAGCCCGTTGACGTCCTTCACAGGGACGACCGAGCGTGCGAAACGCCCCTCCCCCCAGGCCGCGGCGGTGCGCTTCTGGCTTTCGACCGCGTATTCGTCGCATTCGGTCCGCGAGAACCCATATTTCGTTGCGATGAGATCGGCGGAAATGCCCTGCGGCATGAAATAGGATTTCAGCGCGATCGACGGATCGACCGGCCAGGCGCCGCCGGAGGCACCAATGCCGATACGGCTCATGGATTCCACCCCGCCGCCGACCGCCAGTTCATGTTGGCCGGACATGACCTCGGCTGCCGCGAAATTGACCGCATCGAGACCCGACGCGCAGAAGCGGTTGATTTGCACGCCCGGTACGCCGTTGCCGTAGCCCGCCGTGATCGCCGCCATCCGGGCAATGTCGCC
>JADMIO010634763.1_pt1 | contig 10392 bp, 12 predicted proteins | sample 8958161 | NCBI WGS metagenome assembly JADMIO01 (sample SAMN16585339, study PRJNA669376) | soil metagenome | isolation source: Crop rotation soil | place: USA: Cullars Rotation, Alabama | collected 2011
ATGGCCATTCGCTTATCCAATACGCTTTCGCGCAAGGTCGAAGATTTCGCGCCGATCGATCCGGCGCATGTGCGCATGTATGTTTGCGGGCCGACTGTTTATGCGCGGCCGCATATCGGCAATGCACGCAGTACGGTGGTTTACGACGTGCTTTTCCGGCTGCTACAGCATGATTTCAAAAAAGTCACCTACGCGCGCAACATCACCGATGTGGACGATAAAATTAATGCCGCCGCGGTGGAGCGTAAAATCTCGATTCAGGATTTAACCAAAGAGGTGAGCGCGCAGTTTCAGGAAGATATGGGCGCGCTGAATTGCCTGCAGCCGACCGTTGAACCGAAAGCGACCGGGCATATTGCGGAAATGATTGCCATGATTTCAGCGCTGATTGATGGTGGCTATGCTTACGCGGCGAAAGGCCATGTGCTGTTTCGCGTGCAGAAAGACAAAGCCTATGGCTCACTTTCGCGCCGGCCGCTGGATGAAATGATCGCCGGTGCGCGCGTGGAAGTGGCGCCGTTCAAAGAATATCCGGGTGATTTTGTACTGTGGAAACCGGCATCCGATAAAGACGATGCGAGCAGCAAGTTCGAATCGCCCTGGGGTGTTGGCCGCCCCGGCTGGCATATCGAATGTTCGGCCATGGCCAGCAAACATCTGGGCGTAAACTTTGACATCCATGGCGGCGGTGCAGACCTGATGTTCCCGCACCACGAAAATGAAATCGCGCAATCGACCTGCGCCCATGCCGGTTCGCATTACGCGAAATACTGGGTGCATAACGGCTTCCTCACGGTGAATGGCGAGAAGATGAGCAAGTCACTTGGCAATTTCATCACCGTGCGCGATTTGCTGCAAAAAGGCGTGAAAGGCGAGGTGATCCGCTACGCGTTACTCAGCACACGCTATAACGAGCCGCTGGACTGGACGGAGAAACTTTTAAGCGACGCGCAGAAGGTGATGGACCGGCTGTACCGCGCAGTGGAAAGCTTGCCTATGCGCGGCGATGCGGTGTCGGAAGCGCTGCTTGATGCGTTGCGCGATAATCTGAATACGCCCAAAGCGCTCGCCTTGCTGCAGCAACTGGAAGGCGAGACGCTGCTGGCCAGCGCGCAGTTCCTTGGGTTGTTACTGCAGACCTCGCATGCATGGTTCAAGGGTGACGGCGATACGGCGTGGATCGAAGAAGCGATTGCCAGACGTAATCAGGCGAAGCTAAACCGCGATTTCAAAACATCCGACGCCATCCGCGACGAGCTGAAAGCGAAGGGTATTTTGCTTGAGGATTCGCCGCAGGGAAACACTACTTGGCGTAAAGCCATGGTTGCAATTGACCAAGCCCATAAACGACGCACTTAAGATGGATCCTCGCGACAAGCGCGAGGATGACGGTTTGTATGAGCGGCTATGTTTATATGATTACGAATAAACCCCGTGGTACAATTTATATTGGTGTAACGAGTGATTTACCGAGACGCGCCTACGAACATAAGGAAGGCCTTGTTACTGGTTTCAGTAGAAGATACGGTTTGAAACGGTTAGTATTCTGGCAATATTTTGAGCGGATTGAGGATGCTATCCAACGTGAGAAAACGATGAAGCACTGGATACGGGCTTGGAAAATACGTGCGATTGAAGAACACAATCCTCAGTGGCATGATTTATATGAACAGTTAAACCAATAGTACGTCATCCTCGCGCTTGTCGCGAGGATCCATTAAAGGAAAAAAGATGCAATCCTTTTTTATTGCGGCATTGATTTCGCTGGTGCTGATCACGCTTAGCGTGGGGGTATTCTATGAAATTCTCGCCCATACTTGGCTGAAAATCCAACGCATGGAAGGCAGGCCGCGGCAGCAGATCCTGGTGACCATTCTTGCCGCATTCCTGGCGCACACGCTCGCGGTGTGGATTTTCGGCGGAGCCTATTATGTGCTGGCGAATCATATCGGTTTCGGCGATCTGGCCGGCACCACCGGTCACGGGCTGCTCGATTACGTGTATTTCTCGGGCGTGACCTATTCCTCGCTGGGTCTGGGCGATGTGTATCCAACCGGTGAACTGCGGCTGCTGATCGCGGTGGAGGCGATTTTAGGCCTGATCCTGATCGGCTGGACCATCACCTATACCTACCTGTTCACCGAGAAATACCTGGCCCATCGCTTAAAACGCAGTAAAAGCTAGCTGCGCAAGGCTTGTAAACCCTTAGGAATTCACGTATAACCGCGCGCCTATGGCCGAGAGGGTTTACCTTTACGATTCCACCTTACGCGACGGCGCGCAGACGCGCGGCGTGGATTTCACCGTGGCCGATAAACAGGCGATTGCGCTCGAGCTCGATGCGTTCGGCATCGATTACATCGAAGGCGGCTGGCCGGGCGCCAACCCGACCGACGACGGCTTCTTCGCCGCCAAACCTAAAACCAAAAAAGCAAAAATCACCGCTTTCGGCATGACCCGGCGCGCCGGCCGTTCGGCTTCGAACGATCCGGGTTTGCAGGATGTGCTGAACGCCGGCACGCCAAGTGTGTGTCTCGTGGGTAAGGCCTGGGACTGGCAGGTAAAGACCGCGCTGAAAGTCTCGGCGCATGAGAATCTGAAAATGATCGAGGAATCGCTGGCGCATGTGCGCGCGAAAAAGCGCGAGGCAATTTTCGACGCCGAACATTTCTTCGACGGTTACAAAGCGAATCCCGAATATGCGATCGATGTGCTGAAAGCCGCGCTCGATGGCGGCGCGCAATGGCTGGTGCTGTGCGACACCAACGGCGGCTCGCTGCCGAGCGAGGTGCACAGCATCGTGAGTGCGGTGAAAAAGAAACTACCCAAAGCCAACCTTGGCATTCACTGCCACAACGATACCGAGCAGGCGGTAGCCAATTCGCTGGCCGCGGTGGAAGCCGGCGTGCGGCAGGTGCAGGGCACGATCAACGGCGAGCGCTGCGGGAACGCGAATCTGATTTCGATCATCCCCACGCTGATGCTGAAAATGGGCTACGCCACCGGGGTCACGGAAAAACAACTGCAGCGCATTGGCCACGTGTCGCGGCTGGTCGATGACCGCCTGAACCGCGCGCCCAATCTGCACGCGCCGTATGTGGGCGCCAGCGCTTTTGCGCATAAAGGCGGGCTGCATGTGAGCGCCATGAGCAAGGATACGAAAAGTTACGAACATATCGATCCGGCGAAAGTGGGCAATGAGCGGCTGATTCTGGTGTCCGATAAAGCCGGCCGCGCCAATGTGCTGAACCGGCTGCGCGAGATGGGCATCAAAATCGATGCGTCGGATGACCGCGTGAACGAGCTGGTGAAAAAAGTGAAAGAGCTGGAAGCGCTGGGCTATGCCTATGAAGATGCCGAAGCGAGCTTCGAGCTGATGGCGCGCAAGATGCTCGATGCCGTGCCGAGCTATTACGATCTGCATTCCTTCCGCGTGCTCGATGAGCGCGATATTGATGCGCGCGGCCGCAAGATCACTATGTCGGAAGCAACCGTGAAGTTAACGGTGAAGGGTAAGAAAAAAATGACCGTGGCGGAAGGCAACGGTCCGGTAAACGCGCTGGATGCGGCTTTGCGTAAGGCGCTGCTCGCCAAATACCCGCAGCTCAAATCCATGTATCTGAACGACTATAAGGTGCGCATTCTCACACCGCAGGAAGCGACCGCCGCGCTCACCCGCGTGATGATCGAGAGCAAAGACGATACGGGTGCAACATGGAACACGATCGGCGTGTCGCACAACGTGATCGATGCCTCGTACAACGCGCTGTACGACGCGATCAGTTATTTCCTGCTGAAGCGGAAAGCGAAAGCGGCTTAGCCGAGTGATCGCGCGGACTGGTGCGGCGCGGTCAGCGCTTTAAACAACTCGTTCTGCACGTTGTAGCCGTCAAAGTCCTTCATGATCTTCTCATCGTCGGCGGTTTCAAGGTAGCCCTGAAAATGATACAGCGCATCGCGTACTTCGGGTGCGTTTATAGTCAGGACATTGTCCTTCGAAGTTATCAGGACTTTAGGCGTCGGATGAATCCGGCCATAGTACAACGACATCATGACGCTGAGCAGTGTGGCGGTTTGCTGGTTAGGTAGAATTATAATGACATCGTGCGGATCGCGCGCGCTGCCAATGCCACGCTTAATCGCCGGCAGAATAAAATGCCGGATGTTAAGCATGATCCTGGTATTCGATTGCGGTTCGGTTTCACTGTCATCGCTTGTGGCCATAGGAAGCAGATGATAGCAAAATAACCGTTAAGTGATTATGAAGGTTGCATGAAAACACCCGCCATCATTCTGGTGCGTCCGCAGCTGGGCGAAAATATCGGTGCCTGCGCCCGCGCTATGGCCAATTTCGGCTGCAGGGAATTGCGCCTGGTGGCGCCGCGCGATGGCTGGCCAAATCCGAAGGCAGCCGATACGGCGAATAAGGCGCTGGATGTGATCGATGATGCGGTGCTGTTTGCGACAGCGAAAGAGGCAGTGGCCGATTGCCAGTTTGTGCTGGCCACCACGGCGCGTTCGCGTGCGGTGAATATGCCGGTGCTGGACACCAGGCAGGCGATGTCGGCATTGCGCGGGCGGCTGGCAAAAGGCGAGCGCTGCGCCATTTTATTCGGGCCGGAACGTACCGGCTTAGAGAACGAAGAAGTGGCGCTGGCCGATGCGGTGTTGAGCATTCCCGTTTCGGAAGACTATACGTCGCTGAATATTTCGCACGCGGTGGCGGTGGTGCTTTCTGAATTTTATGCGTCATCCTCGCACTTGTTGCGAGGATCCATGGATTCTCGGGACAAGCCCGAGAATGACGGAATAATGGGGGCAAACAAGCACGAGATCGATGGCCTGTTCGGCCAGCTGGAAACGGCCTTGGATGAGGTGAATTTCTGGCGGGTGCCCGAAAAAAAAGAAACCATGTGGCGCCATGTGCGCGCCGCACTCACGCGGGCAAAACTAACCTCGCAGGAAGTAGCCACGTGGCGCGGTATCATTCGAGCATTGAAAGAAGGCCGTTGAGCAGACGAGCGGGGGTTAAGGGGGCCGCGGCCCCCCTTGTAATCCCCCGCGCTCGGCCATGAATGCCTACGCGTGCGCTACATCGAAATTTGCCTTGCGTAGCGCTTTACGGCGCGAGCCGCTTGCGGCCAGGGGTCAGCGTAGCGAAGGGGATTAAGATCCCCTTCAAACATGTCACATAATGTTCACAAAACTGGACTGCCGCCTGGGGTATACTCAGGGTGAAAAATACTATGACAACACCGGTTACAGAACAACCGACGCAGACCACGCCGCCACCCGAAAAACCCACCCAGGGATTCGATGCGACGCGGCCGTTCCGCTATGGCTGGCGTTTCCTTTCCGGCACGCTGATGGGCACCGGCAACGGCATCGGCGAGGGCGGCCGTAAAGGCTTCCTGGCCGGGCTGGCGATTGGTGTTTTATGCTGCATCGGCGGCGGGCTTTCGGCAGGCACCCTGTTCCTGCCGGCGATTTACGGGCTGCTGATTGGCGGTGTCGTCGGCGGCGTATTCGGCGTGGCAACCGGCGGTGTAAAGCGCGTCATGAAAGGCGCCAAAAAAGAAGACGACGAGGCGGCGCGCGCCACCGGCGGCATTGCAGTGCAGGGCCGCGATTTCCGCGATGTGTACCGCCAGAAAGACCGTGCCGGTGATTACAATTTCGAACGCATGATGCAGCAGGAGCGCGAAGACCGCAGGGACTACAATACCTACTGGCAGGACCATGTGAATGGCGGCCGCGATTCGTATGGCGGCAGGGGCTTTTAGATGAGTGGCCAAAGCGGACAGGGCGGCAGTTTCTTCGGCGGGTTGCTAGGCATGCCGCTGAATGCTTTGGTCGGTGCCGGCAGCGGAGTGCTTGGCAGCATTTTCCCCGGGGCGCTGATGTGGGGTGCGGGCATTCTGGGTATGCTGGTATTCATGCCCGATCTCGTGCGCGGTTTTGCCGTGGGCATCGGTGGCCAGAGCTTAAGCGACAGGATCGCCCATATGTTCCATGAAGGCTGGGGTAAGGTGCTGACTTTCGCCGGTCTTGGCGGGTTGGCCATTTCCGGCATTACCGGGGGCTTAGGCGGTGCTTTTAGCGCCGTAATGCGGGGCTTTACCGGCGAGCAGGGCCGCCAGCAATCAAGCGGCAATGCTATTGGCGGCATTATTGGCACCGGAGCACTGGCCATGGTGGTGGGCGCGGTGGCTATTGGCGCCCTGCATAACAGCGGAATTACCCATAATGGCAGCGCCGATCCGGCCCAGCCACTGACACCGCCTCCGACCCCGGGACGTGGCTCTCAGCCTGCCTCTGCGACTGCCCAGCACGCATAGGCAAATTGTCATAAAAGCTTCACACTATTGACCATCCGGGCTGGTATTATGCAAGGTAGGAAATAAGCCCATTTGGGGGATTTTTTATGGCTGACGAACAAATGATCACACCGGTGAACCACGATGGTGGTAGCGCAACGGGACAAACCGTGGCAGGCGCTGCTGGCGGCGGGCTGTGGGGCGGCATCAAAGGTGCAGCCACTGGCTGGGTACTCATCACCGCACTTGGTGCACTGGCAGCCTTCGCGCTCGGCATGTTTCTCACCGGCGCATGGACACTCACCATTCCGGCAATCCTCACGCATGCAAGCGTCAGCGGCACCGGTCTGTTTGTTGCTGCACTTACTGCCGCCGGTGGTATTGGCGCCGCTATCTTCGGTGGCCCGATTGCCGCTACCTGGGGCGGTTTGATCGGCGGGGGCTTCGGTGCTGCTAAAGGTGCAGGCGATGCTCAGCGCCGCGTGGCACAGGAACGTCAGGCTGCAGCCGAAATGGATGCGCAGCTCGAAATGATCCGTGCGCAATCGCAAACGGCTCCGCAGCAAAACAACATTTATACCGCGCCGCAGGGTGGTCTGCCGGAACAAGGTTCGGCAATGAACCAGGCCGCCAGCACCATCAAGACCGGTGCGCAGAACGCACAACTCATGGATACGGTCAACGGCCAGCAACTGGCTGCTGCTCGGTAGGATAAGTTATGGCAGTGCTCAAAGGATTACGAGGTGATGTAGGCAAGTTCGGCGGCACCGTTGTCGATCTTGGCAAAAACGTTGGTGGCGCTTTCCAAACCGTATTTACCAGCGCGCCGGGTAAAGCCAATGGTGTGCTGACCGTTGCTTCGCAGCCGGTACGCTGGGCAGTGCAGCTCGCGCGCATGCCGGTGCAGGGTGTCAGCTGGGCTTATAGAACCGTGCCGTGGGTTGCCGTACCGGCGACGATTCTGGGCGGTGTGGCGCTGGTCGGAAATGCTATGAGCAGCGGCGCTAAAAAACGCACGCAGCAAGAAGCCGAAGCACGCATGAATTCGATGCAAGGCGCTTACACCAACAGTGTAACCCCGGCGGAATACGCCGCGCTGACCGCGAAGCAAGACGCGAATGCAAACACCGGCATGGCCGCTGCCGTGCAGGCGGATCGCGCTGCCGCCACTCAAGCGGCTACCAAAGCATAAAAGCCAGTTCGCAAACCACGTAACTGGGGGAACCCGCCTAAAAGGCGGGTTTTCTTTTTTGGTGCACTTCCTGGTTAAGTATGCCCATGGCATAGTGCTGACGGAACAAAAGCTTACCGCGGAAAAAGTCACAAAATGTCACAGATTTTTCGCCCCGCCCGCAATGCTTGCCACGATAAAGCTTTGGAAACCCAGGATTAGCAGGGGAAATTCATGCTGCGCGAAGTGCTTTTATGGCTTGACTCACCGCGGCCAATCGCTATGTTCCGCCTCCCTTTCGGACCTGAGCGCATATTCCCCTCAACCGTAAGGATTCCGGGCTTAACGCCCATTTGTGGGAATAGGACTTTGTTGCAAGGAGAGAAGCATGTCGAAACGTCATGCCGTGAAGTACAAAATTTCCCGCCGCCTGGGTGAGAACCTCTGGGGCCGCGCGAAAGATCCCGTTAACCGCCGTTCCTATGGTCCCGGCCAGCATGGCCAGGCCAAGAAAAAAGTGTCTGACTACGGTCAGCAGCTGCGCGCCAAGCAGAAACTGAAAGCTTACTACGGCAACATCACCGAGAAGCAGTTCCGCAAAATCTACGCCGAAGCGCGCCGCCTGAAAGGCGACAGCTCGGAGAACATGATCGGCCTGCTCGAGCGCCGTCTGGATGCGGTGATCTACCGTATGTGCGTGGTGCCGACCGTGTTCGCGGCGCGCCAGTTCATCAGCCACGGCCACATTAAAGTGAACGGCGTGCGCGTGAACATCGCCAGCTACACCGTGAAGGAAGGCGACGTGATCGAAGTGAAAGAAGCGTCGCGCCAGCTCACCAGCGTGCTGGAAGCCATGCAGTCGCCGGAGCGTGATGTGCCGGAATATATCGAGATGGATGAAAAATCCGTCACCGGTAAATTCGTGCGCATCCCGAAACTGGCCGATGTGCCGTATCCGGTGAAAATGGAACCGAACCTGGTAGTGGAATTCTACTCACGCTAACCATTCGTCATGCTCGCGCTTGTCGCGAGCATCCATGGATCCTCGGAACAAATCCGAGGATGACAAAAAAGAGAAAAGGGCGCTTTCGGGCGCCCTTTTTATTTCAGGCGCGCCGCGATATTTTTCAGCGGAACTTGCCAGTCGCCGAGTTTTTTCTGGCGCTCGATCGACACGCTTTTGTACCAGCGCGTATCGTTGCGAGTTAAGCCCCAGCGCCATTCGGAAGCGATGCCCAGCAGCAGCGTGGTCTTTACACCCAGCGCGCCGGCCAAATGCACCGTCGAGTTATCGATGGTGATGACTTCGTCGCAGGCGGCGATTTGTGCGGCCAGCGCGTCCGTATCGTTGAAGGCATCGATGGTGGGATCGGCAATGATAGGGCGGCCCGCTATATCCTGGTTATGTTCGCCGTATTGCAGCGATACGATCTTGGTCTCGGGCAGATCGAAGATGGGTTGCCATGTATCAAGCGGCACATTGCGGCGGGGTGCGGCATCGATATTTTTCGTGTGCCAGCTGATGCCGATCAGGCGCTTTGCTCCGTTCAGATATTTCGCACGCAGTTCTTTTGCTTTCGCCGCATCGGCTTTCAGATAGGGCGGATGTTCGGCGGGAATATAGTGCGGCAGCATGAGCTTCGGGCTTTCCGAGAACACCATGTAATAGTCATGCGTGTTGGCGATGCCTTCCGCTTCTTTCGCGGTGCTGGTATAATTGATCTCGGGGAAGCTGCGCTGAAACAGCGGCACTAACTTCGGATTGATGCCCATGGAAATACGCGCACCCTGCGCCAGCATCCAAGGCAGGAAGCCCGAATACATAATGGTATCGCCAATGCCCTGATTGACGAAAATGAACAGCGTTTTGCCTTGCAGTCGCTCGCCGTTCCATTCCGGCGCGGTGAGTTTTAAATCATGCTCGGCGATGGTGCGGTCGCGCAGGGCGCGGGCTTCTTCGTAGCCGTCGCCCATGTCGGAAAGCAGCAATTTACCCATGCCGACCATGAGGCGCGCGTGATATTCATTCGGCAACCGCTTGTGCAGCGCTATCGCATCGTCGAGCGCGTTCTGGTAATCGCCGCGGATAGCAAAAAGCGTGCTGCGCAGGCGTAACAGCTCGGCCGATTGCGGAAAACGTTTCAGCCCGTCGTTCATTACGCGTTCGGCCTTGCCGAATTTACCATTGTTACGTAAGGACGAGCCGTATTCGACATAGTACATATCGTCGTTTGGCGGGTTTTTGGAAAACCAGCGCAGATGTTCTTCGCGTTCCTTAAATTCGCCCAGTTCGCGCGAAACCTGAACGGCAACCATGCGCAGGGCTAAAGCATCCGGATGTGCCATGACCAGTGCGTGTATATCGGCCAGCGGCGTGCCACCGGCATGGCAGGCTGCGGCCAGCGCCTGCTGCAGTTTAATATTGCCGGGCTCGGCTACTAATCGCGCGGCGGTGTTGCGCATGTCGGGGGTAAGCATATGGCTAAACTAATGTGCGGCGTTGCATTCGTCGATAGGTTCTTGATATGCACTATGCTAAGGTAAGCCCATGCTTCAGAAGATGAAACCCGAAGACCTCGACGCCCTGCTCAAAGACCATATGGCGGATATCCTCGCGCTGCTCGAGGCGATCGCCAATGAGGAGGAAAATTGCGACATCAAGCTGGCCGAGATGCTGGATGGTGAGCCGGAGCTGGTGCGCGAAGCCATTGTCGAGAAGCTGCGCGAATTACTGCGTGCCCGCGCCGCGGAAAAAGAGAAGGAACTCGATAAATACCTCGAAGCCAGCCGCCGTCAGGAAATAGTGCGCCAGCGCAATATTTTTATGCAATGGCTGGCCTGGATCATGAGTTTCCAGCACAGTGGGATCCGAAGCTTGGAATTCACGTGACTTGAAGTCGCGGC
>JADMIO011024900.1_pt1 | contig 10392 bp, 9 predicted proteins | sample 8958161 | NCBI WGS metagenome assembly JADMIO01 (sample SAMN16585339, study PRJNA669376) | soil metagenome | isolation source: Crop rotation soil | place: USA: Cullars Rotation, Alabama | collected 2011
ATCGATCACCTTGCCGACGCGCAAACGCACCGGCCGATCGGTCGGCAGGTTCGCGAGTTTGTCCAACGGATTTTCAATCGCGGTCATGTGCATCGAACATCTCAATAATTTTGCCGGCCTGGCGGAACCCGGCTTCTTCCTGCGTCTCGCCGTCGAGAGGGCGCCCGGCTTCCAATGCTTCTTCAATCCCGCGGACGAACTTGTCGTTGCGCTCGAGCAGGTGCAGGTTTTTCTCCGGATTTCCCAGCACGAAATCGAGCCCGGCTTCAACGGCCAAAGTGAGATACGCGCTCTCGACATTCTCGCGGATATCACGCGGCATGCCGAAGGAGAAGTTCGTCAGACCGACCGAAAGATGCACGCCTTGAAGATCCGGATTCGCGCGGATGAGTCGCATCGCGTCGAGGCCCATGTTCACCAAGCCGTACGTATCCGCGCCGACAGGCGCGAGGCCGGGGTCGAGAACGATTTGATCACACGTGCGATTCGCGCGTTTGCGAAGCATGGCAACGAGCTCCTGTGCCGCGCCGTAAACATCGTCGGCTGATAAGCACTGCGCTCCGCCGCCTTCGACGAATTTCTCTGAAGCCATGCCGATCACCATCGTGTCATGCTCCGCGACGAGATCGAGCATCTCATCGAGATGATGTCTCGAAGCGGCGACGGAGTTGACGATCGGCTGGCCACTCTTCGAGCGATCGTAAACTTTCAAACATCGCCGATGAAATTCGACCGACGGGTTGTCAAACGCGATTGGCACGTTCGTCACTTCCTGGATTGCGGGGATCAAGTCCGGCAGGAAGTCGAACATCTCATCGGGTGTGACGCGCATCGACTGTGTGCCGTCGATGTTGAGCGTGAGGTAGTCGGCGCCGAGGTCGGCCTGGAGCTTCGCGAGCTGCTGATAGCCGGCGACGTCGCGCGCTCTCCACGCTTTCGCAGCGCGCGCGAACGAGTGATTGATCAGCTCACCGATGAGCTTAAACGGTCGCGGACTCGGCTTTGACGGCTGAATCGACGGCTGAGTCGGTTTGGGGATTGGCTTGGCTGATGTCATCGGGTTTTGCCTCGCTTTTTGTAGCAACAGTTGGCGGAGTTGTGCATTGAACTTTGGCAGTGTGATCGCGGCAGAGAAGGGCGTTGGCCCAGCTGCTCGTGCCTCGCAGAGATTGATCTTGAATGACGGGCGCGTGATCGAGCAGATGTTCTTCTCCGCCTTCATATTTTGCGCGGTCGTAGGCGCGCGACCAGATGCATTCGAAGTCGGCGACTTCGCAGAGTCCGTCGCGTGTTCCGCCGCAAGGGCCGTTGCGCTGATTTTTCGCGCACGCGGATTCGGGGCACAGGTATGCGATGTCCGGCAGCGAGCAGTCGCCGCAGTCTTTGCACTTAAACATCGCGGCTTTGGTAGCGTGCTCGAGAATCCGGAGGCTTCGCGGGCCTTGATACGTGTCGCGTGAATGCGAATAGACCCATTTTCCCGCACGATTCAGCGCGGTGCCGGGAATGAAGACGGCGTCGTGCACCCACTTGCTGAAAAGATATTTCAGAGTGACGTTGTGCGTCGCCTTGTGACTGCGAGGAGTTGCGCGCGCTGCATCGGCCAGCCCCGTCGTCTCGCCCTTCGCGTAATAATAAAACTCATCCGGCAGTGGGTACTGAATCTCGCGCGCGAAGTGTTTCCAATCTTCGCGCGAGAAGCTCGACTCGATATCGAGGATCTCATTTACGTCTTCGATCCGATGCACCCCGCCGAGATATCCACCCGCGAAGCCGAGCCCGCGGAAGATCGCGATCTGCTTCGCCGCCAGCTCTTTGAAGAATCGCGGATCGCCCTCGTGTCGTTCACACACTTCAAATAGTGTATCGCTGATGACGACGCCGGGGATCGTCTTCTTGCGGAAGAATCGCACCACCGATGCCGTGAGCAGAAAAACATTCCCGATGAGCGGCACATTCGCCATCGCGCGCTGCCGCATGTAGCAGAGCATCTCGTGGCTCTTGCGCGCGTCGAAGCCGATCTGCGCAATGATGAACTTCGCGCCGCACTGAATTTTCTTCTCAAGCTTCAACAGTTGTGGGACGACTTCGTTTTCGTGACGCTTGAAGTTGGTGGCGACGGCGCCGGCGAAAAACTTTGTCGGCGCCATCGGCCCCGTCTTTGGCCGAGCCAGCCCGCGATTCATTTCGTCGAGCATCGTCAGCAGGCCGATCGAATCGATGTCGAAAACCGGCTTGCCTTGCCCGTGATACCCCGCGGCGGGATAATCGCCGCTCAGCGCGAGAATGTTGTGGAAGCCCTCGCTGGCGAGTTCCCACGCGGCGCTTTCCAGGCCGTTGCGATTAAAGTCCTTGCATGAAAGGTGGATCAGCACTTCCTTGCCCGCGTACAAAATCGGTTTTCCGAGCGCCATCGGGCTCAGTTGGGGATTGCCTCCGGCATTGTCTGTGATGGAAACCCAATCGATGCGATCCGACTCCACCAGCTGCGACGCGAACGCCCGCGCGTGCTGGGCCTGCAGATCGGCCATCGTTCCGCGGGTGGAAACCAGCTCGACTCCCATGAGGAATCGCGATCGATCGGCGAGCTTGTCCGAGAGGGTGTACATGTAGCCGTTTTGGTGGTATTCTAGATTGTATACAATTTTTAAGGAATACGCGAATGTTGCCGCAGCAATGGGAAACCTATAAGAAGGCCGCAAGGCTCGAAAAGCTCGAAAAAGTGCCGATGGCGATGATTATCGACAGCCCATGGATCCCGGGCTATCTCGGTATACAACACATGGATTATTACCTCAATCCAGACCTCTGGTTTGAGTCCAACCTCAAGATCATGCGGGAATTCCCGGACATCATTTTCGTCCCCAGCTGGTGGATGGAATACGGGATGGCTGCCGAGCCGAGCATCCTTGGGGCGAAGATCAAGTTCTGGCAGGACAACACGCCCAGCGAATATCACACGCTGTATCGTCTCGAAGACATTTCGGAATTTCCGGAATACGAAGTTGATGCGGATGCCTTCGCGGCGCTGACGTTGCATCGTTACAAGATGCACAAGCAGCAGATTCTAGATCACGGCTACATCCTGCCGTTCATCACCGCGCGTGGGCCGCTGTGCACCGCCGGGTTTGTGCGCAGCACGACGAACCTGATGGTCGAAATCGTTGAGAATCCCGAAGGCAGTCACAAGCTGATCGACCTGTGCACGCGCGTGGTGATCGATTGGCTCAAAGCGCAGCACAAAGTTTTGGGCGACACCGTCGAAGGGATTTTCATCCTCGATGACATCGTCGGCTTCATTAACGAAGAGCACTACCAGGAATTCGCGCATCCGTATCTCAAAAGAATCTGCGATGCATTTCCCAAGGATTGGGTGAAGCTTTATCACAACGACGCGGAAGTGGACGCGTGTCTCGATCACTTGCCGGATGCGGGTTTCAATGTGCTCAACTGGGGCAAGCAGAAAGACATCGTCGAAGTGAAGCAGCGCGTCGGTGATCGCATGTGTTTGATGGGGAACGTGAATCCGCTGGAGATCGGCGTTCGCGGAACGCCGGAGGAAGTGAAGGAAGCCACGCTCGAAGTGCTCGAAGGCGGCGCCAGCGACGGCAAGGGAATGATCCTGTCAGTGGGCGGCGGGACTAGCCCGGGAATGCCGCGCGAAAACATCGTCGCGATGCTCGAAGCGCTCGATCAGTTCAACTCCAAGAAATTCAGCCAGGTTTAGTAAGGAAATCCAATGCCTGACTACGCGTTGATGAATCAATACCTCTACGAGGGCAAGGCCAAAGAGGTCGAGCAGATGACCAAGGACGCGCTGGCGGAGGGCCGTCATTTTTCCGAGGTGCTCGCGGAAGGGCTGATCGCCGGCATGTCGGTCGTCGGCGAAGACTTTAAACACAACATTCTCTACGTCCCTGAAGTTCTGATCGCCGCTCGCGCGATGAAGGCGGGCATGGGCGTACTCAAGCCGCTGCTGAGCGCGAAAGATTCCGGCACCAAACCGGTTGGCACACTGCTCATGGGCACCGTCCGCGGCGACTTGCACGACATCGGAAAAAATCTCGTCTGCATGATGGCGGAGGGCGCCGGCTTCGAAGTGATCGACATCGGCGTCGACCAAAGCGTCGAGAAGTTCATGGCCGCCGCCGACAAGTGCAACCCGACGATCATTGGCATGAGCGCGCTGCTGACGACGACGATGACATACATGAAGACCGTCATCGACGGCTTCCGCGCTGCGGGCCGCGAGCACATCAAGTTCGCCGTGGGCGGCGCGCCGATCAGCCAGATGTTTGCGGATGAAGTTGGCGCGGATGGGTACGGTCAAAACGCTTCCGCCGCGGTCGATCTTTTCATTCGCCTCGCGCGCGGCGAAGACGCACCCGCGGCGAAGCCTGTTCAAGCAACTGCCGTCGCCGACACCGGCCCGAAGCGAGAAGGCAAAGTCACCACGTACAAAGTCCTCTACTGGCAGGAAATTCCTTCGCAGATCAAAGCTGAAGACGACGCCGGCAATGAAGTGTCGATCGAGCTTGGCCAAAAAGTCACCGAGTACATCGACGCAAGCGCGCAGAAGCGCGGCTACACCAGTTCAGATGCGTACACCGCCGAGTGGAAGTGGGGCGACGAGCAGGAGCGCGCCGGCTCTGCGCACGCTGTCGCGGATGCGGTGAAGGCCGAGCTTCTCGCGAAACTTCCCATTCCCGCGTGATTAAAATGTCCGTGAAGTTGACCATCAACGGGCGCTCGACAGACGCATCACCGGGCGGTGAATCAATCTTCGATTATGCGGAAGCACTCGGCATTCAGGTGCCGACATCCTGCCGCAAGAATGGTAAGTGCAAAGAGTGCGTCGTCGAAGTGACGGAAGGACTGGAAGCGCTTTCGCCCCGCACGGAGCACGAAGCGCATCTCAAGGGAAACTTTCGACTCTCCTGCCAGAGCTTTCTCGCGAACGAAACTTCCGAAGTAAAGTGCCACACGATGCGCCGCGGACAGATGCGCATTGAGCGGCATGCGCTGGGCTTACCCGTGCGTGAGAAGCTGAAGCTCAATCCCGCCATCACGCGCGAGGGCGATCGCATTCTCCTCGACGGCGAAGAGATTGAACGCTCCACCGGCCCAATCCATGGCATCGCGATGGACCTCGGAACGACGACGGTCGTCCTGCGGTTACTCGATCTCGAAACCGGCGAGCTTGTCGCGGATGCATCATTCGAAAACCCGCAGCGCTTCGGCGGTTCTGACGTGATGTCGCGCATCCAGTACGACACTGAAAACGGCAAACATCTTCTGATGCGCACACTGGCCGGCTATCTCACGCACGCGATCGAAGCGTTTCCCGTCGATCCGAAAACGATTTACGAAATGGTCGTCGTCGGCAACTCCACGATGCGCGACATGTTCTTCCGGCAAAGCGTCTATTCGATTGGCCAAAGTCCCTATCAATCGCAAAGTGAAATCGAGCTCGCGGAAGGGAAGCGAACGACGACGAGCCTTGTCGAAACCGGCCGGCGATCGCTGCTGCCGATTCATCCAAAGGCGCGCGTGTACGGCGCACCGATTATCAGCGGCCACGTCGGCGCCGACGCGGCGGCGTGCATGCTCGCAGTCGATCTCGCCAACGAAGCGCGGCGCGTCGCGATCATGGACATCGGCACGAACACTGAGCTGATCGTCGGCAACAAAGATCGCATCCTCGCGGCATCCTGTCCCGCAGGGCCGGCGTTTGAAGGTGGGGCGATTGCGTGCGGCATGCCGGGTCTCGACGGCGCGATCGAAGATGTTCAGTTCAATGACGATGGAAGTTTCGATTTCGGCGTCATAGGCGACGTCGCTCCGCAAGGCATCTGCGGTTCCGGTCTCGTCGACCTGATGAGCGAACTGCTCCGCACCGAACGCATGAATGACCTCGGCCGTTTCGAAGACGGCTCTTCGCGCATCACGCTCGACGCGCAGCGGGAAATCTTTTTCCTTGAAAGCGACGTCAACGAGCTCGCGCAGGCGAAAGGCGCCAACGTCGCCGGCTTACAGGTGGTGTTCGATCGCTACGGGTTGTCGTTCGACGACATCGATGTCTTCTATCTTGCCGGCGGATTTGGGCGGCATTTGAAGATCGATGCATCAAAGCGCATCGGGCTTATTCCGAATCTGCCGGATGAGAAGATCGTGCAGATCGGCAACGCCGCAATCGAAGGCGCGTGTATCGCGCTGCTGTCGAAGACAAAACGCGAAGAGCTCGAAAAACTCGTACGAAAAGTCGAGCATTGCCGGCTGGAAACGCATCCGCGGTTCTTCGATTTCTTCGTCGAAGGGTGTCAGTTCAAACCGCTGCAGTCGCCGCAGCAGGTCGCGGAATGATGGAACTTCTCGACACTCTCCCGCAGATCAACGTCGCGCCCGCGGAGTACAAGCGGCTGCTTGGGTTTCCGCAGGACCATGTGCTCAGCAGCCGCGCGCGCGAGCTTGTTGATTGGGCGACGAATTGGTACGCGGTGAACGGCCGGCCCTCGGTGTACGCGCGGCAAGTCGAATCGCTCGAAGTGAACAACGGCGCGGTAAAAATCGACGGCGAATCGTTTATCACGCCGCGATTGCAAAAAACTTTGCAGGATGCGCAAGCCGATAGCGCGGCGATTGCAGCGATCAGCGCGGGCGAAGAGCTTGAGGCCGAAGCACAGCGACTCTGGCGCGACGAGAAACCCGACGAATATTTCTTTCTCGAAGTCTACGGCTCAGCGGTTGTCGAACATCTCGTGATGACGACCGGGGCTCGACTTTGCGCGTGGGCGGACGCGCGGCGGCTGGCAATCCTGCCGCACTACAGCCCTGGATATCCTGAGTGGGACATCGCGCAGCAGTCGCGGCTGCTCGAGCTGATCAAGCGAGGGCCGGAATCTCTGCCCGTCAAGATCGAAGCGCTCGAATCAGGCATGCTGCGGCCAAAAAAGTCGCTGCTCGCCGTCTTCGGGATCACACGTCACATCGATCGCGTGCGGCAGCTCAACAGTCTCGTTCCTTGTGAGAATTGCTCGCTTTCTCCGTGCGAATATCGCCGCGTGCCGTGTCGGCGAACGCAGCCGATCACCGCGCCTGAAGTCCCTGAGAAAGTGGATCTGCCGGAGCCGTCCGAGCCGCTAAAAACCGGCGCCCTTTACAGCATCAACTCCAAAGCGATGAAGCGTTGGGTCGACGAACGTCTGACGCTCGAGCAGCACGACGATGGCACGACCGACGCGCTTTTCCGTTACGAAGGCATGACGTGCACCAACATGGGACGCGTGATGCAGTTTGAGTATCATGTGAAGCTCGGCCCGCGCGAGAGCGGATATAAAATTCTCGATCAGCGCTGCGGGCCGGCGCCGGGAGATGAGGGACATCGATTCATGTGCAGGTACATGAACAACAAAGAGCATCTCATGGTCGCGATCGATCAGGAGAAGCCACTGCTCGGCCAGAAGCTGGATGATGTTTTGAGTTGGCAGCGGCCGACGACGGCGCCCGCGTGTTATTGCGAGCCGAACAGTCGAAAACATAAATGGGGACTCGTGTTGGAAACGATTCACTTCGCGCTGGCGAACAGAGAGGCGCAGCTGACGTCATGAAGAAGTCGTTATTAGAAGCATTGAAAGATCGCCCACTGCTTGGCGACGGCGCGATGGGCACGCAGCTCATGATCGCGGGGCTCGAGCAGGGCAACTGCGGCGAGGAATGGAACCTCACGCACCCTGAGCGCGTGCTGGGAATTCAAAAGCGATACGCGGATGCCGGCTCGGATTGCATTCTCACCAACACCTTCGGCGGATCGCGCATCATGCTGAATCGCCACGGCAATGCCGACAATGTCGGGCCGATCAATCGCGCTGCGGTGGAAATCGTGCGCGAAGCTTTCGGCGACCGCGAAGGTTATGTCATCGGCGACATCGGACCGTTCGGCGGATTGATGGAGCCTTACGGCGAATTCACCGAAGATCAGGTTCGCGAAGCGTTCACCGAGCAGGCGAAAGCGATCGTTGACGCCGGCGCGGATGCGATCATCATCGAGACGCAAACCTCGCTCGAAGAACTCGCGCTCGGCATCGCCGCTGCGAAGGAAGCGGGCGCGCCGTGCGTCATCGGCTCGATGGCTTACGACGTCACGCTCGACGGCTCGACCTTCCGCACGATGATGGGCATCGACCCCGAACGTGCCGCGGAATTCATGCAGGAAAATGGCGTCGATATCGTCGCGCTTAACTGCGGCACCGGCATGGACATGCCGCGAGCGCGCGAAGCGATCGAACGATACAAAGCCGCGACTGAGCTTCCCGTGATGGCCCAGCCGAACGCCGGTCAGCCGAAGCTGATCGACATGAAAGTGATTTACGACGAAACCCCCGAAGCGATGGTGCAAGGCGTCGTGCCGCTGCTGGAGACGGGAACCAACATCATCGGCGCCTGCTGCGGCAGCACGCCAGATCACATTCGCGCGTTTCGAAAAGCAATTGACGAATACCTGAAAGCGAAAAAATGAAAGCCAAACTCTGCGACATCAATTCCGCCGCCGTGGAAAAACTTCCCGGCAAGGTCGACGACAAGTCCGGGATCGGCGTGCACTACGTCGATGCGTTCCTCAAGCCGATGAACGTGAAGCTCGAAGACGGCACCGCGGTGAAGTGCAAACGCCGTGGGCTGAAGATCACCCTTACCGTCGGCGCGAAGAAGGGCGACGGCATCATGCGGCGGCTGCAAGTCAGCAAGGATCCCGTTGTCATGCTCGAAGCCGCGCTCCAGGAAGCCGCCAACGCCGCGGGTGTGGAACTGACCAACGAAAACAACGCGATCTTCCTTAACGTTCCCTAAGCCAATGAAAATCCTGCTCACGACCACCAGCTACCAGGACACGCCTGGCAAGCATCACGACATCCTTGCCGCCAGCGGATTCGAAGTCGTTCGCGCGCGCGGCCCGCTCAGCGAAGCGCAGATGCTCGACCTCGTCAAATCGCATGGCGGGTTTGACGGCTTGCTCAATGGTGACGACATCATCACCGCGAAAGTCATTGACGCGCTACTCGCCGCGCCGTTGAAGCTTAAAGTCATCGCGAAGTACGGCATCGGGCTCGACTCGATCGATGTGAAGCATGCGACGGCGAAGAAAATCCCCGTCCTCTTCACTCCCGGCGTGAATCACACGACGGTGGCCGAGCATGCGTTTGGATTGATGATCGCCCTTTCAAAACATTTCTGGCCGCACCTGCGAAGCGTGAAACGCGGCGAGTGGAAGCGGATCACCGGCACGGAATTGTTCGGGAAAACCATCGCGATCTTCGGCCTCGGGCGCATCGGCAAGGAAGTCGCCAAGCGCGCCCGCGCGTTTGACATGAACGTCAAAGGCTACGACGTCTACTGGGACGAGGGGTTCGCCAAGGCGTGCACCGTCGAGCGCTGCACGACCTTGGAGGACGCGCTGCACAATGCCGACGTCGTCAGCCTGCACATGGACCTCAACGACGACAACCGCGGGTTCATCAACAAAACGCGTCTCGCCGCCATGAAGAAGCGCGCGATCATCATCAACACCGCGCGCGGCGGACTCGTCGTCGAAGAAGACATCGCCGAAGCCTGCAGATCCGGCCACCTCGGCGGCTACGGCGCCGATGTTCTCATGCACGAGCCCATGCAGCCCGGCCATCCGTTCACCGAGATCGACAACATCATCATCACCCCACACGTCGGCTCGCGAACGTTTGAATCCGTCGAACGCCAGGCGATGCGCGCGACGCTGAACGTCGTCAATTTCCTTAATGGGGAAAATGACTACATTCAGGCGAACAAATTCTGAAACGACAGGAAGGTCATGGCTGAACAAGCTGTTGCTGATATCGGATTGATCGGTCTCGCCGTCATGGGCGAGAACCTCGCGCTGAACATCGCGGATCACGGCTTCAAGTGCGCGGTGTACAACCGCACGACGGAGACGATGCGGAGTTTCGTTGCGCGCGAAAAGCATGCGAATCTCGTGGCGTGTGAGACGGTGAAAGATCTCGTCGCGGCGATCAAGCGGCCGCGGAAGTTCATCATCCTCGTGAAGGCCGGGCCGGCGGTGGACGCGGTGACGAAAGAATTGATTGAAGCCGGCATCGACACGCAAGACATCGTCGTCGACTGCGGGAATTCGCTGTGGACCGACACGATTCGCCGCGAGCGTGAGTACGCGAGCCAGTGCAAGTTTTTCGGCTCGGGCGTTTCGGGTGGCGAACTCGGGGCGCGATTTGGTCCTTCGATGATGCCCGGCGGCGATCCGGAAAGTTGGAAGCATCTCGAGCCGATCTGGGAAGCCGTCGCCGCGAAAGTTGATGCGAAGAACGGCAAGCCGATGGAAGATTACGCGCCGGGAAAACCGATTGTCGG
>JADMIO010909392.1_pt1 | contig 10389 bp, 6 predicted proteins | sample 8958161 | NCBI WGS metagenome assembly JADMIO01 (sample SAMN16585339, study PRJNA669376) | soil metagenome | isolation source: Crop rotation soil | place: USA: Cullars Rotation, Alabama | collected 2011
GGGCGGGGCGCCGGCGCGCCGCAACCGCCGGCCGACCCGAACGCGATTCCTGTTTCACAGTTTTTCGAGGTGGCGGGGCGCGGCTACCCGCTTCCGCTCCAGCCCTGGGCGGCGGAGTTGAAGAAGAAGCGTATGGCCGACAACAGCAAGGACAATCCCGACGTCTGGTGCCTGCCGATCGGCCTGATGCAGTACCACAACCACCCGCAGCCGCGGCAGATCGTCCAGACCAAGAATCTGATTCTCATCACCTACGAGTCGAACTACGGGCTGCGCTACATCTACATGGACGGCCGCCCGGCGCCCAACAACGACCCGACGCCGTGGTGGTTCGGCTACTCCCGCGGCTGGTTCGAGGGCGATACGCTGGTGGTTGAAACCACCAACTTCCTCGGCGACGAGCGGGCGGGATGGCTCGACGTGAACGGCAGCCCGTACACCGATGCGCTGAAGATGATCGAGCGCTTCCGCCGGCCGAATTTCGGCACGCTGGAGATCGACGTCACGATCGACGATCCGAAGGCCTACACGAAGCCGTTCACGGTGCGCGTGAACCATCGCCTGATGGTGGACTCCGAGATGATCGAGTTCATCTGCAACGAGAACGAGAAGTCTACCCACCACATCGAGAAGCCGAAGTAGATCGCGAACCGGCGTTAAGCCGGTTTACCAGACGCTGCGCGAACCGGCGTCAAGCCGGTTTGCCAGACGCTGCGCGAACCGGCGTCAAGCCGGTTTGCCAGATGCTGCGCGAACCGGCGTTGAGCCGGTTTGCCGGAGAGTGCCGCGCGGCCCGCGTTCTCAGCCGGCTGGGTTGTTCAGCGGTTGGACGCGGTGCGGCTGGTGGAGATCCGCTCGATCAGCCAGCGCGCGTCGCTGCGGCGGAAGTCGATGGTCCAGGCGAGCGGCCGCAGGCGGGAGGCGGAGGAGCCTTGGCCGGCCCGGCTCTCGTCGCAGTACGCGACGGCCTCGTCCTCGGATGTCATCTGCAGACGGCAGCGCTCGAAGGCGAGCGTCGCGCTGCGAACCGCGGCGAGGGCCCGATCGAGAGACCGTGTGTCGGCCTTACCCCAGAGCGCCCGGACCTGAGTGGCGTTCACGCTCCTGCCGGCGGGCTCGGCCGGGACTCGCGCCGGGGACTCCGCCACGCGGGTCGACGCCATCGTCGCGACCGGGGCTTTGGCAGCCGCCGAGGCCTTGGCGGCGACCCTGGCGGGGCGCGGCCGCGCTTCGAGCGTGACCGCGGCCGCAGGCAGCAGCCGCTGCGTCACGGCGGAGCTCAGCATAGGCAGCGCGGCTGGTCGAGGCGACGTGCCGTCGCTCGCGGACGCCGGCGGCGCGGGCGTCGATGGGGCGGCCGAGGGCCACGACATCATCAGCATGCCGCTCGAAGTCGCCAGCGTGGCGCCCAGCATGGCCACCATCGTCGGCGTCATGACGCCGTGGCGCACCCACGACGGCATCCCGGCAGGGGCGACTCGGGCCGTGGCCGCACCATGGACACGCGAGTACGTCTGCACAGCGGTCTCGCGCAGTCGCCGTGCCAGCGCGGTGGCGCGGCGGAGGACCGTGGTGGCCGCCTGGCCGAGCACGCGCCGGGCCCGTGCGGCCGTGGCGCCCGCAAGCGCGGTGAGGCTCTGCCCGGCGTGCATCGTGGCCCCCGAGGCGTGCGTCGCGATGACGGCGCCGCGGGCCTTCGCGCGGTGGGCGGATTGCTGGAGCGTGCCGGTGAGCGTTCCGGCGACGGCTCCGCCCCGCGCGGCGGCGCGTGAGCCAGCCGTGACGCTGGACGACAGGCTCCGCCCGACCGCATCGAGCCCCTGTGCGCATCGCGCGGCCGTGGCGTCGGAGCCGCGCTGGATCGCGGCGCTGGTTCGCGCGAACGAGGCGTGAACGTCGTACAGCGCGGCACGGCCAAGGGTCACCAGCCCCACACCGCAGGCGATGGTGGTGTGCCACAGGAACGCGATCGTGGTGATGATGCCGCGGACTCCGGCGTACATGCCGCCGAGCGCCAGCCTGACGGTGCCTTTCGCGGCACGCCAGACGCCGACGACGATGGCCCAGGCGATTGCCGCCATGGCGCCGGCGACCGTGGCGAGGGCGCTCACAGTCAGCATCGCGCTCCATGACACGGCCGCCTGCCCGCCGCGGCCGCTGGCCACCAGAACGGCGGTGACGAACGCAATCGTGTGCAGCACGCCGGTGGCGATGCCGCGAACGATCGTTCGCGCGAACCCGGTCAGCCCGGCGCCGCACGCCGCGAGCGCGCGCCATGCGCCCGCACGAGTCGCAGCCGCGCCGCGGCGCACAGCACGGGCGCCACCCACCGTGAAAGCGGCGGTGCCGGTCACGAGGCGCCAGACGCCGAAGACCACGGCCCGCACCGCCGCGGCGATGCCCGATCCGCACGCGGTGATGGTCCGCCAGACGAAGGCGAGCGCGGCGGCGACGCCGCGCCGCACCGCGTTCACGGCCGCGACGACCAGCGCCACCGTGCCGGTAACGAGGCGCCAGATGCCGAAGACCACCGCCCGCACCGCCGCGGCGATCGCGCGGCCGATCGATGCGATCGTGTTCACGATCGCCATCACCGCCGTCACGACGGCCAGGCGCACGCCGCGGCCGATGGCGGTCACCACGCGGACGGCAAAGCCGATCGTGCTCGCGATCGCGTGGGCGATTCCGTTCACGACGGTGCGCGCGAGCCACGCCACAGCCGCACCCGCCGCGTTGATCGAGCGGCCGATTCCGCTGACGACCGCCAGCACCGCGCGGCCCACGGCGCGCACGCCTGCGATCGTCATGGCGCACGCGCCGGCGATGCCGCGCCACGTCGTGACGATCAGCAGCCTGACGCCACCGGTGACGCTCCACCAGAGGCCGTACGCCATCCACCAGAGGAGCCACGAGAGCCGCACCACCACGAACGCCAGCGCGTGGAACGGCGCGAGCAGCACAGCCCGCGCGCGGCGCGCCACCTTTCTGGCGACGTGCGGACGAGAGCGCGGGACGAGCGGCGGTGGGGTGTGCGTGAGTCTGGCGAGATCCGTGGAGGTCGATGGGAGCAGATGGTGGGACGTGTGCGCGGGTACGGTGATCAGCACCGCCGCGGAGCCGCTCTGAGCGGACGCGTCCGGTGGTATCTCGAGGGTCGTCGCTCGCGCCGCCTCGCTCTCCGACAAGAACTCGTCGAGTCCGTGCGACGGGTCGAACGACCCCGACTGGAGGATTCGTTCTGTTGCGCCCACGTGTTCCTGGTGGCCAAAGATGACACGGATTTGCCCGTGCAAGTGTCAATTTTCGACATACGAGTCCAGCTCTGCACGGAAGTGCACAACAGTTCAGTCGGTTCGTACGGCGGCGGGGCTGGCCGCGCGATCTGCAAGCGTGGTGAGCGCCTGGCGCAGCGGTATCAGCGCGCGCGTCAGTCCGTTAAGCTGACGCTTCCGTTCAGCGTCGATCGTCTGGCGCAGCGCGTCGAGTCCGGAGCCGGTTGCGCGGCGGTGCCTGCGTGTGAAGCGATCGATTCGATCGAGCAGCATCTCGGCGTCGTGTGCGCGGCCGAGCCGGCGCTGCAGCGCCAGCACCGTGGCCTGCCCGGTGACGTCGAACGCAGGTGAGAGGCGCTTCGCCAATTCCACCGCGTAGCGGAAGCGGCGCAACGCGATCCGCAGCCGGTGCACGCTTCGTGGCGAGGCGACGTCGAGACCGGCCAGTCGGTTGCGGACGTCGGCCGCCGCGACGTCAACAGCTTTGACGAGGCGCAGCACACGCTCCGCCGGCGCTGTTTCTCGTGAGCGCATGACCAGCGCCGCCCGCAGCCGCGCGCCGGCTTTGACGACGCCGGTGCTCCGGGCATGCGCGACGGCATGCCGTGCGCGTCGCATACGACGCGCCTCGCGGCGCTTCAGGTGCCGCTTCAGCGGCTCGATACCGTCTCCGCCACGCGCGTGCTTGACGCGGTGCCGATCGTTCTGCGCGTCGCGGAGCGGCCCGAGCGCGTCGAGGAGTCGCTCCAGTGCGGCGGCGACGCGCTGGTCGGCCCGGTGCGGAAGTTCGGTGAGCTCGCGGACCAGGTCGAGCAGCGAGAGCATCCGGCGCGAGCCCACGCGAAGGGCGTGGACTTCGTGGCCGCCCAGCCCCTCGTGGCAGGCCTCGACGCCACGCTGCCAGCGCGCCCATTGCGCGTCGAACGCTCGTCGAAGGGACGTCGGGGCCATGTTCTTTTGCCAGTCTATCCGCCATGCGATGGCGGGCTATAATCCGCTCGCCTTGACGACGGTCTTCGTCCGCATGCGCGCCCTTGCCGCCCTGGCCGTGGCCCTGTTCGTCTTCGGCGGCACCACCGCCGCGCACGACGTACCCGACGACATCACCGTGCAGCTGTTCCTCCGGCCCGAGGCGGGTCGCGTGTCGCTGCTCCTGCGCGTCCCGCTTTCCGCCATGCGCGACGTCGACGTGCCGACCCGCGGCGCGGGCTACGTGGACCTTGCGCGTGTGGAGCCGGCGCTGCGGCACGCGGCGACCGTCTGGCTCCTCCAGGCCATCGACCTGCTCGAGGACGGTCGGAGCCTGGGTCCCGGCGTCATCTCCTCGGTGCGGCTGTCGCTGCCGTCCGACCGGGCCTTCGAGCGTTTCGAGAGCGCGAGCGCGCGGCTGGCCGGGCCGCCGCTCGACGCGGGCCTGCAGTTGATGTGGGAGCAGGGCGCGCTCGACGCGCGGATCGACTATCCGCATCAGGGTACGGCGGGACGCCTGTCGCTGAACGCCGACTTCCGCCGGCTGGGGCTGCGCGTCACCACGGTGTTGCGGCTGATCACGCCCGAAGGCGCCGTGCGGGCGTATCAGTGGCACGGCCATTCCGGTGTCGTCGTGCTCGATCCCCGCTGGCACCAGGCGGCGCTGTCGTTCCTGCGTGACGGCGTCGGCCACGTGTTGAGCGGTCCAGACCACCTGCTCTTCCTGTTGTGCATCGCACTCTCGCTGCGCCGCGTGCGGTCGCTGGTGATCGTCGTCACGTCGTTCACCGCCGCGCACGCGTGCACGCTGGTCGCGGCCGCGTACGGCTGGGCGCCCTCGGCGCTGTGGTTCCCGCCGCTCGTGGAGACGCTCATCGCGCTCTCGATCGTGTGGATGGCGCTCGAGAACATCTTCGAAGCCGTCCGGGGCGGAGCCTGGGGCGCGGCCGATGGTGACGCGCGGGCGCTCCGGCGTCGCTGGGCCGTAGCGACCGCGTTCGGGCTGGTGCACGGCTTCGGGTTCTCGTTCGCATTCAGCGAGCGGCTGCAGTTTGCCGGCGGGCATCTGCTGACGTCGCTCCTGGCGTTCAACGCCGGCGTCGAAATCGCGCAGCTGGGGGTGATGGCGGTCGTGGCGGCCGCGGTGGCGTTCGGGTTCCGCCGCCTGTCGTCGCCGCGCGTCGCCGTGATCGTGGTGTCGGCCCTGGCCGCGCACACCGGGTGGGACTGGCTCCTGGAGCGCGGCGCCGTGCTGGCCCAGTTCTCATGGCCGGAGCTTCCGCCCGGTGCTCGTGTCACTGCGCTCGTCTGGTCGACGATCGCCGCACTCTCGGCCGCGGGCGCCTGGGGCGTCCGCCGCCTGCTGGATCGCCACGCGTCTTCACGTCCGTCCGCAACGACACCGGCGCGGTATTCCCACCGCGCAACGGAGAGTGTCCGATGAATCGAAACACGATCACCGCCATTGCTTTTCTCGTGATGTTCGTCGGCCTCGGCGCCGCCTACCTGTATCTCTCGCGCGACGTGGCCGCGGCCGCCCGCAGCGCGCCGCTGGCGCCCGCCTTCGAGGTCGATCCGCTGTGGCCGAAGCCGCTGCCCAACCACTGGGTCCTGGGATCCACCATCGGCGTGTCGGTGGACGAGAACGATCACGTGTGGATCATCCACCGCAGCTCCGCGACGCTCGGCAACAACGAGAAGGGGCTCGAGCTCAATCCGCCGACCGGCGAGTGCTGCGCCGGCGCGCCGCCGGTGCTGGAGTTCGATCAGGCAGGGAATCTGCTCGGCCACTGGGGCGGCCCCGGTGAGGGCTACGAGTGGCCGTCGTCGAACCACGGCATCACCGTGGACTACAAGGGCAACGTGTGGATCGGCGGCAACGGCAACGGCGACTCGCAGCTGCTCAAGTTCACCAAGGCCGGGAAGTTCCTGCTGCAGGTCGGGCGCGCCAACGCGCGCCAGGGGCCGACCAACGCCGAGGGCGTCTCGACGTTCCCAGGCGACAGCAACGACACGACCAGCTTCGGCCGGGTCGCGAAGATCTTCGTGGACCCGCGCGAGAACGAGGCCTACATCTCGGACGGCTATTTGAACAAGCGCGTCGTCGTCCTCGACGCCGACAGCGGCGCCTTCAAACGCTACTGGGGCGCCTACGGCAACAAACCCGACGACGCCAACCTCGGGCCGTACGACCCCGACGCGCCGCCGGCGCCGCAGTTCCGCAACCCGGTGCACTGCGCCGAGCTCTCGGTCGATCGGCTGCTCTACGTCTGCGATCGCGTCAACAACCGGATCCAGGTCTTCACGCCCGAAGGCAAGTTCGTCAAGGAGGCGTTCATCGCGAAGCGCAGCCTCGGCGAGGGCGCGGTGTGGGACATCGCCTTCTCGAAGGACGCGCAGCAGTCGTACATCTACCTCGCGGACGGCCGCAACATGAAGATCCGCATCCTGCGGCGCGAGACGCTCGAGGAGTTGACGAATTTCGGCGACGGCGGCCGCCAGCCCGGACAGTTCTACGCGCCGCACAGCGTGGCGGTGGACTCGAAGGGCAACCTGTATACGACCGAGACCTATGAGGGCAAGCGCGTACAGCGCTTCGTCTACAAGGGGATGCGGCCGGTGCCGGCGAAGGATCAGGGGGTGATATGGCCGCGGTGAAATCGACCGCGCTCGTCGTGGCGGGGCTTGCGGCCGGCTTGCTCGGCGTGTCGTCGTTCGCGCAAGGACCGCCGGCCGCGTCGCCGGCGAAGGCGGCCGCCGCGAAGGGAGAGTGGCGTACCTACGGCGCCGATCTCGCGAGCACCCGCTATTCGCCGCTGGACCAGATTACTTCCGCCAACTTCAACTCGCTCGAAGTGGCGTGGCGCTTCAAGACCGACAACCTCGGTCCGACCCCGGAGTTCAACTTCCAGTCCACGCCGCTGATGGTCAACGGCGTGCTCTACACGACGGCGGGATCGCGGCGTGCCGTGGTGGCCATCGACGCGGCCACCGGCGAGACGCTGTGGGTGCATCGACATCCCGAGGGGAAGCGCGCCGAGGAAGCGCCGCGGCGGCTGTCGGGTCGTGGTCTGTCCTACTGGACCGACGGGCGCGTGGAGCGAATCCTCTACGTGACCATCGGCTACCAGATGATCGCGCTCGACGCCAAGACCGGTCAGCGCGTGCCCAACTTCGGCAAGGGCGGCGTGGTCGATCTCAAGCTCGAGGACGACCAGGAGATGGACCCGGTGACCGGCGACATCGGCCTGCACGCCGCGCCCATCATCGTCAAGGACACCGTCATCATCGGCGCGGCCCACACCGAAGGCAGCCGTCCGGAGAGCCGGCGCAACGACAAAGGCTACGTGCGCGGCTTCGACGTGCGCACCGGCAAGCGCCTGTGGATCTTCCACACGATTCCGCGCCCGGGTGAGTACGGGTACGACACCTGGCAGGGCGGCTCCGAGGAATACACCGGTAACACCGGCGTATGGGCGCAGATGAGCGCCGACGAAGAGCTCGGGCTCGTGTACCTGCCGGTGGAGATGCCGACTGGTGACTACTACGGCGGCCATCGGCCGGGCGCCGGTCTGTACGGCGAGAGCCTGGTCGCGCTCGACGTGAAGACCGGCAAGCGCAAGTGGCACTATCAGTTCATCAAGCACGGCATCTGGGACTGGGACCTGCCGTGCGCCGGCATCCTGGGCGACGTGACGATCGACGGGCGGCCGCGGAAGATCATCATGCAGCCGACCAAGCAGGGCTGGCTGTACGTGTTCGATCGCGTCACGGGCGAGCCGATCTGGCCCCTCGAGGAGCGCAAGGTCGAAGCATCGGATGTGCCGGGAGAGAACGCGAACCCGACGCAGCTGTTCGTGACAAAACCGCCCGCCTTCGAGCGCCAGGGTGTCAGCCCCGAGGATCTGATCGACTTCACGCCGGCGCTGAAGGAAGAAGGGCTGAAGCTCGCCTCGCGCTTCAAGCTGGGACCGATGTTCACGCCGCCGGTCGTCAGCAGGTGGGACGGCCCGCTCGCCACGCTGATGCTGCCGAACGTGACCGGTGGCGCCAACTGGCAGGGCGGTTCGTTCGATCCCGAGACCGGCATCTTCTACATCTTCACCAACACCGGCATCTCCGACCTCGGGCTGGTGCCCGGCAGCGAATACAAGTCCGACATGCGCTATGTCCGCGGCCAGGCGGGGAACCCGCAGAACCCGAAGGCGCCGCCGGTGCCGCTCACCGTGCAGGGGCTGCCGCTGGTGAAACCGCCGTATGGACGGATCTCGGCGATCGATGTGAAGAGCGGAACGATGGCCTGGCAGATCGCGCACGGGGAGACACCCGACAACATCCGCAACCATCCCGCGCTGAAGGGCGTGGCCATCCCGCGCACGGGCCGGCAGGGACGCATTGGCACCCTGGTCACCAAGTCGCTCGTGATCGCCGGCGAGGGCGGCTTCTTCACGCTGCCCGATGGGCGCCGGGGCGCCATGCTGCGCGCCTACGACAAGGCGACCGGCAAGGACGCCGGCGCCGTCTACATGCCGGCGCCGCAGACCGGTTCGCCGATGACCTACACAGTCGACGGACGCCAGTACGTCGTGGTGTCGATCAGCGGGCCGAACTTTCCGGGGGAACTGATCGCGTACCGGCTGCCGAGGGAATAGGGCGGATAAGGCGAGTGGGGCGGGGAAGGCGGGTAGGTCCTTTCGTTGGGGCGGGTCTTTAGACCCGCCTGACAAGCGGGTACAGTTGGTCGATGGCAAAGTGGGGTCGAGCCGGGGCAGTGGCGCTGCTCGTGGGTTTGGTGTCGGCCGTGGCGCCGGCGATGCGGGCCCAGGGCCCCGAGCGCTTTTCTGGGCCGTCGTCGCAATCGCTGCTGCAGATCTTCGACGAGTACTGGGAGTGGAAGATCGCCCACCGTCCCGAGTTGGCGACGCGCGTCGGGCGGCGTGAACACAACGCGCGCTGGACCGATCGATCGAGAGCCGTCCGCGACAAGGAGCTCTACGACCTTCGCGAGTGGCTGCAGAAGGCGATGTACTTCTCGCCCGGCACGCTCACCCCGTCGATGCGGCTGAGCGCGTTCCTCCTCGAACACGACATCCGCGACCAGATCGACTCGGAACCGTACCTCGCCGCCACCTCGCTCGTGTCGCAGATGACCGGGGTGCAGAACGAGGTGTTCCAGGTCGTGGACCAGATGCCCGCCGCCACGGTAGCCGACTACGAGAACATCGTGGCGCGCCTGCGGGCGCTGCCGGCGTACATCGACCAGACGATCGGGCAGATCCAGGAGCACCTCGACGCGGGGCTGACGCAGCCGCCCGCCGTCGTGGATCTCGTGCTCGATCAGCTCGCCGCGCAACGGCGCGCCGCGCCGTTCGAGTCGCCGCTCCTGGCCGCGTTCGTCACCTTCCCCGAGGCGGTTCCCGCCGCCGCGCAGCGCCGGCTGCGCGCCGACGTGGCCGCCGCGTACACGAATGACTTCGTGCCGGCATGGACGCGGTTCGAAACGTTCCTGCGCGACCGCTACCGTCCACGCGCGCGGACGCAGCCCGGGCTGTCGGCGTGGACGCAGGGCCAGGCGGCCTACGCACGGCTGATCAAGCACTACACGACCCTGTCGCCGTCACCGCAGGAGGTGCACCAGCTCGGCCTGCGCGAGGTGGAGCGCATCGAGCGGGAGATGCAGACGATCGCGAGCGACTACGGTTTCAAGGGTCCGCTCGCGGCGTTCGAGCAGGAGCTCGCCAGCCGACCGGGCATGAAGTTCGAGAGCCAGGACGAGATGCTCGCGTATGCGGCGGACGTGCTGAATGCGCTGCAGCCGGTGATGCCGCGGCTGTTTCTCCGCCAGCCGCGCGCGGCGGTTGGCGTCCGGCCGATTCCGCCCGATCGTGAGGCCTCGCAGGCGTCGAACTACGTCGCGGGCACCGCCGACGGATCGCGCCAGGCGTGGTTCAACATGAACACCTACAGGCCGCGTGATCAGGTGAAGTACACGGTCGAGGCGCTTTCCAGCACATTGGGATCCTAAGCTTAGAATTCCACGTGGACAAGTTGTCGCGGCCGCTTCTATAGTGTCACCTAAATACTAGTGACTCCAGCGTAACTGGACTGGCCACAGTTAGGCCGCAAATGTAATCACACTGGCTCACCT
>JADMIO011064069.1_pt1 | contig 10389 bp, 7 predicted proteins | sample 8958161 | NCBI WGS metagenome assembly JADMIO01 (sample SAMN16585339, study PRJNA669376) | soil metagenome | isolation source: Crop rotation soil | place: USA: Cullars Rotation, Alabama | collected 2011
GGTTATACGAAGTCGACGAACCTGCCAGTGACGGCGGACGCGATTCATCAGTACCGCGGCAAGGCCGATGCCCTTTACGGCAAGTTTTCGCCAGATGGAACTCGCGCCGAGACGCTGACTTTCATCGGCGGCGGCGATTACGACTACGGAACTGCCCTGGCGATGGCGCCGGACGGTAACGTCTGGCTCGCGGGGCAGACGCTGTCGTTCGATATGCACGGTATTGCGACCAACGCGCTGCAGCGTAACCCCGGCGGACAGGAAGACGCGTTCCTGCTGATGATCGAGAATCCGCAGCCCGCGTCGACCTCGGTGAAGATCTCGACTGTAGCGAATGCGGCGAGTTACGAGAGCGGAGCCGTGGCGCCCGGCGAAATCATCACGTTGTTCGGTGAAGGGCTCGGCCCGGCGCAGCTGGCGACGGCGCAATTGACGCCGCAGGGTTACTTACCGACTGAAGCCGGCGGCGTGCAGGTGCACTTTGATGGAACGCCCGGGCGAATGATCTACGCGTCCGCTGGTCAAACCGCGCTGATCGCGCCGTACTCGGTGCAAGGCAAATTGAAGACCCGGATGGTGGTGACGTACAAGGGTCAATCATCGGACCCCGTGGACATCGATGTGGCGCAGGCCGCTCCGGCGCTGTTCTCGGCGAATAGCAGCGGTCGCGGTCCAGCGGCGGCGCTCAACCAGGACGGCACGCTGAACACGGCCGATCATCCGGCTGCGGCGGGATCGGTGGTGGTGCTGTATGGAACCGGCGAAGGCCCGACGTCTCCGGGCGGAGTCGACGGAAAGCCGGCGCCGGCGGATCTCGCCCAGTTGCCCCGGCCGATGCTCTCGCCTAGTGTTACGATCGGCGGCTTACCGGCGACGGTGGCCTATGCGGGCGGTGTTCCTTACGTAACCGCCGGTGAGTTTCAGATGAACGTCATTGTTCCGAATCTGCAGCCCGGGAATCACGAGGTGATCGTGCGCTTCGGCGATCACTCAAGCCAGCGCGGAGTGACTCTGGCCATTCGCTAACAAGCAACGGTGAAGGGCTGCGACCTGGGGAACCGGGCCGCAGCCATTTCGTTTTGCGGGACCGGCTTCAGGCGACTTTTCGCGACGGGTCCGGTCCGACAACCGGCGGACGAATGGGCTTCACCCGGCCGTCAAAAGCAGTGCTCACTTCAGCCCGGCGTCCCCGAGGCGTTCCTTCGAAGTAATGGGAAAGAGGAAACAGCGCGTAGGGCTGCAGCTCGGAATAGACGTGACCCAGCTTTGTTTGAATGCGGTACACCTCATGGAAAAAGTTTCCGCGATCCAAATTCAGGCGGCGACAGCACAAGCCGCAGTCCGCGCCGAGCAGGAAACGAAACTTGAAAATCTGGTACTCGTCCTTTGTGAGCCCACGCTTGCTGACGTTGAGGAAATCAACAACGTATTCCTCGTTCTTCCACCCCCACGTGCCGCGGCGATTCGGTCCCGAATGAATTTCCAGCGTCACGTGGCTCAGATATTTCTCCTTGCGGATGTTGTCGCGGAAGCGCCGATAGCAGATCCGAAATACCGACCGTAAGACGCAATCGCACGGCGTCATGACTCCTTTGCGGCCAAACAAGCGAAGGCCGAGTCCGTGGCACTGAGTGCACTTATTCGCTGCGAGGGCGAGCGTCTGGGAACTGGTCCACTCCATCTCTTTTACCTATGTCCTCCGGGGCTTATTCTCTGTGTGAAACAGCCCCAGTCCTAGAATCTACCTCATGGTATCGGAGCACAAGATTTTGTCAATTACCTTTGCAAATATGAAAAACTCTTTGTAATCCCGGCGGCGCGATAGCTCCTCAGGCGACTGATTCAGTACGACTTGTCCGCCCAGTGCTAAACTTGGAAAAGAACGTAATTCAGCACTGATACGTACTGTTAATTGGCCTAGCATCGGAGATCTATTTCGATCTGAAATCGGTCTGCCGCGGGATGGTTCCACGCCCGAAGTGAGTCCACCTCGGAAGGAATCCAATGCGTTTCGAAACCATGCTCGGGCGTGTGATCGATGACTTGCGCGGACGAGTGCGGAACGGCGAGACTACCGAGCGCGCATTGGCGCGCATTCTCGGCCTGTCGCAGCCGCACATGCACAATCTGCTGAAAGGAGTTCGAAGATTGAACGCCGATATGGGAGATCACATCCTGGCGAGGTTGGGCATGTCTGTGGTGGATCTCATCGAACCGCGGGAACTCGCGCGGAAATTACAGTTCAGCGAAGCGCCGCTGCGAGCATTCACCGATCTACCCGTATTGCGTGGCCGGCTGGGTCCGGGACATCCGATGCCGGAGGTAGCGAGCCGCCTCGAGCGGGCGGCCGTTCCAGCGTCCGAACTCGCGGGAGTACACCACCCCGTTGTGGCGCATGTTGCGTCCGACTCGAGCATGCGACCATTGCTGAGCGCGGGCGAGATGGTCGTGCTCGACACAAGTGAGAGTGCGCGGCTCTCGTTCGATCCTGATTCGTTGTTCGCGGTGGAATGGAAGAATGAGGGTGCGATTCGATGGGTGCGCTACACGCGCCGACGGCTCTACCTGGTAACGCTTGAAACGCGGGACCGGCCGGCGGAGTGGGACTGGGTGCCAGCCGGCGACGGAGGGTTACTGGAAATCGTGAAAGCTCGCGTGATTCGAGTGACGGCGCTCAACCCCGCGAATTCTGCCTCGCCGAAGCGGCAACTTCACGATACATATCCAGGACCTGTTCGGCGGTGCGTTCCCAGCTGAACCGCTTCAGTTGCTGGAAGCCGCGCTCGATGGACCGGCGGCGCAGATCCTCGTCGAGCAGGGCCTCGCGCATTCCACGCGCAATATCGAACACGTTCTCCGGGTTGACGACGATGGCGGCGTCGCCCACCACTTCGGGCAGCGAACTGACGTTCGATGTCACGACGGGCACGCCGCACGCCATCGCTTCCAGCGGCGGCAGGCCAAAGCCTTCATAGAGCGACGGGAACACGAAGGCGGCCGCGGCTTTATAGAAGATACGCAGGGTATTGATGGGGACGAATCCCAGGAAGCGGACGGTCTGCTGTACACGGCTTTGAATGACGGCGTGGCGGACCGAGGCGTACTTCGAAATCTCGTCGCCGATGATGATCAGCCGCAGGTCGGCGTAAATCGGGTGGCGCTGGAGTTCGCCCTTCAACACGGCGAATGCCTCGACGAGTCGCGGGATATTCTTTTGCGGGCGAATGTTGCCGGCGTACAGAATGTACGGATAGTTGATCTGATAGCGCTCCATGATGCGGTAGCTCTCGTCCAACTCGAGGCCGCGGGACGGCGCGGTAAAGACGGGATCGGGCGCATTGTAGATGAGGCACACGCGATTCTCGGGGATGCCGAGCGTGTTCTGGACGTCGCGCCGGGTGGCGTCGGAGACGCAGATGACCTTGTCGGCCCGCAGCAGTCCGCGGCGGAAACGATACAGGCGAAACTCCTGTCTCATGTCCTGCCCTTTCTCGAACAGCAGGCTGCTCATGTCGTGAACGGTGACGACATAGGGCTTGGGCATCATGAAGGGGACCGAGTTCAGGGGGATGTGATAAAGATCGGCACGGATGCGGCGAACGAAGTTGCCGTACGAGACAAAGCCGCCGATTCCGCGCTCGCGTCCCTGATAGAGCACTGTTTCGAAATTCGATGGCGACGCGGGCAGTTCGCCGGCGTCATCGTGGCGCGCGATGACGAGATACTCGTTCACCGGGTCGATGCGCCCCAGGCTGCTCAGCAGATTCCGGATGTAGGTGCCGATACCGAAGTCGCGGATCCGCCGGGCGTCGAAAGCGATGCGGAGCGGCATTCCTCAATCTTTGGCGGGAGCGGTCTCCAGTTGCGCAATCTTGGCGACGCGGCGGGCATGACGGCCGCCTTCGAACGGTGTTTCCAGGAAAACGCCGATCAAGCGGCGCGCTTCGTCGAGCTGCAAATAGCGAGCGCCGAGGGTGAGTACATTGGCGTCGTTGTGGGCGCGTGTGAGCCGCACTTCATCCTCGTTCATCGCGAGCGCGGCGCGCACGCCTTGAATTTTGTTCGCGGCAATCGACATGCCCACGCCGGTGGAGCAGACCAGCACGCCGCGGTCGACGGCGCCCGAAGCGACTCGGCGGCCAACGGCTTCGGCGTAATCCGGGTAATCGGTGGATTGCGCGCTGTTGGCGCCGAGATCAACGACTTCGTGTCCTTCGGCCAGCAGGGATTCGCGCACGTTCTCCTTCAATTCAAAGCCGGCGTGATCCGCTGCGAGGGCGATTCTCATTGAAGCACTACAAATCTTATCATCCGTGACTGAACTGCGCCCTTTTGTTCAACGGGCTTTCGGTTCGGGCGGGTCTTTTCGAGGGCTTCGGACCGTGGACTACTGATGATTTGTACAGCCCGACGAGCGGCGCTGAAGCTCCGCGCGGGCTGAGTCCACCCCACAAGAGCCTACGGAAACGCGACGGGCGGAAGCGCGGCAAAACGACGGCCTGTTAAACTTGCTGTTCACCCCCATTTTCCCGAAAGAATCACAATGTACTGGAGTCAACTCTTCATTCCGACGCTTCGCGAGAATCCCGCCGAGGCCGAAGTGGTCAGCCATCAGCTTCTGGTGCGGGGAGGCTACATTCGGCAGCTGGCGGCCGGAATCTACAACTATCTGTTTCTCGCGCAGCGGTCGATGCTGAAGATCATCGGCATCATCCGCGAGGAAATGGACGCCATCGGCGGGCAGGAGATGCTGCTACCGGCGCTAAATCCCGCGGAAGTGTGGCAGGAGTCGGGACGCTGGACCGTTATGGGCGAGAACATGTTTCGCCTGAAAGACCGCTTTGGCCGCAATCTGTGCCTGGGTATGACGCACGAGGAAGTGATGACGTTTATCGCGCGGGGCGAGCTGCGCAGCTATAAACAATTGCCGCAGATCTGGTACCAGATACAGACCAAGTTCCGCGATGAGCCGCGGCCCAAGAGCGGGCTGCTGCGGGTGCGCCAGTTCATCATGAAGGACTCGTACTCGTTCGATCTCGCGCCTGAGGGGCTGGACACGGCGTACGAGAAGCACTATGCGGCGTATCGAAAGATTTTCGATCGCTGCGGCCTGACGTACGTGATCGTCGAGGCGCACTCGGGCGCGATGGGCGGCAGCCAGTCGCACGAATTCATGGTGGAATCCGAGGCCGGCGAGGATTACGTCGTGAAGTGCGCGGGTTGTGGATATTCGGCGAATCTCGAGAAGGCGATGGGCCGGCCGGTCACACCGGCGATTGCGGATCCCGACGGTGATTTTTCGCCCGAAGAGTTCCACACGCCCGGGCGCAAGACCATCGCGGAAGTTTCGGAATTTACTTCCCTGCCCGAGACATCGCAGATGAAGAGCCTGGTGATGGTAGCCGACGACAAGCCGGTACTCGCACTGGTTCGCGGAGATCATCAGTTGAGCGAGACCAAATTCGGCTCGGCGGTGGGCGCAGTGGAGATTCGTCCGGCTCATCCGGAGGAAATACGGCAGTGGTTCGGGGCGGAGGCGGGTTCATTGGGTCCGGTTGGCGTGAAGAACATGCGCGTCATCGCGGACACGGCTCTCGAAGGCCGCCGCAACATGATCGCGGGCGCGAATCGCGACGATCATCATCTTCGCCACGTCACTCCGGGTGAGGACTTCACGCCCGAGTATTTCGATCTGCGGCAGACGATGGCGGGCGATGCCTGCATGAGCTGCGGGCAGGCTCTCACGCTGCACAAAACGGTGGAGATCGGACACATCTTCAAACTCGGCTACAAGTACTCGAAGTCGATGGGACTGCACATCACGACGGAAGCGGGGGACGAGATCGCGCCCATCATGGGCTCGTATGGTATCGGCGTCGAGCGAATCCTGAGCGCGGCGGTGGAACTCTATCACGACAAGGATGGCATGGCGCTGCCTCGCTCGATTGCGCCGTTTACGGTCGTGGTCACGCCGGTAAACTTCGCCGATGCGAATCAGAAGGCGGCGGCCGAACAGATTTACGCTGCCTGCAAAGCCGCCGGCCTCGATGCCTTGCTGGACGATCGCGACGAGCGTCCCGGGGTCAAATTCAAGGATGCAGATCTTATCGGCATACCGTATCGCGTCACGGTGGGAAAGAAACTCGCGCAGGGCCTGACGGAAGTAGTGGAGCGGCGTTCGAAGAAATCCACCGATGTCGCCGTTGCGGATGTTGCGGCGTTTATCACGGGCGCCAAATGAGCGCGAACTGGCAAGAGGTGCGTGCGCAATTCCCGTCGCTCGCACGATGGACCTATCTGAACACCGCGACCTTCGGGCAACTGCCGAAACGGGGCGTGGCAGCAGCGGCGAAGCATTTCGAACATCGCGATGAACTCGCGTGCGCCGACTTCCTCGAGTGGTTTGACGACGCCGACCGCATTCGCGGGACGGTCAGCCGCCTGATTACGTGCGCGCCGCAGGATGTCGCTTTCATTCCAACGGCATCGGCAGGGCTGGCAATTCTGCTGAACGGGCTGGACTGGAAAAGCGGCGATCAGATCGTCACGCTCGAAAACGAATTCCCGAACAATCTTTACGCTCCGCACTTCGCCGGAGTCGAGTTCATCGAAACTTCGTGGGAGGGCTTCTATGATGCCATCAACTCGCGAACGCGGCTGGTTTTGATGAGCATGCTGAACTACTCGAACGGATTCCGGCCGCCGCTGGAGGAAACCGGCCCCTATTTGCGCGAACGGGGCATCCTGCTGTACGTCGACGGCACACAGGGCGTCGGCGCGCTGCGATTCGACGTCAGCAGGATTCGCCCGGCGATGCTCGCGGTGCACGCATATAAATGGCTGACTTCGCCGAACGGCGCGGGATTCTTCTATGTCGATCCGGAGTTGGGCTCGCGGCTGACGCCGAATGTGGTGGGATGGCGCAGCGACAAGCGGTGGCGCGAGGTGGACAATCTCCATCACGGGAAGCCGGAGTTCAAGCCATCGGCGGAGCGCTTCGAAGGCGGGATGATTTCATTCGCCCTGTTGTACGCGATGGAGCAGGCGATTGAGCTGATGCTCGAGATCGGGCCGGAGCGCATCGAAGGGCGGGTGCTCGCGCTGGCGGACGGGGTACGGGCGATCCTCCGCGACGCCGGGGCCGAAGTTTGTGACGGCGCGACGCCGATCGTCTCGGGCCGCTTCGCAAACCGGAACGTGTCGCAACTGTCGCTGGAGCTGAAGAGCCGGGGCGTGCTGGTGTCGGCGAGGCACGGTCATTTGCGGGTTTCGCCGCACTTTTACAACGATGAATCGGACCTGGCGCGGCTCGCTGAAGAGTTGCGGCGTTAGCGGAATTCGAGCAGCATCAAATCGGACCCGCTGTCGTCGACGGTTGAATAGATCAGTGAGCGGCCATCAGGCGTGACCGAGCAACTTGGCGTGCCAATCGGCAGCGGTCGCGATAGGCCGACGACCGGATGAACCACCGATGTCCCGAGTTCAAAGAAGTTGATGTGCGCCGCGTCGTTCGAGATCCACCAGAGTCCTTTTCGCGACATGGTCACGAAGCGGCGATAGTTGACATCCGCTAACTGCGGCACCAGTTTTGGTTCGCCGCCCGCGATCGGGACCCACCAGATGCCGGGCCGGCGTCCGAAGAACAGAGTCGACCCGTCGAACGACTCGATGGCATCCGAGGTCACGTCGTTGATCACCAGCACGGACGAACCTCCTGTGACGGCGCGCTTCATGAGGTTCGATTGGCCGTTCCGCGACCTGATGTAGTAGATGAACTTGCCGTCGCGTGACCACGTCGGCATCATGCAGTCGGCATCATCAGACGCGAAGAGTTTGGGCTCGCCGCCTTTCGCCGGCACTCGATAGATGACAGAGCGCCCGTCGCGGGTTGAATCGAACGCGATTTCATTGCCATTCGGCGACCAACGCGGACTACCGACCGGCGTTCCCGCCTCGAAACCCGTCAGCGCCGATGGCATGGATCCATCGAACAACGCCACCCAGACCTGTTGGGAGCCGGTGCGATCGGAAATGAAGGCGATGTGTCCGCCATCGGGCGAGTACTCCGCGCTATCGTTCTGGCGGGAGGAAGCCAGCAGCTTCTCAACACGATCGGCTTGCGGCGGCGATCCCTGGATTTGGGCGCGCCACACATTGGTGTTCCGCATGATATCCGAATAAATGACCCGCTTCATCATGCGGTCCGCACTGATGCGGCGGACCTGGCGCCCAGCCGCACTGATCGCGGTAGGCGAGCCATGGCCGATCGGCATGCGCCACAGCAGGATGGCCCCGGAACGATTGGATGTAAACAGCAACTCGCCGGGCGTTCGCCACGCGATCGAATGCACGATTCTGCCATCGTGCGTAATCTGTTGTTCAGCCGAGCCAGCCAGATCCTTGAGCCATAACTCGGCCATTCCGGACTCGGTTTGGGCGCGGACGAAGACGAGGCGATCGTCCCACGGCGATAGAGCCGGACTGGTGTCGCCTGCCGATCCCTTCGTTCCCTGCGTTACGCGACGACGCTCAGGTCCGTTCACGGCGAGCAGATAGATGCAGTCCGGCGTGTCTTCGCGACTCTCGCAACCATCCGCCACCGCAACGTACTTGCCGTCGCGGGACCATGACGGCCCAGGCCCCCAGCGGTATTGCTGCGGCGGCAAGTAACGGCGGGCGGCGCGAGGGCGAATTTCACCAATCACCCGCTCGGGTCCTCCAGCCACCGGCGTCAACACGACCTCGAGCTTCGGTTCGGAGCGATAGCGGAGAAACGCGATCGTCTTTCCATCCGGTGACCACGCCGGGTTTGAATCATTCGCCGAGCCCGAGGTTAAACGCCGGGGCTGTTCGCCGTCCACGTCCTTGATGTAGATGCTGAAGTTATCGGTTGTAGAGTTCCAAGAAAAGGCGACCGACGATCCGTCCGGGGAAAGACTCGGCTCGTATTCGAAGCCAGGGTAAGAGGTGGCGGGGCGGATAGACGGCTCTTCGTTCCGGGGAGTGACGCGAGTCAGCAGATAACCTATGGCGCCGCTGACCAGGGCGACGCCGAGGATGACGAAGGCCCACCGATATCGTTGTAGGACGGGCGCCGGGCCAATCTCCGGCGAAGGCTGTTCGTGAAGTTCGAACTCGGGCTGGTACGAGCCCACCGGCAATCGAATGGTGACGGCGTCGCCAGCGCCGAATTGCTGCTCGTAGTCGTCGAGCTTGACTCGAAGACGCCGTGCCTGGTTGCGCACGATGGGGTCGGATTTGGGATCGTACCCAGCCGGGCGGCCGAAGACTTCGGCGCCGATAACGGTCTCTTTCAGCGAACCGCCGGCGCCCTCGAGTGTTTTCTCGACGACAAAACGCAGGAATGCCGATAGCTGTTCAGCGCGCCGGAACGCGTTGCTGGCCAGGATCTTCTCCAGTTTCCCGCGAATCAGCGACGCATCGGGGGCGCCCGTAACTGCCACAGTCTTCTATGTTACTAGGTGTTAAAAGCCCTCCGGATACCCTCGCGATACCCCTCAGGTACTTTGCCGGAGCCGCCACTCCTGAGCAGACTGTGGACCGGAGGCATTGATATGAAGGTGAAGTGCACGCATAAGAGCTGCAACAAAGAGCTCAACTTTGAAGAGCGGACGTTCTTAGGCGGCGCCCTGGTTAACTGTGGAGTTTGCCACCGAAATTTCACGATTCCGCTCTATTGCCCGACCTGCGATCCTCCCATCAAGGAGACGAAGACCTGGCTGCGAAGGCCCGAGGGGTTCATCGGTGGGCAGCTATTGACCTGTCCCAAAGGGCACTCATTCAGAGTGCCGCTGTACGGCCCGGAGATTCATGACCGGCTCGCCTCCATGGGTACGGAATTGAGCCGCTATCATCAGAGCGCCCACATTGACGCTTTGGTGGAGGGTTCCCGGAAAACGGCCGTCTCAGGGGGGTATTGCGCCGGGGTCGCGCTGGACTGGATTCGCCGGGCGCTTCTCGGTGGCAAAGCCAGCTTCAAGGATGTCGAAGGCCGCTTGGAAATGATGACATTCTCAGGGCCGATGCCCGAAGAGGACGGGGACATATATCGCGCCCGCATCCAGGATGAGCGCGCTGCCGAAGCATGGGTGAAGCAGAGCAAACCGGCGACCGAGAAGATCCTGGGAAAGCAGCAATCGATCCTCGAGCGCAAAGCTGTAGAACATCGCGCCGCGATGACCGCCGGCCTGGATTCCGCCTTCGAGAAATACAAAGCGGTGCTGGCGAAGATCGACAGCGGAAAGTTCGATGCCATGAAGAAGGATCTCTTACGCAAGCAGGCGCGCGAAGTCTACCTCCGCGCCGACGCGTCGCACCGAAGCAAGCATGATAAGGAAATCAAGAAGATGAACACGGTCATCGGGATGC
>JADMIO011285713.1_pt1 | contig 10389 bp, 9 predicted proteins | sample 8958161 | NCBI WGS metagenome assembly JADMIO01 (sample SAMN16585339, study PRJNA669376) | soil metagenome | isolation source: Crop rotation soil | place: USA: Cullars Rotation, Alabama | collected 2011
TGGTGGGGGAGAAGGCGGGGGCGTTCGCGGACGAGGAACTCATGGAGAGTTGTCGATGAGTGAGCAGGTGATTGCCGTGGAGGGGTTGTCGAAGTGCTACCAGATTGGGGCGAAGGAGCGGCATGGGCGGACGTTTCGGGAGACGATGTCCGACCTGGTGCGCAAGCCGTTTGCGCGCCTGCGGAATGGGGAGAACGAGGAGGGAGCGGAGACGTTTTGGGCGCTGAAGGATGTGTCATTTGAAGTGAAGCGCGGCGAGGTGGTGGGAATCATCGGTCGTAACGGGGCGGGCAAGAGCACGCTTTTGAAGATTTTGTCGCGCATCACGGAGCCGACAAACGGCCGCGTGCGGCTGCGCGGAAGAGTGGCGTCGCTCTTGGAGGTGGGGACGGGGTTTCATCCGGAACTGACGGGACGGGAGAATATTTATCTTAATGGCGCGATGCTGGGGATGAAGCGGGCGGAGATCATGCGGAAGTTTGATGAAATTGTGGCCTTTGCCGAAGTGGAGAAGTTCCTGGATACGCCGGTGAAACGCTATAGCAGCGGGATGTATGTGCGGCTGGCGTTTGCGGTGGCGGCACACCTGGAGCCGGAGATTCTGATTGTGGATGAGGTACTGGCGGTGGGGGATGCGGAGTTTCAGAAGAAATGCCTTGGGAAGATGCAGGAGGTGAGCCGGGGGGAGGGGCGGACGGTGCTGTTTGTGAGTCATAACCTGCAGACGATCAGTGCGCTTTGCGATTGTGCTGTTCTCATGCGCTCGGGAAAAGTGGCAGCCACAGGCACAGCTCCTCGTATGGTGAATCAATATCTCACCCGCCTGGGCCAATTTGCATCGGTGTCGTTAGCGGAGCGAAAAGATCGAGGCGGGACAGGTAAGATCAGGCTCATCGATTTGCGCCTGGAATCCCCAATTGATCGCAAGGGCGTCCTGGCCTCCTGCGGTCCGGCTTCCATCTACTTTCAATGCGACAAGGATATCGGAGACGCTTCTTGCGCATTCACCATTTACGACCTGTGCGGGTATCCGGTCGCACATTTCAAGAGCGGCGCGATCAGGCTGATCGACTCCCATGCAGGCTCGAGGCCGGACGGCTTCCAGTGGCGGACTGATCTTCTGCCTTTGGCGCCCGGACGCTACCGCGTGAACGTTTCCCTGCACTCTGGGGATGTTGTGCATGATCACATCGAAGGGGCCGCAGAGCTGGAAGTGATTGCGCTGTTAGGAGAGCGGGGAAGAGTCGCCGATTCGGGAGGGCTGGGCAGCTTGATGATTCCTCACACGTGGGAACAGGTGAACGACGGTTTGCCGAGGAAGGGGGAATCGCTGTGAGGTTTAACTCAACTTCTCCGCGCATCGGGCACGTCGGGACATTCGATGTGCACAATTTTGGCGATTTGCTCTATCCGCTGCTTGTTGATCGAATGCTTCGTCATCGCTATTCATTAGGGCCCACGATCAAATATGGTCTCTTGGGAGGGAAGGCCTATCCGTCACAGGCTTATCACACGTTGGGCATGGAGAATCTATGGACGAGAGGAAACGAACTTGATGCGCTGATTGTTGGAGGAGGCAGTCTACTTCGGACGGACTGGGGCGTGATATGCGATGATTATGCTGCGAGAATTCACGCAAAATTTCAGCGGTCGCTGGGATATCAGATGCGCCGTCTCTCGAACCGCTTCCGGACGCGGCCCATGACCTGGACATCCTATGCCCGGCGAAAATTCATGCGACCCACACAGAGAGGTCCGTTCATTATTCATCGAGACTGGCTCGGAAGAGGCACGCGACTGGGTTATTTCTCCATAGGCGCGGTGCACGAGTTCGCCGGTGCTGATGCCGAATCCATTCGTTTGGCGATGAATGGAGCTGATTCGATATACGTGCGCGATGATTGGACCGCGTCGTGCCTGGACAGGGCGGGCGTTACCAGCCGCAAGGTAGTGGCTCCCGACGTGGCGGTTCTTGTCAGCCGTTACTGGGACCGATCAGACTGTGTCACAAGAGGCCGCAAGCAATTGCAAGATGCTGGATTAGATCCAACCGGGCCGACGCTAATATTTCAGTGCAACCGAACATCAGCGGAATTGCGGGAAGATCTGATACAGGCAATCCATGAGATTCATGGGACGAACTGCTGGCAGGTCGTATGTTTGCCGATCGGTCATTGCCTGGGAGATGTGGAAACTCTTGCTGAAGTCGCTGAGGAGGCGGGGAACAGGGTCACGTTTATTGATCCGGGGTCGGTGGAGGGGACCATTGATCTGATCGCCAGCGCAGATGCGGTTTGCGCGACGAGCATGCATGCGGGTCTGACGGCGTTTTCTTTCGAACGGCCGCTCGTGGTGGGCCCGATCGCAGCCCCCAAGATGGGGGGATTCATACAGCAATGTGGATTGCCCGATTGGACACGGCTCAAATCGTGGTCAGACTTAAAGCGGTCTCTTCATGCCGCGTCCACCGAGCCTTTGGAACGCCGTACTGATCGCATTACGCGCGCTGCCCAGCTTGTCGACCGGGCTGTGGACCATGTGATGAACGGACTCCAATGCGGGGGGCGAGCTAATGGAAAATAAGATAATAACAGCGGGGGAAGGAGGAGCCGCCAAAGTCTACCCCAAGGTGTCTGTGGCATTGCTGACATATAACGGCGGGGATAGCCTTTGCGAGTTGTTGAAGAAGTTGAAAAGCCAGAACTATGGGGGGGAGCTTGAGATTGTGGCGCTGGATTCAGGCTCAACGGATCAGTCCATCGAACACCTGGAAGGCGCCGGCGCGATCGTAGAGTGTATACCGCAATCTCAATTCCGCTTCGGAACAGCACGGCAGCGGATATTCGGACGAACCGCAGGCGATATCATTATCACGCTATCGCAGGATGCAATACCTCTGGATGGGGATTTCGTTACAACGATGACCGAACCCATGTTGCACGATGCCGTCGATATTGTCACGGGCGTTAACCAGTGGGAGCCCGATCGGATGGACTATTGGCAGCGGCATCCGATAGTGAACCACGCGGATCCATTCGCGCACTGGCCGGCAGAATGGCGGGATGTTTCCTGCCATTGCCTGGCGGTAACGCGGGATGCGTGGGAAAAGGCTGGATTTGGCGACGGACCCATGTGCGAAGACAAGCATTTCGCCGCCCGGGCAAGAACGCTGGGATTGCGTGCGGCCAGCTCGGGCCGGCCCGTGGTAAGCCACGTTCACGAGTACACGTTGAGGGGGTGGACCAAGAGAAGCTTCAATGAGGGGATGGGGGCCCGGTTCACCGGCGGAGCCTATGACATCCGGAGTCTGTTTCGGGATGTTGCCGACACACGGCGATGGCGGCAATATCTATGGGGAATACGGCGAGCGGAAATTCGAACTGTCGCGGAACTGGTCTTTCCCCTGGCGCGCCCCGCTATGCTTTGGGTGGGATACAGGTTCGGCCAGGAATATTGGAAATAAACAACGCCATGAGAGTAGCAATGGTTTCCGATTGGGAGACGGCGGGCGGCGCTGCAATTGCGGCAAGCCGACTGGCCGATGGCCTGGCTGCCTTGGGGCACGAGGTGCTTCGCATCGTACGGAAATGCGACGGCAAACAACATGGCTGGCGAACGAGCACCAGCGGATATCCCGAACTGTCGGTGCGGCTTCGCCTGATGTCCCGTTTGAGTCAATACCACCGTGAGCATGCGGTGGCCGCGGCTGCCGAAGAGCAGCTGGCGGCGATTATCACCGAATTCCACCCGGATATTATTAATTTGCATAATTTACATGGTGGGACGGACGCCGGGTGGTCCTGGCGAATGGCAGAGGCTTGTGCGCAGACGTGCCCGACGGTATGGACACTGCATGATATGTGGAGTTTTACGGGGCGATGCGTGTATGCCTATGGGTGTAGGCAGTTCATGACAGGATGCGGTGGAAATTGTCCTTCAGCGGGAGAATACCCGTCATTGGACCCCTCACGCATTGCGGCTGCATGGGAAAGTCGACGCGACGTTTTCCAGAAGGCCTCGTCGCTGGTCGGCGTGTCGCCATCCGACTGGCTCAAGGGCGAAGCAAAGGCCGGGCTGTGGAAGAATCATCGGGTTGAGACCATTCGTAATGGGCTGCCACTGGATAAGTATTGTCCGTTAAGCCAGCAGGCAGCGCGGCGGGAGTTGGGAATTCACCAGCCAGGTCCAGTCATTTTGGCGGTGGCGCAGAATTGGGACGATAGGCGAAAAGGCGGATGTTATCTGGAGAAGATGATAGAGCAGACTGCGATTCGACCCCTCACCTTAGTTTTGCTGGGAGGGGGGGCGCCCCCCAAGGCGGGAGCGGGGGTGGCGGTGCACCCCCTGGGATTCATTGATGATGAACGAACCAAGGCCCTTGCATACAGCGCGGCTGACTTGTTGCTCCATCCGGCTCCAGTCGACAATCTTCCGAACGTTGTGATGGAGGCGATTGCCTGCGGGACGCCAGTGGTTGCGTTTCCGACGGGGGGCGTGGTGGAAATGGTGTTTCCTGGGCGCACCGGATGGCTGGCAAGCAATGTCTCCGCAGGGGCGCTCAAGGAAGCAACGGAGACGGCGATTTCGCAGATCAACAAAGGGCTCTCGCTTCGCGAAGCATGCCGGCAATTTGCCCTGGGAGAATATGGGCAGGACTTGCAGGCGCGGAGATATGTTGCTCTTTTCAGTGATATGAGTCAGGAGAAAGACAATCAGCATGCCAGACGCTGCGCCTAAAGAAAAAACAGGGAGCGGCCCCAGATTGCCGAAAATCACGATCATTACGCCCACGTATAATCAGGGGCAGTACCTTGAGGGAATGATTGAATCGGTCTTGGCGCAGCAATATCCAAATTTGGAATTCATTGTGGTGGACGGAGGAAGCACCGACCAAAGCGTGGAGATTATCCGGCATTATCAGGATCGAATCAACTGGTGGGTCAGCGAACCAGACGATGGGCAGTCAGATGCTATTAACAAGGGATTTGCGAGGGCTACCGGGGAGGTGGTGAACTGGCTATGCAGCGACGATCGGCTGGCGCCCGGGGCGTTGGCAAAAGTGGGGAGTATATTTGCTGAGCGATGTGAGATCGATGTAGTTGCGGGAAAGACCCAGACTTGTGTTCTGGAAACGGGCGGTCAGCGGATTGCGGGACCGACAAGAGAGGATGTGATGAGCATTCCGTATGGGTGTCGCGTCCAACAGCCCAGTTGCTTTTTCCGCAGGAAATTGCTGCGAAGTGATTTGGTGAAGTCGCAGCTTCACTACACGATGGATGTTGAGTTGTGGGTGTATTTACAGTCCCGCGGGGCAAAATGGCTGACCATCGATGAAGTTCTTGCCACGGAAATCAGCTGGGGGGCCAACAAGAACAGCGTGGCGGGTCTTGCGGCCTGGAGAGAATGGCTGGAGATCCATCGAGAATACTGCCGCGACACCCGGTGCCTGACATGGGCTCTTGGCAAGATTTGCACCCCATTGGTCGTGCGGGCCCGGGGAACAAAGGGAATTCGATCATCGATGTATTGGCGCGCCACCGGGCTTGTCAATTCGCTGCTGGCGGCGCGATATGGGAGGGCGGCGCGCGAGATGTTCGATATCCTGGGATGGTTGAGCGCCAATGAATCAATTCAAAACCGCGCCAGTTGAGCCGGAAAGAGAATGCTGTCGGAAATAGCCAATAATCGAGTAAGGGCAACTACCGGCAACGCCGAGTGCACGGGTGTGCCACGCGTATTGCGCGGAACTAGGCGGCGCTTCCGGGGCATGTTTCGCCGGGGTGTTATTGTTCTGGTGTATCATCGCATTGGGAGTACGGCGCATGACCCAGACAACCTCGTCGTGTCGCCGGCACGATTTGCAGAGCAATTGGACGTTCTCAAACGTTGGGGCGTTGGCATACCGACGCGCGACTTGCCCGCCCTGCTGGCCCAGCGTCGATTTCCGCGCCGCGGCTACGCAATCACATTTGATGACGGTTATGTGGACAACTTGACTTGTGCAAAGCCTCTTTTGGAAAAGGCGGCAACACCAGCAACGGTATTTGTATCGTCCGGCTTTACTTCCACTGGAAAGCCATTTCCCTGGGACGAGAGCCTCACGGGGATGAGCCGGGCACAGCTTCGGGAGATTTCCGATAGCGGCCTGATCGATATCGGCGGGCACACGCACAATCATCCGCGGCTTGGGGAACTGCAGCAGGAGGAGCAGGCGAGAGAAATTGCGCAGTGCAAAGGAGAACTCGAAGAGTTCCTGGGAAAAAAGATATCTACATTTGCATATCCATTCGGGTGGTATGGAACAGACTACACCGATACTACCAAGCGCCTCGTGTCCGAAGCGGGGTATTCGTGTGCCTTTGCCGTCAGGCCGGCTCCGCTGGTGGATGAGAGTGACGTATATGGGATGCCGCGATGCTGGGTCGCAGATTGGGATGGAGACGAATTTGCGCGTCGTCTTAGCGATTGGTACTCACGATGAGGCGGATCAGCGTCATCATGCCGGTGTATAACGGGGAAAGGTACCTGCTGCAGGCGGTGGACAGTATATGTCAGCAGACGTTGGGGGATTTTGAGTACATCGTTGTGGATGACGGGTCGACGGACCGATCATTGCGGCTGCTTCGGGAGCGGGCTGCGAAGGATGGGCGTATTCGGATCATCCAGGCATCGCGGGGAGGGGTGGTGGCCGCCCGACGGAGGGGTTTGCAGGAGGCGGGGGGGGAATACATCGCTGTGATGGATGCGGACGATATTGCCGAGCCGCGGCGGCTGGAGTTGCAACTGGCGTACATGGAAAGTCATCCCGAAGTTGTGGCCGTGGGATCGTGCGCGACGATGCTGGATGAGGAGGGGAATGAACTAGGGGATGCGCGGCTGCCGCTGACGCATGAGGAGATTGAGGCGGCGCACCTGAGAGGAGTGGACAGCATCTTTCATTCCGCCGTGATGATGCGGGCGGAGGCGGTGCGGCGGGTGGGAGGATATCGCGAAGGGATTATGCCTGGAGAAGATTATGATTTATGGCTGCAATTGGGCGAAATTGGAAAACTAGCGAATTTGCCGGAGCTCTTGTTGAAGTGGCGCAGGACAACTTCCGGTGTGACGGCAAGCCAGCAGCATAAGCAACGGGAGATGAATGAGCGGATATTGAAAGATGCGTGGCAGCGGCGGGGGCTGCCGGGTAGCCCCGTGGTGCCGGAATCGTTGATGATGGCACGGACAGATTTGTACCAGCAATGGGGCTGGATGGCATTGAAGAGCGGGTATGTGCAGACGGCGCGGCGCTACGCGCGGCGGTCAGTAGCGCGGCGACCGTGGGATGCGGCATGTTGGCGTCTTGCGTACTGTGCGATGAGGGGGCGGTGAGATGAGGATTACATTTGTATTGCCGCACGCGGGGCTGGCGGGAGGGATTCGGGTGGTGGCGATTTATGCCGAGCGGCTTAAGCGGCGCGGGCATGAGGTGTGCGTTGTGTCGGTGCCGCGGAAGCAGAAGACGTTGCGGGAGAAGGTACGAATGTTGGCGCGTGGGCAAGGATGGCCGGCGGCGGGCAGGGGTGAGGCGTCGCATATGGAGGGGGTGGATGTGGAATGGCGGGTGCTGGAGAAGTGGCGGCCGGTGGTGGATAGGGATGTGCCCGAGGCCGATGTGGTGGTGGCGACGTGGTGGGAGACGGCGGAGTGGGTGGCGGGGCTGTCGGCATCGCGCGGCGCCAAGGCGTACTTCATTCAGCATGATGAGCGGATCATGGCGTGGGAGGGTTGGCGGGAGCGGGTAACGGCGACGTGGCGGATGCCGCTGTATAAGATTGTGATTTCGCAGTGGTTGAAAGACATGGCAGAAAACGAATTTGCAGATAGAAACGTCTCGCTGGTTCCAAACGGAGTGGACATGCGGCAGTTTGCGGCGCCGGCTCGCGAAAAGCAGACGCGGCCGGCCGTCGGCATGCTGTATGCGACGACGCCTTTCAAGGGGTGCGACGTGAGCTTGGCGGCATTGGCGCAGGTGCGCAAGGAAATGCCAGAGGTGCAGTTGCGGGCGTACGGTGCAGTGCCGGTGAATCAGGAGTTGGCCTTGCCAGAGGGGAGTGCCTATTTTCTGCAGCCGCCACAGGAGCGGATCGCCGAGGTGTACGCGGGCTGCGATGTGTGGCTCTGCGGCAGCCGAAAAGAGGGATTTCATCTGCCGCCGCTGGAGGCGATGGCGTGCCGGTGTCCGGTGGTGTCGACGCGCGTGGGGGGTGCGGTGGAGATTGTGGAGGAGGGCTTGAATGGGTTTCTGGTGGATGTGGAGGATGTGGGCGCTCTGGCGGAGGGGGTGCTGCGGATACTGAGGCAGAACGACGCGGCCTGGCGGCGCATGTCGGATGCGGCGCATTCCACGGCACAGCGGTTTGATTGGGAGACTTCGACGGATCTGATGGAAGCGGCGCTAGAGCGGGCAACCACGCGCAGCAGCAGTCGCGCCATGGCGGGAGTGATGAACTGATGGGCAATGTGATGGTCACCATCGCGATGGTGGGGTGGATTCCGGTGGTGCTGATGCTATTTTGCCTCCTGCCGGCGCGGCGGGCGGTGCTCGCGGCGTTTGTGATCGCCTGGCTCTTCCTGCCGATGGCGTCTTACAAAATCCCCATGTTTCCGCCTTTTACGAAGATGACCGCGGCGACGCTGGGGTCGTTGATCGGGGTGCTTCTGTTTGATATGCGGCGGCTGGCGACGTATCGCTTAAGCTGGATCGATGCGCCGGTCATCCTATGGTGCGTCGCCAAGATGGGGGCTTCGGTAAGCAACGGCATCGGCGTTTATGATGGACTTTCGGCGATCGAGGGGACCCTACTGACGTGGGGCGTGCCGTGGTTCTTGGGGCGGCTGTATTTTTCGGACCAGGAAGGGATGCGCGAACTGGTTTGGGCGATCGTGGTGGGCGGGCTGGTGTACGTGCCGTTCTGCCTGGTCGAAGTGAAGATGAGCCCGCAGTTCCACACGTGGGTGTATGGCTATTTCCAACACGATTTTGTGCAAACCAAGCGCATGGGTGGGTGGCGGCCGACGGTCTTCATGCAGCACGGGTTGATGGTGGGGATGTGGATGTGCATGACGGGGTTGGTAGCGTGGTGGATGTGGCTCAACAAGGGCCTCAGGCAGGTATGGCGGATGCCGATGGGCGTGGTGGCGGTGACGATTCTCGCGACGGCGATCATGTGCAAATCGTTTGGCGCGGTGATTCTGCTGGGCATGGGGATGGCAGCGCTGTGGATGGCGCGGAATCTAAAGACGCTGGTGCCGCTGTATGTGCTATTGATCCTGGCGCCACTATACATGGGGACGCGGCTAGGCGGAGTGTGGTCCGGGCGCGACATGCTGACGGCTTCCTCCTCCGTGGGCAGCGAGGAACGTTCGGACTCGCTCAAGAGCCGATTAAACAGTGAGGATCAATTCATCCGTGCGGGTTGGCAGAAGCCAATCTTCGGGTTTCGCGGCTGGTACAACACCATGGAGTTATGGGATAGGAAGGCCAAGGGCGCCATCCCCGATGCCCTGTGGATGATAGAATTTACAGGTGAAGGATTCTTTGGCCTTACGGCACTAACACTGTTTCTATTGTTGCCGCCGCTGCGCGTGTTGCTGCGGATAAGGCCCTCCCATCTGAAGGACCCCGAAGCGGCTGCCGCGGTGGCGCTCGCAGGGGTGTGCATTCTGTACATGCTCGACAATTTGTACAACGGGATGGTGAATCCGATCTTTGCGCTGGGGGCGGGGGCAATCGTGGATTGGAAGGGGGTAACGGATACGGGCGGCGCGGAGGAAATGCTGGAGACGCAGAGCCCGATGCTTGCGCGTCAATGGCCCGCCCGGCGGCTCGCGTTATCCACCCGGAGTGCGACATGACGCGGGTGGCGATCATCATTGTCAATTATCGCACGGCGGCGCTCGTGGCGGGCTGTGTCCGCTCGTTGGCGCGGGATGAATTCGTGCGTGGGCAAGGGCGCGTCGTGATCGTGGATAATGCGTCGGGAGATGATTCGTTGTCCACGCTGCAATCATTGGCGGGGGAGTACGGAAGTTGGATTGAAGTGATCGCGAACTCCGAGAATCGAGGCTTTGCAGCGGGGAACAACGCGGCGCTGGTCCCCATCATGAAGAGCGGGGAGTTGCCGGAATATTTGTGGCTGCTCAATCCCGACACGGTGGTCGAGCCCGGCGCGCTGGAGGCTTTGGTCCAGCTGATGGAGGCGCAGCCGCGTGCAGGCATCGCGGGCAGCCAGCTGCTGGATGCACAAGGGACCGCACAGTGTTCCGCACACCGGTTTCCTTCGCCCCTGGGCGAATTTGAGGGGATGTTTCGGCTGGGGCTCGTCAGCCGCATTCTTGCACCATGGCGGG
>JADMIO010806618.1_pt1 | contig 10388 bp, 6 predicted proteins | sample 8958161 | NCBI WGS metagenome assembly JADMIO01 (sample SAMN16585339, study PRJNA669376) | soil metagenome | isolation source: Crop rotation soil | place: USA: Cullars Rotation, Alabama | collected 2011
CTTTCCCGACGGTCCGCGCCGCGACGCGCTCGGCGGCCGCGCGCAAGCGCGCTCGCGCACCGACCGCCGAGAGATGGCTCGCGACGAGGCGATCCCGCAGCAGCAGCGTCAACCTCCGCTCGGCGCGGGCGCACCGCCGGGCGTCGTCTTCGCGCTCACGCGCCATCCCGAGGCGGTCGACGACGGCGACGAGATCATCGAGGCCCGTGCCGCGCGTCGCCACCGTCCGGAGGATGGGCACGTCGCGGGGCTCGTCCTCGTAGAGACGAAGCATGGCCTGCAGGTGCGTCTCCAGCCGATCGGCTCCGGCCAAGTCGGCCTTGTTGATCACGTAGGCGTCGGCGATCTCCATGATGCCGGCCTTGATCGCCTGGATGTCGTCGCCGGTGGACGGCACGAGCACCAGCACGTTGACGTCCGCCACCTCCATGACGTCGACCTCGTCCTGACCGACGCCGACCGTTTCCACGATGATGTCGTCGAAGCCGAAAGCGCCGAGCAGGTCGACCGCGTCCTCCGTCGCGCGCGCGAGGCCGCCGACATGACCACGCGTCGCCATGCTGCGGATGAACACGCCCGGAACCCGGGAACCCTCCTGCATCCGGATGCGGTCGCCGAGGATCGCCCCGCCGGTGATCGCCGACGACGGATCGACGGCGACGACGGCGACGCGACGACCCGCTGCGGCGAGCCGCACCGCCAAGCGATCCACGAGCGTCGACTTCCCGGCGCCGGGCGCGCCGGTGACGCCGAGGATCCGCGGGTGATGCCCCGGCCGGAGCGCAGCGCGCAGCACGAGGGCAGCGCGCGGATCCCCATCCTCCGCCCAGGTCAGCGCGCGGGCGAGCGCGCGCACGTCACCGGTCCGAAAGCGCGCGGCAACGTCGGCGGCGGCACCGCGCGCGGGGGGAGGCGGCGTCACGTCGCGACCACCTGCCGCGCGATCACGAGGCGCTGGATCTCGGACGTTCCCTCCCCGATCGTGCAGAGCTTGCAATCCCGGTAGAAGCGCTCGACCGGAAAGTCCTTGATGAAGCCGTAGCCGCCGAAGAGCTGCACCGCCCGCTCGGCAGCCCAGCAGCAGGCGTCACCGGCGTAGAGCTTGGCCATGGACGACTCGATGGTCGTGCGACTGCCGGCGTCCTTCAGCGCGGCGGCGCGCCAGGTCAGCGCGGCAGCCGCCTGGTAGCGCACCTCCATGTCGGCGAGCATCCACTGGATCGCCTGGAAGTCGCCGATGGGCGCGCCGAACGCGCGGCGCTGCTTCGCGTAACGACGGCAGGCATCGAGGCAGCCGAGGTGGATTCCCAGCGCGATTGCCGCGATCGAGATTCGCCCGCCGTCGAGGATCTTCAACGCGTCGACGAAGCCCTCGTGAAGCCGTCCGATCAGCCGCTCGGGACCGACCCGGTAACCCTGGAGCACGAGCTCGGCGGTGTCCGAGGTCCGCATGCCGAGCTTGTTCTCCTTCTTGCCCGCGCTGCAGCCCGGCTCGCCGATGTGACAGGCGAACGCCGACACGCCGTGGCGCGGGTTGGCGGGGTCGGTGAGCGCGAGGACGACCGCCACGTGGCCGATCGTGGCGTTCGTGATGAAGTTCTTCACGCCGTCGAGGATCCACCCGTCGCCGTCGGACCGCGCGACGGTCCGCAGGCCCGCGGCGTCGGAACCGGAGCCGGGCTCGGTCAGTGCCCACGCGGCGATCTTCCGGCCCGACGCAAGGTCGGGGACGTAGGCCTTCCGCTGCGCCTCGCTCCCGCAGCGCAGCAGGTGGTTCGTGCCGAGTGAGTTGTGCGCGGCGACGGTGAGCGCCGTGGACGGATCGACGCGCGCGAGCTCCTGCAGGATCGTCACGTACTCGACGTAGCCCATGCCGGAACCGCCGAGCTCCTCGGGGACGAGGACGCCGAGCAGCCCCATCGCCGCCAGCTTCGGCAGCAGCTCCACGGGCACCGTGCCGGCTTCGTCGTGCGCGGCAGCCGCCGCAGCGACCTCGGCCTCGGCGAACTCCCTCACCGTGCGCCGGAGCGCTTCCTGGTCCTCGTTGAGGGCGAAGTCGATCGTGTCGGCGGCGGGCATCGATGCGTTCCTCGTCGGAGGGCGGTAGCTCCCGGGCGAGCGTCCGCCGCGCTGCGAAGGTCCTGGAAGGATGCAGGCCGCATCGTACAACAGCCCTCGCACGCGCCCGGTCGTCGCCGATCACGACGGCTCAGGCGGCGATGACGTCCTGGAACACCTCGTTCGACAGCAGCGCGCCGCGCGGCGTGAGGCGGAAGGTCGAGGCCGCGGGGCCGCGCTGGACGAGCCCCGTGACGAGGTGCTTCTCGAGCACGGGCGCGAAGCGACGACGCGCCCCCGGCCATCGCGCATCGAGGTCACGGAGATCGATGCCGTCCGACAGGCGCAGGCCGAGCAGCACCCCGTCCTGCGCGAGGTCCGACGGCGCGGCGCCGCGACTCTCGTCCGCCTCGCCGTCCCCGTGCTCGGCCACGAGTCGCAGGTACGCTTCGAACCCGGACGCGTTGTGGCGGCGGACGCCGTCCTCCAGCCAGTGTGCCGCGACGCCGCAGCCGACGAACGGCGCGCACGTCCAGTACTTGACGTTGTGCCGGCACCAAGACCCCGGCCGCGCGAAGTTCGATATCTCGTACGCGGGGAGTCCGCTCGCGGCGAGGTCGTCACGCGACTCCTCGTACCAGTCGGCGAGGGTGTCGTCGGAGACCGTGCTCACGCGTCCGGCGCGGACCGCCGCGGCGAGTGGCGTCATCTTGCCGGCCTCGTCCAGCTCGAGGAGGTAGAGCGACACGTGGTCCGGCTCGAGGTCGAGCGCCCGGCGACGCGACGCGCGCAGGCTGGCCGCCGTCTCACCGGGAAGCCCGGCGATGAGGTCGAGCGACAGCCGCGAGAAGCCCGCGCGCCGTAGCAGCCGGAACGCCCATGCCGCGCGGCGAGGGCCGTGGAGGCGTCCCGCGTCCTTGAGGACAGAGGCGTCGAACGACTGCACGCCGACGGACGCCCGGTTGAAGCCGGCGCGCAGCCAGGCCTCGGCGCGCGGAGCGTCCACGGACTCGGGGTTGACCTCGAGCGTGACCTCCGCATCGGGCGCAATCGCTCCGACGCGCCGGACGCGGTCGAGAACGCCCGCGAGGTGCGCGGGATCGGGCAGCGACGGCGTGCCCCCTCCGAAGTAGACGGTGTCGAACGTCCGCCCCGCACAGCGCACTTCGATCTCGCGGAGGACAGCGTCGAAGTACTCGGCCTGCTGCTCATGGCGGTCCGTCCACGTCGCGAACGCGCAGTACGTGCAGCGCGCGCGGCAGAACGGAACATGCACGTAGAGCCCGAGCTCCTCCGATGACGACGATCTCGCCGTGACGTCCGCCATGGCGTCGGACGCGTGCTCGGCGGGTCCGTCAGCCCGTGCACCGGGCGCCGACGCTCCCCCACCGCCCGCCGGTGCCGGAGGCGTGCTCACGTCGGTTCCGCCTCGGCCCTCACGCCGTGCGTCAGCGTCGCGAGCGTCTCGACCGTGACCGTCACGACGTCGCCCGCGCTCAGCGCCGTGACGCCGGCGGGCGTACCCGTGAGGACGAGGTCGCCGGGCTCGAGCGTCATGGCCGCCGAGGCGTGCGCCAGGATCGCCGCCACGGAGAAGATCATCTCGGAGAGGGGCGCGCGCTGGCACGTCGTCCCGCCCACCCGCGTCTCGAGGATGGCGTCGGGCGGCGGAGCCTGCGACGTGACCACCGGCGCGATCGGACAGAACGTGTCGAACGACTTTCCTCGCGCCCACTGGCCGTCGGATCGCTGGAGGTCACGCGCCGTCACGTCGTCCGCCACGGTGTAGCCCAGGACGACCGCCGCAACGTCGCCATCCGGCGGGAACCGGCGGACGCGCCGGCCGATGACCACCGCCATCTCACCCTCGCACTCGACGCGCGTGGACTCCGGCGGCAGGAGAACGTCGGCGCCGGGGGCCAGGACGGATGACGGCGCCTTCAGGAAGAGCAGGGGCTCCCGCGGCACCTCGGCCCCGTGCTCGCGAGCGTGGGGAGCGTGGTTCCGGCCGACGCCGATGATCTTCGAGGGAACGACGGGTGAGAGCCACCGCGCAACCGACGCCTCCACTTCGGCGGCGCTCGCGGCCGGCTCCGAGCGCTCCCACGGCGGCGCATCGAGTAGCACCGCGACGCCTTGCTTGAGCACGACCCATCGAGGCCGACCGTCGTGGAGGATGCGCCCGAACTCGCTCACCAGAGATCTCCTCGCGACATCGTCGTCGACGAGTGTACTGCCTCGCGCTTCGGCGCCTCGACCCGGGACGGCCGCCGGAAAAGCCACGCCGGCGCCGCAGCTCCCGCGACCGAACGCGCTTGGCATCGTTCGTGCCTTGCCGAGGAGCGATGCGTGATTGCCTGCCGCCGGCGGGTCCTCCAAGCGAACGACCGCGGAGGGGCCCGGCCAAGTTGGCCTATCGACGACGCCACCTCGGCGCCGCCGGGCCAATTCGGCCGCGTTCCCCGCGCGGGTTCGCCGGCGGGCGCCGCGAGCAAGCACCACGCGTCGCGCCCGGGCCGGCCATTGGTCGCCGCTGCCGGCCCGGGACCGTTGACGCCGACGGGGCAGGCTCCCATCCTGCGTTGCGGCCGTCGCGGATCAAGGCGAGGCGACTCTCGAGGCATGAAGGACATGGACCCTCTCGACCCCGTTGATTCATCGCATGACTCGTCGCGCCTGCCGCCCGAGCCCGTGTCGCCGGCGCGCGCGCCCGCACGCGTTGGCCGCGCGCTAGGTACCTTCGTCTCCGTCGCCTCAGGCGGCGTGCTCGTGGCCGCCGTTGCGGCGGGCATCCTCGCGCTCGGCAACTGGACGGCCGGCGTGAAGGCGCGCGAGGTGACTCCGGCTCCGCCCGCTGCCGCGGCCGACGCGCTTCCGCCGGCGGCGTCGGCGAACGGCCTGCGCATGAGCTTCGCCGACATCCTCGCGCCGGCCGAGCGCGCCGTCGTGAACATCCAGTCGACGAAAACGGCCCGGAACCAGCCGAGGCCGCGTTCGCACGACGAGGAGATGTTCCGCCGCTTCTTCGGCTTCCCGTCGCCCGACGCGCCGGAAGACCGCGAGAGCGAGTCGATGGGCTCCGGCGTGGTCGTGCGGGCGGACGGGATCATCCTGACGAACAACCACGTCGTGGCCGATGCGGACGAGGTGCTCGTCAAATTCAGCGACCAGCGGAAGGTGAAGGCCAAGGTGGTGGGCACCGATCCACCGACCGACGTCGCCGTCCTGAAGGTCGAGGAGAAGGACCTGCCGGTGCTTCCGATCGGCCGCTCGGCCGACCTGCGCGTCGGCGACATCGTGTTCGCGATCGGCAGCCCCTTCGGGCTGGGCGGCACGGCCACGATGGGGATCGTGAGCGCCACCGGGAGGCATGGCCTCGACATCGCCGAGTACGAGGACTTCATCCAGACCGACGCGTCGATCAACCCCGGAAACTCGGGTGGGCCGCTCATCGACTCGCGCGGTCAGCTCGTCGGCATCAACACGGCCATCTTCTCTCGCGGGATGCCCGGCAACATCGGCCTCGGCTTCGCGGTGCCGGTGGACATCGTGCGTGGCGTGATGGACCAGATCCTCGCGGGCGGCAAGGTCGTCCGCGCACAGCTCGGCGTCTCGGTCCAGGAGATCCTGCCGGACATGGTCAAGCCGCTCGGCCTCGAGAGCGCGAAGGGTGCGCTCGTGGCGAGCGTGCTCCAGGACAGCCCCGCCGAGAAGGCCGGGATCAAGCCCGGTGACGTCATCGTCGAGCTGGACGGCAACCCCGTGAACACGCAGGCCGAGCTCCCGTTCGCCATTTCCGGGCGCAAGCCCGGCAGCAAGGCCGAAATCGGCGTCCTGCGGAAGGGCAAGCACCAAACCTTCGACGTCGTCCTCGCCGAGAAGAAGGACAAGGACGCCGAGGAGGAGTCGGCCGCGGCGTCCGAGGACGAGGGAACGCTGCGCGGCGTGGCCGTCAGTGACGCTGCCGACCTCTCCACCGACGAGCGCCGGCAGCTCGACCTGCCCCCCGGCTCCAAGGGCGTGGTCGTCACCGACGTCGAGCCACGCAGCCCCGCGGGCAAGTCCGGGCTGAAGCCGGGTGACGTCATCCGCGAGGTCAACCGCGAGCCGGTCGAGAACCTCGCCGAGTACAAGCGCCGCTTGCGGGCCGTCTCCGACGACGCGGTGCTCCTGCTCGTGCGCCGTGAAGGCGCCGACGTGTTCCTCGTCATCCAGCCCTGACGGTTCCTCGTCATCCAGCCCTGACGGTTCCCCGTCGTCAGGCCTGACGGTTCCCCGCCTCAGGCCTGACGGTTCCCCGCCTCAGGCCTGACGGTTCCCCGCCGTCAGGCCTGACGGTTCCCGAGGCTGACGGCTGCGGCGCCCGCATCCGCGGGCGCCGCTCCCTTCCCTCGCCCTTCACGCCGCACCATGGCCCGCGACCGATGAGATGCGCCCGAGGGAGGCGGGCGCTGCTTCGACGCTGGTGCCGCGCACGGCGCCCACGCGCTGGTGTTCGCCTCGTCGCACTCGCTGAACGCGCGGGCAGCCTCAGCGCCGCAGCGTCGCCGGCTCGCCGAACACCGCGACGGACGACGCCTCCGCCCAACCGTCCGGTCCGCCCGCGATGGCGACGTGGCGCCAGTCGGCGCGCTCGCCGAGCTGCTTGACGACGGTGCCGGCGTGGAGCGTGAACAGCAGGGCGTAGTCATGCCCCGGCCCGCTGCGCACGTCCACCTCCGGCACCTGAACGATGCCCTCAGCAGGCGTCCGGGCGCGCGCGACGTGCGCGGCGGCGACGACGGCAGGCGGCACCGACAGGAGGAGCAGCGTCACGCCCAACCACGTGAAGCCGCTCAGCCGCCCTGTCAAGCGCAGCGCGAGCACGAGCCAACCGAGAGTCCATGCGGCCACCAGCGTCCAGAGCGCCAGCCGGAGCGGAACGCGGCGAAGCACGTCCGCGACACGCTGCGCCGCCACCGTGGACTCGACCGGCAGGCGATCTCCCGGAAGGTGACGTCGCACCAGCTCGAGGTTGTGCGCGAGGTCGCGATCGGCTTCCAGCCGAGCCGCCCACTCGTAGGCGTACGCGGCCGTCACCCAGTCCTCGAGCCGATATGCGGCGTTGCCAAGGTTGTAGAGGACGGCGGGATGGACGAAACCCTCGTCGAGGAGCGCGAGCAGCTCGCGCTTGGCGTCCGCCGGGCGGCCGGCCTCGTAACCCTCGACGGCACGCGCGAAACCCGCCGTCGACGCCTCGCGCGACGCAACCGACGGTCCCGCTCCCGCGGCGTCCGCCCCAGCCGATGCGGCCATGCGCGGCAACGCCGCCGCCAACAGGCCCATCGCGGCGGCCATCCGCCAGCACCGCCCGATCATGCGACCTCCTGGGCGGGCTCGCGGGTCGGCGGCCGCAGTCGCGCCAACCGAGCGACGAGCCGCTCGGCGTCGTCGACGAGGGAGGTCGGCGTGCTGGGCTGAGCGGCTCCGCTCGCGAAGCGGGTGAAGTCGCACTCCTGAAGGAAGCGGCCGACGCGCTCGCCGAGCTCTGCGTCTCCGTTCGCGGCGACGGCCGCGGCGGCTTCCGATGCCGAGAGCTCGGCGCCCAGCAGCAGCCGGTCCGACACGAGCCCGGCGACGGCGCGCGCCGCCGCGTCGGCGGCGGGCACGAGGCGTCCGTCGCGTGCGTGCGATCGCGCTTGCCGCAGGCGGCTCTTCGCCTGCGCCTCCGCCCGCGCGAGGCGCCGTGCGTCCGGATCGCGGCGACCGAGGCGCACGAGCAGGCCACCGACGGCCACGAGCACGCTCAGCGCCGGGCCGAGGCCCAGCGCTGGCCAGAGCCACGCGGGCAGTTGGCCCGCACCCAGGTCGGGGCGCCACGCACCCAGGCCCGTGCGCACGTGGTGGATGTCGTCGGCCTGGACCTCGATGGTCGCGGGACCAGGCGCCGTGACACCCGCGGACGCGACGGTCGTGACCTCGTCCGAGGGCGTCGCCCGGACCGTGATGGGCGTCGTGGTGAGCTCGACGTAGCGTCCGCTGCGAACGTCGAAGTAGCTCCACGCGATGCTGGGCACGACGTTGTCGCCCGCCGCGGTCACGAGCAGCGGGTAGCTGAACGTCTTCGTGCCCGTGCTGCGCCCGCTCGCGTCCTCGCCGACGTCGTCGCGCGACTCGGGCTCGAATACCTTGAGGCCGGCGGGGAGCTCCAGCTTGGGTGCGCCGATGCCCTGGACGCTCCCGCCGCCGCTGATCGTGAGCGTCAGTGTCGTGCCGTCGCCGGCGCGCACGGACGTCGCCGCCACGCCCGCCGCGATCTTGAAGTCGCGCCCGACGGCGCCCGAGAAGCTCGCCGGAGCGCCTTCGGGCAGCGGACGAACCTGGATGCTGATGGGCGCTGTCGCCCTGACGACGTTCACGACGTCCGAGCGGAAGAACTCGCTCAGCAGGTCGCGCCCGGCTTGCTGGACACCGATGCTGTACGCCTGCGGGCCGATCTCCTTCGTTCCGGCTGAAAGGGGCACGAGCACCCAACGTGCGAGCGTCGCCTCGTACTGCGACAGGCTTCCCGTCGACGGATCGGTGACGGCTCGCGGCTTCGGCTCCTCCGTGCGGCGCGGCACCTGCGAGAACCCCGGGAACTCCGGGGGTGCCTGCGGCGCGAACGTGCGCACCGGGACGCCAGGGGCGAACTCGAGCACGTGGCTCAGGAGGATCTCCTGCCCGACCCACACGGTGCCGTCGTCGATGACCGCCTTCACGCGCAGCGACGACGCCGTGCGTTGCGGCTCCCAAGGTCGGCGCGCCTCGGCCCAGGCGCGCTGCCGCTGCGACTCCTGCGCTTGACGCTGTCCCGCGTCCGGTGGCGCGGTCGCGCCGCCGGACGGTCCCGCGGTGCGCGAATCGAGCACCACCAGCTCTGCGCGCGGCGTCGCCTGGCGAACGCCTCCTCCGACAATCGCGATCGGCGGCACGACGAGCGTGCCCGCGCGCTTGGGCACGAGCTGCCACGTGAACGTCTGGATCTCCTGCTGCGAGGCGCGGCCCAGCCCGAAGCTCACCTGGGTGGAGTGGCTCGTCATGGGCCCGCCGACGACCTCGAAGGGTGAGAAGTCCGGTGGATTCAGCGACAGGCCACGCGGAAGGCTGGGCGAGCTGATCGTGACGGTGAAGCTCACGACGTCGCCCACCTCGACGCGCGGCTGGTCGAAGTCCGCTTGAACGGCGACGACACCTTGGGCTCGGGCCGACGGCGCGCACGGCAGGGCGATCACCATCGCAAGGAGAGCGAGGCAAGCGCCCGACGCACCCCACGGGCGTCGACCACCCGCTCCCGCTGCGACGGCGAGAGACCTCACCACCCTACCAGTCCTTCCCGGAGGGTGGCGCCAGCACCGGAGTGGCCTGGGACTTCATCTTGTCCTTGAGCGTCGCGCGCTCCTCGGCAGCCAGCGACTCGAGGAGCTGCAACGCCTTCTCGCGCGTCATCTCGCCACCCTGAGGCTCCTGCTGCGACGGTTGTTGACCCTGCGCGCCCTGGGACGGCTGATCCTGACCGCCCTGCCCTCCCTGTCCCTGCTCTGGTTTCTGATCCTGCTTCTGGTCGTCGTTCTTGGGGCTCCCCTGCTGCTGGTCCTGCTGCTGCTGGTCCTGCTTGTCCTGATCGCGCTTGTCGTCGTCCTTCTTCTGCTGTTGCTGTTGTTGCTGCTGAAGCAGTCGCAGCGTCAGCTCGAGGTTGCGCCGCGCATCGTCCGATGACGGGTCGAGCGCGACGACCTGCGCCAGCGAGGCGACGGCGGCCGGGAGATCCTCGCGCTCGAGCGCCGCCTGGCCGGCGTTGTACGTGCTGTCGGCGACGATCTGCCGGCGCATCCTCGCATCGAGCGGGCGCGCACCGGCCTTGGCTTCGGCCGATGCCGGCGCGGCTCCCAGGCGCTGAGCCAGGGAGAAGCTCGTCCCCGCGTCGTCCGCCTTGCGTCCCACCAACTGGGCCAGCGCGAGGTCGTACTGGATCTCCGGCAAGTCGGGCGCGAGCACCTGCGCCTTCTCGTACCACGTGCGAGCCTCGTCCGGGCGACCGGCGAGGAGCGCCTCGTTGCCCCGGTCAGTGAGCCGCGCGACCTCGCGGCGCACGTCGCGAGGCGGCAGTACCTCGCGGACCGCCGTGGGCGGCGGGACTTGCGGGGTGGGCGTCGCTCCCGGAACAGCGCCGGTGGGCGGCGTCGCGAGCACCGCCGGCCCGCCGGGCATCGGCATGGGCGTCGGCGCTTGCGCGCGCGCGAAGACAGCGGCAAGCGCCGAGGCGACCACTCCGGCCACCGCCGCTCGTCGCGCGGCGGTGCTGCGACGCA